>Ga0068862_100003684_pt1 | contig 13107 bp, 11 predicted proteins | sample KBSSwiS52_FD_66598 | JGI IMG/M metagenome (GOLD analysis project Ga0068862, IMG submission 66598) | Switchgrass rhizosphere microbial communities from Kellogg Biological Station, Michigan, USA - KBS Switchgrass S5-2 | ecosystem: Host-associated > Plants > Roots > Rhizosphere > Soil ... | reverse complement strand
CAGCGGCCGAAAAATCGCTACCGTATTTGTCAGGGAGACTCAGGACGTCGAACGAATGGATGCGCAGGAAGATGCGAAGTTCAATGAGAACGATCGCAACGGCGTAGCGACGAATATTTCTTACGTTGCAGCTGAAGACATGGTACGTCTGCGCGGTGGCGAACCCACCGTCTGGGACTCGCGCGCCCGTACCAAAGGCATCGAACTGGACTCGAACCTGCGCGACGAAGTTTCTTATAGTCGTGGAAAGACTGCGACCACCTACTACAGTCAGGAACAGACGAACGGTGCAACTCCGTTTACCAAAGTTAAGAGTCCGGTATACGTGGTCAGCGACCGCGGTGAATTTCATCACCAGAGCGGAGTAGCTATTTACACCGGAAACGCACGGGCCTGGCAGGATGATAATTTCGTTCGTGGCGACAAATTGACGATGTATATGAACGAAAAAAAGATGGATGCTAACGGGCGAGTGCAGAGCGCAGTGTACAACGCGCGGAGAAAGGACACGGGAGCCAGCACTCCTGTCTTTGCAACTGCTGATTCGATGTTCTATTCCGATCCGAATCGTCTGTTGCACTACGAAACGAATGTCGATATTCGGCAGGCGCCAGACCGGATCACGAGCAATGTCGCCGATGTGTATTTGGCTAAAGAGACCAATGAGATGGAGAAGACGATTGCGCAGGGTAACGTTGTACTGACTCAACCCGCTCGCAAAGGCGTCGGCGATTGGATGCAGTACACGACCACAGACGAGGTTGCAATCCTCAAAGGAAATCCTGCGAGGGTTGATGATGCTGAGAAGGGGAATACCGAAGGCGCTCGATTGACCGTCTATCTGCGAGACGGTAGAGTCGTCGCTGATGACCCGCGCGGACCGCAAACCGGGCGGGTTCGCTCAACACACAAAGTTAAGAGGAATTAAGGAATTGATGAACAAGCAGGGCAGGCGTTAGGTTATCCGATGGGCATTCAGGTAGAAGACTTGGCGCTTACGGAAAAAGAAAAGGAACAGCTCCCATCCGCCGGATCGGTTCTCGCGGGTCGTCACACGCAACAGGCACCCTCCGCACAAGCACTCGCCGCATTTCATCTACAGAAAACTTACGGCCGCCGCCGCGTCGTTGACGATGTGAGTCTCCATGTTGAGAAGGGCGAGGTCGTTGGTTTGTTAGGCGCAAACGGTGCGGGCAAGACTACGACGTTCTATATGATCGTGGGCCTGGAACATCCTGATTCAGGAGCGGTGCAACTTAGCGAACGCGACGTTACGAAGTTACCGATGTATCTGCGAGCGCGTTTAGGTCTCGGATATCTGCCGCAGGAACCTTCAGTTTTTCGTAAGATGACTGCTGCGCAGAACATTCTCGCTGTATTGGAAACGATGGGCATGCGGCGACGCGAGCGGCTCACCAGGCTGGAAGAGCTGTTGGAAGAGTTTGGTATTGCTCATGTGCGCAACACACGCGGCGATGCGCTCTCAGGTGGTGAAAGAAGACGAACCGAGATTGCGCGAGCACTCGCAACCGAACCGCAATATATATTGCTGGATGAGCCGTTTGCCGGTATCGATCCGAAAGCCGTCAACGACATTCAAAATGTAATACTCTATCTGCGTGATCGAGGTATCGGGCTTTTGATCACCGATCATAACGTCCGAGAAACCCTCGGTGTAACAGACCGGGCCTACATCATGGCTGAAGGCAAAATCTTCCGGTCTGGACCGCCCAGAGAGTTGACCGAAGATGCCGAGGTCAGAAAACTGTACCTGGGCGAAAAATTCCGAATGTGAAACTGCCGCGCAAACGACCTCGGAATCGGTTATAATCTCCCCGCGCATTCAGGCGCAAAATTAAACACAACAGCCGCTTTTTTCTAAGGAATGTCCCTTAAGCTAACTACCAGCCTCTCTCAACGTCTCGTTTTGACGCCGCAATTGCGGCAGCGGATCGAGATGTTGCAGATGACTACACTCGAGCTCACTGATCTGATTCAGCAACAACTACTCGAGAACCCGGTTCTTGAGGAGGTTGCGACTCAGGAGGAAGCGCAGGAGTTAGCTGAGAAGATCCTGGATCATCTGGCAAGTGCCGATGCTGCTTCGGATGAAGCGCATGTCGAAGCTGTTGAGCCTGAACTGGGTAGCCCCTCTTCAAATGGATCCGGAGATGCGGAGGGGCTAACCGCGACTTACGCTGAGGGCGATGTTGGCGAATCCGAGGCAGGGTCATCTGACCCGAGCGAAGATTCCATTGGCGAAGATCTGGTCGGTGATGAAGCCTCTCGCGACGCCTTCGATGAAATTGATTTTGGACGCGAGTTCCAGGATTACCTCGACCCTGGCTACAAGACTCAGGAAGTCGAATACAAAGAAGACGCGCCGACCTTCGAACAGTTTCTAACAAAGCCTCCTTCGCTGGCCGATCATCTCGAATGGCAGCTACACATGAGTCCGATGGAAGCGGATAAATGTGATGCGGCAATCTGTGTCATTGGCAATCTGGATGCTGATGGACGCCTCAGCGCCACTAACGAAGAAATAGCGGCGATGGGCGGATGGTCGGAAGAGACTGTCGAGGAAACCCGTCAGGCAATCATGCGACTTGATCCGGTTGGCTGCGGCGCTCGCGAAGTAAAGGAATGTTTGTTGGTGCAGCTTGAAGTTCGCGGTGAGAGTGATCGGCTTGCGGCGAAATTAATCAACGAGCACTTGCAGGAATTGCAGCAACACAAACTTCCACATCTTTCAAAGCAGATCGGCATCGACGTTGATACGCTTCTGGCCGAGTTGCAGTTCATTCGCACGCTCGAACCGTATCCCGGCCGGCGCTACGCTTCTGACGAACCGATCTTAATCACTCCGGAGATTTACATCGAGAAGCTTGATGAAGATGACGACGAGTATGTCATCTATTTTGCGGACGACGGCAGCCCGCGGTTGCGCATTAGTCAGCAGTATCAGCAAATGCTGGGTCAACCGGGAACCAGTAGCGAGACCAAGAGTTTCATTCGTGAAAAAGTTCGTTCCGCTGTTGATTTACTGCGCAACATCGAGCACCGCCGGCAAACGATCTACAAAGTTGTCGAGTCGATGGTCAATCGTCAGAAAGAGTTTTTGGACAAGGGTGTCCAGTACATCAAGCCAATGATGTTGAAGGACATCGCTGAAGACATTGGAATGCACCTTTCGACTGTGTCGCGTGTCGTGAACCGGAAATACGCGCACACTCCGCAGGGTGTCATTGAGCTCCGCCGCTTCTTCACCGAAGGCATGATGAACGAGGACGGCGAAGAGGTCTCCACGCGAATTATCAAGCTGCAGATCAAGAAACTGATTGAAGAGGAGGATTCTCACAATCCGATCACGGATGATCAGGTCGTGAAGATTCTCGCAAAAGACGGTATGAAATTGTCGCGGCGCACTGTGGCCAAATATCGTGACCAAATGCACATCCCCGGATCGCGCGAACGTCGCGCGGTTAATTAGCCCCCGAGCGTAGCGCAGCGGATTCATTTAACCCCAAACGATTTGTGGACCGGCCGGCAGTCTGGCAAGCTGTGCTATATCTAACTTTCCCCACGATTGGAGTCTCATGAGATTTGAATACACAGGGCGACACGTTGACGTGACGCCTGGTATCCGGAAACATGTCGAAGCTCACTTCAAAAAATTGGCCCACATTTTTAACGACGTGACGGCCTGGACGCACGCGATCATCGCGGTTGAAAAGAATCGTCACATAGCGGAAGTAATTGTCCACTGGCGTGATCATACGCTGACAGCTAAAGACACTAACGCCGACATGTACATGGCGTTGACTCGCGCGATCGCCAAGATTGAGAAGCAGGCGCTCAAGCTGAAAACCAAGATCATTGACCGCAAGCAGGGTGCGCGACGAACTTCAACAGTCGCGCCGGAACCAGATGGGCATCTCGAAGCCACGCCCCGTCCACCGCGAATCATTGCCGCTCGGCGTTATGCGGTTAAGCCGATGACGGCTGAAGAGGCGGCCCTGCGGTTAACATCGGAATCCGATCAGTTTGTTGTATTTCGCGATGCTGATACGAGTCGGTTGGGCGTGCTTTACAAACGTAAGGATGGAAACTTCGGACTCATCGAGCCGTAGGATGTGCCAGGCTTTAACAAAGCCCGACGAGATGTGCGATTTACAAGGGCAGGAGTACTTCCTGCCCTTTTCTTCTTGTAACGCAAACTGTTAGTTTGCGCGGTTTGCGTTAAGCGGCTTGCAAACTATCATAGCGACGGTTGAAACATGGCGCGGAAGAAAAGCACAGAAGCAAGTGAGAAGCGCGGCACTCCTCCCGAGATTGTAATCATCACGGGTTTAAGTGGTTCGGGAATGTCTGCGGCCACCAACGCCTTTGAGGATCTCGGATACTTCTCCGTCGATAACCTGCCCGTAACAATGCTGCAGACGTTTGCTCGGCTCGTGACCGGCAGCGAGGAAGCTAAGGGCATCGAACGAGCGGCTTTGGTGATCGACATTCGCGAGGGAAGTTTTCTTGCCGATTTCGCCAAACAGCTTACCGCATTGCGCGAGACCGGATTGAATGTGCACGTCATCTTTCTCGAGGCCCGCGACGAAGTACTAAAGCAGCGGTTTAGCGAAACGAGACGTCCGCATCCGGCAGAGAGTGGTCAGGGACTTCTCCTCGCGATTCGCGCCGAACGGCGAGCGATGGCGCGGATTCGTGCGCTGGCTGATCAGATCATCGACACTTCAGATCACACAGTCCACACGCTTCGTAGTTTGCTGCTCGAGAGGTTTAGTCCCAACCGAAGAGGCGGACCCATGCGGGTGCAGGTTCTAAGCTTCGGTCATAAGTATGGAAACCCGGGCGATCTGGAACTGCTGTTCGACGTGCGGCATTTGCCGAACCCGCATTTCATTCCAGAACTCAAACGTCTTTCAGGACACGATCCACGGGTCGTCAAGTATCTAAGAGCGCAACCTGAAGTTGGAGAAACACTGAGCCGCTTCAGCGATTTGCTGGATTACTTGTTGCCGCTCTACAAACGCGAGGGGAAGTCCTACGTCACAGTGGGAATCGGTTGTACCGGCGGTCGCCATCGCTCAGTAATGATTGCGAACGCACTTGCCAGGAGCTTGCGACGAGGTGGCTTCGACGCACACGCGGTGCACCGTGATGTTAGGCAGGCGAATCGCCAGGTGAAGTGAACTCCTCCGCGATCTCAGCGCCAAACCCAGACTGGAGAACCTGTAATGACTGACAATCCCCAACCAGCCGATCAAGCTGACGAGGTGAAGAAGGTTGCCGGCGTGATTGTGACTCACGGGCATCTTTCAGGTGAGTTACTTGCGGCTGCGGAGATGATCATCGGACCGATCTCGCACATCACAGCAGTCTCCATAGGTTGGCATGATGACGTCGACGCGGCGCGCGATGAAGTGCAGCGGGCGATGACTCGTGTTTCGCAGGGGCGGGGCGTCCTTTTGATGACTGACATGTTTGGCGGCACACCTACCAATATTGCTTCGATGTTCCTGGAAGAGGGACGAGTTGAAGTGGTAACCGGAGTCAACTTGCCCATGGTAATCAAGCTTGCAAGCCAGGAGGTCCAGGGCACATTGAACGAAACAGCTCGTCGTGTTTGCGATCTGGGCCGGCAGGGAATCTACGTCGCCGGCGAATTATTAACACCCCCGCCCAAGACCGGTAAAAGCTAAATGGTCGAGTGCACCCTCACTGTTGTCGGCCAACTCGGCTTACATGCGCGAGCGGCTGCCAAGCTCGTGCGCGTCGCCAGTCAATTTCAAAGCAGCATCCAACTTAAACGAGAAGATACCGGCCAAAGTGCGGATGCCAAGTCCATTCTGAATGTTCTGATGTTGGCCGCGAGCAACGGCACGCGCTTGCGGGCTACGGCAAAAGGCCCCGACGAAAAGAAAGCGCTATCTGCCCTCGACAGTCTATTCGCTGACAGCTTCGGCGAGGCCAGGACAATACCTGAAGTTGCGCCTGCGCCTCACGTCCGTAATGAAACTCGCTGGAAGGGGCTGGGAGTTTCCGACGGTGTTGTAATTGGCCGCGTCCTCAGAATGCATGGCGGGACGACCTACGTTTACCGATCACAAATTGAACTCACCGAAGTTGATCGTGAACTCGAACGCTTTCGCGGAGCATTGCGTTTGGCGCGCAGGGAGCTCATGGGGGTCAGGGACCGGGCCGAGAGCGAGCTCGGCAAGGAACACGCCTACGTATTTGATGCTCACTTGCTCCTCCTCGAAGACGCGAAGCTCATCGGCAAAGTCGAAAACCACATTTCCCACGAACAAGCGAATGCGGAATGGGCTGTAAAGGTCGTTGGTGATCGACTCATTTCCGTTTACTCCGAAGTGAAAGACAACTACCTCCGCGAGCGCGCCGCGGACATCGACGATGTCGTACAGCGGTTATTGCGAGCGTTGAGCGGAGAAGCGCCGAAGCAGCGTCAAATGGCGAAAGATTCTGTAATCGTTTCTCAGGATTTGTTGCCCTCAGCGGTAGCCCAGCTTGATTTGCAGTTTGCGCGGGCGATAGCGACTGACACCGGCGGCTGGACTTCGCACACAGCAATCATCGCAAGAGGCCTGGGGATTCCTGCCGTTGTCGGTTTGCGTGACTTTTTCCGCAACGCTCGCACAGGCGATGAGATCGTCGTCGATTCGGTTAGGAATGAAGTCATACTTCATCCGAGCGAAAAAACGATTGAGCAGTATCGGAGCGAAGTTACAAAACGGACGACACGTCACCCGGCTGAACTGGCAATGTCAGATGCTCCTTTGAAGACGAGTGATGGTGTTGCGATCAGGGTGCGGGCGAACGTTGAGGTCCCTGTCGAGTTCGAGGGGATAAAGAAATACGGAGCTCGGGGAGTGGGTTTGTATCGTTCCGAGTTCCTGTTATCGAGACGCGGCGTAACCGTGACTGAAGAGGAACAGGTCGCTGCCTACGCGGAGGTGGCGCGCTTGGCTGGCGACGACGGTGCGATTGTTCGCCTGTTCGATCTTGGCGCGGAAGATGCACCCGGACTTCCGGCGGAAACTGAACGCAATCCGGCGCTGGGATTGAGGGCGATTCGTTTCGGGTTGCGTCATCAGGATGTGATGCGGACGCAAATGCGAGCGATCCTGCGCGCTGCCGCAGAGGGAAAACTCGACATCGTTCTGCCGATGGTTGCTGACGTAACCGACGTGAACCGCGCGCGGGAGATCCTTTCTGAGGAAACTGCGAACCTGGACCGTGAGGGAGTTGTCTATGGGGAAGTCGGTATCGGCGCCATGATCGAGCTGCCGTCCGCAGTTTTGACAGCAGACTCGCTTGCCAGGAATGTAGACTTTTTTGAACTGGGCACGAACGACCTGGTGCAGTACACGTTGGCAGTGGATCGGAGCAGTGATCAGGTAGCCAACTGGTTTCGAACGCTCCATCCTGCGGTGCTCATCAGCATTGAGCGTAGCCTCGACGCCGCCCGCCGCGCCGGAATTCCGGCCATCGTTTGTGGCGAGATGGCATCGACACCGGTCTACGCCTTGTTGCTCGTTGGTCTGGGAGCGACCGATTTGAGTATGACTCCAATATCGATTCCACGGGTTAGCAGAGTGCTTGGCGAAATCGACTCTCGCGACGCTCGAGCCATTGCCGAAGCTTGCCTCAAATGTGGGACGGCCGATGAAGTGGAGGACTTGGTGCGAAAGCGGGTAGGTTCTAAGTGGCCCGAACTCTTTCCGAGTGATTCTCTGCCACCGAGCAGGGATAACTAAGCTTCAAGTCTCAAGTTTCAGGTCACGTGGAGACACGGAACACGGAGACGAGGAGACGGGGAGACGGGGAGACGCGAGATGAAGAGAGCAAATCATTTCTTGGCATCTCTGCGTCTTGGCGTTCATATGTACTCGAACTTGAGACTTGAGACCTGAAACTTGAGACCTGAGACTACTCTTAAGCTAATATGAACCTCGATGGATACGACCCGCCTGAAGCTCTTTCGTATTTTGATTGGTAAGTCGATCGCGGAAACGCTTTTCGTTGCCACGCTCGCAGTCGGCTTCTTCTTTTCCGCATTCCCTCCCTACTTCCATGGCTTTGGCGAAGCGACGCCTGATTCGATTGCCGGTTGGGCGGTCAACAATCGTGCTCCCTGGGAACGCGTCGAAGTACAACTCTTCATCGATGGTCGGTTTGCCGCGAGCGGCGTTGCGAACCTTTCTCGTCCGGATGTCTCCAGCGCGGGCTGGGCACGCGACGAATGGCACGGCTACAACTTTTCCGTTTCATCATTGAGCGTTGGCACGCATGAAGCGAACGTCTATGCAGTTCATGAAAGCGGTGGGGGGCTGCGCCGGACGCTCCAACTGCTTGGCTATCCAATTCGTTTCTCCGTCGATCAAAACGGCAAGTTTACCGATCTGGTGGATCGTGGCCAGCCAACCCCCGGTCTCAAGTGACTCGCGACTCGACACACTTCGAAATGGATAACGACGAACAGATAGACAGGTCCCTGGCGCTCTGGGAGATCGTTTCCGTAGTCATCTCGTGTCTCATTGCCGAGTGGGTGATCACCGCTGTTGTCGGTGAGAGTCACCCGCTCATTGCTGTCCCCATCGTTTTAGCATTTGCCCTCATGTTCCTATCTCACCGGCTGCGCGGCGAGTCTTTACGCGACCTTGGTTTCCGACTGGACAACTTTGGCCAGGCTGTTGGTCTGTTAATTGTGCCGATGGTGATCGTGTCCGCGATCCTGCTTGTGATTGGTTACTTTCGGGGCAGTTTGGATTTCTTCCGCTGGCGGGGCGGGCAATCGATTCTGGGGATGCCGCTGCTCGGAATTCTCTGGGGCCTGTTACAGCAATACGCACTGCAGGGCTTCATCAACCGCCGGGCACAAATCGTCTGGGGGCCGGGTGTGGTGAGCATTCTGGTTGTTGCTTTGCTGTTCGGAGCGTTTCACCTGCCCAACCCTGCGCTAACCCTCGCAACCTTCGCGGGCGGCCTCCTTTGGGCAACTGTTTACCAGCGCGCTCCCAATCTGTTTGCGCTCGCCCTTTCCCATGGCCTCATGACCTGGATTCTCATTTCCACTCTGCCTGGCGGACTGCTCCATGGCCTGCGCGTTGGCTATAAGTTCATCGGCTGAGGATACTCACACCCCGCGATCCTGTAGGGGCGTCCCTCCGTGGGCCCAATGTTGAAAGCGGGGGCAGCCGGAGCGTGGCGGGGCAGCCACGGAGTGCCGCCTCTACAACAATCCAGGACAGCCGCTCATTGCTTCCGTTGGTGTGTTCAACACGATTTGCTATCATGACAATGCCATGCACGAAAGCAGGTCGGGCGGTCGCTGCTTTGTTTAGAGTCGTAAATCATTGATTTGCGAACTGGAACAGAGGAGAGGAAAGTCCGAACACTAAAGGGCAGCGAGCCCGCTAACGGCGGGGCGTCTGAGGGTCGGAGATCTCAAATCTCAGATCTCAAATCTGAGATCTGAAATCTCTGAACCTCGGACGACGACAAGTGCAACAGAGAACAGACCAGCCCTATGAGATCTGAGATCTCAGATTTGAGATCTCAAGGGGTGATGGGTGAAACGGTGCGGCCTCCGGGCTTAATGTAAGAGCGCACCGGCGCGCGTGGTGACACGCGCGGCCAGGCAAACTCCTCGCAGTGCAAGACCAAATAGGGAGGCGTCAACAAGGGCTGCCCGCCCAAATCCCGATTACTCGGGATACGACCTCCGGGTAGGTCGCTCGATCCAGTTGGCAACGACTGGGCTAGATGAATGATCGCTACTCCAATCTTTGGATCTGAGATCTCAGATCTCAAATTCTGAGATTGGGGAACAGAATTCGGCTTACAGACCAGTTTCTCGTGCATGGCCAAAAAAGTTCTCCACTACCTGACTAACAGCATCGAATCATAGTTCACGATTCAAACTGAATTCGACGACCTCAAGAGAGGAATTGGCCCGACTAACATCTCAAGGAGAGTCTGCAGAATGGCAAATCGCAAGGGAGTCTTCATCGGCGCTTATGTGCCCAACCATCTGAAAGAGTCTTTGCGGCGGCGCGCAGCCGCCGAGCACCGTACGTTATCTCAGGAGATTACGAGAATCCTGGAGGAGGCTGTGCACGGCAAGGGTCTGCCGGCGGGGAGTATTGATCGCCGCACCAAAGACACCACGCCGCGACGCCGTGCAACTGATCCGTCTCCACGCCGGCGCACAGTTGATACAGCGTACGCGCCAACTGCAAGTCAATCGGAAGACGACGAGAGTTAGCGCAAGCTGAGTCACCGAAGGCGAAGAACTCATTTTGAAATATCTTGTTATCGGCGCGCTCATTGCGCTTATCTTCATTCTGATCTACTCGCGGCTGGAGCCTTACATCGTCGCGCTGCGAAAAGTACTGTCACTCTTGCGCGGGACGGCTGACAGCGTTTCAGGCGCAACCGCGCAGCGCAGTGGATCAGTCAAGACTGAAAACAAACTCGTCCGGTGCGTCGCCTGCGGAACGTGGATCCCGGCGGAGAGAGCTATTGGTCCGGGTTCAAAGCTGTCTGAGTATTGTTCGAGAGAATGTCTCGAAAAATCCGCTGGCGGGAAAGAACGCAAACTAGCGGGTTAGAACTGCCTCACACTCCACATCCCGCCACACCGATAACCGCCAAGCCGCCAAGACGCAAAGAAAACCAAAACAGTATGGGCCGCGGATGAACGCGGAGAGACGCGTTCTTGTCAGTACCGCCTGCGGTAGCGGGCGGGTTACTCAGCCACAGATTTCACAGATTAGACAGATCAGCATGGAATATCTGATCAGTGTTATCTGTTCTGATTTGTGGCTGATTATTTTTGAATCTGTTTTCTTGCATCTTGGCGCCTCTGCGCATTGGCGGTTAAGCGGAGGTTATCCAGAGCCGGCCTTCGCCGCTTCTTCAGGCAGTAGATTCCCCGCTTCGTGAATCGCTTTATCGGTGTCTGTCAGGTAGAGAATGATTGTTCCAATCACAAACAGAGCAATCAACGATAGGAGCGCTTGGCGGTAGGAGTCGGTGATGGCGACCACGATCCCAAAGATCAACGGCCCCAGCCACGACGTGCCTCGTTCTGAAACCTCGTAAAGGCCAAAGAACGAAGCCTCGCGTCCCTCCGGAATCATCCGCGAGAAGAGCGAACGCGAGAGCGCCTGCGAGCCGCCCATTACGATTCCAATAACAGCCGCCATCTTCCACGCATCACGCGTGGTCTGCAGGAAGCCGTAACCGTAGATCACAACCGCGGACCAGATGATGAGCGAAACAAGAATCGCCCGCTTGGTCCCGATCGCGTAAGCCACCCGCTCAAACAATAACGCTCCGAAGATGGCGACAAACTGAACCAGCAGGAAAATTCCCAGCAGGAACGATTGGTCGGTTGGTATCCCGCGTGAGATGAACAGCTCCTGAGACAGAAACACCGAGGCCATGCTGATTACAGTCTGGATGCCGTCGTTGAAAAAGAGATAGCCGATCAAATATCTCAACGTAGATCTGAGACGCGCGAGTTCTCTGAAAGTGCGGCCGAGTTCTGCGAAGCCAACAGTGAGATATGATTTTCCAGCAGGGAGGGTCTTCTCAGCGGTGCGCGATTTCAATCTCGCGAAGGTTATTAGCGAAAACCCTCCCCACCAAACACCCGCTGAGAGAAGCGAGAGTCGAACAGCCATGTACGGATCGAGTCCTAGCCTTCGCGCATTCGCCACCAGTAGAAAATTCAGCGCCAGCAAGAGTCCACCGCCGAGGTAGCCGTAAGCAAAACCACGACTCGAAACTTTGTCACGCTGATCCTCGGTAGTGATCTCATTTAGAAAGCCGTTGTACAAAACGACGGCTGCGCCAAACGCCAGGTTCGCGACAATGAAGAGCAACCCACCGAGCCAGTAGAGATTCCCGGTAATAAAGAACATCAAACACGTGGCTGCCACACCCAGATAGCAGAAGACTGCCATAAGTTTCTTCTTCAGATTCGAGTAGTCGGCAACTGAGCCGAGGATTGGAAGAATGAAGATCTGCAGGAACACGGCGACCGATACACAAGTCGGAAAGAATGATTTGGACGTGATAGCGCCGAGCGGGCCGAGTTGGAAGACAACGCCGTTTTCGCCCACTGCCTGCTGCGTTATTTCGGTCAGGTAAGGACCGTAGAGCGCGCCGGCAATGGTGGTGGAGAATGCGGAGTTAGCCCAGTCGTAGATTTTCCAGCCGAAGATCTCGCGCGGATTGTTCTTGTCGGGATGATGAGCTGCAGGTGACTTGCTCAGCGAATCGGGGGATGCCGAAGTCATCGATAGGTTGTCGCTTTCTTAGTCAAAGTGTCGACGATAGCAGGTGTGATGTCTGCAAGACTCTTGATGCGGCCGGCAATCTGATCACGGTGCGCGCCCCAAACGATGGTGGGAACATCATTCAGCGTGTGGTTGCGCGACGACAAGTCTTCTATGTTCCCATGATCGCTGGTGAGTATAACGGAAGTGCGGGCCAGATCAACGCGGTTCAGCAGTGCACGCAGGAACGAGGCCAGGTTCTGTAACACGACTTTCGCCAGGTCAATGTCCTGCTTGTGACCGACCTTGTCGGTAATGAAATACTCGTAGAGCGTGAAACGATTCTCGCCCGCGATTGTCGCGAGGACTTCGGCGGCTCGTGCCGGAGTTCGTGGTTCAATCTCTCCTCCACGCTCGATGATGAATTGATTAGTGAAGTCCTGATAGACCGCCCGATCTGCTTTAAGATCTGCGAGCGTGCGAAAGTTCAAGCCCGCCGCTTCCACCGCCGCGGTCGTTGCCGAAACCCAACGCGGACGCTCTTCAAAGAACCTTGGCGTGTAAGCATTAGCAAAAGTGATCGGTGTGATGCCGGCGTTCGTTAGCTGAAGGAAGATTGAATGCTCAGCAATGATTTCGCGCATGGCCACATTGGGAAAGCCCTGCTTGTGATAACCGAGAAGGGAAGGAGCGTTGATGCCTGTGAGAATCGTTGTTTGTCCCGAGGCGCTTTGCGGACGTCCTTCCACACCGAGACGTGGATCGGTGGAAACCAGAACGCCCTCGT
>Ga0068862_100003682_pt1 | contig 13114 bp, 18 predicted proteins | sample KBSSwiS52_FD_66598 | JGI IMG/M metagenome (GOLD analysis project Ga0068862, IMG submission 66598) | Switchgrass rhizosphere microbial communities from Kellogg Biological Station, Michigan, USA - KBS Switchgrass S5-2 | ecosystem: Host-associated > Plants > Roots > Rhizosphere > Soil ... | reverse complement strand
GTCCAGCAGAACTCGGACATCACCTACCGCCTCTACGACTACGGCCGCCCGCGCGAGCTGCACCTCGACGAAGGCATGGCCGTCGCCAAGGGCGAGCCCTATGCGCAAGCCTGCAAGGGCGAGGCGCCGGCGGGCCAGTCGGCCTCGCTGGTGAACGGACCGCTGTTCCGGCTCGACCAGGTCGCGGGAACGCCCGACGCCGAGACCATGGCGCGCTACCCCGGCAAGCTGTTGGTGATCCCGCGCGAGGGCAGCGTCCATGTGGCCGGCGAGGAAGTGGCGCCGGGCAGCTGCGCGCTGGCGGACGGGATCGGCGAAGTCGCCTTCGCCACATCGGGCCTGTGCCTGCTCGCAGCGCCGTGTGCTGACTGAGCCTTAGCCGCACCTTCGCTGGAGGCGGCTTACGACGACATTTCTGCTGTCAGCGAAACTCCTGCGTGACTTCAATTTCGCCCTCTATGGCAGCGTTGAAGGCGTCGATCTCCTCAGCAGGTATCCAATATTCCTGGTGGGCTTTGCCACCCGCGACTTGGACCTTGTAAAGGTCAAGATGACTCTTGAGCACGTGAAATCGCGTGACGTAACCAGCACCATTGGCACGGACATTCCAGTCCCGGGCGATCTTTACCGCATACTCTTCCGTGGTCACGGGATAGAAAATGGGTTGCTCAGGCAAACGTGGCGGAAACGCGCGCATTCCCGATTGCTTGATTAGCTCCAACTCCTCGGGACCTACAGGCCGCCACAACGTGATCGTCCGTTCGTTCATCTCTTTAGTTTGCCATGCCAATGTCTGCTTTCCAAGGTTTGGGTTTGTTAGCTGCCCTTCCGGAACCCACCCAAACACGATGTCGACCCGGACTTGATCCGGGTCCGGTTCCCAGAGCGCTGAACGTCTCGGTCCGGCGCTACCAGAAGGGTCGTGACATGGCGAAACCGGTCCCGGGGTCGAGCCCGGGACGACGCGGCGTTCACAGGATGTCGGCCACCCCCTCCAACGACTCGCGCAGCTTGGTGAGCGCCTGCGCCTTCAGCTGGTGGACCCTGGGGATCGAAACCTGCAGCACTTGCGCGATTTCGGACAAGTTCAGTTCCTCCACGAAGTAGAGCGAGACCACCAGCCGCAGCCGCTCGGGCAAGTCGGTGATCGCCGCCACGACGGCGCCGCGCAGTTCCTGGTCCTGCAGCAGCGAAAGCGCGTCGGGGGTGTCGTCGGCATAGGCACCATCGTGGTCGGAATAGACCTCGTCGATCGATTCGAAGCGCAGCGGCTGGCTGGTGCCGCGTCTCTGTTCGAGCTGGCCCTCGTCGATGCCGAGCGCTTGCGCGAGTTCGGCCAGGGTCGGGTCGCGGCCGAGTTGGCCGCGCAGTTCGCCTTCCTTGGCGTGGAGCTGGCGGCTGCGTTCGGCGGCCCCGCGCGACATCGGCACGGTACGGCGGACGAGATCGACCATGGCGCCGCGCACGCGCATCTTGGCGTAGGCGGCGAAGCCGTCCTCGGTCGGCCCCTGATGCCTCTGCGCGCATTCGGTAAGCGCGACGAGGCCGGCCTGCATCAGGTCCTCGAGCTCGATGCCTGGCCGCCCGGTGCCGTTGACATGCCAGGCGAGGCGCCGGACCATCGGCAGGAACCGGCGCACCCGGTCCGCGACGTCGCCCTGGTAGGCGCCGGCAACGCGCCGGGTATAGGCGAAGGAGGCCTGGTCTTGCTTCATGCGGCCATGCTTTCGGCTGGATCGAAGTGGTCGGGAGCGGGCAGGCCCGGTGCCGGCATCATCATGGGCGGGGGAGCCGCGCCGATGACGTCGATGACCTCGATCGGCTGGGCTTGCGGAAGTTCGGCGATGGCGATGACGAGGCATGCGGGCGCGCGCAGCCGCAGGAGCGCGGCGAGCGCGCGGCGGGCGCGCGCCTGTACGACGAGCGCGGGCTGGATCGCGCCCGGCCCTCGCGCCGCGCACAAGGCGGCGATGCGCTCGCCGATCATGCGGGCAAGGTCGGGCTCGATCACCGGCTGGCCCGTCGCCGGATCGTGCATGCCCTGGACGATGGCGGCTTCGAGCCCGGCGTCGAGCGTCACCACCGGCAGGCGCTCGTGCGGCGGGCAGACGCGGCCGACGATCAGCGCGCCGAGGTCCGCGCGGACCAGATCGACGAGCCTGTCGTGCTCCACGGTCTGCTGCACCGCGCGGCTCAGGCTCGCGAAGATCGGCAGCGGGTGGCCGATGGGAATGCCGTCCTCCAGCAGCGCGCGCAGCAGCCGGGTGAGCGCGGCGAGCGACAACGGCGCGGGATGGATCGTCTCGACGAGCCCGGCGGCATGCTCCTTCACGCCCTCGATCAGCGCCTTGGCTTCGTCGGGGCCGAGCAGGTCCTGCGGCCGCTCGGACAGCAGCTGGTTCAGGTGCGTGGCGACGACCGTGCCGGCGTCGACCGTCAGGAAGCCCTCGGCAATAGCGTGGTCGCGCGAGGCGGGGTCGATCCACAGCGCCGGACAGCCGAAGCTGGGATCGCGCGTCTCCTCGCCCTTTAGCGAATGGCCGGAGCGCGCCTCGCCCGCGTCGATCGCCAGGATGCGGTCGGCGCGGATCGAGGCGGCGCCCAAGGTCACGCCCCCTAGCAGGATGCGATAGTCGTTGGGCGGCAGGTCGAGCGCGTCGCGCACGCGGAACTGGGGCACGATGAAGCCGAAGCTCTGGCTCAGCTGCTTGCGCACGCCGGTGATGCGCGCGACCAGCGGCGAGCCGCGGCGGTCGTCGACCAGCTGAACGAGACCATAGCCGAGCTCGATCGAGACGAGCGTATGGTCCGAGACGTCCTCCAGCACGATGCGTCCGGGATCGGGCGGCGGGGCCGCTTCCTCCACGATCACGACCGGGCGGTTGGCGCGCTTCCTCAGCGCATGCCACAGCCACAAGGCGAGGCCGGCGGCGGGCAGGAAGATCGTCTGCGGCATCGCCGGGATCATGCCGATGGCGCCGAGCACCACCGCGACCGGGAGCCACGAGCGCGGATCGGCGAACTGGCCGCCGATCTGGCCTGCGAGGTCGCGGCTGTCCGAGACGCGGGTGACGATCACCGCCGCCGCGATCGAGAGCAGCAGCGAGGGCACTTGCGCCACCAGCGCATCGCCGATCGCCAGCGTGACGTAGTGCTGCGCAGCCTCGGTCGCGGACAGCCCGTGGCTGATCATGCCCAGGCAAAAGCCGGCGACGATGTTGACGCCCAGGATCAGAAGCGCCGCGATCGCATCGCCCTTCACGAACTTGCTGGCGCCGTCCATCGAGCCGTAGAAGTCGGCCTCGGTCGAGACCTCGCGGCGGCGCGCCTTGGCCTCGTCGGCGGTGACGAGCCCGGCCGCGAGGTCAGCGTCGATCGCCATCTGCTTGCCGGGCAAGGCGTCCAGCGTGAACCGCGCCGAGACTTCCGACACGCGGCCCGCGCCCTTGGTCACGACCACCATGTTGATGATCATCAGGATCAGGAACACGAAGATGCCGACCGCGAAGTTGCCGCCGATGAGGAACGCGCCGAAGGCCTCGATCACCTTGCCCGCCGCCGCCTCGCCCTCGTGCCCGTAAACCAGCACGACGCGGGTGGAGGCGACGTTGAGCGCCAGGCGCAGCAGCGTCGCGAACAGCAGGACCGAGGGGAAGGAACTGAAGTCGAGCGGCTTGGCCGCGTTCATCGCCGACATCAGGATGGCGATGGACAGCGCGATATTGAGCACGAACGAGACGTCGAGCACGGTGGCGGGCACCGGCACGATCATCAGCCCGATGAGGACGAGGATACCGGCGGGCAGCGCGAGCGAGCCGACGCCCGACAGGCGGTTCAGGAGCTTCACAGCCCGAACCGCGCGAGCTTGGCGTAGGCGCTGCGCACGCTTGCAGGCGCCCCGCCCTCGCCGCTGAACGAAGCGGCGAGCGTGTCGGCCATGGAACGGCTCTGCACTTGGGGCACCGGCGGCACTTGCGCTTGGGCGGCGTGGAATTCCTGTGCCAACGGACCTTCCTGCGGCGCTGGCCGTAGGACCGTCTCGAAGCCCGGCCCCGGCGGCGGCCCGCCGCTATCCTGCATGGCGGCGTCCACTCGGCCGCGGATCAGGTCCATGACCTGGCCGAGGCTGCGCGCGCCGCCCGGTCCGTAGAAGATGGCGCGGTTGGCGGCAGCTGCCTGGGGAAGCACCGAGGCGGCGCTGCGCTCGGGATCGCTCGCGAGCGCGGTCAGGAACGTGGTCGCGCCGGCCGTGCCGAGGAAGTGGCCCATGTAGAGCTCGGCCGCGTCCGGCTCGCGGCCGAGCGCGCCGGACAGTTCGGCCCGGTTGTCCGAGGCGAGCTCTGCGGCCATCATCGCCGAGGCATCCGGATCGTAGCGCAGGGCGAGAAGCTGCGAGCGGGTCGAGGGATCGGCGACGCGGCCGCTCTCGTTGGCCCCGCCCGCCCCGTCCAGGCCGTGCTCGGCGCCATGGCGGTCGAGCGTCCGCAGCCAGGTGGAGCGCGTGAACTGGTACAGCCCCGCCGCGCTGGAAGTGGGCGCGCGCGCACCGGGGTTGAGGCCCGATTCCAACTTCGCCTGCGCCAGCAGGTACGAGAAGTCGACGCCGGTCGCCTGCGAGGCGCGCGCGATGGCGGCTCGCACCGAGGCGGGATCGCGTGCAGCGCCGGCGATGGCGCCCATGGTGGGAGAGTCGCTCAAGGAATGCTCCGCTTGCGAGTGCTACGGAGCTGGATCAGCAAGCCGCGTGCCAGATCTCAGGCGCGAGCGCCGATGCGCGGAAATCCGGGGCCGGCGCGATAGAGCTGCTGCCTTCCGGTGAGGGCGTTCAGCCGGGCCGCGACGTTGGCGGCGACGAGGTTGCGTACCTGGCGGTTCACTTCGTTGAGGCGGCGCGCGGCGTCGAGCAGCCCGCGGCATTCCTCGTCGATCTCGTCCGGCGCACTGGTCTCCAGCGTGCCGCACAGCCGCGTCTTGTCGTTGGCTGCGCCCATGACCGCGTCGATGTCGAGCCCGGCAAGCGCCTGCCGCTCCTCTTCCAGAACGGCAAGCATCTGCCGCAAGGTGTCGCGCAAGCTGGGGTGCCGGGGGGCCGCGCTCATGCCTTGCCACTCTGGAGCATGACGCCCGCGGCGATCATGGCATCGGCGATGCGGGTGGGGATGATGGGGTAGGTCCCGCTTTCGACCGCCTTGCGGATCACCGCGACGCGGTCGGTATCGACCGGCGCCGCGCCCGCGTGGAGAGCGGCGCTGGTCTGGACGGGGTTAGTCTGTACTGGACCGGCAGCGCTGGCCGGCTTGGGGGCTGGCGCGGGTGCCGGAACTCCGGCCCCGTTCCTGATACCCGGCTTGGCGCCAGTTGCTGCGGTCGCTCCGGCGGTCACCGGGCCGATCGCGCGGGTCGATCCCACTTCGATAGGAGGCATTGTGCCGCTCCTTGCTTCACTGTTCCCCACTGAGAACGGCGACCGGCGGCGGCAATTAAGTGCCGTCCGGCGCCCGATCTTGCCGATCGTGCGAGCTCAGGGCAGCGGCAGCGTGACGACGCCGGGCCGCACGACTTGCGCGCGCATCGCCTCGTCGCCGGGCTTGGCGGCCGCGGTGCGCACGCGGATCCAGGCGCCGAGCGCGCCCGCCTCCATCGCCTCACCCGACTGCGCGACGGTGAAGCCCTCTCCGCTGACCGCGATGGTCACGGCATCGCCACGGTTGATCACGGCAGCGCCGGTGCTGCCCGAGGCGCTGACCGGCACGAACAGCCGCCAGCCACCGGCATCGCCGCATTGCACCAGCACGCTTTCGCGCCCCTCGGTCCGCCACGACAGCGCCAGCGGGGTGTCGCAAGGCTTCAAGCGCAAGCGCCGGTCGACCGGCGTTGCCGCGGAGCCCGCGAAGGCGGCGACGGCGTGATCGATCGCGTCGAGATCGGCGAAGGCCGAGGCAGCGGCGAAAGCGGCGAGGATAAGATTCACGGTCGGTTCTCGGCAGGATGGTTTGCCTCACCGGCACGCAAGCTGTGTGCCAGCAGCGCCGCCGGCGCGTCGAAGCCGACGACCACGCGCACGTCCGGTGCGCCGGGCTCGACGACGATGCGCGCGCCGTCGCCCGCCTCGTCGGCCAGCGCCTGCGCCCGCGCCGCCGCCTCTGCCATGTGACCCGGCGCATAGCGGGCCGAGATGGTGACTTGCTGGCGCGGGTCGCGCGGTTGTCCGGCGAGCCACTGCCGGAGCGCAGGCGCGCCCGGACCGCCGACCCACACGGCGGTCGGCTCGCTTCGAGGTGACGTAGGATGTGACGTGGCGAGCGACCTGGCGGGCAGCCTATCGGGTTGGCGTGAGACGGCGCTCGCCGTCACCATGAACAGGATCAGCGACAAGTCGGCCAGCGTCGTCTGCCAGCCGGTGCCGACGCGCGCGGTCACGCTCAGCCGGCCTTCGGCACGATGCGATGGAGCTGCGGCACCGCCGGCTCGAGCTGCCGCTCCAGCCAGTCGACCACTTGCTGGCGCTCGCGCTCCTCGGTGGCGCCCTGCCGCTCGATCAGGCGCGCGAGCGGCGCGAACACGAGGTTGCCGAGCAGGAGCCCATACAGCGTCGTCACCACCGCCATCGCGATCGCGCCGCTGAAATCGCTGCGCCCGCCGCCGGCGGGCAGCTGGCTGAGCGCGATCAGCGTGCCGGCCATGCCGAACACCGGGGCCAGCTCGGCCGCCTGCACCAGCACGCGCACCGCGCGGTGGTTCAGCTCCTGCCGGCGGCGCTTGTGGCTGCGGTGCGCAGCGTGGAGCGCGCTGAGCGAGCGAGTGCCGACCAGGCTGTCGCTGACCTCGTCGAACTCGGCATCGCCGCAGTGATGCGGCTCGGCGCGGATCAGGCCGTCGCGCTGCATGTCGCGCACGTGGCCCGCCAGTTCGGCGCGCGCCTGCGCCGCGTGGAAGCGCGGCCGGCCGATCCGCAGCAGCGAGCCGATCGCCACCGCGCAATCGCTCCAGCCCGAGCGCAGGAACGTCGCCAGCAGCGTACCGCCCAGCACGATCAGCGCCGAAACTGGATCGAGAAGATGCTGGATGTGCATGACGGCTGCTTGCTCCTTTGCCTCGCAGAACGGCGGCGCGCAGCGGAGTTTTCGTGCGTGGCCGGCATTTGCCGGGATGCGGCAAGGATTTGCCGAGGCCTCGGGGCGACGGACGGGGAACGCACGCTCGACCGCAATTGGCACGCCTGTTGCTGAAGACCGGGTCGAACGCCAACGGCAAGAGAAAGAGACCCGTGAGCCAGAGCCTTTTCGGCATCCACGCCGCCGCTCTCGAACTGCGATCGCAGCGCATGGGCATGATCGCCTCGAACATCGCCAATGCCGCGACGCCGAACTACAAGGCGCGCGACATCGATTTCGGCGCGGCACTGAAGGCGAGCGAGGCTGGCGGCGACATCGATGCCGCGGCCGCCAAAAGCGTGCTCTACCGCGTGCCGGTGATGCCCTCGCTCGACGGCAACACGGTCGAGCTGCAGAACGAGCAGCTCGCCTTTTCCGAAAACGCGGTCGGCTATTCCGCCACGCTCGAATTCATCCGCAACCGGGTCGACACCGTGACCCGCGCCATCCGGGGCGAATGAGCATGGGCGGCCCCGGCACCCTGTTCGACGTCGCCCGGCGCGGCATGTCCGCCCAGCTGGTGCGGATGAACGCGGCGGCCTCCAACCTCGCCAACGCCGGCACCGTCGCCAGCAGCGAGACGCAGGCCTACCGCCCGATCCGCGCCGTCTTCGCCGAGGACCTCGACCGCGCCAGCGGCCTCGCCTCGGTGAAGGTCCAGGGCGTGATCCGCGAGAGCGTGGCGCCGATCAAGAGCCACGATCCCACGCACCCGCTCGCCGATGCCAACGGCGATGTCTGGACCAGCCCGGTCGATGAGAACGCCGAGATGGTCGAGATGCTCGAAAGCTCGCGCCAGTACCAGAACATGGTCGAGGCGCTCTCCACCGCCAAGCAACTCATGATCGAAACGATGAGGCTCAAATGACCATCACGTCCGCGACTTCCGCCGCCCCCGTCACCGCCCACACCACCGCCATTTCCGCACCCAGGAAGAGCAGCCTGGCCGATCTCGGCTCGGCCGACTTCATCAAGCTGATGACCGCGCAGATGCAGCAGCAGGACCCGACCGCGCCCGTCGACCAGAAGGAGATGATCGCGCAGATGGCGCAGTTCTCCTCGCTCTCGGCGACCACCGGCATGGCCGACACGCTCAAGAGCATCTCGGCCAAGCTCGACACCCTGATCTCGGTCCAGACGACCCCTTCCGCTACCGCAAAGGCCTGAACCATGTCCTTCTACACGTCCATCAGCGGGCTGAAGAATGCGCAGACCGATCTCAACGTCATCAGCCACAACATCGCCAATGCCGAGACCAACGGCTTCAAGAAGTCGCGCGTCGAGTTTGCCGACATCATCGCGGGATCAGCCTTTACCAACCCCAAGCAAGTCCAGGGCATCGGCTCGACCGTCGCCGGGGTGGACCAGGACTTCGCGATCGGCCCGGTCGAGCAGACCGGCTCGGCGCTCGACCTAGCGATCACCGGCGACGGCTTCTTCCAGACGCGCTCGACAAGCGGAGGGATGCTGTTCACGCGCAATGGCAGCTTCTCGATCGATGGCAGCGGCTTCATCCAGGACGGCTCGAAGAACCGGCTCCAGGCCTTTGCGGCGGGCGCCACCACTGGAACGCCAGCGGATGTCCAGGTGCCCGCGGCCAATGCCGCCGGCGCGGAGTTCGCTGGCGTGACGATCGGCGAGGACGGCACCATCACGGCCTCCTACGCCGATGGCACGAACATCAACATCGGCACCGTGGCGCTCGCCTCGTTCCTCTCGCCCACGGGCTTGAAGCCGGTCGGCTCGTCGAACTGGCAGGCGACCGGCCTGTCGGGCACGGCCAAGTTCGGCGCGCCCAACAGCGGCCTCTACGGCGGCCTCCTCTCGGGCGCGATCGAGCATTCGAACGTCGACATCTCCGAGGAGCTGGTGAACCTCATCACCGCCCAGCGCTATTTCCAGGCCAACGCCAAGGCGATCGACACGGCGACGCAGATCTCGCAGACGATCATGCAGCTGCGCTCGTAAGGCCGTAGCCGAGCCATGGACCGCCTCGTCTACACCGCCCTGTCCGGCATGCAGGCCTCGATGACGCGCGAGCGCATGATCGCGAGCAACATGGCCAATGCCCAGACCACCGGCTTTCGCGCCGAAGTGCTGCAGGCCCAGCCGGTCACGCTCGACGGGCCGCAGCTCGACGTGCGGGCGATGAGCCGCGCCGAGGTCAAGGGCGCGATGATGAAGGAAGGCGCGATCGCCGAGACGGGGCGCTCGCTCGACGTGGCGATGACCGGCGACACGATGCTGGCCGTCCAGTCGCTCGACGGCGGCGAGGCCTATACCCGGCGCGGCGACTTGTCGGTATCGATCAGCGGCGTGGTGCAGAACGGCGACGGGCTGCCGGTGCTGGGCGAGAACGGCCCGCTGACGGTGCCGCCCGACGCCAAAGTGTCGATCGGCGAGGATGGCGCGGTGCTCGTCGCCGATCCCGCGACGCCCGACCAGCCGCCGCAGCGGATCGACCGCCTGAAGCTCGTCAGCACCAGCGGCTCCAAGCTCGAGAAGGACTTGGCCGGCGTGTTCCGGGTGCCGGGGGGCGGCGTGCTGCCGGTAGACGAGAACGCCAAGGTCATCCCCGCCTCGCTCGAGCAATCGAACGTCAACACCTCCGAAGTCCTCGTCGACATGATCGAGGCGCAGCGCCTGTTCGAGCTGCGCACCAAGCTGATCCAGACCGCGCAGCAGCTCGACGAAGGCTCGTCCAGGCTGATGCGCATCGATAGCTGAAGGTAACGCCAAGCCATGCCCACCAATGCCCTGCACGTCGCGCGGACCGGCCTCGAAGCCCAGGACCAGCGCATGCGCGTGATCGCCAACAACCTCGCCAACGTCTCCACCACCGGCTTCAAGCGCGACCGGGCGAACTTCGCGACGCTCGCCTACCAGGACGCGCGCGTCGCCGGGCAGCAGAGCTCGGGCGAGACCGCCTACGCCACCGGCCTGAACCTGGGCACCGGGGTCGGCATGCAGTCGACCACCCGGATCGAGACGCAAGGCACGCTGGCGACGACGGGCAACTCCTACGACCTCGCGCTCGATGGCGACGGGTACTTCCAGGTCGCGCTGCCCGGTGGGCAGCTGGGCTACACCCGCGCCGGCAACTTCTCGCGCTCCTCGGACGGGCAACTGGTGACGAGCCAGGGCTACGCGGTGCAGCCACCTATCACCGTGCCGGAAGGCACAACCGCCGTCACCGTCGCGCCGGACGGCACCGTGTCGGCGCAGATCGCGGGGCAGGCCGAACCCTCGCAGATCGGGCAGATCACGATCGCCAGCTTCGTCAATCCGGGCGGGCTGCAGGCCTCGTCGGACAACTTCATGCTGGAGACCGGCGCCTCGGGCGCGGCGCAGATCGGCATCGCCGGCGAAGGCGGGCGCGGCCACATCCGCCAGGGCATGCTCGAGGGCTCCAACGTCAACATCGTCGAGGAGCTTGTCGACATAATCGAGACCCAGCGCGCCTACGAGATCAATTCCAAGATGATCTCCTCGGTCGACGAGATGCTCAAGAACGCGAACCAGACGCTGTGAGGGCGATGATGTCTCCCTCGATGCAGATCGCCACGCGCATCCTGGGTGCGCTGGCCGGGGCCGCACTCGTCAACGCGCTGCTGCCCTATCCTGCCCACGCCCGCCGGGCGGTGAGGCCGAGCGGCTTCGAGGCGACGATGCCGATCGTCGCGCCCGAGGTCGTACCGGCGAACGGCGCGATCTTCCAGCCGGCGGGCGGCTACGCGGCGCTCTACGAAGGCCTGCGCGCGCGCCGGATCGGCGATCCGCTGACCATCCGCCTGGTCGAGAGCACCAGCGCGTCCAAGGCGGTGAACGCGAAAAGCCAGAAGGGCGGCGACGCCTCGATCACGCCGCCGAGCGCCGGGCCGCTGTCGTTCCTGAACCCCAACGCGCTTAAAGCGGGCTCCGCCTCGTCGTTCAACGGACAGGGCAATGCGGGCCAGACCAGCACCCTCACCGCGACGCTCGCCGTCACCATCGCCGAGGTTCGCGCCAACGGCACCGCACTCGTCAGGGGGGAAAAGCAGATGCTGCTCAGCCAGGGCAACGAGTGGGTCCGCTTCTCAGGGATAGTGCGCCTAGCCGACGTCGACGCCGACAACACCGTGCCCTCCAGCCGCATCGCCGACGCGCACATGGAGTATTCCGGCAAGGGCGCGCTGCAGACGGCGAGCCGGCAGGGCTGGCTGGGCCGGTTCTTCAACATGATCTCGCCGTTCTGATGGATGGGCTCGCAACTCCTTCTTCCCCCTCGATGGGGGAAGGATACGAAGGCTTGGCGTCGCAGACTCCTAGCCGGAGTTGGATAGGGGTGAGCTCTCGCCCTGGCGCCGCGCTGCGCGGAGAGCACACCCTCATCCAAGCTTCGCTAGCGACCTGCGGCCGCAAGCTGCGCTATCCTTCCCCCATCGAGGGGGAAGGACAAGGGCTGCTCCGGCTGCTCATCGGCTTGCTCTTCGTGCTCACCGTGGGCCTGCTCCTCACCTCACCCGCCCACGCCGAGCGGGTGCGCGACCTTGGCCAGTTCCAGGGCGTGCGCACCAACCAGCTCACCGGCTACGGCGTGGTCGTGGGCTTGCCCGGCACCGGCGACGACAACCTGGAATACCTGACCCAGGCGATGAAGGGCGTCTCGGGCCGCATGGGCCTGACGCTGCCGCCGGGCGTGGCCCCGGGCCTCAAGAACGCCGCCGCGGTGATGATCACCGCCGACCTGCCCGCCTTCGCCAAGCCCGGCCAGCGCCTCGACGTGACCGTCTCGACCATCGGCAAAGCCAAGAGCTTACGCGGCGGCGCGCTGATCCTGACGCCGCTCTACGGCGCGGACGGCCAGATCTACGCGATGGCGCAAGGCAACCTCGCGGTCGGCGGGTTGGACGTGGGCGGCAAGGACGGCTCGAACGTCACCATCAACATCCCGACCGTGGGCCGCATCGCCGATGGCGGCAGTGTCGAGCGCACGGTCGCGACCGGGTTCGACGACGCCGCCGCGCTGCGCTGGAACTTGTTTTCCGCCGACTTCCTGACCGCCGCGCGCGTGCGCGACGCGATCAACCGCCGCCTGCCCGGGACCGCCAGCGTGGAGGACGGCGTCTCGCTCTCGCTGCGCCTGCCGCAGGAGGCCGACACCCGCGCCAGCCTGATGGCGATGATCGAGATGATCGACGTCGACCCGGCGGAGACCCCGGCGCGCGTGATCGTCAACAGCCGCACCGGCACCGTCGTCATCAACAGCGCGGTGCGCGTCAGCCCGGCCGCGATCAGCCACGGCAAGCTCACCGTCCGCATCGAGGAGAGCCCCTCGGTGGTCCAGCCCGCGCCGTTCAGCAAGGGCCAGACCGCGGTGGAGCAGCGCTCCAACATCAAGGTCGACGAGGCCGATCGCAAGGTCGCGCTGTTCAAGCCGGGCGCTTCGTTGTCCAAGATCGTCGACGCGCTCAACATGCTCGGCGTCACCCCGTCCGACCTCGTCGCCATCCTCGAGGCGCTGAAGCAGGCCGGCGCGCTCAAGGCCGAGATGGTGGTGATATGACGCGCATCGCCTCCCCCACGCCGGGCGCCACCCCGGCCGGCACGTCCGCGAAGACCGACCGCGAGAAGCTGGCCGAGACGGCCAGGCAGTTCGAGGCGATCTTCGTGCGCCAGATGCTCGCCGCCGCGCGCAAGACCGACTTCGGCTCCGACCTGTTCGGCAGCGAGGCGCTCGGCACCTTCCGCGAGATGCAGGACGACCGCTTCGCCGAGATCACCGCGCAGACCGGCTCGCTGGGCCTGGCGACCCAGATCGAGGCGCAACTCGCGCGCCTGCTGCCGCCGACCGCCGGCACCGCGAAGGCGGGAGGCTAGGCCATGGCATCCGATCTCCTGGCGATCGCGCGCAGCGGCACCAAGGCCGCGCGCGCCGCGCTCGACGTCACCGCGCAGAACATCGCCAACGCCTCGTCCGA
>Ga0068862_100003680_pt1 | contig 13116 bp, 9 predicted proteins | sample KBSSwiS52_FD_66598 | JGI IMG/M metagenome (GOLD analysis project Ga0068862, IMG submission 66598) | Switchgrass rhizosphere microbial communities from Kellogg Biological Station, Michigan, USA - KBS Switchgrass S5-2 | ecosystem: Host-associated > Plants > Roots > Rhizosphere > Soil ... | reverse complement strand
AAGCGATATGATGAGGCAAAAAAGGATTTTGAGCTTTTCATTCAACAGGTGATCGACCTGCACGGCAAAAAAGACAAGACCATTTCATCTCTGAAAGCAAAAGAATGCCTGTTTCGCATTAACAGGGATATACGCTTCAGCAAAGACAAAACCCCGTATAAAACAAACTTTGGAGCAAGTATCAATAAGGGAGGCAAAAAAGCTTTTTCTACAGCAGGTTATTATTTCCATTTGGAGCCTGGAGAAGCCTTTGTGGGTGGGGGCATATATCAGCCCATGCCTGAAGAGTTAAGAAAAGTGCGACAGGAGATAGATTATAACTTCAAAGAGTTTAAAAACATTATTGGCTCAAAGAAGTTCAAATCGGTTTATGGTGATCTCGACAAAAGCAATGAGTTTTTGCTTAGCCGTGTACCAAAAGGTTATGAAGCCGACAATCCTGCGGCAGATTATTTAAGGCTGAAAAGCTATATCGCATTCGAGCATATTACAGATTCAGATCTTACTTCAAAAACGCTGGTAAAAAAAGCAGCCGATGCGTTTCAAACATTACAACCATTCATTGATTTCGTTAACGGTTCACTTAGCTAAAAATAAAAGCAATGAACAAATTTGTTTGTCGATTTTATTTCCTCTCTGTCCTCATGGGGTTTTTCATGGAAACGGCTTCCAAGAAATGGGTTGTCTTGAAGAAATGGGCATTATCCTTACCGATTTGTCAAATCCCGACCCCGTTCTCTATATGGCTGCTTTGCCTGCCTGTTTTGATACTTGCCTGCAATGAACAAAAAGCCGATGCCTTGCCAGATCACCTTACGCTAGTTGATGTTGGCGCCAACATGCAACTACCGGAAGGGTTTAGTGTGGAAGTTGTCGCCGACTCCACTTTAATTGATTATCCTATGTTTTGCAGTTTGGATGAAAGCGGTCGCCTGTTTGTGTTTGAAGCCAGCGGGAATGTGTATGACAGTGCGAAAGAGGTAGTGTCCGATCCGCAGTTTAGAATTCGAATGCTTCAGGATATAGACCATGACGGCAAGTACGACAGCAGTACTATTTTCGCCGACCGCGTAGGCTTTCCTCAAGGGGGCGTATTTTATAAGGGAAGCTTGTACGCCACGTCCGCCCCGGATGTATTAAAGCTTACCGATACGGATAACGACGGAATGGCTGACAAACGAGAAGTATTGGTATCCGGATGGAATCTCTGGGTGGGTGCTAATAGTATCGTTGGGCCGGAGTTGGCGCCTGACGGCTACCTATACATGACCAGTGCCATTCATGGCTTCGATGTGACCACAAGGGAAGGTAAGCGATTGATAGGAAAAACATCTCGCATCTGGCGTATGCATCCCGATGGGTCGGGCCTGGAATGGGTATCGGCAGGTGGAATGAACAATCCAGTTGAGCTAACTTTTACCGAAGCCGGAGAACCCATTGGCACGGAGACGTACTTTACCGATCCGCAGGCCGGCCTTCGCGATGCGCTGGTTTATTGGACCGAGGGCGGCGTTTATCCAAAACCTAACGAAAACATTGCTCAGGACAGTCTAGTGAGAACCGGCGAACTGCTGCCGGTTATTGCAAAGTTCTCCCGGGTGGCGCCATCTGGCATCACGCGGTACAGAAGCCGTGGTTTCGGGGAGGGCTTTGCCAATAATCTTTTTACCGCTCAATACAACACGCACAGAATACTCAGGCATAAGTTTTCGCGAGAGGGAGCATCTTTTAAGACGCAGGATGAAGTGTTCTTTGCCGTTAAAAACGAGGATTTTCATCCAACCGATGTTTTGGAAGACGCTGACGGCAGTTTGTTGGTCATTGAAACCGGCAGTTGGTATATGGAAGGTTTGTATTGTCCATTGTCTCTGGTCACCAACACCGTGAGTAAAGGAAAAATATACCGAATCAAAAAAAAATCAGGGAACCCTGTTGCGGATCCGTATGGCAATGATATTAAATGGGCAAGTTTAACACCGCAGGAAGCGGTGAATTATTTGAAGAACGATCGCCCTTTCGTAGTCGCCAGGGCTAAACAGCACTTAATTGACATTGGAGAAAAGTCCATACCGGCATTAGAAGGCGCATTCAATAATTCATTCCCCGCACCGGCACATACACAGGCAGTCTTCGCTCTAAACGGCATAAAGAGTGCAGGGGCCCTGCAGGTCATCACGCAAAAAGGATTGCAGGATAACGACATTGAGGTGCAAATTGCCGCGGCCCGATGCTTGGGCATAGCACAAACGACATCCGCTGTGCCGTCGTTGCGAAACCTTTTATCCCGCACAACCTCCGCCCCGGTAAGGCGTCAGGTGGCGACGGCACTGGGGCAGATTGGAGACGCGGCTGCGATCCCTGAATTGTTGGCAGCCGCAGACACAGCCAGCGATCGTTTTGTTCGCCATGCTATTATTTATGCGTTAGTCACCATCAATCAACCCGGCCTTGTTAAGCAGGCATTGAACCATCCTTCGAAACATGTGCGGGAAGCGGCCCTGATTGCGCTTGATCAAATGGAGGCATCTACATTGTCAGCAAATGATTTGATCGGTTTCTTAAACCAGTCTGACTATCAATTGCAGCAAACAACATTGTGGATTGCCTCGCTTCACCCGGAATGGTCATCGCAAATTATCGCGTTTGTTGACAAGAAGCTTAGCATCGGTTTGCAAACAGAAAATGAAGGCATCCTTTTTAAGGAATTGCTTATTTCATTTTCCTCAAAAGAAGATGTTCAAACGTTTATAGCGCAAAAAATCAGAGTATGCTCCGGAGAAAAGCAGCTTTTCTTTTTGGATGTAATCGCCAAAAGCAAAACAACTCAATTTCCACCAACCTGGGTGGACGTAATTGGTGAACAATTGGAGCCTCGATCGGAACCTACGATAAAAGCAAAGGCATTGCGTATTGCCGAACTCCGAAACCTTTTTTCCCTGGCGCCGAAAATAAGGAAGCTTGTATTGGATACCAGCTATGCTCCCAATCTGCGCCTTGATGCGATGGCAATATTGGTAAAACACCAGCCGGCCCTCAATGCGGCAGATTTCAGCTATCTCTTCAGCCTGCTTACATCTTCGAAAGATGCTTCGATTCAGCAAAAGGTGGCGTATGTTTTAGACCAGGCTGCGTTATCCGAAGCACAACTTGGTAAAGTTGCCTATCAATTTCTTCCCTTAGCCGACGCAATGATTCTTCCCCGGATCGTTTCACTGTTTTCTGGCAAGCATTCTGTTGCAATAGGACAACAATTAGCTGCGGCCCTCATGCGGTCATCAAGCCTTGATGGATTTACGGAAGACACACTCAAAAGTCTTTTTAGCAACTATCCTGATGCCTTGAAGCCAAGCATTGATAGCGTAATGATCCAACTAAACAAAGTGCGCAGCGAGCGAACGAAACGACTGGATGCCTATGAAAAAGTGATAAGCAAGGGAGTGCTTGACAGAGGCAGGGACTTATTTTTAGGGAAAGCTACCTGCTACGTATGCCATACAATCGGAAAAGAGGGAGGCAAATTTGGACCCGATCTCACGTCCATACAGCGCGACCGGTCAGCTCGCGACCTGCTTGAAGCCATTGTTTATCCCGGGGCAACTTATGTTAGAGAATTTGAAACGTACAAGATAACGACGGCTACTAACACCTACACCGGTATCATCAAGAGTAGAACACCCGACGCAATCATTATCGATATATCGCCGACCAACACAGTGCGAATTGCTACGGCTGATATCAAGTCGTCGCACATGGTCAACACGTCAATGATGCCACAGGGTCTTGATAAGCTCTTGACGGAACAGGAAATGGCTGATATAATGACCTACTTACTCAATCAGGATCAGGATCCCGAAAGGGACAAACTTCGAATAAATTGGGATTAACAAAAAAGTTTGAAACATACCATGCGGCGAAGAAATTTTTTAAAGAATAGCGTTCGGTTAGCCGGAGCAGCAGCTTACGGGAAAGGCGTTATGGCAAGCAATAATCAGTTGCAAGAAACTGATGCTTCTTTGGCAACGCCATCGAACAGCGTGAAGCCGTTCAACAGCAAGTTCTCTCCGGATTTTGGTGTTTTTGCCTTGACGCCCCGAAAGAACTTTGCCGATCAAATCAAGTGGGGATACGATAATGGGTTTCGCGCCTGGGAATGCACTATGTTAAGGAATATTTCTGTGAGCGATCAGGAGACGATCAGCAACACGATTCAAAAACTAGGAATGGAGTTCGGACAATTTGTAGGGACGATGGATTTTGAGCGGGTAACATTTGCCGGTAACGACAGGAGTCTGCGCGAAAAGTCATTGAAAGAGATGAAGGAGTCCGTAGAAATTGCCAGGCGGATGAACACTCGTTTTATTCATAATGTTTTGGGCAAATCTCATCCCGAATTACCGTACGAATTTCAGATGGTCAACGCTATTGAACTATTGAAACGGGCTGCGGATATTTATGAACCGCACGGGATGGTTATGGTAATGGAGACAATGAATACCAAAATAAACCACGCCGGAATGTTTCTCCATCTTATACCGCAAGCGTATGCCTTATCAATAGCCGTCGGCAGGAAGAGCATAAAAATGCTTTTTGATTTTTACCACGTTCAGATTGAAGAAGGCAATCTTCTGCCCATGCTGGATTATGTATGGGACGAAGTCGGATACATTCAGATCGGAGACACTCCCGGTCGAAATGAACCTACCTCGGGTGAAATTAACTATACGAATGTTTTGCAGCATGTCCACGACAAAGGATACCGTAGTTTTTTGGGATTGGAACACGGCATGAGCCGTCCTGGTAACGAAGGCGTAGAGGCTGCATTGAAAGCTTATAGGTCCATTGATCCCAAATAATACAACCTCCGTTACTTGCAGACAAGAAAACATACTCTGGACAACAAGACCAACAATTCCTAAAGAATCCGAATTTTCAAATTTCAAATTTCGAAATTCGAAATTCGAAATTTGCCCATTCGTTAGCATGAGCCCAGTGGCAATACGCAATTATCAATTACAATAATCCTTTCTGAACAAGGTATTCCGCAATCTGCACTGCATTGGTAGCAGCTCCCTTGCGTAGATTATCCGACACCACCCACATATTTAATGTCCGGGGCTGCGTTTCATCCCTTCTTAACCTTCCGACGAAGACTTCATCTCTTTCATGCGCATCCATTGGCATAGGATACTGCTGAGCCGACGGCTCATCGATCACTACGACACCCGGTGCAGATTGAAGCAAAGATTTTACGTCCGGCAGTTCGAACTCTTTTTGAAATTCGACATTTACTGCTTCGCTGTGACCGCCCATCACCGGGATGCGAACAGTAGTCGATGTTACCTGTATCGAATCATCCCGCATAATCTTCTTTGTTTCATTCACCATTTTCATTTCTTCCTTAGTATACCCGTTGTCGAGGAACACATCAATTTGCGGGATTGCATTCATGTCGATCTGGTATTTGTAGGCCATCTCACCCTGGATGCCCTTGCGTTCATTCATCAGTTGCGTGACCGCTTTTACGCCCGTACCTGTGACACTCTGGTAGGTACTGACGACGATTCTTTTGATGCCATACTTTTTATACAGCGGGTTCAGCGCGACCACCATTTGAATGGTTGAGCAATTGGGATTGGCAATGATCTTGTCCGTTTTCGTCAACGCGTCAGCATTTATTTCCGGCACCACCAGTTTCTTTGTAGCATCCATTCTCCAGGCCGAGGAATTATCAATAACTGTGATACCTGCTTCGGCGAACTTTGGCGCCCATTCCAGCGAAGTGCTTCCGCCTGCGGAAAAAAGTGCCACAGCAGGTTTTGCAGCAATAGCATCCGTCATACTTACTACTTTATACTTCTTTCCCTTAAATTCAACTTCTTTGCCAACCGATTTTTCAGAAGCAACGGCTACTAAGTCCGTAACGGGAAAATTTCTTTCTGCCAATACCTGTAACATTTTGGTACCAACTAATCCCGTGGCGCCAACTACTGCAACTTTCATGATTTAATCCTCCAGCTTCTCACGCAGAGAAGGTTTTAAGTTATAAAATACGACAACAAAAAGGCCTTCCGCTTGGAAGGCCTGCTAAGTCTTTTATATGGTGACATACATAACGCCGCAAACCTCCCGTCAGGAATGTTTCTTTGTGCGCTTTGTATGCTTCGTTGTCATCATGCTTCGCAAAAATAACTCAGCGAACTGTTCGCGCCAAATAAACATGCAACATTTTCATAAAATGATTTGTAAATTAGGGACTATGAAAATTCTGCTGCTGTGCGTATCGATTTTACTTACAACTGTTCTATTGGCTCAAAACCGCTATGATGTCGTAATCGATGAGGTCATGGCTGATCCCACACCGCAGATCGGCCTTCCTAATAATGAATGGATCGAACTGAGAAATACAACCTCAACACCGGTTAATCTTCAGGGATGGAGAATTGGTGACGGCGGAGGGCAAAGCGGTGCCATGCCTGATTTTATTCTCGATTCGGACAGCGTTGTTATCATCTGCACCGGCAGCGCGGTGGCTGCATTATCGCCATTTGGAGATGCTGTCCCGGTCACAAATTTTCCATCTTTGAGTAATGACGGTGAGCAATTGTTCCTGCTCGCGCCAAATGGGCAAATCATCCATGGCATCAGCTTTTCATCATCATGGTATAAAAATGAGTTGAAACAGGAAGGTGGCTGGACTTTGGAAATGATCGACACGCATAGTCCATGTGGTGGAAGTGATAACTGGATTGCCAGTAATAACAGTGCCGGTGGCACACCGGGTACCATTAATTCTGTTGACGCTGTCAACGCAGACAATGCTTCTCCGAAGTTGCAAAATGCTTACGTAAAAGATAATACTACTGTCGTCCTTGTGTTTGACGAACCGGTCGACAGCCTTTCTTCTTCAAATGTCGCCAATTACAGTATTGACGGCGCCATATCTTTTACAAATGCGGAACCGCTACCGGTCTTATTCAGTGAAGTACAATTAAAAACAAATAATGGACTCGCTGATAACGTCGTTTACAACATCACCGCAAATAATATCAGCGACTGCAAAGGCAACACAATAGGCGCTGATAATAAAGCGAAAGTTGGATTGGCAACAGAAGCGCTGCCTGGCGATGCCATTGTTAATGAGATCCTGTTTAACCCACGCTCCGGTGGTTACGATTACGTGGAGTTTTACAATAAAAGCAATAAGATCTTTGACGCCTCACATTTGTATATGGCCAATCGAAATACCGTTGGCGTTATTAGTTCCATAACACAGGTCAGCACGACCCCGTTTACTATTTTGCCGGGTGACTATTTTGTTATCACCGAAAATCCGGACAATTTGGCAATGAACTACCTTGTACAGAATCCAAAGGCAATATTGGCCGTTAACGCTTTACCGTCACTGCCCGACGATGAAGGGTATGTGTTACTCATCAACCAACAAGGCACATTAATCGATGAAGTGAATTATTCAGACAAATGGCATTTTAAACTGATTGATAATGCCGAAGGCGTTGCATTGGAAAGGGTTGATCAAGACGGTCCAACACAAAGCGCAGGTAACTGGCATTCGGCGGCATCGACTGCGGGATATGGCACGCCTGGATATAAGAACTCTCAATTCAAAAATCTTCAATCGATCAATGCTGAAATTGTAGTAACACCAAAAGTTTTTTCTCCCGACAATGATGGATTTGACGACCTGGCCACCATTCAATATAAAATGGACCAACCCGGTTATGTAGCGAATATCACCATCTTTGATGCCGCGGGCAGGCCAATTAGGAATTTGGTTCGTAATGGTACATTAAGCACGAGCGGCTACTGGAACTGGGATGGTCTTGATGACAAAGGATTGAAACTGGCGATAGGAACTTATATCGTCTTCACTGAAATCTTCAACGAACAGGGTAAAAAAGACAGTTTTAAAAACGTTGTGGTATTGGCGAGGAAGTTGAAATAAAACAAATTAATTTGATCCCGCAGATTTCCAGGATTAAAAAAGGAAAGAAATGCAAATAATTAAATCGATTCAAAACCGCATTTATGAAATAAGGGGCCAAAGAGTGATGTTCGACAGAGATTTGGCTACCCTTTATGAGATTCCTGTAAAGTCATTGAATCTGGCCGTAAAAAGAAACATGAAAAGGTTTCCAGGAGATTTCATGTTCCAACTTACAAAGGATGAGTGGGAGTCTATAAGGTTTCAAATTGAAACCTTAGAAAACTCCGGCCTTTTAAGGTCACAAAATGAAACCTTAAAAAAAGGCCGTGGGCAGCATAGTAAATACCTGCCTTCTGTCTTTACCGAACAGGGCGTAGCCATGCTCAGTGGCATCCTTAATAGCGACCGTGCCATAAAAATGAATATTGCCATAATGAGGGCATTTGTGGAAGTAAGAAGGATTTTAGTAAAAGAAAATGACATAAAAGAACAACTGAAGCAAATAAAAGAACGGTTAGGTGATCACGATGCCCAATTAAACCAGATATATGACGCCATGGAAAACCTGCTGGATGAAAAAGCTGCTCAGAAAAAATGGGAGGACAGGGAAAGAATAGGGTTTAAACGAAACAAATAGGCACCGCTACCCTTTTAAGTTTAATGCCCTCACACCAATTCAATTTCAAAACTCACCAACTCTTTAAACTGCTGTATTCTTATATCAATATCTTCCCTTGTGATTTCTTTTAATCGTGTGGGGCCGAATTTTTCGACGCAAAAACTTGCCATTGCAGAACCCACTATTATCGCAGTTTTCATGTTTTCAAAACTGATATCCCTCGTTTTTGCGAGGTAACCCATAAATCCTCCGGCAAATGTGTCGCCCGCCCCGGTAGGATCAAAAACTTCCTCCAACGGTAATGCCGGGGCGTAGAATACTTCATCACCGTAAAACAGCAACGCGCCATGCTCACCTTTTTTTATAATGAGATACTTGGGTCCCATGGCCATAATGCTTTTTGCCGCCTTTACCAATGAATATTGACCCGTTAACTCACGGGCCTCGGCATCGTTCACCATCAGCATATCAACATATTTCAGAACAATGTTGAGGTCCGACATTGCGGATTTCATCCAGAAGTTCATAGTGTCCATCACAATAAGCTTAGGCCTTTGCTTCAATTCCTGGATAACATTCAATTGAATATTCGGCGAGAGATTTCCCAACATCAGGAATTCCGCACCCTGGTAACTGTCCGGAACTTTCGGATCAAAGTCGGCCAAAACATTAAGATCGGTAACCAATGTATCCCGGCTGTTCATGTCTTCGTGATAGCGACCACTCCAAAAAAAAGATTTTTTATCCGAAACAATTTCCACCCCATCGAGGTGCACTCCCCTTCTTCTTAGCTCTTCCATTTCTTCTTTCGGAAAATCGGATCCCACAATGGAAATCTGCTGTACCGGTTTTATAAAATTGGCCGCGGCATAAGCCACGTATATTGCCGAACCCCCAACAATCTTGTCAATTTTCCCAAAGGGAGTTTCAATTGCATCAAAGGCCATAGTGCCAACACTGATCAGGGACATGAGAGCTTATAATTAAATAATGAAATATTGATTTCAGCGGGCAATATTACAGTAATTAGGGGAATTTAGAAACGGATCCCGGGCTTCACATGGCATTTATGCCCAATATCAATACGATTTTTATCCGGCTTAAATTCTCAATTACCGTCAACTACTTATCTTTGAGTAATGGGCAAAGTACAGCGTAGAAAGGCTTCAAAAAAAGAACTAATACTTCAAAAGGCGGCAACCATGTTCCGCCAAAAAGGCTTTGCTGCTACTTCCATGCGTGACCTTGCCGAAACCGTAGGCATTGAAGCAGCCAGCCTTTACAATCATATCCAGTCCAAATCGGAGATATTGCAGGAGATCACCAACAGGATCACCATTGATTGCAACGAGCATTTATTTAGCCTGGACAACAGCGGTATGACAAGCATTCAAAAAATCGAGTCATTGATACGTTTTCACGTGCGGATGATGCTGGACCGTTTTGAAGACTACTATGTCATGATCAACGAATGGATGCATTTAACAGAGCCATACCTGACCAACTTTTCGTTGCAGCGACGCAGCTACGTGCAAAAAATGGAAGCCATTATAGCAGACGGTATAAAGAATAACGAAATGAAACCGGTTATTCCCTATGTGGCTGTTCTTACCATACTTTCGTCGGTTCGGGGGCTGGAATTCTGGCACCGCAGCCGCAAGCGCATTACACCTTCCGAAATGGAAGACAATATGGTGACGCATCTCATCTATGGTTTGAAGAAGGACTGAGCTTAAACCATTCTAATGTCTATTCATTTTCACAAGCTCAAAATAAAGGAGATAAGAAGAGAAACGGCAGATTGTGTTTCCATCAGCTTTGAAATACCTCCCGGGCTAAAACATTCCTTTTTATTCCAGCAGGGTCAGAATATAACCGTCAAAAAAAATCTTGATGGTGAAGAGGCGCGTCGTTCTTATTCCATTTGCTCCGCTCCTTTTGAAAATGAATTACGTGTTGCTGTAAAAAAAGTTGATGGCGGGGCATTTTCCAGCTTTGCCAATGTTTTATTAAAGGTTGGTGACGAACTCGATGTACTGCCCCCAACAGGGAAGTTCAACAGTCCACTCCATACTGGCAATAGGAAAATGTACCTCGCATTTGCGGCCGGCAGTGGTATTACACCCGTGATCTCAATCATAAAGACGACATTAAGAACTGAGCCTGCCAGTTCGTTTACGCTTGTTTATGGTAACCGCAGCCGCTCATCTATAATTTTTTTTGAAGAGCTCGAAGGATTAAAAAACAAGTACATGAGCCGGTTCAACCTCATTCATGTATTGAGCCGTGAGAAAACTGATATCCCGGTTAATCACGGCAGGATCGACATTGAAAAGCTGGCTGAACTGTCCCGCATTCTCAATTATTCATCGTTCGACGAAATATTTATTTGTGGTCCCGAAATGATGATCTTCTCCATCAGAGAATACCTGGAACAAAAAGGCATCGACAAAAAGAATATTCATTATGAATTATTCACCACACCCGGTCAGAAGAGGCCAATGGCAACTACCAGGCAATATGCTTCGAATGAACCGGGAGAAACCAAAAGCAAAATCGTTGTAAAACTGGATGGAAGGACCTTCGATTTTGACCTTGGCTTTAATGATGTCGGCATTCTTGACGGAGCATTGCAACAAGGCGCGGACCTGCCGTATGCCTGTAAGGGTGGCGTGTGTTGTACCTGCAAGGCAAGATTAGTTGAGGGCAAAGTTGAGATGGATGTGCACTGGGGATTAGAAGATGAAGAAATTGCGCAAGGCTATATATTAACATGTCAAAGCCATCCGAAAAGTGAAAAAGTCGTTGTGGATTTTGATATAAAATGAATGTTCACGCGGTCATGGTTTTTGGTCTTTGCTGCGGGTATAGTTATAGGTTATTGGTTTGGGTCACCTCCCTACTACGACCAAAGACTAAACTCGCTGCTCCGACCAACAACAAGAACCTGATCACAATACCAGCGTAGCTATCGAATGCGGCAAACCCGTGATCTCGGCGGCTTTACCTCCAATCCATAAACGATAGGGGATTTTTTTATCACCTTTGTTCATCACAACTACTATTACTTTTCCATCTTCATTTTTAAAAGCCGTTGTAAGCAAATCGGTCCTGTTAGATGAACTGACAATTCGTTTTGCGCCAGGATGGATGAATTTTGAAAAATGGCCGATGTAATAATAAGAATTGGTATAGGTCAATTGACCGGTATGCGTATCACCGTGAATGGGGGCAAAACAAAAGTTTTTGACATGATTGGGGCCACCCATTTCATCCAGTAAAATATTCCAATCTGTCCAGCCTACAGCTCCCGCATTGAAATCATTGATCATTGAATATCCATATCGTTCTCCCAATGTCCATAACTTTAATCTTTCGGCATTGAAATTTTCAGGACATCCTTCGGTGAAAATCAAATTTTTGTCAGGAAAAGTTTCAGCTACCCTCTTCAGGTTTTCAAATTGCATGTCGCCTCCCGTCCATGTCTCATACCAATGGTAGCCAATACCCCAAACATATTTGGCAACCTCGGGGTCACTTAGCGTAGTGCTTACCCGTTGAAAGATCAGGTCGCGGTTATGATCCCAAATGATAATCTTTTTTGCGCCCAATCCTTCTTTTTCCAAGGTAGGACCCAGGCTTTTTTTCAAAAAGTTACCTTCATCTTCTGCGGAATAGATGCATGATTCCCACCGCTGCGTTGCCATGGGTTCGTTTTGAATGCTGACACCCCATACTGGGATGCCCTCCTTTTCATACTCCTTAATAAACTTTGCAAAGTACAACGCCCATGCATCATAGAATTCAGGTTTTAACTTGCCGCCCCTTAGCATATGGGTACTATCCTTCATAAAACCGGGGGGACTCCATGGACTGGCATATAAAGTAAGTTTACCGCCGGCCGCTGCTATAGCCTGCTTTATAAACGGAATCCGAAATTGCTTGTCGTGATCAATACTAAACGTCTTCAATTCTTTATCACCTTCCTTTACGTATGTATAGCTCCCGCTGGAGAAATCGCAACTATGAATGTTGGTGCGGGCAAGCGTATAGCCGATCCCATTTTTCGGATCATAGTACGCCTTCATAACCTCATCCTGCTTCTCTTTTGGTAATTTGGCAAATGTCTCCGCAGATGCATCCGTTATCGCACCACCAATGCCTAAAAAAGTCTGGAACGTCCTGGTTGGGTCAACAAAAACACAAACCTGGGTTTCCAGCGGTTGGCCAAATTCTGAAAATCCTACAGTGTCGGTTAAGGTCATCCGGAGATTAGCCGTATCCGCGGTTGTATAAACTTTTACTTTTTTATCTCCCACGGAATAGGTGGACACTGCTTCCGTTTTTTCCTTTTTCTCATTTGATTCTTTATTTCTAAGACAGGATGAGAGCAAAAAGAGAATAGTGAAAGCAAACAATATTTTTTTCATAACGAAAAATTAGGCATTAGTTAATAGGTATTTTGGTAACGATTGTCAAATCTTAAACCCTGTGCCTTTTTCAAGGGGATCTGCAGGCCACCTGTCTGCCCTAACCAATTAAACAGCTCGGT
>Ga0068862_100003679_pt1 | contig 13116 bp, 19 predicted proteins | sample KBSSwiS52_FD_66598 | JGI IMG/M metagenome (GOLD analysis project Ga0068862, IMG submission 66598) | Switchgrass rhizosphere microbial communities from Kellogg Biological Station, Michigan, USA - KBS Switchgrass S5-2 | ecosystem: Host-associated > Plants > Roots > Rhizosphere > Soil ... | reverse complement strand
CGGGCCAGACGGTAGGCCTCGGCGTGGCGCTCGATTGCCAGCTGCCGCTCGCCGGCAGCGGCCAGGGCGATCCCGGCCCGGTGCAGGATCTGGGCTCGCTCGGCTGGGATCCGCAGCTCGCGGTGCAGCTCGACGGCGCGGCTCAGCTGCTCGGCCGCCAGCTCCGGCTCGCCGTCGGCGAGGGCGATCTCCCCCAGCGCGTGGGCGAGGGCGGCGAGGGCGTCGCCGTGCCCAGAGCTGGTGGCGATCCGGGTCAGGCCGTCGGCGCAGGCGTGGGCCTCGTCGGTCTTCCCCGCCTGGGCGAACAGCGACCCCGCTAGGCGCAGGCCCCAGACCGCGTAGTGGTGGTCCTCGCTCCGCTCCCAGCGCGAGAGGACGAAGCGGCTGCGCTCGAGCGCCTCCCCCGGCTCGCTGGCGAAGTCGGCCACCAGCGCCAGCGAGGCGGCGCAGTCGACCTGCATCGAGAGGATGTCGAGCCGCCGCGCCGACTCCAGCCCGGCACTCAGCTGGCGCCGGGACGGGCCGAGTTCGCCGCGCAGGCCACGGATGTAGCCCTGGGCGCCATCGGCGATCGTGCGCACCCCGTCGCCCTCGTGGGCGGCGATCAGCTCGCGGCAGAGCTCGAGGGTCCGCGGCCACTCGCCAAGCTCGCGCAGCACGTAGGCCATGCAGGCGACGCAGCCCGCCTCCGGGCCGTGCGTATCGCTTACCTGGCAGAGGTCGAGGGCGCTGGTCAGCGCCTCGCGCGCATTGGCGTAGTCGCCGGCCTGCTCGAAGCAGGTGCCGAGCCGCTGGTAGGCGTCGACCGCCTCGGTCGTCAGCTCGTTCTCGAGGGCCAGCGAGAGCGCCTGCTTGACCAGCTCCATGCCGCGCTCGAACTCGCCGCGCTTTGCCCGCACCACCCCCTCCGCCGCCAGCGCCCGCGAGCGCAGGTCGGTGCGGTCAGCGGCGCGTGCCTCCTCGCCGGCGCGGCAGCTGAGCTCGAGCGAGGCGGTGTGGCGGCCCGAGAACTGCAGGAAGTCGGAGGCAGCGAGCCGGTCGGCGGCGGCAGCGGCGAGGTCGCCGCTTGCCGCGAAGGCATCGGCGGCGACCGCGAGCGCCTCGATCGCCCCGGCGCGGTCGCCCTGGAGGGCGCAGATCCGGCCCAGCCGCCGCTGGGCGGCGGCGAGCGCCGCCACGTCGTCCTCGGCCTCGCAGAGCGTCGAGACCTCGCGCCAGCTGCGGGCCGCGTCGGCCAGTTCTCCACCGAGCTCGGCCCAGGCCGCGTGGCGTTCGAGCGCGATCAGCCGCTCCTCGACCTCTTCGCCGGCCGGCCACAGCTCGAGCGCGTGGCGGGCCGCGGCGGCGGCGTCACGGTAGGCGTGCGCCGCCTCGAACTCGCTCGCCGCCCGCAGCAGTGCTCGCCGGGCCTGCTCTTCGTCGCGAGCCCCGAGCCAGTGCGGGGCGACCTCGACTCCCGATGCACCCCGGGCTTCGAGGCGCTCGCCGAGCGCCCGGTGCAGCTCGCGCCGCCGCAGCCAGGGCACGTCGCCGTAGAGAGCCTCGCGGACGAGGGCGTGGCGAAAGCTGGCGCGGCCCTCGCCGCACTCGCACACCAGGCCGATCTCGAGCAGCTCGCCGACCCCCGCTTCGCCCGCCAGCTCGACCACGGCCTCGAGCTCGAACCGCTCGCCGGCGACCGCCGCCGCCTCGGCGGCGGCGCGGCCCTCGACACCGAGGTCGCCGCAGCGCAGCAGGACCGCGTCGCGGACCGTCTCCGGCACCGTCACATCGCTGCCCCCGGCGAGCTCGAGGCCCGCCGGGCCCGACTCCAGCTGCGCCTCGGTGGAGAGCGCGCTGGCCAGCTCCTCGACGAAGAACGGCAGCCCCTGCGAGCGGTCCTGGACGGCACGGACCAGCGGCCGGGACGGCGCAGCGCCCAGCTCGCGCTCGAGCAATTCGGCGGTGCCGGCCTCGTCGAGCGGCTCGAGCGCGATCTCGACCGGGTCGAGGCGGCGGCGCAGTTCCCCCCGCATCCGCCGCAGCGGGTGCTCGCGCGAGACTTCGTCGGAGCGGTAGGCGGCGACCAGCAGCAGCGGCGTCTCGGCGAGGGTCGGAGCGATCTCGGCGACAAGCTCGAGCGTCGCCGTGTCGGACCACTGCAGGTCGTCAAGGATGAGGAGGGCGCCGCGGTCGCGCGCCAGCGTGGCCAGCGCGCAGCGCACCGCCTCACGCAGGTTCTTGGTCTCGACCTCGGCCGGCGCCGGACCGAGCTCGGGCAGCAGCAGCCGCAGGTGCTCGCCCAGCGGTCCGCAGTCGTCGAGGGCGCCCGGCGTGCCGCGCAGCAGCGACCGCAGCGCGGCGACGATCGGGCCGTAGGCCGGGGTCGAGTCGTGGCTCGCCGCCCCGCGCAGTACCGGCACCTCGGTCGACGCCGCCAGCTCCTCGGTCAGCCGCGTCTTGCCGACCCCGGCCTCGCCGGCGAGGAGGACGATCCCACCTTCGTCGGCGACCGCTCGATCGAGCTGCTCGGCGAGCCGAGCAAAGTCCCGATCTCGCCCGATCAAGCGGCCGCCGGCCATCGTCGCGAGTCTAGATCGCTCGCGCTCCGCCGTCACGCTGCGACCGGGTCCTCGCGGACGATCACCGTGTTGGCTACCTGGTTGACCTCGTCGGCCGTCATGCCGGCGTTGGTGGCGTGGCGGCGGAGGGCCTCAGGACTGACCGCCTCGTAGATGCAGACCGTCCCCAGCTCCCCGTCGTCCTCCTGGACGACGTAGCTGCGGATCCAGCGCACCTCGTCGCTCATCTTCTCGCCCTCGGCCGAGGATTTGGCGGCGGTCGCTTCGAGCGCCTCTTCTCCACCCCAGTTGCTGCGGCGGCGGATCACGTACAGGTCCATGACTGTCTCCTTTTCGTTGTGTCGCGGCGCCTGTCGGGCGCGCCGCTTGCTTGACGAGTCAGAGCTTGCGGCCCAGCTGCCGTACGGACAACGGCAGAACTGCCGTATTGGCGCTGCCGTATCGCCGTCGCTGTCTCGAACCCGGTACGGCAATTGGCTCCAGTACGGCATTTCCGCCGTTGTCCAGATCTCCCCGGGTTGCGAGCGTCGCCGCCGAGCGAAACGCAAACCCAACTGAAGGAGGCAACACCCATGAACAGGATCAAGAACACGCTCACCTACGCCAACGTCATCGCGACCGTCGCCGTCTTCCTGGCGATGAGCGGCAGCGCCCTCGCCGTCGCCACGGTGGCCAAGAACACGGTCACCTCGCGCTCGATCAAGAACGCTGCCGTTCGCAGCCGGGACGTCAAAGACGACTCGCTGACCGGCGCCGACATCGACGAGAACACGCTGGCGCTGCGGTCGAAGGGAGCGACGGGTCCGGCCGGACCGGTGGGTCCGAAAGGTCCGGCAGGTCCGGCAGGGCCTGCGGGTCCGGCGGGTCCGGCGGGACCGGCGGGCGCGGATGGCCGTGACAGCAGCATCGGCCGCTACGGGTTCACCGGCAGCTGCAACCCGGACGGGTTCGGCTTCGTGCCGTGCTCGGTGGTCAACGTCACCCTGCCGGAACCGGCACGGATGCTGGTGGTAGGCACGGTGCGGGCCCACGTCGAGGGCGGCGCGGCGAAATTCGCCCTCGGGGACTGCCGGATCGGAACCACCTCCGGCCCGGTCGACGCCTCGACCGACCGCGTCAACATCGGCTCCGACGGCAGCCGTACCGCGAACCTGACGGTGATGGCGGTGACCGACCCGTTCCCGGCCGGCACCCATTCCTTCGGCGTCGACTGCAACCAGGGTCTCGGTGCCGCCGGCATCGAGTTCGAACAGGCCCGCGTCACCGCGGTCGCCCTCTCGGCGAACTAGGCCGAGCGGTCGAGCGGGCGCGGCGAGATCCTCGTCGCGCCCGCTGGCCAACTCGGCGCCGCCCGCTTATCGCGGCGGTTTGCCCTCTCGCAGCATCTCGAGCGCTTTGGCGACGCGTCGCTCGCGCGTCTCCTCTTTCTTCGCCTCGCCGATCCAGCGCGCGTACTCCTTGCGGTGGCTGTAGGCGAGGCCGTCGAAGCCGGCTTTGGCCTTGGTGTCGCCGGCGAGCGCCCGCTCGAGCGCCTCCGGCAGCTCGACCGTGCGCTCCTCGGCGTCGAGCTGCAGCTCGACCGTCACCTTCTCGCCCGCCCCGACCCCGGCCGCCGTGCGGACTTCCTTGTTCAGGCCGAGCAGGAACTCGCCGCGCCTGCTCGAGACCCTGCCGCGCCAGCTGTAGCCGTTGACCGTCGCCTTGACCGGGAAGCTCTTGGCGCCCTGCCCGACCGTCGCCACCTGCTCCTCGTCGAGCACCACCGCGGCCGCCGGGCCGCGCGGCTCGAGCGTGGTCGTGAAAGAGATCCGCCCCATCGCGGCAGCCTAGCCCGCAGAGCCCCTTCGGGAGGGCCTACCCGCCGTCCCGCGGTGCTGTCCAAATCGCCGCCGCCGCCGCGTCGTCTTTACGAACGGACGAAACGAAGGAAGGGAGACCACCATGGCAACTGAGAAGAAGATCGCGGTCGCCGGCGCCACCGGCCGACTCGGAGCCCACACCGTCGAGGTCCTGCGCGAGCGCGGCCACGAGCTCGTGCCGATCTCGCGCTCGACCGGCGTCGACGTGATCACCGGAGAGGGGCTCGGCGCGGCCCTCGAGGGCGTCCAGGTGATCATCGACGCTGCCACCGGCCCCTCGCCCGACGAAGCGGCGGCGATCGAGTTCTTCTCGAACGCGGCCGGCAACCTACAGCGGGCCGGAGCCGAGCGCGGCGTCGAGGAGATCCTCGCCGTCTCGATCATCGGCACCGACCACTTCCACACCGGCTACTACGCCGGCAAGGTCGCCCACGAGCGGGTCCACCGCGACGGCCCTGTCCCGACCCGCATCCTCCGCGCCAGCCAGTTCCACGAGTTCGTCGCCGAACTCGTCATCTGGGGCACGCAGGGCGACGTCTCCTACGTCGCCGAGATGCGGACCCAGCTGGTCGCCGCCCGCAGCGTCGCCGAGGCGCTGGCCGACCTCGTCGACGGCGCCGACGGGGCCCCGCGCGGCAACCCGATGTCGGAAGTCGCCGGCCCGCGCGAGGAGCGCCTGGCCGAGGTCGCGAAGCTCCTCGTCGCCAAGCGCGGCGAAGGGCTCGAGATCCGCGAGGGCGAGGCCCCGGACGACCCGGAAGGCCTCTGGCCCGCTGGCGCCCTCCTCCCCGGCCCGATCGCCAAGCTCGCCGGCCCGACCTTTGAGGGCTGGCTCAACGCTTAGCTGGAGTTCGGCGCGCCGGCGGACGGAGGCGAGGGATACAGCGCCTCGTGTCCGCCGGTGCGGTCGGCCAGCAAGCGCTCGGCGTGGCGCAGGAGGACGACGACCGAGACGATCGCCGCCACTCCGCCGACGCCGGGCGCCAGTCCCAGCGAGGTGTCGGGGAAGACGCCGAGCCCGATCGCAATCGCGCTGCCGCCGACCACGCTGTTGATCACGGCGACGACGCTGGCGAAGGTGAAGTACTGAGTGCGCTCGCCGGGCGGCACGGCGGCGTTCGCGAACCCCCCCCGCCCGTCGTCGTGACCAGAGAGCAGGAAGAGGTCGGCCTGGTCCCCTGCCAGCTCCTTGTAGTAACCGCGGATCCGGTTGATCGCGAGGCCATAGCGGAAGTCCTCGGCGCCGCACTCGACGAGGCGGACGAAGGTGAACACGCCGAGCAGCTAGAGCGTCAACCGTCAGCGCGAACGCGTTGAAGGTGTCGTTGCCCGAAGAGAGCTGGCCAAGGAAGCCAAGTGCCACCCACGCGCCGGAGACGCGCCGATGAAGAGCGAGGCGCGCGAGGAACTCTCGGTCATCGTCTGCGAGCGGGCCCCCTGCAGCGTGAAGTGCGCGGTCGTCAGCGCCGTCAAGAGTTCCCCGCGATCAGGCGAGTCGGCCACGGGCGAAAGCTAGGAAAGGAGTCGGACGCCGCCACCCGCGGCGACCCTGCCTACTTGCCGCAGACGACGTAGGCGCCGACCTGGATCACCGAGTCGTCACCGGGACCGCCGTGGTCGGCCCGGTTGAAGTAGCGCACTTCCCAGCCGCTCGGTTCGCCGTCGCCCTCGCCGAGGCGACGGTCCCCAGCCACCCTCGGCAGCGAGGAGATCAGCGTGAAGTTTTCGTGGAACCCGATGTAGTCGAAGCCGCCGCCGCCGAGGGCCCGCTCGCCCTTGTTGCACCAGGCGACCGCGTCGCCGCTGTGGCTGGCGGGAATCGTGACCACCCGGCTACTGCGGCGCACCACTTCCTGGATCGGCTCCTTCTCGTTGGTCGCCGCGTAGGCGCCGCCGCCGAGCGCGATGAACAGCGCGATCGTCGCGATCACGTTGGCGTAGCTCGGCCGCAACCGCGAGCGCTTCGACTCGCTCATCCGACCGTCGGCATCAGGGAGATCGCGATGCGGCCGTTGGTCAGCTTCGTTTCGAGATCGAGAAGCTGGCTCTCGCGCTTCGCCTGCAGGGACCGGACCCTGTTGTTGTACTTGCGCTTGATCCGGTTCCGCAGCGCTTCGATCGCTTCCTGCCCTTCGGCCCGAGCGGCGGCTATCGCGTTCGTTTTCTCATCACGCAGCTGCTGCTTTTCGCGCTGGTAGTTCTGCGCCAGCGTCGCCCGGTCTTCGCCCTGTTCTTTCTTCGCCGCGGCGACCAGGTCGATCAGCGAGCTGATCTGGTCCTGGATCTGGTCTTTGCGCGCCGTGTCCTTGCTCTTCGCCTTCTTCACCCGCAGGTCGCTGATCTGGCGTTTCAGCGTCCCGAGCCGCCGCGAGTACTCCGCCTCGAGGGCGTCGATGCGCTGCTGGTTTTTCGTCGCCGCGTCGTCGAAGCGCGCCGCGTAGGCGTCCTGCAGTTCGTCGATCGACTGCGCTTCGGCCTGGCGAATCCGTTGCCCGTCGTCCTTGGTGCCGGCCTTCGCTTCCTTGCTCGCCACCTTCTTACCGCGGACGAAGAGGGCGCTCGATTTCTGCACCGCGGCGCCGTGCTTGGTCACCAGTTTGCTGTCGTAGACGGCTTTCTGGGCATCGGTCGTCGGCTTGCTCTGCAAGGAGCGCAGCTTGGCGACGTAGGCGACCAGCGCTTTGTATTGGGCGGTCGAGGCCAGGGTCGGGACCGGCGTGGCGGCCGAGGCCGAGGACGCCAGCAGCAACAGCGAGGCGGCCATGACGGCCAGGATCGAGAGGACGGGACGCCACTTGGCGAGGCGATTCATCAGTCGCGCGTTCCTTATGACGGGCGCCTCGATGAGGGGCCGGTGGACGAGATCGGGAAGCGAGCAGGATTTAACTCCCTCGGCCGGCGGATGTCACGGCCGTGCCGCGCCCTCAGGCCAGTTCGATCCGCTGCGGGTCGAGTGGGTCGTAGAGGACGTCGATCCGCCGGCCCTGCTCGATCAAGCCCAACCGTCCAGCGGAGAACTTACGCGTCACCTGGAAGGGGATCCCGTCCCTCGGCCGGACCTCGAGGGTGACCTCGACCATCGGATAGCCGGCGACTTCGCCCGCGGTCCTCGCTGCGTCGAGGATCGTCGCCTTGGCGGGTGCCATCCCCGGCGGCGGCTTCTCGCGCCGGCTGGGGGCGCCGAGGTAGGCGAGGAGCAGGGCGCTGGCAGCGACCGCGAGTCCACCGCCGATCAGGCCGAAACGGGCGCCGGCAATCGGCGAGGCGATGCCGGCGCCGATCATCGCCACAGCCGGCGCCAGCATCAGCAATCCGCCGAGAAACACGCGCCAAACCTACTCTGGGACCTGCCCTGGCGTTAGGGTCCCGGCGTCTCGATCCGCACGGGCCCGTCCAGGCCCCGACCCAAGGAGCTGAACAGATGGGGATGTTCAAGGACCTGCGCGACCTGAACAAGGCCGGCAAGCAGATGCAGAAGGAACAGGGCGGCAGCTTCAAGATGATGAAGGACGGCCTCGCCCAGGCCAACCAGATGGTCCAGCAGGTCCAGGCCGACCAGGCTCTCGCCGAGCGGCTGGCCAACGAAGGCGTCGACGGCACCGCCACGATCCAGCAGATGGTCGCCACCGGCAAGACCGTCAACATGCAGCCCGAGCTCCAGTTCCAGATGACGGTCGACGTCAATGGCTCCGTCTCCGACGTCACCCACACCCAGGTCGTCTCGCCGGCGATCATCGGCCAGCTCCAGCCCGGCGCCCAGGTCCCGGTCAAGGTCGACCCGAACGACCACACGCAACTGATGATCGGTCTCGCGGGGTAACACCGCTCAGCCGGGGGCTGATCAGCTGACGATTTTCCCGCGGTAGGCACGCGCTTCGGTCGCACAGGGCAACCACGATTGAGTCATCTCGGCGCCGGCCTCCGCGGAATCAGGCCCTTCCGATTGACCGAGACAACCTCGAGCCCGCTCGGCCACATCGCCAGGGTTGCGAGGAGTCCGACGATCAGGAGACCGGCCGAGACGAAAGTGCCGGCGCGAAGCGTGTAGCCGTCGAGGGCGGAGACCTTGGCGACGAGGATCACCAGACCGGCGATCCATAGCGCCGCCCCGACGAGGAGGCGAGTCCGGTAGAACCGCGTCAGCGCGACCTGGCCGGGATGCGCGAGCAGCAGCGGCAGTGCGGTGAGGATCGCGATCGGGCCGATCAGGAACCCCATGCCGATCTTGACCGTCTGCAACGAGTTTTCGGCCAGATCGAAGAGAGCCGAGCGCTCCCACCAGGTCAGGCCCGATCCGAGCAATCCGATCAGCAACCCGATGGCACAGAGATAGGCGACATCGCTTGCCAGCATCACCCGCAACGACGGCACGTAGGCATCCCTCAGCTCCATGCAGCGAAGCTAGAGGCGCCGAGCGATTCGCGAATCGGGGATTTCCCGAACGGCGGCGCGGATTGCCTACGGACCCGCGCTCAGCGCGCCGCCTGGCTCGCGTTGTGCCCTCAGGTGCGAATCGCAAGAAGGGCGATTGCGAGCAGCGGCACCGCCACCGAGAGAGCCTTCAGGGCCCCGTCCAAGGGGGCGATGAGGCGATCGCGGGTGACCGGTTTGACCGTACCGTCGGCGAGGCGCTGCTCGCCCTCGAGGGCGACGGTCCGTCGGCGGAGCTCGCGCACGGGAGTGGAGAGCCGGCGCTGTGCGGTGACGAGAAAGCAGCAGGCGAGAACAGCGGCGGCGATCGCGATCGCTTCCCTGACCGAGTGGACCCCGAGGGCGTTGACCCACCAACCGGTGAAGCAGGAGAACCCGGCCCACGAGGCGGCCAGCCAGAAGTCGGTGTGGAAGCGGCCGCCGAACCACTCGAGGTTGTAGGCGGGGGCGATGAAGCCGCCGAAGAGGAGCAGCGGGATCAGCGTCGGCGAGACGACGATCGTGCCGGCGACGCCGATCGCCAGCGCCCCGCCCAGGCCGCCGGCTGAGAGCGCGATCAGCGAGCGCCGCGAAAGCTTGGTGCCGAGCGGCCGGCCGTGGAGCTCGTCCATCGCGTGGGCGCCGACCCCGACCGCGAGGAAGAAAGCGGCGATCGCCGCCAGGAGGCGGCCCGCGTAGACGTGCGGTGCGATCGCCGCCCCGATCGCGACGTTGCTGACGTGCCAGAGCGTGTAGGGCGGGTGCAGGACGGTGACCAGGTCCCGCCAGCCGCCCGGGGAGAGTGCGTAGAACGCGGGGCGCGGTCCCTGATCAGGCGCCAACTTTTCCCCAGATCACGACGCCACCACCGAGACTCATCCTCCTGACGACCACATCGCGAATCCCCGCCGCCTCCCAAAGCGCGACCTGCTGGCGCAGCGGATAGGCGCGGTAGAAGCCCTCGATGCTGGGTCCGAGAAAGCGACCGGCTTCCCACCAGCCACGCGAGACGAGCCGACCGAGCCCTGGCAGGACCAGCCGGGTGTAGAGGCGCCAGGGCCAGAACCACAAGCCGGAGGGAACGCAGAACTCGAGGCTCGAGACGATGCCGCCGGGCTTCACGACCCGCGCCAGCTCGCGCAGCGTCTCCCCCGGTTGATCGACGTACCGCAGCAGGTAGGTGAAGGTGAGGTGGTCGAAATCGTCGTCGCCGAACGGCAACTGCTCGGCTTCGCCCACGACGAAGCTCACCCGCTCGGCCAACCGCGGATCCGCTGCCGCCTTCGACCGGGCGCGCTCCAACATCGCCCTGCTCTGGTCGAGCCCGACCGCGATGCAGCCCCAGCGCTCGACCAGCGCCGCGGTCACCAGTCCGGTACCGCAGGCGACGTCGAGGACGCGATCCTCGGGCTTGGCGCCGACCGCCGCGACCGCGGCCCGGCGCCAGCGCCCGTCCTGGAAGATGCTGAGCGCGGCTGCGACCTCGTCGTAGCTGCGAGGCAGCTTCGCGAACATCTCGAGTGCGTGCTCCTTGCGTGTCGAAGCCACGTCCGCGATTCGTGAAGGGTCTCAGACTCGTTAATCCCCGTCTCGCCCCAGCGGCATGCCGCATTCGATCAGCAGTCCCTCGCACAGCGATCGAGGGCCTCTGGACGCGGTCCCGCCCCTGATCTAGGCTCGGACCAGGGCCAATTCTCAGGAGAGGAGATGCCATGCCAACCTACGTGGCCACGGTCAACTGGACGGCGCAGGGCATCGCGAACTTCCAAGACAGCGTCGATCGCTACGACGCTGCCGCAGCACAGTTCGAGAAGCTCGGTGTTCGCTTCGTCGATGCCTACTGGACCCTCGGCGAGTACGACCTGGTCGTTGTGATGGAGGCCCCCGACGACGAGTCGGTCACCGCCGCGCTGTTGCAGCTCGGCGCCGTGGGCAATATCCGCACGAAGACCATGCGGGCCTTCTCGCGTGAGGAGATGCGAGGCGTAATCGAGAAGGCCGCCTAGAGCACGGACCAACGGCAAACTGGAGCCGGGACGCCTCGGTCGCTCTCAGCGGGGCAGGTCGAGGCGCCCGGCTATCTAGGCTTCGGCGACGACCTCACCGATCTCGACGCTCTCGACCGTTACGCCGGTGTCGGCGGCCTGCTCGATCATGCCCGCCGCTTGGCGCGCGGCGTCCTCCGACTCGAACGCGATAACAGCCCGGCCCCGGTCGTGACCATCGAGAGCCACCCAATAGCCGGCTGCGAAACCCGGCGCCTGCTTTACCTGCGGCACAACCCGCTCCCGCAAATCTGGCAAGGCCTCCTCGAAGTCATTGATCGTTACCGAAACGACGACTGCGTGCATGGGGACCTCCCCAGGTTGTTCCTTTTGGGCAACCCTATCCCGCGTTCGGGCGGCCGGCAAGATCGCTAACGGAGCGACCCGCAGAGGAACGCATGAGATCACGACGCACCGCCCTCGCCCTCACCACCGCCTTCGTCGCGCTCGGCACGACCGGCTCACGGTAACGCTGGTCCCGGGCCACTACGCCTTTGCCAAGAAGGTCGTCAGCCTGAAGGGCAAGGTGGCGACGGGCCCGCGCAACGGCACCGGCACGGTCACTGTCACGGGTCCGCTCAACTCGGTCGAACCCGACGTCGCCTCCTACTCGATCACCTGGACGGTCGGCGCCAGCAACAGCGGCACGATGAAACTGATCCCGCAGGAAGCCTGACCGCCGCTGGTCCGGATAGGCGGCTGGGTGCCGCCGGCCGGGACAGGTAGCGGCACCCAGCCCGATCGCGCCTCAGAGGGTTCCGAGGCTCGTCGAGATGTTGTGTTCGGTGTCCGAGACGACGACGTCCGAGAATCTGACCGTCATCGGCGGGCTGCATTCCGGTTGGAAGCTCGCCGTCAAGGTCAGCGAGAACTCGGCCTTGCCGTTCTGCACCGGGAAGTCCCCAGCCGCGGAAACCGATTCCTTGTTGACCGCCTTGGGATGTTTCCCACCGTTGTTGATGCATTCCGCGGTCGCGGTGACTTCGATGTGGACCTGGGTCTCGTTACCGAGGCCCGCCTCCTTGACGCACTCAACGGAAGTCTCCGACGCTATACCGAGGGTGTCGCGCGGGCAACTCCCCGTTTGGCCGAGATGCCCCGTCGATCTTGTCCAGATGGGTGCGTGGGCATTGCGGCGGGCTGGACGGGATTCGAACCACGGATTGTCCACTAGGCTTCGTGCATGAGTCCTCCCGTGACTCTGCTCTTGTGGTTTCAGCTGCGCTCGCCGGAGATGGCCGAGGATTTCGAGCGGCTGATGGCCGGGGATCGCGACATCGTCCGCAGCTCGCTCGACACCGTGTCGGATTGGCGTCTCACGCGGCCGGCCGACGTTCCGGGACAGGCGATCGATCAAGCCGATTACGTGCTGATTGCGGAGATCCACGGAGTGGATCGCTTTGAGCAACAGGCGAGCGAACACGTCCAACGCTTGACGGATGACCTGGCGCATCTCGTTTCCAGCCAGGGGATGCTCATCGTCCGGCCCGTCCTTTGAGATCACGGACGACTGCGCGGACCTCGCTGACGACCACGCCGGGTCGTTCGCCGGCGATGTAGTGGCCGCTGTTCGTCTGGGTTATGTGCTTGGCGCCGAGCGCCGCCGCAAGACGATTCTGAGCCGACAGCCAGGCCGGCCAGGTCCGCCGCCCTCCGGCACCGAAGTCAAAGGGGTGGTCTGAGGTCAGCACGACGGCCGGGATCTTGGGTACGGACGGAGCGGCGAGGATCTCATCGACACTCCGTTCATAGTCGGCGGCCTCCAAGATCTTCGGCTTGCCGACCTGCTTGGCCCCACGGGCGAACTTGCCCCACTGCCTGGGCCTGAGCGCCGTCTTCAAGAACAGCGAGCCGGGGTCGACGAGGACCATGCCCGCGACTTCCTCAGGGTGCTCGCACGCATAGAGGTAGGCGATCATCCCGCCCCAAGAGTGGGCGACGAGCACGTACGGGCCTGCCGTTCCAGCCGCGTCCAAGAGCAGGCGGAGGTCATCGACGCCGTCCTCGGCCGTGGTTGGCTGTCGGACCGGGCTCGACAGAGCGAGCGCACCGTCGAAGCTCATCGTGCCGGGACGGTCGTACGCGCATACCCGGGTCGACTCCGCTAGCCGAGGAAAGACGGAAGCACGGCTCCGCCGGGGCGTCGCTCCCGGACGCGGGACGACGTGCGTCCAATCGTCATAGGCACCGCGAAAACCTGAGATCAGAACAACCGTCGGAGCTCCGCTGCCCCGGCAGGTG
>Ga0068862_100003677_pt1 | contig 13117 bp, 16 predicted proteins | sample KBSSwiS52_FD_66598 | JGI IMG/M metagenome (GOLD analysis project Ga0068862, IMG submission 66598) | Switchgrass rhizosphere microbial communities from Kellogg Biological Station, Michigan, USA - KBS Switchgrass S5-2 | ecosystem: Host-associated > Plants > Roots > Rhizosphere > Soil ... | reverse complement strand
CATCGCCACCTCGAACGGCTCGTTTTCTTTGACGCGAACGGTCGGCATATCCCTAAGGCTCTGAAAAGGGGCTGAATTGTATCAGAATGATCGCGTGCTGATCCTCGGAATCGAGACCTCTTGCGACGATACCGGCGTCGCTTTGTACGACAGCGAGCGCCGCGAGCTGGTGGCGCATGCCGTGCATACGCAAGCTGCCATGCACCAGGCCTACGGCGGGGTGGTGCCGGAGCTCGCCTCGCGCGATCACGTCCGCCGGCTGGTGCCGCTCACCAAGAAAGTCCTGGGTGAGCGCGACCTCGCCGACATCGACGGCATCGGCTACACCGAGGGCCCGGGGCTGGCGGGGGCCCTGTTAGTGGGCGCTTCTTTCGCCCACGGCCTCGCGCTTTCGTTAGGAGTTCCGGTGATCGGCGTACACCATCTGGAAGGCCACCTGCTCTCCCCGATGCTCTCCGCCCGGCGCCCCGAATTTCCGTTTCTCGCCCTGCTGGTCTCGGGCGGTCATACCCAGCTCATGCGCGTGGGCGGCGTTGGCAATTACCAGCTGCTCGGCGACACGCAGGACGATGCCGCGGGCGAAGCCTTCGACAAGACCGCCCAGCTCCTGGGCCTCGGCTACCCCGGCGGTCCGGCGCTGTCCCGGCTCGCCGAGTCGGGCAAGCCGGGTCGCTACCGGCTGCCGCGGCCGATGATCGGCAGCGGCCTCGACTTCAGCTTTTCCGGCCTGAAGACCGCAGTGCTCACGGTCACCAAGAACGAGCGGCCCGAGCCCGCCGACCTGGCGCGCGCCTTCGTCGATGCGATTGTCGAGGTGCTGGTTGTGAAGTGCGTGCGCGCCCTGGAAACCGCGGGGCTCACGCGGCTAGTCGTGGCCGGCGGGGTCGGCGCGAACAAGCAGCTGCGCGCCGCGCTCGATGCGGAAGCGAAGCGGCGCGGGTTCGACGTGTTCTATCCGGAGCCGGAGCTGTGTACCGATAACGGGGCCATGATCGCTTTCGCCGCAGCCAATCGTCTGGGCGCGGCGTCTTCCAGTAGTCACAACTTCACTGTCAAGCCGCGCTGGGACCTGACGGCGTAGCTTTCTTCGCGCCGATGCGCGGCTCGGTGCCGGCCAGCAGCCGCGCGATGTTCGCCTTGTGCCGCCAGACCAGGAACGCCGACATTACGGCCACCACCGCGCCGGCTTGCCAGCCGAGCAGATAGGCCGCGCCGATGGGCGCGAAGAGCGCGGCAACGAGCGCGGCCAGCGACGAATAGCGCAGGAAGAGCGCGATGATTCCCCAAGTGAGCAGCGTGCCGACGCCGACGCGCCAGTCGAGCGCGAGCAGCACGCCTGCCGCGGTGGCCACGCCCTTGCCGCCCTGGAAACGGTGGAACACCGGGTAGAGGTGGCCCAGGAACGCGGCCAGGCCGACGAGCGCCAGCTCGACCGGCACGGTGGTGACGAACGCGATGGCGAGCAGGACGGCGACCGCGCCCTTGCACGAGTCGCCGAGCAGCGTGAGCAGCGCTGCGGCCTTGCTGCCGGTGCGCAGCACATTGGTCGCGCCGGGGTTTTTCGAGCCGTAGGTATGCGGGTCGGGCAGACCCATGACCTTGCTGACCAGCACCGCGAACGAGATCGATCCCAGGAGGTAGGCGCCGACGATGGCGAGGGCGGTCTGCATCGCGGCGATTCTATAGAATCAGGCGCACACCATGGACGCGATCGTCTTCCGCGACCTGCGCATCGAGGCGCAGATCGGCATCCACCGCCGCGAGCGTCACGTGACGCAGACGGTGCAGATCGACCTCGACATCGGCGTGCCGGGCACCGCGGTGTTCGCGAGCGACAAGGTGGCCGACACCATCGACTACGAGCAGGTCGCGCTGCGCATCCGCGCGCTCGCCGAGAGCGGTCATTTCCGGCTGGTCGAGACCTTCGCCGACCGCATCGCCGCGCTGCTGATGAACGACTTCGGCGCGCCCTGGGTCAAGGTGAGCGCGGCCAAGCTCGGCATCCTGCCCAACACCAAGTTCGTCGGCGTCACGATAGAGCGACGTCGACCGGGCTGACGTCCAGCACGCGCGCGAGATCCGCGCTGCGCAGCTTCACCAGCAGGCCCCGGCGCCCGGCGTTGATGTAGATCTCCGGCAGCTCGAGGATCGAGCGCTCCACGTAGACCGGCAGCGGCTTCTTCGTGCCGAAGGGCGAGGTGCCGCCGACCTGGTAGCCGGTGTGGCGCTGCGCGACCTCGGGCTTGCACGGCTCGACCGACTTGCGGCCGGCCTGGCGCGCAAGGTTCTTGGTGGACACCTTGCGGTCGCCGTGCATCAGCACGATCAGCGGCTTGCGCGCGTCGTCTTCCATCACCAGTGTCTTGACGATCGCGTGCTCGGGAACACCCAGCGCCTGTGCCGGCACCTCGGTGCCGCCGTGCTCGACGTACTCGTAGGTGTGCTCCGAAAAAGAGACACCCTTCGCTTTGAGAAACGCCGTGCCTGGAGTCATCCGCGCGGATGGTGCTTGGCGTGCAGCGCCTTCAGACGCTCGCGCGCCACGTGCGTGTAGATCTGCGTAGTGGAGATATCGGCATGGCCGAGCAGCAGCTGCACCACGCGCAAGTCGGCGCCGTGGTTGATGAGGTGCGTGGCGAACGCGTGGCGCAGCACGTGCGGCGAGAGCTTCTTGCCGGGAATGGCGCGTGCGCCGTAGCGGCGGATCAGGTGCCAGAACGCCTGGCGCGTCATGCCGGCGCCGCGGTTGGTCAGAAAAAGCGCATGGCTTTTGTGGTTTCTACTTTTCAAATACTTTGAAATCCAGTCGGCCGCCTCTTCGCCGAGCGGCACCAGGCGTTCCTTCGAACCCTTGCCCATGACGCGCACCACGCCTGCGTCCAGGTTCACTTCGAATGTCTTCACCGCCACCAGCTCGGAAACCCGCAATCCGGTGGCGTAGAGCAGCTCGAGCATCGCGCGGTCGCGCAAGCCCATGGGCGTCGCCGTGTTCGGCGCCGCAAGCAGCGCCTCCACCTCCGCTTCCGACAACGACTTCGGGAAGCGCGGCGTGCGTTTCGGCGGATCGAGCTTGAGCGTCGGATCGACCTTGATGCGGCGCTCGCGCAGGCAGTACTGGTAGAAGCGCTTGAGCGTGGACACGCGCCGCGCGGCGCTCGACGCGCGGCCCTGGCGCGAGCCGAGGAAGGCAAAGAGATCGGCTTCGTCGACCTTGAGGAAATCCTTTTTCAGGAAAGCGCCGAGCTGCAGCAGGTCCGCGCGATACGAGGAAATGGTGTTCTTCGAAAGCCCGTCCTCGAGCCAGAGCGCGTCGCAGAACGCGTCGAGGACGCCTTCGTCTATGGCCGTAGCTCGAACGCGGGCGCCTCGTGCATCAGCAGCCAACGCTTGGCCTCCAGGAGGTAGCCGCTGGTCGCATGGCCGAATCCGCCGATACCGTCGGCGGCGACCACGCGGTGGCAGGGAATCACGATCGGCAGCCTGTTGTCGCCGCAGCACTGGCCGATGGCGCGCGCCTCGGCGCCCAGCTCTCGCGCGAGCTCGCCGTAGGTGCGCGTGCGGCCGCGCGGGATGGCGCACATCGCGTCCCACACGCCGCGCTGCAGCTCGGAACCTTCGATCAGCAGCGGCAGGTCGAACGTCGTGTCGGGATTGTCGCGGTAGCGCTCGAGCTGCTTCGCGGCTCGTTCGGCCAACGGATTTTTTGGAGAAATTACTGAAGAAGAATGGGGCAGATAGCGAATCTCCACGACGCGCTCGTCGCGAGTCTTCACCCCGACCTTGAACTTCGGGAAGTCGATGACTACGTCGTACACAGCTTCTCGATCTGCTGGAGGAGCTCGTCGGGAACTTCGATGCCCTTCTTCGCCGCGGCGGCCGAGGCGAAGCGGCGCGAACCCGGCAGGCGCACTTCGGGATCCGCGAGCATGGCGGAGACTATTGCTTCTGTTCTTTCAAAGTACTTCTCCATCCCAGCCAAGGCGCTCGGATCGATTGCGATGAACGCCTGGCCGATGCGCGGGCGGTTGCCTTCCTCGACGAAGAACGAGTCGGCTTCGGCGCCGATCGCGGCGCCGGTGAGGGCGGCGCAGATCAGCTCGAACATCAGCGCGAGCATCGCGCCCTTCGAACCGCCGATCGGGAACAGGCTGCCGCGCTCGATCGCTTCCTTCGGGTCGGTGGTCGGCTTGCCGTCCGCGCCCAGCGCCCAGCCTTCGGGAATGCGCTCGCCCTTGCGCATCGCCATCATGATGCGGCCGCGCACCACGGTGGTCATGGCGAGGTCGATGACCAGTGGATCCTTGCCCTTGCGCGGGAACGCCGCCGCCACCGGGTTGGTGCCGAACAGCGCTTTTTTCCCGCCCCAAGGCGGAATCGCCGCCGGCGAATTGGTGAAGGCGAAGCCGACCATCCCGGCCTGCGCCACCGGCAGCAGGTGGATGCCCATGACGCCGACGTGCGCGCTGTTGCGGATCCCGGCGAAGGCGATGCCGCTGCGCCGCGCGCGCTGGATGACCTCCCCGACCGCCCATTGCGCCGCGACGTAGGGCAGCGCGTCGCGATTGTCGATCAGACAGACCCCGGCGCGCTCGGACACCATCGCCGGCTGCGCCGCGCCGTCGGCACGGCCTTTGCGCAGCATGCCGCAATAGAACGGCACGCGCGACATCCCGTGCGTCGGCAGGCCGTGTTCCTCAGCGTGAACCAAGTGCCTCGCCGCGGCTTCGGCCATGCCATCATTTGCCCCGGCCCGCTTGAGCGCGGTGCTCGCGAGGCGAACCAGCGTCTGCGCGTCTTTCTTCACAACGGGGATTCTAACCATGGGCAAGATGATCGAGCTGACTGCATCCGATGGCCACAAGCTCGCGGCTTACCGCGCCGACCCGGCGGGCAAGCCGCGCGGCGCCATCGTCGTGATCCAGGAAATCTTCGGCGTCAACAGCCATATCAAGTCGGTGGCCGACGGCTTCGCCAAGGACGGCTACGTCGCGATCGCGCCGGCGATGTTCGACCGCGTGCAGAAGAATTTCGACGTCGGCTACACGCCGCCCGACATCGAGAAAGGGCGCGAAATGCGCGCCAAGGTCACGCTCGACATGGCGATGCAGGACGCGCAGGCCGCAATCGACGCGGTGAAGAGCGTCGGCAAGGTCGGCATCGTCGGCTATTGCTGGGGCGGCTTCGTCGCCTGGATGGCGTCGGCCAAACTGCGCGGGCTGTCTGCGGCGGTGCCCTACTACGGCGGCGGCATCCTCGACAACGCCGACATCGAGCCCAAGGTGCCGGTGATGGCGCATTTCGGCGAGAAGGACCACATGATCCCGGTCGATGGCGTGAAGAAGCTCGCCGAGAAGCACAAGAAGCACCAGGTGTTCATCTACGCCGCCGACCACGGCTTCAACTGCGACCAGCGCGGCTCCTTCAACGCGCCGTCAGCCAAGCAGGCGCGCGAGCGCACGCTGGAGTTCTTCCGCAAGCACGTCGGCTAGGAGATCCGCAGTGGCGCACGTCAAGGTCCGCACCACCGCTCTCGCTCTGCTCCTGCCCGGCTGCGCGACCAACTGGTACACGGCCCCGGCGACAAGCCCCACCGCGAACTTCCGCGTGGTGGCTCTCAACTCGGAGCCCTATTTCGCCTGGACGCGCTACGTCTCGGAGACGTGCTCTCGGGACAGTCCCAATTTCCCGGTCATTGGCGCCGACGCCAAGGCCGACGCGGAAAAGCTCGATATGCCCGGCTATTCCGGCCCGAGGGGAGACCGATTCGAGCGCCGGATCAAGGCGGGTGTGCCGTTCGCTTTCACCGCCAGCACGCTGCGGCGCGTGGGCATCACGGAGGCCGCGCTGACGGGCGGAAGCTACGCCGGCAAGGAGTACCAGCGTCAGCAGGCCTGGAGCTGCAACCTGCGGGTCGAGTTTGTGCCGAGCGCCGGCGTGAACTACGAGGCGACCTACGATTTCGAGCGGGGCAGATGCGACCTGCGCATCGAAGAGTTGATCGCTTCCGGCGGCGCGATCACCCGCCGTCCGGTCCCGCTCAAGGTCGAACCGGCGAAATGCGGGACGGCGACCGTCGGCTCAGGTTAGAGGCGACAGCTATTCGGCGTCCGCCTTCGGTCCGAGCAAGGCTCGCCGGAAGCGCGCCTTGAGCAGCGCGCCCTCGCGCGGCGGCAGCACGAGGGGAATCTTCTCAGCATCCACCTTGATGGCGGCGAAATGGGGGCCGGGCTGTTTGTGGATTGCGGCTGCGAGGTTCTTGTAGTCCACCACCTTGAGCCCGCAAGACCGCGCCACGCCCGCGAGATCGACACCGCTCGCGGTGTGCGTCTCCTGCATGCCGGTCTCGCCGTAGCGCTCGTTGTCGATCACGACCACGGTCAGGTTGTTCGGCTTTTGCACACCGATGGTGGCGAGCGAGCCCATGCCCATCAGCATCTCGCCGTCGCCGGTGATCACCAGCACGCGGCGCTTGGGCTGCGCGAGCGCAAGGCCGAGGCCGATCATCGCCGCCTGGCCCATAGCGCCCCACAGCGGGAAGTTGAGCGGCGAATCCCCTGCCGCGGTGATGTCCCAGGCGGTCGAGCCCAGGCCGGCGATGACCAGAAGGTCCTTCCTGCCGGAAAGAAGCTTTTTGACTACGTCGCGCCGCTTCATCGGGAAGTCTGGTCCTGGAAGCTCTTGATCCCAATTACACGCTGCGGGATCAGCACCGCCACCGAGGCATAGCTGTTGTAGGCGAGGCGCAGCGCCGCGTTGACCGTCGGCACGATCTCGGCCTCGGTCGCCGGCGCGTGGACTACGGTGCCCATCGACTCCAGCACCGGGCGCGTCGCCTGGCCCATCGGCACCTGCCACGGATTGAACTCGCCCTGCTCGCCACGCATGGTGACCAGCGTGACCAGCGGGAAGCGGCATTCGCGCACCATGCCGAGAACGTTAATGACGTTGCCGACGCCGCTCGACTGCATGAGGAGCACGCTTTTCTGCCCGCCCAGCCAGGCACCGGCGGCGAGGCCGATGCCTTCTTCCTCGGTGCTCAACACGACCGCGCGCATCTTCTTGTCGGCCTGACACAGCTCGATCAAGCGCTTGTGCCCCGCGTCGGGTACGTAGCCGATCTGCCGCACGCCAGCGGCCGACAACTCCTTGTGAATGCCCTCAGGCCACATTGCGCAGCAGCGTCTGGCCGGGAGAAACGCGCGTAAAGGCGACCGGCTTCATGGTGACGACGCCCTCCTTGATGCTGGTGAACGCGGATTGCTCGAGCGCGCCGGACTCCGGGAAGTCGGTGCGGAAATGCGCGCCGCGCGATTCGCGCCGCGCGGCGGCGGCGAGCGCGATGGTCCGGCTCACCGCCACCAGGCTCTTCAGGTTGAGCCAGTCGTGCCAGGTGAGGTTGAAGGAGCGCTCGGCGCTCGGCAGCGACCAGGAATCGAGCGCGCGATCGAGCGCGTTGAGATCTGCCTGCGCTTCCAGCAAGCCCGCGGCGTCGCGCAGGATGCCGACCTTCTCCCACATCACGCCGTAGAGCTTTTCGCGCAGCGGCTCGAGGCTCGTGGCGGGGCCGCGGCGGAACGGGCGCTCGCAGAATTCGATCGCGGCTTCGATCGCCGCGCGGTCGGGCTCGCGGTACGAAGCGCTCTTCACCCACGCCGCCATCTCGTCGCCGGCGACTGCGCCGAACACTGTGGAGTTCGCCACGCCGTTGCCGCCGAGGCGGTTCGCGCCGTGCACGCCGCCCGAGTCCTCACCGGCGACGAAAAGTCCCGGCAGCGCCGTGGTGCAATCCGCAGCAAATTCGACGCCGCCCATCATGTAGTGCGCGGTCGGCACCACTTCCACCATGCCGCCCGCGAGGTCGAAGCCGCAGTCGGCGCAGCGCTCGACCATGCCTTTGAACTGCCTTGTGACCTCCGCCGCGCCAAGATGGCTCATCGACAGGTAGAGGCCGCCGTGCGGGGTCACGTTTCCCTTGCGGATTTCCGCGAACATCGATCGCGACACGATGTCGCGCGTAGCGCGCTCGGCCTTCGGGTCGTAGCGCGGCATGAAGCGTTCCTTCGCGCCGTTGAGCAGGTGTCCGCCAGCGCCACGCAGGCCTTCCTCGAGCACCGTGCCGGTCATGCGCGTGTGCGCCCCTGCGAGCAGGCCGGTGGGATGGAACTGCACCATTTCCATGTCGCGCAGCGGCAGCCCGGCGCGCATGGCCATCGCCAGGCCGTCGCAGGTCTTGTCGCCCGACGGCGTGTGGTAGCGGTACATGGTCGGCCCGCCGCCGGTAGCGAGCAGCACCGCTTTCGCGCGCACGAATACGTATTCGCCGGTGCGCATGTCGATGAAGAGCACGCCGGCGACGGATTTGCCGGAGGTGTCTTTGATGAGCTCGACTGCGCGATGCTCTTCCAGCCTGCCGATGTCGCGCGCCCACACCTGCTCGGCGAGGCGGTTGATGATCTCGATGCCCGTCAGGTCGCCCTTGTGCACCGTGCGGTCGAAAGTCTGGCCGGCGAACGCCTTCTGGTGGACGGTGCCGTCGGGGTTGCGGTCAAAGAAGCAGCCGAGCTCGTTTTCCAGCTCGCGGATCCTTTCGATCGCCAGCACCACCAGCTTCCAGGCCAGCTCCTGGTCGGAAAGCCAGGCGCCGCCCTGGATCGTGTCCATGAAGTGGCGCTCGATCGAATCCTCGCGCGCGAGCGCGACGTTGTAGCCGCCCTGCACCATGCGCGTGCAGCCGCATTTGCCGAGCAGGCCCTTCACCGCCACGGTGATGGAAAGCTGCGGCGCCGCCTTGTGCGCGTGCAGCGCGGCGAACAGCCCGGCACCGCCCGAGCCGAGGATCAGGACGTCAGTGTCGAGGGTTTTCGCATCCATTGGCCGACCAGCACCATTGCGACCAGGACGAAGCCGATGGCGTCGAACAGGGTCTTCGGATAGACCAGCAGCACGCCGGCGACGAGCAGCATCAGGCGTTCGTACAGCGGCGTTTTCTTGAACAGCCAGCCCTGGAACGCGCCGGCGAGCGCCATGATGCCGACCGCCGCGGTAAAGGTGACCAGCGCGATCGAGCCCCAGTTGGCGTCATCCAGCGTCTTGAACGAGCCGGTGAGCAGCAGGCCGGTGCCGGACGGGTCGAGCACGAACATGAACGGAACCAGGAACGCGGGCGTGGTGTACTTCCAGCACTGCAGCGTGGTCTTGTACGGATCGCCGCCGGTGATGGCCGCGGCGGCAAACGGCGAGAGCGCAGTCGGCGGCGACACTTCCGACAGCACCGCGTAATAGAAGATGAACATGTGCGCCGCGAACTCCGGGACTTTCAGCGCGATCAGCGCCGGCGCGGCGATCACCGCGCAGATGATGTAGGACGCGGTGACCGGCACCGCCAGCCCGACGATCCACACGATGAGCGCCGTGTAGATCGCGGTCAGCAGCAGCGAGTTGCCGGCGTAGGCGAGCACGATCGAGCTGAACTTGAGTCCCAGGCCGGTGAGCGTCACCACGCCGACGATGATTCCCGCGCCGGCGCAGGTGGCGGCGACGTTCAGCACTGACAGCGAGCCGCCCTGCAGCGCTTTCGAGAAACCGGAGTCGGTCAGGTTTTTCCAGAAAGGTTTTTTTTCAAAAGTAATGAGAGCGGTGTCGCGCCGCAGGAAGCTGGTGGCGAGCGCGACCACGGTGGCCCAGAACACCGACAGCTCGGCCGAGAAGCCGAGCAGCATGAACACGATGATCGAGATCAGCGAGCTGAAGTGATACCAGTAGCGCTTCGCCAGGGTCCAGGCGCTCTCGACGCTCGCGAAGGTCACATCCCGCATGCCGAACTTGCGCACGTCGATCTCGACCATGAGGAAAAGTGTGAGGTAGTAGAGGCAGGTCGGGATGACGGCCATCAGCAGCACGTCGAGGTACGAGATCTTGAGGAATTCCGCGATGATGAACGCGGCGGCGCCGAGCACCGGCGGCGAGATGATCGCGCCCAGCCCGCCTGCGGCAAGCAGTCCGCCCGCCTCTTCCTTGCTGTAGCCCACTTTCGCCAGCATCGGCGCCGCTACCGCGCCGAGCGTCACCGTGGTGGCCACGCCGGAGCCCGACGGGCCGCCGAGCAGGAACGAGGCGAGCGTCACGGTGCGGCCGGCGCTGGTGGGCTTGCCGCCCATCGCGGAGAAGGAAAAGTCGATGAAGAACTTGCCCGCGCCGGAGAACTGCAGGAACGCGCCATAGATCGTGAACAGGATGATGAGCGAGGACGACACGCTGATCGCCGTGCCGTAGATGCCCTCGAGCGTCATGTACATGTGACCGACAAGGCGATCCACCTCGTAGCCCTTGTGGGTCCACGGCGCCGGCAGGTAGGGCCCGAAAAAGGCGTAGGCCAGGAAGCACGCGGTGATCACCGGCAGGATCCACCCGGTGGTGCGGCGCATCGCCTCGAGCACCAGCACGACCAGCAGCACGCCGAAAGCTACGTCCCAGTTGGTGGGCAGGATCGAGCGGTCGAAGAAGTCGTCGCCACCCGCGATCAGGTACACCGTGGTCGCCACCCCGGCCAGCGCGAGCAGCCAGTCCCACCACATCACGCGGTGCCGGTAGCGGCGGTGCAGAGGAAAGATGAGAAAGGTGAGCGCGAGCACGAAGGCGACATGCGTCGCGCGCAGGTGCTCGGGCCGCACGATGTAGTAGGCGGTGTACAGGTGGAAGACCGACATCACCACCAGCAGGGTGGCGACGAGCGCGGCGAGCCAGCCGCGGTGCCGGTTCTGCACGCCCTCCTCGCGCTCGATCATCTCCTCGGCGCGCGCGAGCGCCTGCTCGCTGACCTCGGCCGCGGGCTTGTGGATGTGAACGGACTCTTGGCTCATAAAGAAAAAGCCCCGTTTTGCGGGGCTTTCTCGATCACGCGGCGTGGCTCAGTCGAGCTTCACGCCTTTTTCCTTGAAGTAGCGCAGCGCGCCCGGATGCCATGGAATGCCGCCGGCCGCCGCGGTCTTCTGGATCTCGAGCTTGATGTTCTCCGCCTCCTTGTGCACGCGGATCAGCTCCTCGCGATGCTCGAACACCGCCTTGACGATGTTGTAGGCGGTCTTCTCGTCCATGTTCTGGTGCGCGACCAGCAGGTTCATCACCGTGGCCTGCTTGTTGTCGGCATCCATGCCCTTGTAGACGTCCTTGCCGATGGTGTCCTGCACGTAGAGGTTGCCGTATTTCTGGTTCATCTTGGCCACCAGGTCGGCATGGTCGATCATCTTGATCTTCACGCCGGGCGAGTTGGCGAGATCGGTGACCGCGGCGGTCGGCAGGCCGCCGACCCAGAAGAAGGCGTCGATCTTGCGGTCCTTGAGCGCCGCGACCGATTCGGCGACGCCGAGGCGCTCGCGCTTCATGTCCTTGTCCTTGTCGAGGCCGGCGGCTTCGATCACGCGGAATCCCATCACCTCGGTGGCGCTGCCGCCCGAGCCGGTAGACACGCGCTTGCCCTTGAGGTCGGAGATCTTGGTGATCCCGGTGCCCTCGATCGTCACCACGTGCATGCGGTTCGGATACATCACCATCAGGGTGCGCACCGGGACCGGCTTGCCGGTGAACTTGTCCTGGCCCTTGTAGGCGTCGAGGCCGGCGTCGACCATGGTCATCGCCACGTAGGGCTTGCCGGTGCCGATGAGTTGCAGGTTCGCCACCGAGCCGCCGGTGACCTCCGCGGTCGCCTGCATGCCCTGCACATACTTGGAGAGCACCGCGGCCATGCCGCCGCCGAGCGGGTAATACACGCCGCCGGTGCCGCCGGTGGCAATCGACAGGTTCTGCGCCAGCGCCGCGAACGGCAGCAAGCAAAGGGCGAGCGCTCTGAACATGAGCTTCATTCGATCCTCCTCCTAATGGTTTGGGGAAATTCTACCGCACGCCCAGACGCTTCAGCGCCTGCGCGCGCTTCTGCTGCGCCGCGGTCCGGACCTCGGAATAGAGGCTGGCGCCGTGGCTGTCCATAGCAACGAGCAAGGGACCGAAGCCGTTGACGCGGAACTTCCACAGCGACTCGGGGTTGAGGTCGTCGAGGTCCACGTCCTCGATCGCCTCGATCCATGTGGTCTCGAGCGCCGCGGTGCCGCCGATGATCGCCAGGTAGGCGCCGCCCATTTCCGCGAAGCTTTTCAGCGAGTCTTCGCGCAGGCCGCCCTTGCCGATGACCAAACGCACGCCGTATTGCTGCATCAGGGGCCGCGTGAAGCGCTCCATCCGGTCGCTGGTGGTGGTGCCCACGCACACCGGTTCATAGCCGGTCGCGGTTTTCCGCACGTTGGGGGCGGTGTGGATGACCGCATGCCCGGTCATGTCGAAGCGCGTCTTGCGGCCGCGATCGAACATGTGGATCTGCGTCGCGTCGCGGATCCCGTACAACGTACCGCGCAGCGTGACGGTGTCGTTGATCCGCAGCTTGCGGGCGTCGGCCTCGCTCAGCGGCGTATTGAACTCGTAGTGCATCAGGAACCGAGCAGCGCCTTTTTCAGGTCGTCCTGCACCGGCTTGTCGCCGAGCCAGATTTTCAGCAGCGCCTTGTAAAGATCCTGTCCCGGGATCGGCTTGCCGGTCGGCTTGCCGTTGACCATCACCTGCGTGTCGGCGCCGGTCCAGTCGAGGTCGATCGCCATCCCCTTCTTCGCTTCCTTGACCTCGGCGATGACCGCGCTCAACTCCTTGAGGCGCGGCTCGAGCGCTTTCACTTCCGCCTCGGAATGGTTGGCGCGGATGCCTTCCAAAAGCGCCTCGTTGAACGCGTCCGCGCTCACGTCGCGCAGCATGCGGATGGTGATGCGCTTCGGGCCTGCCTGATCCATGAGCTGGGCCGCGTTGGAGGTCTTCTGCGGCACGTAAAGGCCCATTGCGTAGACCTTGAAGAACGCGCGCTTGCGCAGTCCCGCGCCGTTCAGCGTCACATCGGCATTCGCGACCCGGGTTTTGTCGTCGATTTTTACACCCTCGACTTCCGCCGCACCCCCCACCAGGGGCATCAGCAGCAGCAAGAACCACAACACTTTCATTGCACACCTCCAAGAAGCGCTTCTTTGAGATCGGGCTGCACCGGGTCCTCGCCCAGCCAGATGCGCAGCAGCACCTGGTAGAA
>Ga0068862_100003674_pt1 | contig 13121 bp, 14 predicted proteins | sample KBSSwiS52_FD_66598 | JGI IMG/M metagenome (GOLD analysis project Ga0068862, IMG submission 66598) | Switchgrass rhizosphere microbial communities from Kellogg Biological Station, Michigan, USA - KBS Switchgrass S5-2 | ecosystem: Host-associated > Plants > Roots > Rhizosphere > Soil ... | reverse complement strand
CGGCACGACGATTTCGGCGTCGACCTCTACCGCCCCAAGCAGGGTGATTATTTCATGGCCCAGGACGACACCGCCGATCACTGGCGCGACAAGTCGATCATGAAGGCGATCCTCGATTTCGAGCAGATCCCCGACATCCGCGCGTTCGTCGGCGAGACCACGGCCAACATTTTGGCCAAGGCGAACGGGGCGATCGATTTACCCCAGGCGGTGACGCGGGCGGTGCCGGTCGCGGTCGTCCAGAAGTTCTTCGGGCTCGACAGCGGCAGCCCGCAAAAGCTGATCGAATGGTCGTATTGGAACCAGCAGGACGCGTTCCACAACCAGCCGTTCGATGCGGTCGCGGTGCCCGATCCGGCGCATATCGTGAAGATGCGCGAGCGATCGAACATCTGCCTCGCGCTCAATGTCGGGCGGCTGGTGCTGGCGCGCGCGGCCAAGCTGAAGCTCGGCTTCGGCGGGCATGATTCGGTGTCGCGCCTGCTCCGGCTGAGCTTCAGCGACGGGGTCAAATTCCCGCTCAAGAAGGTGCTGTTCAACGCCGGCGGGCTGCTGATCGGGGCGGTCGAGACGACCTCGCACACGGTCAATAATGCGGTTGCGGAATTGCTCGGGCGGCCGGCGGATCTGGCCGCCGCAAGGGCCGCGGCGACTGGCGGGAAGCCCGAGGAACTCGACGGCTTCGCGCTCGAAGCGCTGCGCTTCCGCCCAGCCTTCCCCTATTTCTTCCGCACCTGCCACCGCCTGACCGAGCTCGCCGGGGGGACGCCGTTCGCGCACACGGTCAAGAACGGGACGACGGTGCTGGCGGTCACCCACAGCGCGATGTTCGATGCCGCGAGTTTCACCGACCCGGCGAGCTTCGACGCCGGCCGGTCGCAGGGGGACAATTTCACCTTCGGCTACGGCATGCACGAATGCCTCGGCCGGGCGATCGCCAAGCCGATGATCGCGGAAATGGTGCGCCAGATCGTGCGCTTGCCCAACCTCGCCGCGGCGAGTCCGATCGAATATCGTGGTGGGGTACCCGAATCCTTCCCGCTGACGTGGCAGGCGTAGGGAATGAGCGGTGCCGGATGCAGGAGTCGAACCCGCGACCTTCGGTTTACAAAACCGCTGCTCTACCAACTGAGCTAATCCGGCCCGTTTGCGCCTGTGCTTTATAGCACGCCGAAGGTCCAGCCTTCGCCGCGCGCGATTTCGCGGGTGAGGCCGCGCGGTTCGAATGCGCCAGGCTCTTCTGACACTAGCGCGCGCATGCCGGCAGCGGTCACCAGCGCGTCGGTTTGATGATCGTTGGGCTCGAAGCGAAGCCGCGTTGACAGTGACCCGAGGCCTTTGAGCGCCTGGTTCAGGGCGGCGCGGGTGCGGAGTTTGGCTCCGCTCATGCCGGCGCGGCGGAGGAAGATGCGGGTGTGGATTTCGACCACGACGCTGCCTTGCCGCGGCAGCGGGTCCATCGGCCAGATCGCGATCCTGCCGTCGAGCCGGTGGAGCAGGCGCATGCCCGAGAAGCTCGCCTTGGCGACTTGCGCCGCGCCGATTGCGTCAAAGGCGCTGGCGGTTTTGCGGCCGCCCTGCGCGGCAAGGTGCGCGTCGCATTGACGGAAGCGGACGAAGTCGGCTTTCGCGCCGTCGGCGATGCCGAAATAGAAATGCCGGCGGTGGGTGGTTTCGAGGAAGCTCGCGGCGCCGAGATCCTCGTCGTTGGATTTGGCGTCGACATAGGCCCAGAGTTCGCGGGCGGTCGTGGGCACGCCCGGCTCGCCCGGCAGATATTCGCCGCGCTCGACGATCGGTGGCGCGAAGCTGATGTCGAAGCCGAACAGGGTGGGCTCCTGCGCGGCGCGTTTGAGCAGCCAGGCGAGCACTTCCTCGCGCGACCAGACGTGGTTGGGGCGGATCAGACGCGGCGCGGAATTGTCGCGGGCTTCGGCAATGGCGATGCCCTTGTGGCGGCGGCCTTTGGCGCCCGACCAGTCGATCGCGATGAAACTTTCGAAGCGGCTCACTTCCGCTTGCGCGGTTTGACCGGGGGCTTGGCGGCGGTCCAGGCGCGGCTGCGTTCGATGATTTCCCGGACGCGCTCTTCGTCCGGGCTGTCGTAGCGGATGAGGACTCCTTCCCAGCCTTCGTAATGCGGCGTCTGCCAGAAGGTGTCGGGGTCGGTCGCCTTGAGGATTTCGATCGTGTCGCGGTCGATGGCGATGCCGAACGAGGTGTCCGGCTCGTGGCTGGGGAAGAGGAAGGCGCGACCGTTGGAGACGATCTTGGCGGCCGGCTGGCCGTAGCTGGTGCCGCGCTCGGTATCGGGAAGCGTCAGCGCGAACGCCATGGCTTCATCGAAGGTCATCGTTCAGACCAGCGGCGGCTGGCTGTCGTCGGGCTCGGAAATGCCGCGGATGCGGCGCGGTGGCGGCGGCGGCACGGGCGGAGTGGCACCATCCGCCCAGCGCTCGACGATCCGCGCCGCGGCATCGCGGCCGCCGAGCCCGAAGGCGAGTGCTGAGGCGACCGCGACCGCGCCGAGAATCAGCCCGAAGGCGAGCGTCACGATCTCCGGCGCGAGGCCCATGAAGCTCAGGCCCATGAAGCTGAACAGTGCGATGATCCCGTAGTGGATCAGTTTGTCGGCATAGCGCCCGTCGCCGCTCGAGCTGGTCGTGAGGTTGGAAATGATCCGGGCGATGAACACGCCGGCGACGATGATCAGCGAGCCGAAGATGACCTGCGAGCCGGTGATCGTGACCTGCTTGAGGAAGGCCGCGACGTCGTCGCCGCCGAGCCGCTTTGCCGCCTCGATCGAAGCCACGAGGATGATTGCGATCATCGCGATGTTGGCGACGATTCGCGACGGCCGGGCGGTAGCAGGCAGCACCCCGGTCGAGAGGATCGCCTGGTCGAACCCGGCTGGCGGCAGGATTGCCTCGAGAAAGGTCTTGAAGAATCTTGCGCCGATGAATGCGATGCCAATCCATAAGGCGGCGTAAAGCACGTTCGGAATGGCGATGAGGATCTCGTTGAGCATCGCCGTGGCCGGGCCGGAAATCACGTCAATCTGCAGGATGCCGAATGCCGAAATGGCGATCGGAAAGATGATCAGGGCGTAGACCAGCACCCCCACGGCCTTGGCCAGGCTGGCGCGCGTCGCGCCGGGGGTGGCTCCCGGCGGCACCGCCTCGGGCGGCGTCGCTATCGTCCCTCCGGTATCGCCGATGCCGATCCGCGCCATCAGCCCGTCGACGTTGACCGCGATCAGCATCGTTTCGATCAAGCGCCGCACGATCCGCGCAACGATCAGCCCGACGAAGAACAGCACCCCGGCGCCGAGCAGGCGGGGCAGGAAGCCGAAGATCTCGATCAGCAGCTGATTGATCGGGTCGAGGATCTGCGCGATGCCAAGGTAGCCCAGCGCGGCCATGATCCCGAGCAGCCAGATCACCAGCTTGGCGATCACGCCGAGCTGATGGCCGACGGTTTCCTCGGCCGTCCCGGTGACGTGCTTGCGCAGCGCGGGGCTTTTGTCGATCGCCCTCTGCAGCGCCCATTTGACCGCGCGGGCGACGATCCAGGTCGCGATGATGATCAGCAGGGCAATCAGGACCTTGGGTCCCCAGAACATCAGCTGAGCCTGCCAATAGGCGCCCTGATCGGCCTGATACATGTTCGCTTGCTCCCGCTATCGCCGGCCGCTCAACCTTCGGCGCCCGGGCTTTGTTGCAGCTCTTTGCGGCGCTCGGCCCAATAGTCCAGCCGCTCCTTGACCCGGGCCTCGAAGCCGCGGTCGCTGGGCTCGTAGAAGGTCTGCCGCTCCATTTCCTCGGGCCAATAGTCCTGGCCGGAGAACGCCTCGTCTGCGTCGTGGTCGTAGGCGTAATCCTTGCCGTAGCCGATCTGCTTCATCAGCTTGGTCGGGGCGTTGAGGATGTGGGCCGGCGGGGTCAGCGAGCCGGTTTCCTTCGCGCTGCCCCAGGCCCGCTTCTGGGCGATGTAGGCGGCGTTCGATTTGGGCGCGGTGGCGAGGTAGAGGCAGGCCTGGACGATCGCCAGTTCGCCTTCGGGCGAGCCGAGAAAATCATAAGCGTCCTTGGCCGCGAGGCACTGGATCAGGGCCTGCGGATCGGCGAGGCCGACGTCCTCCGACGCGAAGCGGACCAGGCGGCGGATCACGTAGAGCGGCTCCTCGCCGGCGACGAGCATCCGCGCGAGGTAATAGAGTGCGGCCTGCGGGTCGGAGCCGCGCAGGCTTTTGTGGAGCGCCGAGATGAGGTTGTAATGACCCTCGCGGTCCTTGTCGTAGACCGGGACACGGCGGTTGAGCAGTTCGCTGAGTTCGGCGGGGCCGAGCGGTTCGGTCAGCGCGACCGAGAATAACGTCTCGGCCTGATTGAGGAGGAAGCGGCCGTCGCCGTCGGCGCTGGCGATCAGCGCCTCGCGCGCTTCGGGGGTGACGGGCAGGGATCGGCCCTCGAGCGCCTCGGCGCGGCGGACCAGTTCGTCGAGCGCATCATGGTCGAGCCGGCGCAGGATCAACACCTGGCAGCGCGACAGCAGCGCCGCGTTGAGTTCAAAGCTCGGATTCTCGGTGGTCGCGCCGACCAGGGTGACGGTGCCGTCCTCGACGTAGGGCAGGAAGCCGTCCTGCTGCGAGCGATTGAAGCGATGAACCTCGTCGACGAACAGCAAGGTCTGCTGGCCGGCCTTGGCCATTTGCCGGGCGTCGGCGAAAATCTTCTTAAGGTCGGCGACGCCCGAGAAGACCGCGGAGATGGCGACGAAGCGCAGGCCGACCGCGTCGGCGAGCAGACGCGCGATGCTGGTCTTGCCGGTACCGGGCGGCCCCCACAGGATCATCGAGGCGAGGCGGCCGGCGGCGACCATCCGCCCGATCGCCCCGTCGGGCCCGGTCAGATGCTCCTGCCCGACGATGTCACCGAGCGACGCCGGGCGCAGCCGGTCGGCGAGCGGGGCATTGGCCGCCGGCGCTTCGGGCGCGGGGGCCGCTATCGCTTGATCGCCGAACAGGTCCGCCATGCCTCAGACAATAAGCGGCGCGGAAAAAATTGCACGTCCGGCCTTGCTTAAGATGCAACTAAGATATATCTTAGACACATCTAAAGGAGAGACTTTCATGAGACATAGACATCACCACGGCTGCGGACCGCGCGGGCGGTTCGAGTTCGATTTACCCGAAGCCCTGCTGGCGATGCGCGGCGGACGCAGCTGGGGACCCTTTCATTTCGATTTCGGCGATGGCCCCGATGGCTCGGGGCGCCGCGGGCGGCGCGGGCGGCGGATGTTCGAATCCGGCGAGCTGCGGCTCGTGCTGCTCAAGCTGATCGCCGACGAGCCGCGCCACGGCTATGATCTAATCCGCGCGATCGAGGAACTGACTGGCGGCGAATATGCGCCGAGCCCGGGCGTGATCTATCCGACCCTGACTCTGCTCCAGGACATGGGCCTGATCGAGGAGGCCAAGGAGAAGGGACCGCGCAAACCGTTCCAGGTGACCGACGAAGGCCGCAAGCATCTCGAGGACAATGCGGCCGAGGTCGAGGCGCTGTTCGAACGGCTGGCGGAGCTGGCTCCGCGCGAAGGCAGCGGCGCCGGGCCGGCGATCGGGCGAGCGGTCAAAAATCTGATGACCGCGCTGCGCCATCGCATCGGTCGCGACGGGCTCGACGACGAATTGCTGCACGAGATTGCGGCGATCCTCGATGAAGCGGCGCAGCGGATCGAACGGGTGAAGTAATCAGCGGCCCGTCATGCGGGTGAGGCGCTCGCGCTTGGCGAGCGCCCGTTGATAGACGTGGAGGACTTCGGAGTTGATCCGGTCCCAGTCCATCGTCTCGGCGAATTTGAGGCCTTCGGCGCCTTGCCTGCGGCGCAGCTCGGGGTCGCGCGCATACGCCTCGAGCGCCGCGGCGAAGCCCTCGATATCGCTCGGGTCGACCAGAGTTCCGGTCACCCCGTCGCGCACCAGGTTCGTGGTGCCAGTCGCCTGCGCGGCTAGCACCGGCAGCGCGCAGGCCATGGCTTCCAGGGTGACGTTGCCGAACGCTTCGGTGATCGACGGGTTGAACAGGACATCGGTGCTGGCGAGCGCGCGCGCCAGATCGGAGCCTTCCTGCTGGCCGAGGAAAATCGCGTCGGGCAATTGCTGTTCGAACCATGGCCGGGCCGGGCCTTCGCCGATGACGATGACGCGGTGCTTGACCTTGCCCTTGGCGAGTTCGCGGATCGCGTCGGCGAACACATCGAGGCCCTTTTCCATCACCACCCGGCCAAGATAGGCGATGACCAGCTCGTCGTCGGCGATGCCAAGGCCGCGGCGCCAGGCCATGTCGCGCCGCCCGGGATTGAACTGCTCGCGGTCGATACCGCGGGCCCACATCGCGATTTCGCGGTTCATGCGTTGTGCGCGGAGCACCGCGGCGGTCGATTCCGCCGGGGCCATGATCGCCTCGCAGCGCGAATAAAGCCGCCGCATCAGGATTCGAGTCAAAGGCTCGAGCCACTGCAGATGGTAATAAGCGAGGTAGGTGTCGAACCGCGTGTGGACCGAGGCGACCGCGGCAATCTTGTGACGGCGGGCCCAGGTCACCGCGCGATGGCCGACGATGTCCGGGCTCGAGATATGGACGACGTTGGGCGCGAATTCGGCGAGGTCGCGGCGCAGCCGGGGGCTCAGCGCGATCCCCAGGCGATACTCCTCGCGTCCGGGAATCGCGATTGACGGCACGCTGACCAGATCGCCAGTCGGTGGGAACGCCGGCGTGTCGGTCGTCGGGGAATAGATGCGGACCTTGACCCCCTGGCGCAGCAAATATCCGACGAGCCGGTTGAGCGCCTGGTTGGCGCCGTCGCGGACGTAATTGTAATTGCCCGAAAAGAGGGCGATCCGGAGGTCTTCAGGGTTCACCGGCGAGGCGTGTAGGGGTTATTTGGTGAGCGTCAAATCCGGCCTGCCGCCAATTGCCCGAGCCGATGCGCGGCTGTTCATCCTCGGCAGCCTGCCCGGCGACGCGTCGCTTAAGGCACAACGCTATTATGCCCATCCCACCAACCAATTCTGGCGGCTGCTGGGCGGGGCCATCGGCGAAGAGCTCCAGGCTTTGCCCTACGACGAACGGCTGGAGCGGCTGGCGGAGCGGCGGATCGGGCTGTGGGACGTGATTGCTTCGGCCCGCCGCCCGGGCAGCCTCGACCAGGCGATCCGGCTGGCCGAACACAACCGGATCGAACGGCTGCTGAACGATTTCCCGGACCTTTGGGCGATTGCTTTCAACGGGGTCACGGCGGCGGCCATCGGTCGCCGGCTCATTGGCGAGCCGCCGCCCGGGCTGACGCTGTTCGACCTTCCGTCATCGAGCGCGGCCAACATCGCCGCCTTCGCCGACAAATTATCCGCCTGGTCGAGGCTTGCCCAATTCTGCTCACCCGACCAAAATGGCGGGACATGATTCCGTTCGAAGACGATGCCGACATCGAGGTCGAGACCGACAAGAGCCTGTCGATGGTCGACGAGGCGCTGGTCGCGGGGACCATCGCCAACACCAACGGGCTGCTGGTGATCCTCGCCAAGATGGTCGCCAAGGGCGTGTTCGACCGCGAGGATCTGCAGGCCTTTTCGGACAGCTATTCGAAGCCGCTCGACCACGTCGGGATGCGCGAGAATGAGCTCGTCGGGCAAATGCAGGACCAGATGGAATCGACCCTCGCCGAACTGATGCGCTTTCTCAGCGATCGCGAACGCGAGACCTGATGCGGGCGCTGTTGAACCTGCTGACGCTGCTCGCGGTGATGCTCTTGCCGTTGGGTATGGCGCCGATGGCGGCGGCGAGTGCCACCCATCACGACATGGCGTCGATGCCGATGTCGCATTGTCCCGAACCAGGTTCCGGCCACCAGCCAAAGGCCGCCTTCGCCGTATGCACCATGGCCTGCTCGGCCGCGCTGCCAGCGCTCGATCGAAGCGAAGCGCAGCCGCTTCCAATCACCCGCGATCGGGTGCGTCCGGCGCTTGCGCGGCACCTTTCCGACCTTCATCCGGATATCGCCACGCCCCCTCCCAAGCTCGCCTGAGAATTCGACTTTTCGTTCGAACTCAGGAGAAATATCATGATTACGTTGATTGCTGCGGCGCTTGTCGCCGCTGCTCCGACGCCATCGGCGCCGGACGCTCACCACGGTCAGATGCAGCATCACGCCAAAGGCGATTGTTGCTGCGAACATATGGCCAAAGCGGACGCCAAGGACTGCTGCGCTGAACAGGGTGACAGCGAAAGCGGCGAACATGCCGGCCGTAGCGCCCAGTAACTGAGTGGGGAGGCGATGCGGTTCCGCGTCGCCTCCTTCCCCGGAGAGAAATGACGTGAAAATCCCATTGCTCTTGGCCACGAGCGCGCTGGCGCTTGGCGCCGTGTCGGCGCCCGCGATGGCGCAGCCCATGCACATGCCGGGCATGACCATGCCGATGCCGGAAAAGAAGCCGGCGGCGAAGAAACCGGCGGTCAAAAAGAAAGCTGCAGCCACGAAGTCGGCTCCGAAAAAGAAAGCGGTCGCCAAGCCGACGACGCCCCAGAAGACCGAATCTGACCACGCTGAGCACGGCCCGGCACCAGCCGTCGACGTGCCGATGGAAGGCATGGCCATGCCGATGGATCATGCGCAGCATGGCGCCATGCCGGTGTCGCCGCAGCCGGTGCCGGGCAGCGAAACCCCGATGGACCATGCGCAAATGGCTCCGATGACCATGCCCATCGGCGAACATGCCGGTCACGACATGGCGACTACCGGTGCGCTCGGCTCCTATCCGATGGAGCGCGAGAGCTCGGGCACGGCGTGGCAGCCGGATGCGTCGGAGCATGCCGGGCTGCACCTCACGAGCGGCGACTGGATGCTGATGGCGCACGGCGTCGTGAACCTCGTCTACGATCATCAGTCCGGCCGGCGTGGCGACGACAAGGCGTTCGCCAGCGGCATGCTGATGGGAATGGCGCGGCGGCCGCTCGGGGACGGCACGGTGCAGTTCAAGGCGATGCTCAGCCCCGATCCGTTGATGGGCAAAAGTGGCTATCCGCTACTGCTGGCCAGCGGCGAGACGGCCAATGGCGTGGACCGGCTGATCGACCGCCAGCATCCGCACGACCTGTTCATGGAGCTGTCGGCGTCGGTGTCGCAGAACATCGGCGGGAAAAGCAGCGTCTTCGTTTACGCGGGGCTGCCGGGCGAACCGGCGTTCGGGCCGCCGGCATTCATGCACCGCGAAGCGGTCCTCGACTCGCCCGAAGCGCCGATCAGCCACCATTGGCTCGATTCGACCCACATCAGCTTCGGCGTCGTGACCGGCGGCGTGGTGCTCGATCGGGTGAAGTTCGAAGTCAGCCGGTTCAACGCGCGTGAGCCAGACCAGCACCGTTGGAACTTCGAAACCGGGCCGCTCGATTCGACCGCGATCCGGGTGTCGTGGAACCCGACACGCGCGCTGTCGCTCCAGGGAAGCTGGGGCCATTTCGTGGATCCGGAGCAACTTGAGCCCGGGGTCGACCAGAAGCGCTGGTCGGCGAGCGCACTCTACGCACGTGAAATTGCGCCCGGCTGGAAGCTGGCGGGAACGCTCGCCTGGGGGCGCAAGAGTGCTCACGGCCATGACGACGACGCCTACGTCGGCGAAGCGTCGCTGAAACATCGCGGCTGGACCCTGTTCGGGCGCGGCGAAATGACCGAGAACCGCGAGCTGACCGATGTCGAAGATGGCCCAGCCTATCGCGTCGGCAAGGCTTCGCTCGGCGCGGTGCGGGATTTCGCGCTTGCCAAGCATTTCTCACTTGGCCTGGGCGGGCTGTTCGCGGTCAATTTCGTGCCCGATGCGCTGGCGCCGCTCTATGGGGGGCATAATCCAACCGGAGCGATAGGTTTCGTCCGTTTGAAACTCGATTGAGGGGGGAAATGATGCGTCGAATTGCGATGGCTGCGCTGTTGGCGCTGATGGCCACGCCCGTGTGGGCTCATGCACCGACGAAGCCTGAGGCTGCGGCGACGGCGCTGCCGCCATCGGCGAAGGCGGCGGCAGACACTGTCGATGCGTTCCACGCGGCCCTGCGCCGCGGCGACATGAGCGCGGCCGCAGCGCTACTCGCCGACGATGCTTTGGTCTTCGAGGAAGGCGGCGTCGAGCGGTCGAAGGCGGAATATGTCCGCCACCATCTTCCCGCCGACGCGGCCTTCTCCCAGGTCGTGAGTTCGACGGTCACCCGGCGCATGGGCGGATCGGACCGGGCGCTGGCGTGGATCGCGAGCGAGGGCCGGATGACCGGAACCTACCAGGGCAAGGCCGTCGATCGCGTGACCACGGAAACCATGCTGCTGCGCCGTGTTGGACCGACCTGGAAGGTCATTCACATCCATTGGTCGTCCGCCGCAGCGCACGATTGACGCGCGGCCAATCCGCTCACATATGGCGCCCTCGCTGACAGCCACGGCCCCTTCGTCTAGCGGTCCAGGACGTCGCCCTCTCACGGCGAAAACACGGGTTCGAGTCCCGTAGGGGTCACCAGTTTGTTTCCCGATTGAGGACGATCGCGGCGCGCGTAACCGCCGAAAATCGTTGACGGAGCGCTGGAATTATTGGCTGTAGAGCGTTCCATTTGGGAGCGGTGGGGCCGAAGTGGGCGATTCCTATCCAGTGTCGAACCTGAGGGCCGCGCTCGAAAAGTGCCGCACGCACTTTATCGCCGTCGGCATTTTCAGCGCGCTGCTCAACCTGCTGTTCCTCGTTCCGATGCTCTACATGCTCCAGGTCTACGACCGGGTGGTGCCGACCCGCGGCGGGGGCACGTTGCTGATGCTGACGATGGTCCTGATCCTCGGCCTCGTCACTTTGGCGTTGCTCGACTGGGTCCGTTCGCGCCTGCTGGTTCGGGCCAGCATCCGGCTTGACCGCGAAGTCGCCGCGGTGCTGCTCGACACCACGCTCGCCCGGCCCGACGGCACGATTGACGCGATTGCACGCCAGGCGATGCGCGACTTCGACGCGCTGCGGCAGGCGATTACCGGGCCGGTGCTGCTCGCTCTGTGCGACGCGCCATGGGCGCCGATCTACGTCCTTGTCTGCTTCATCATTCATCCCGCGCTGGGCTTGCTGGTGCTGGCTGGAAGTCTGATCCTCGGGACGATCGCCTGGGCTAATGAGCGCGGTACCTCGTCGCGGTTGCGCTCGGCCAATGACGCGGCCGCGCACGCCTATGCGAGCCAGGAGCAGGTTCTCGCCAACGCCGAGAATGTCCGCGCGCTCGGCATGCGCGGGGAGATGGTCGGCCGCCATATCCAGGAGCGGAGCACGATGCTGTCGCTCCAGACCCAGGCCAGCCTGACCGCCGGCGGGCTGGTCGCGGGGAGCAAGTTCCTCCGCCTGACGCTGCAGTCGCTGGCCTTGGGGCTCGGCGCATTCCTGGCGATCCGCGGCTCGATTTCGATCGGCAGCGTGTTCGCCGCGTCATTCCTCGCCGGACGCGCACTGCAGCCGATCGATCAGGTGCTGGCTGCGTGGCCGACCTTGGTCCGGGCGCGCGCGGCATACCAGAAGGTCGACGATTTGCTGCGGCGCAACCCAGCCTCGATGGCGCTGACCCAGCTGCCGCCGCCGGCCGGCCGGGTCGAGGTCGAGCAGGTCATCGTCGGCCGGACGATCGAGACCCGCATATTGGTCAACGTCAGCTTCGCCGTCGAACCGGGCGAGGTGGTGACGATCGTGGGGCCGAGCGGTGCGGGCAAATCGACGCTGTTGCGGGTCATCGCTGGCGCGCTGATGGCCGACGCCGGCACGGTCCGGATCGATGGCGCCCGCACCACCGATTGGGACCCCGATCGGCTCGGCAAATATATCGGTTATTTGCCCCAGGACGTTTCGCTGTTCGCCGGGACGATCAAGGAGAATATTGCGCGGTTCGACACGTCCGAGGGACGTAATGAAATCGACGAACTGGCGATTGAGGCGGCCGGCGGGGCGTATGCGCACGACATGATCCTGCGGCTCCCGGGCGGCTACGATACGCCGTTGGGGTGGGGCGGCCGCGGCCTCTCGGCCGGTCAGGCGCAACGCATTGCGCTCGCCCGCGCGCTCTATCGCAGTCCGCCGATCCTTCTGCTCGACGAACCCAATGCCCATCTCGATTCCGAAGGCGAGGCCCAGCTCCTGCAAACCATCGCCGCGGCCAAGGCCGCGGGCGCGGCGGTGCTGATCGTCGCTCATCGCATGTCGGTGCTGGCGGTATGCGACAAGATCCTCGTGCTGCGCGACGGCGTCGTGCAAGGCTTCGGCCCGCGCGACGAGATCATCGCGAAGATGCAGCAGCCGCCGCCCGATCCGACCAAGATCACCGGCGGAAAGAAGGCCGCGAACCTGTGACCGGGCAATATCTTCAGACCGCGCAGCCGACCTTGCCGGTCGTGCACACCACCGACGACCCCGGCAAAGAGTTGCGCATCGGCGCGATCGTCGCGTTCGGCTTCTTTGTCGTGTTCCTGGGCTGGGCGGCGTTCGCGCCGCTTGATGCCGCCGCGTTCGCCAACGGCCAATTGCAGGTGTCGGGCCAGCGCCAATCGGTCCAGCATCGCGAGGGCGGGATTGTCTCGGCGATCCGGGTCAAGGAGGGGCAGAAGGTCCGCGCCGGTGACGTGCTGATCGAACTCGATGGGGGTGAAGTCCGCGCCCAGGAAAATGCGATGGCGTCGCAGATGATCAATCTCCAGCTGCAACGCGCCCGGCTCGAGGCGGAGCAACTCGGCAATTCGGTCGTCGTGTGGCCGACTGCGTTTGGCGACGTCAACGCACCCGCCGAGTTGGTCGCGCAATCGCTCAAGGTCCAGGAGGGGGAGTTCCGCGCACGCCGCTCGCTGCTGCTGGCCCAGCAAAACGTGTTGACCAAGCAAGCGCAGGAATCGGCGCAGACCGCCGGCGGCTACAGCGCGCAGATGCGCTCGTCAGTCTAACAGGAACGGCTCATCACCGAGGAATTGGACGCCCTTAGGACCGTGGCGGACAAGGGCTTCGTGTCAAAGTCGCGAATCCGCGCGCTTGAGCGCGCCAAAGCCGATCTCGCCGGCCAGGGCGGCCAGTA
>Ga0068862_100003671_pt1 | contig 13124 bp, 16 predicted proteins | sample KBSSwiS52_FD_66598 | JGI IMG/M metagenome (GOLD analysis project Ga0068862, IMG submission 66598) | Switchgrass rhizosphere microbial communities from Kellogg Biological Station, Michigan, USA - KBS Switchgrass S5-2 | ecosystem: Host-associated > Plants > Roots > Rhizosphere > Soil ... | reverse complement strand
CGGGCGCACTGGTCGACCGCGTTGCGATTGGGACCCTGGCCATAGGCGCCGTAGCGTCCGCCGCCGAGGACCGAGTTGATGACCGCGCCGATGACGCCGCCGTTATTGTAGCCGTTGTTGGGGGCATATTGCGCCGCGGCGGGGGTCGCGCTGGCAACGATCGCCAGACCTGCAACGCCGGTCAGAATATTTGTAAAAGTAATCATGTGAATATCCTCGATGAGGTTCCGAATAATTTCGGAATTCATTAGAATAAATACATCTATATTGAGTTAGATGCATCGCACATGAATAGGAAAATAACCGAATTACTCGCAGGAGTATTACATAAATACGGGCGAGGACTCTTGAAGTCCCCGCCCGCATCCGTGTTTAGTCTGATTAGACCGTCTGCAGGTTCACAGCCGTCTTGCTGTCCTTGCTGTCGACGTCGTAGGACAGGCGCTGGCCTTCCTTAGGAGCCGACTTGTCGGCCCAGGTGATCGCGCTCTTCTCGAAACCGAGCTCGTCGCCGCCCTGCTCGGGCTTGATCGAGCCGAGGCCCTTCGCTTCGTCGAATGATTTGACGGTGCCAAAAAACTTCATGGTCATTTCCCTTCTTTGCCGAAACGGCCGGAATTGGCCGCGTCGCGGCTAAGAGGCGTTAAAGATGGAGAGAAACGCGGCTGAGCGCCTAAAACCGTCGATACCGACTGGTAGCGCAATTGATATGGCGTGACGATGTGCGGATTCAAGTGAATTTGAAAAATAAAACTGTGCGTAATATTTAACTTATTCGACGAGTATTTAATTCACCTAGTCACAATTGGTTGAATTTTATTATTCGATACGTAACGATCTACGAAATCTGTTGAGATTTACTTGAAGCGATCGAGGCGCGGCGATCCCTCTCCGGTCCGGGAGGATGCTCGGGCGCGCTCAAGTCTCGTTCGGCCATCCCTCGAACAAAGAGCCGCTGCGGTTGACCTTGAGCAGGCGCTTCATCTCGTTGGCGCAGGCGTCGAGGTCGTCCTTGAGCATACCGATGACGACGTCGATGTCGCGATCCTCGGCGCATTCGCCGGTGAGGATCAGCGATCGCGCCAGGACCCGCGCGCCGTGGACGTTATGTTCGACGTGAAACTTGTCGAGAATGCCGGTCATGCGTGCCTCCGTGCCTTGGTGGCGAGCATAGCATGGGATGGGGGCCGGGACGGAAGGGAAAATTGCGGGCGGGATTAGGCCGCGGGCACGCCGTAGAGGTCGTGCTCGTCTGAATCCTCGATGAGGACGCGAACGATGTCGCCGGGCTTGAGGCCGCTGGCGTCGCGCAAATGGACCTCGCCGTCGATCTCCGGCGCGTCGGCCTTGGAGCGGCCGGTGGCGCCGACCTCGTGATGATGCTCCGGGTGCGGGGCGTCGAAATGGCCCTTGTCCGGACCATCCACTGACGGGGTTTCGTCGACGCGGTCGATGAGCACGTCGATGGTCGAGCCGACCTTGGCCGCGAGCTTGGCGGCGCTGATCGCCGCCGACGCCGCCATAATCCGCTCGTAGCGCTCCTGCTTGACCTCCTCGGGCACCGGATCGGGCAGGGCATTGGCCGCAGCGCCCTCGACCGGCTCGAACTTGAACGCACCGACGCGGTCGAGCTGCGCTTCCTCGAGCCAGTTGAGCAGATAGTCGAAGTCCTCCTCGGCCTCGCCGGGAAAGCCGACGACGAAGCTCGAGCGGATGGCGAGATCGGGCGCGATCGTCCGCCAGTTGCGGATGCGTTCGAGCACCTTGGCGTCGTTCGCCGGACGCCGCATCGCGCGCAGGACCTTGGGCGAGGCGTGCTGGAACGGGATGTCGAGGTAGGGGAGGACGAGCCCCTCGGCCATCAGCGGGATGACGTTTTCGACGTGCGGATAGGGGTAAACGTAGTGCAGCCTGACCCAGGCGCCGAGCATGCCGAGCTCGCGGGCGAGATCGGTCATGTGCGCGCGGACCTCGCGGCCCTTCCACTCGCGCGGCTGGTGGCGGATATCGACGCCATAGGCCGAGGTGTCCTGGCTGATCACCAGCAGTTCCTTGGTACCGGCGGCGATCAGTTTCTCGGCCTCGCGCAGGATGGCGTCGGGGCGGCGGCTGACGAGGTCGCCGCGGATCGAGGGGATGATGCAGAAGGCGCAGCGGTGATTGCAGCCCTCGGAGATCTTCACATAGCTGTAGTGGCGCGGGGTCAACTTGAGCCCGGATTCGGGCACGAGGTCGACAAACGCGTTGGGGATCGGCGGGGCGGCCTCGTGGACCGCGGCGACCACCTCCTCATATTGCTGCGGGCCGGTGATCGCGAGCACTGCCGGGAAGCGGGCGCGGATGGTCTCGGCTTCCTTGCCGAGGCAGCCGGTGACGACGACGCGGCCGTTCTCGGCAATGGCTTCGCCGATCGCTTCGAGGCTCTCCTCCTTGGCTGAATCGAGGAAGCCGCAGGTGTTGACCAGCACGACGTCGGCGCCGGCGTAATCGGGCGACATGTCATAGCCGTCAGCGCGCAGCTTGGTCATGATCCGCTCGCTGTCGACCAGTGCCTTGGGACAGCCGAGCGAGACCAGCCCGACGCGCGGGGGCTTGGGGAGGGTGGTGACGTTCATCGGAAGGGCCGCGCCCTAACCGAAGTTTCGGGAGAAATCCACGCCTTCAGGCGGTTTGCGTGATTCGGGCGAAGTCGCTGGTCGGCATGGTGCGGCAGAACTCGAAGCTGAGGGTGGCGACATGGGCGCGCTGGACCTCCTCGGCTGCAATCGATCCGCCGTGGCCGTCGGGAAGGTCGAAGCAGTCGCAGGCGTCGGGCACCAGCACCATGTCCCAGCCGAGATTGGCGCCGGTGCGCACGGTGGTCGAGACGCACATGTCGGTCGAAATCCCGAAAGCGACGACATGCTTCGCGCCGAGGCGCTTGAGGCGCAGGTCAAGGTCGGTGCCGATGAAGGCCGAATTGACGCTCTTGGTGACCAGCGGCTCACCAGCGAGCGGCTCGAACCCAGGGCGCAAGGCGTTGCCCGGCGTCCCCGGGGCGAGGGTCGAGCCCGGCTGAACGCTGTCATGGCGGACGTGAATGATCGGCCGGCCGGCGGCGCGCCAGGCGGCAAGCAGGGCAAGGCCGTTGGTATCGACGTCGCGGTTCCAGCGGCGGGGCCAGTCCGGCCCATCGAACGCCTGTTGCATGTCGATCGGGAGGAGGACGGCGCGGTCGAGGTCTAGGGTCATGGCGCACGCTTTTATCCGCAGCTTGCACGATACGCCCATAAAATCCGCTGCGAGTCCCATAAGCGCAGCGATCATTGCGTCGAGGGAACGATTGGCCATACGGTGCGATCGCGCCTAGCGCAGGCTTTGGGGGGAACAGCCATGAACGACCGGACCGCGGGCGCCATCTTGCTGATCATCGGCGTCGTTGCGATCTTCGCGGCAATCGTCGGCGGCGGCATCAAGATCCAGCAAATCGAAGTCGGCAGCGTGCAGTCGAAATGGCGGCAGTGGCTGCTCGGCGCGTTCGGGCTGGTGATCGGGCTGGTCGGCCTGATCATGGTGCTGCCCGAGGATAAGACGGCGGACGAAGCGACCAATGTCGAAGTCGTGGACGAGAACGTTCCAGACGAAAATTCTGCGGTGGTCGACGAGAATGCGCCGGTGACCGACGACAATGCCGCCGTGACCGACGAGAATGCGCCCGAGGCGGCGACCGACGAGAATGCGGCCGACGTCAGCCAGGAGGAAGCCGCGCAGTAAGCGCGCTTGGCCGCGCCCGACGCCGCCGCTATGGCGCGGGCGAAGACCTTACGGAGCTTTGACCACCCATGCGTATCGCGATGATCGGCACCGGCTATGTCGGGCTCGTGTCCGGCGCCTGCTTCGCCGACTTCGGCCACCACGTCGCCTGCGTCGACAAGGACGGCGGCAAAATCGACGGCCTCAACGCCGGGCTGATGCCGATCTGGGAGCCGGGGCTCGAGGGGCTGGTCAAGGCCAATGTCGAGCGCAGGCGGCTCGAGTTCACCACCGACCTCGAGGCCGGGGTCGAAGGCGCCGAAGCGGTGTTCATCGCGGTCGGCACGCCGGCGCGGCGCGGCGACGGCCACGCCGATTTGACCTACGTGTTCGCCGCGGTGCGCGAGCTGGCCAAGGTGATCAAGCCAGGGACGGTGGTGGTGACCAAATCGACCGTGCCCGTCGGCACCGGTGACGAAATCGCGAAAATCCTCGCGGAAGAGGGCGCCGAGGGCATTTCGGTCGCGTCCAACCCCGAATTCCTGCGCGAGGGCGCCGCCATCCGCGACTTCAAGATCCCCGACCGGATCATCGTCGGCGCCGAGGACGAGCAGGCGCGCGAGGTGCTGCGCGAAATCTATCGGCCCTTGTTCCTCAACCAGGCGCCGATCCTGTTCACCGGGCGGCGCACGGCCGAGCTGACCAAATATGCCGCCAACGCCTTCCTCGCGACCAAGATCAGCTTCATCAACGAGATCGCCAATTTGTGCGAGGCGGTCGACGCCGACGTCCAGGACGTCGCGCGCGGCATCGGGCTCGACAATCGTATCGGCGCGAAGTTCCTGCATGCGGGGCCGGGCTATGGCGGCAGCTGCTTCCCCAAGGACACTGTCGCCTTGCTCCAGACCGCGAGCCAGGCCGGGGTCGAGCAGCAGATCGTCAGCACGGTCGTAAAGGTCAACGACGAGCGCAAGGAAGCGATGGCCGAACGGGTTGCCCAGGCGCTCGGCGGGAGCGTGGACGGCAAGAGCATCGGCGTGCTCGGCCTGGCGTTCAAGCCCAACACCGACGACATGCGCGAGGCGCCGTCGATCGCATTGATCAACGGCCTGATTGGGCGCGGCGCCAAAGTGGTGGCGTTCGATCCGGTGGCGCAGGAGCAGGCGGAAAAGGCGCTGCCCCTGATCACCTATGCGCCGTCCGCCGAGGCCGTCGCCGATGGCGCCGACGCTTTGGTCATCGTCACCGAATGGGACGAGTTCCGCGCGCTCGATCTCGACGAGTTGGCCGGACGGATGCGGGGCAAGGTGCTGGTCGATCTGCGCAACGTGTGGGACCCGAAGGAGGCCGAGCGCGCCGGCTTCACCTACGTCGGGGTTGGCCGCGGCAAGCTGCTGGGCTGAATTCCATCCGTTTTGGATTGGAGTTGCATCCGAAACGCATGCAGTGCGTATAGAAACCCCACATGAGCAGCCCTCCCACCATCGTCGTCGTTGGCCTCGGCTATGTCGGGCTGCCGCTGGCCGTGGCGCTGGCGCGCAAGTTCGAGACGGTTGGGCTCGACATCGACGCGGAGCGGATTGCCGAGCTCGGGCAGGGCCATGACCGGACGCGCGAGGTCGAGGCGGAGGCGCTCAAGGCGACGAGCCTCAAGCTGACGGACCGGGCCGATGGTTGCGCTGGCGCTGACGTCTACATCGTCACCGTCCCGACCCCGGTCGACGACAGCAACACGCCGGACCTCAGCGCGGTGATCGCCGCGACGCGCACCGTCGCCGGGCTGATCGACCCGGCCAAACGCCCGACCATCGTCTACGAAAGCACGGTCTATCCGGGCGTCACCGAGGGCATTTGCGGGCCGGAGATCGAGAAGGTCGCGGGGCTCAAGCGCGGACGCGATTTTCGCCTTGGCTACAGCCCCGAGCGGATCAATCCCGGCGACCGCGAGCATACCATCGACAAGATCACCAAGGTCATCGCCGGCGAAGATGCGGACGTCGTCGAGCAGCTCGCCCAGATCTACGGCGCGATCACCAGCGGCGGGGTGTTTCGCGCGGCGTCGATCAAGGCGGCCGAAGCGGCCAAGGCTATCGAGAATGCCCAGCGCGACATCAACATCGCCTTCATGAACGAGGTCGCGCAGATCTTCGCCAAGGTCGACCTGTCGGTGTGGGATGTGCTCGCCGCGGCGCGGACCAAGTGGAACTTCCTCGGCTTCGAGCCGGGGCTGGTCGGCGGCCACTGTATCGGCGTCGACCCTTATTATTTGAGCTTTCTCGCGCAGCAGCTCGGCCACAAGCCATTGGTCATCCTGGCAGGGCGCGAGACCAATGACGGGATGGGGGCGTGGATCGCCGATGCGCTGCACGAGCGGCGCAAGAAGGCGGGCAAGGCTTTGGTGCTCGGCCTGACCTTCAAGGAAAATGTCCCCGACCTGCGCAACAGCCGCAGCGTCGACGTGGTCAAACGGCTGCAATGGCTTGGCCACGAGGTCGCGGTCGCCGATCCGCTGGCCGACTCGGCCGAAGTTGAGCGGGAGCATGGGCTCGAACTGACCGCGTTGAACGGCGAGCGCTACGACCTCGTCGTCGGCGCGGTCGCGCACCGCGAATATCGCGAGCTGAGCGACGCCGGCATCGCGGCGCTGGTCGCGCCCGGCGGCACGCTCGCCGATTTGAAGAACATGTGGCGCGAGCGGAGCCTGCCCGACGTGGCCGACCGGTGGGCGCTGTGAAACACGAGCGCGTATCGCGCGTCGGTGCCGGGTCGATCCTGGTCAGGAAGCGCTTCCAGTTCGCCGGCGCCCTGGTCATCGGCGCACTGCTGCCGTGGGCCTCGCGCGGTCCGCTGCTGCCCGGCACGATGTTTGAGGCGGCGAGCCTCAACACCCTCATCGCCAATGCCGCGGCGATCGTCATCGCCTTCTGGATGCGGCTGTCGATCGAGACCTATCCCGGCATCCGCCGCAGCTATGTGATCTTCCCCTCGGCCCTGACCGGGCATGGCCTGACCATTCTCTATTTCGTGCTGACCCGCTTCCCCTACGACCGCATCGGCCTGCTCGCCGGGTTCCTGCTTCACGTCGTCTTCCTCTACATGATTTACGTCTATGCCGAGCGGAACGTGCGGCGGCGGATCGCGGTGGTGCCGTTTGGTGAGATCAACGCGATCACCCGGGTGCCCGGGGTTGAGTGGAAGATGCTGACCCGCCCGCGGCTCCACGACACCCGCAGCTGCCACGCGATCGTCGCCGATTTCTCGTCCGACCTGCCCGACGAATGGGAAGCCTTCCTTGCTGACGCTGCGCTGGCCGGGAAGATCGTCTACCAGGTCAAGCAGCTCGGGGAATCGCTGACCGGCCGGGTCGAGCTCGAGCATCTGTCGGAGAACAGCTTCGGCTCGCTGCTGCCGGCGCGAGGCTATTTCCACCTGAAGGGGCTGATCGACTTCCTGTGGGCGCTGGCGGCGCTGCCGGTGGCGCTGCCGGTGATGGCATTGTGCGCGATCGCGATCATGGCCGATGGCAAGGGGCCGGTGCTGTTCCGCCAGAAGCGCGTCGGCCACGCCGGCAAGCCGATCATCGTCTACAAATTCCGCACCATGCGCCCCAACGGCCATGACGAGGAGCAGGACCAAAGGCTGGCGGCGATGACCAGCAATGACGACGAGCGCATCACCCGGGTCGGGCGCACCCTGCGCAACCTCAGGCTCGACGAACTGCCGCAGATCTTCAACATCCTGAAATGGCAGATGAGCTGGATCGGCCCGAGGCCCGAAGCCGAGGTGCTGTCGGTATGGTACACCAGCGAGCTGCCGTTCTATCGCTATCGCCACGTGGTGAAGCCGGGGATTTCAGGCTGGGCGCAGGTCAACCAGGGCCATGTCGCCGAGGTCGAGGAAGTCCACCGCAAGCTGCAGTATGACTTCTACTACATCAAATATTTCTCGCCCTGGCTCGACCTGTTGATTCTACTTCGGACGGTGAAGACGATGCTGACCGGCTGGGGCGCGCGGTAACCAACGTCAGAGCGTTTTCGCGACGCGGATGCCGATGGAATCGTCCACATCCGTTGGGCTGTAGCGGATGCGCTCCGCCGACCGCAGCTGGCGCGGCTGGGTACCCCACGACCCGCCCCTGACCATGTGCTTGGCGCAGTCGGCGCCCGCCGCCGTGCCGTCAGGTTTCATCGCCGCATAGCTCTGGGTCGCACAGTCCTCGACCCATTCGCTAAGATTGCCGATCATGTCGTAGACCCCGAACGCATTGGCGGCGAAGGAGCCGACCGGCGAGGTGTTGAGATAGCCGTCGGAGCATTTGGCGAAGGGAACCGGCTCGGCTTTGTAGAGGTCGCCCTTGCGGGCCACGATGACCTGGTCGAACCCGTTCATATGTGTGCAGCCGCGGTCGATGCTTGCGCCCCACGGGTAAGCGGTCGTCGACCCGGCCCGGGCGACATATTCCCACTCGGCCTCGCTCAATAGCCGGTAGCCGCCGCCGGTCCTGGCGTTGAGCCAGGCGACATAGGCTTTGGCGTCGTGCCAGGTGATGCATGCGGCTGGATGCTCATCGGTCTGGGCAAAGCCGGGATCGCGGAAATTGGTTTGAGGATCGAACGCCCAGGTGCCGGGCTTGCGCCGGTCAGTCATGCAATTGCCGCTGACCGGACGATGGGTCGCGCGGAGGAAGGCCTGATATTGCCGCCGGGTCACCTCAGTTCGAGCGACCGCGAACGGCTGGGTAATGCGGATGGGCACCTGCGGGCCTTCGTCGTCGCGCCGCCCGGTTTCATCCGCCGGCGAGCCGATGATGAAATTGCCGGCGGGAACGACAATCATCTCCGGACAGCCGACGCAATCGCGAAAGTGCGCGCCTGCCGCCAGGCGAGATGGCGCCGCGGCGGCGGGAACAGCCAGTCCCAGCACTGCAATTCCGATGCCCGCCAATGATTTCATGTCGCCCCCCGATGACGAGGCGACCTATAGCGTGATCGCCTAACGATCGCGCCTTGTTCGACGGACGCACCGGCATTTGCCGGTCAATGGCAGCGTCAGGTGAGTTGCGCTTCGAGCTGGTCGGCGAGTTCGGCGTAGCGTTCGGCCAGCTGCAGATGGATGCGGCCGATATCGTCTGCCGGCGCTTGGTTGGCGAGGGCCCGCTCGGCCTCTTCGCGTGAACGATAATATGCGGCGTTGCTCATGACATCGTCGGTCATCACCCCACCTCCTGTAAGCGTCTTGCTCCTTCGATGGGCTGGCCGGACCAGGTCACGCCGGCCGCCCTTGGCGCCGACGAAAATACAAAATCCGACGAAAAGTTCCCGCAAAAAAAGCGCGCTTCCGAAGCCCAAAACGCGCCGAGTTTTCACCCATTGCGGACAGCGGCGGCAAAGCAGGCTAAGGGCCGGAAATGCCTTGATCGCTCGGGAGGTCGCAGATGCGCTGGATGGTTGGTAGCTTGGCCGCAGTTTCCGTCATTGCCTCGCCGCACAGTGCGCTCGCCCAGCGTCCCGGCGAACTGATCTCGGCCCAGCCGGTGACGTCCCCCTTGGCCAATTCGCAGGCGTGGAAGATCACTTACTGGACGCGCGACGATCGCGCGCCGCTCCAGGCCACCGCGATGGTCGTCGCGCCACTCGGCGGCCGCCCGGGAGAGGTGCGCCCGGTGCTTGCCTGGACTCACGGCGTGTGGGGCGTGGCGAGCAAATGCGCGCCATCGCTGTCGCCCAATTTCTGGCGCTGGACGGCCGGCCTCCAGGGGGTCGCGCGCGGCTACACGGTGGTCGCGCCGGACTATCCCGGGCTCGACAGCCCCGGCGTCCACCCGATGCTGATTGGGCGGCCGACGGCGCATTCGGTGCTCGATGCGGTGCGCGCGGCCGGGCAGGTCCAGGGCGCGGGCGCGGGCAAGCGCTTCGCGGTGTGGGGCGAAAGCCAGGGCGGGCACGCCGCGCTGTGGACCGCGATGACCGCACGCCGCTACGCGCCCGAGCTCGATTTGGTTGGCGCCGCCGCCTCGGCCCCGGCGACCTATTTGCTCGATAATCTAAAGAACGGCAGCGACCCGTCGGCGCGGACCTTCCTCACCGCCTACGCGCTGCACAGTTGGTCAAACTATTTCGGCGCGCCGCTGAAGAGCGTCGCCGGGCCGCAGTCGCGCGGCATCATCACCCGGTTGTCGCAGAACAATTGCATCAATTTCGAAGCCAAGCCGAAGCTTGGGACGATCCTCGGCGTGCTGGCGCTCGGACGCAACATGCGCGGGGTCGACCTCGCCAAGGTCGAGCCGTGGGCCGGCTATGGCCGCTCGAACAGCCCCAATGCGGCGCAGATCGAGGTGCCGCTGCTGATCGCGCAGAATGCCAACGACAAGATCGTCGCCCCGGCGGTGACTCGGCGCTTCGCCCAAGACGCCTGCACGGCGCGCAAGCGGGTGCGGTGGATCGATCTCCACGGCAAGGGCCATGAGACCAGCGCCAGCGATGCGGCGACGGCGACGCTCGACTGGATCGGGGCACGGTTTGCGGGAACGCCCGCACCCAATAGCTGCGGGAAGTTCTAGGCGGCTGGGGCAGGGCCGCCCGACTGGGCGTCGGCGCGCAGCAGGGTGCGAATCCACGGGATGATGGTCGCCCAGCTGAGGTCATTCTGAAGCTCGACCCCGGCGAGGTTGTCCTTGCGCCAGACGATCTCGCCCGGCGGGATGTTGAGCCCTTCGACGAACAACGAAATGGTGGCGCCGGCGGGCGGCAGGGGATCACCCTCGAGTTGCAGGCCGCGCGCTGAAATGTTGCGCAGGGTCGCCGCGGCAAATTCCTCGCCGTCCTTGATCCACGCGTCGCAGCGGACCTCGACCCGCGGCACCGCGCGGCGCTCGACCGGCTGGCTGACCAGCTTGCGGGTGATCAAAGCGACGAGGTTGACCGGCTCCTTGAAGCAGATGCCGGTCTCGCCGCTTTCCTGCCAGGCGATGGTGCCGGCGGGGCGCTGGCCGGTCTCGAGTTCGAGCGCGATCGGTTGCTCGGGGTCATTCTCGAGCTCACCGCGAACGATCGCGCCGAGCGCTGAAATCCGCCGCAGCGAGCATTTCTTGGCGAAGCCGGCCTGGTAGACGACCGCCGGGTCAAACGCCCGCGCATCGTCGCCCACGGCCGAGCCATCCGGCCACGGCAGCCTTTCCCCAACGACAAAGGTGGTCAGCGACGGCGCTTGCGACATGGTTGCTCCCAGCCGAACCATGCGCTCGCGTGCCTAAGAAGTTGCTAACGCGGCGGCCGCAATTTTACGGATGTGCGAGGCGGATCAGGGGCCGTGGAGCTCGATGCTGCGGCGGATCATGGCGTCGAGCGCTTTGTCTTCGGCGATCGCATCCTCGACCCGGCCTTGCGCCTGGCGCTCGAGCCGGTGGTCGCGTTGCTCCTCGGTTTCGAGGCTTCGTTTCTGTCGCATTGGTCCCTCCACATGCGCCGAACGCCCGGTGAGCGACTTCGGGCGCATCGATGTGAATACCGGGCCGCCCTGGAGGGAGGGGAGTGGGACGGCCCGGTAAGCCTGGGTCAGAAGACGAACGGCTGCCCGTCGATGACCAGATGATCGTTGGCGGCTTCGAACCCGGTGATGTGGACGGTCGCCCCGAACACATCGGTGATGGTCAGATTGCCGTTGCCGTTGTTGATCACCGTCACGTCGCCATCGCTGATGTTGATGGTGTCGGACGCGCCGTCGCCGACACCGTTGAGCCCGAGATTGACGTTGATGTCGGTAATCCCGGAACCGGTGATGTCGTTGAGGTTGATCGTGTCGGTCCCGGCGAGCGCGTTGACGGTGACCGTCTCGACGTCGTGCAGGTCCATGATGATGTTGCCCTGGACGCGGGTGAACAGAGCGGCGTCAGGGCCGTTGCCGGCGAGCGTGAACTGCTCGTTGGCGGCAAAGCCGTTGAACAGCATTTCATCGCGGCCGCTGCCGCCCTCGACCTTGTCGCTGCCGTCGCCCTGATCCCATTTGAAGACGTCGTCGCCGGCCCCGAGGAAGCCGGTGTCGGCGCCCTGGTCGCCGTCGAGGAAGTCGTTGCCGTCGCCGCCGAACAGCGTGTCATTGCCCGCACCGCCGGCGATGACATCGGCGCCCGAGCCGCCCGACAAGACGTCGTTGCCGGCGCCGCCGAACAAGCTGTCGTTGCCGCTTTGGCCGGCGAGGATGTCGTTGGCGCTGCCGCCGGTCAGCGTGTCATTGCCGTCGCCGCCGTTGAGTTCGGCCGCCGGGAGCGGACCGTTGGTCTCGTCGATCGTGACCACGTCATTGCCGTCGCCGGCATTGACCCGGATCACCTCGGTGTCGGCGACGGTCGCGCCGTCGACGATGTCGCCATTGACGAGCAGGTGCCCGTCGGCGTCGCGGCTGATGGTCGTGATGTTGTCGCCACCGCCGCCGGTGACGAACAGGCGATGCTGGTGACTCTGGAATTTGCTATTAATGCTCATCGGGTAAAGTCCTTCGATGCTATTGGTGGTTCCCCTCGCCAGTAATAGTTGGTCGCTACGACCAATAGGATTGCATAGACTTGATCATTGATCGGTCCACGATCTACTCCTTGTCTATTGCTTCGGGGGAACAGGGCATCGTTCTCCGCAAAATGACTTTGCGAAGTCGGTCCAATCCTCGACGCGATGCGGTGCTTTTTAGTTGCGACTTGAAACGCAGATATGACCGATTAACCGGACGAGTTGATTAAAACGCCGGTTACGGAGAATTTTTTCGATGACCGCTATCGAGCCGACCGTTCACTCGGACGGAACGGATTGGCGGGTCCAGCCGTTCATGACGGAAGCGAAACTTCGGGGATTTTCAAATGCAGGCAATGAACATCATCGAACGCGCTTTCGAGTTGGCGCGTAGCTCCGCGACCATCGACGAGGTCAGGAATGCGCTGCGGCGTGAGGGTTATGCCAACGTCGACGCGCATCTCGCCGGCCCGTCGATCAAGGCCGATTTGCGCAAGCGCTTCGCCCGCTGACCGCACCGCGCGACATTTACATCGCGGTAAATAAGGCCGGCATAAACATAAATTAGGAAAAATCGCGAAACCGCGCCACACTGGCATCGCCGAATCGCCTTGGGGGGCGCGTAACTTGGATGACGTAGTGAAGGCGACCCGTGTACGGGACGCCAATGGCGACGAACTGACCTTGTACGAGTACCGCCAGGGTGCGTCCTATCGCAACGTGCTGGGGCTCAACCGGAACAGCGGAACGCGCCTGGCGCTCGACACCGGCGAAGAAGTGACGCGGATCGACGATTACACGTTCGCAATCGTCGCGACGGGCGAGAAACTGACACGGATTGGCTAGATTCGGGCTTAACCTGGATCAAGTTTACTGTTGCAAGACTGTCAC
>Ga0068862_100003664_pt1 | contig 13142 bp, 10 predicted proteins | sample KBSSwiS52_FD_66598 | JGI IMG/M metagenome (GOLD analysis project Ga0068862, IMG submission 66598) | Switchgrass rhizosphere microbial communities from Kellogg Biological Station, Michigan, USA - KBS Switchgrass S5-2 | ecosystem: Host-associated > Plants > Roots > Rhizosphere > Soil ... | reverse complement strand
GGCGAACAGCTGCTGGTCAAGGTGATCAACATCGACCCGACCGGCAAGATTCGCCTGAGCCGCAAGGCGCTCCTGCAGGAAGAAGCAGCGACTGCTGCGAAGAAGGAATAGCCTACCTCGCCCCAGCTCACAGGGGCTGTCTCGAGCGAAGGCGGGGGCCAGGGGCTAGCTTCAACGGGAGTTGAGGCTAGCCGGACCTGTCCGCCTCCGGCAACGAGACGCGGAACGTCGTCCCCTGCCCCACCACCGACTCGACGTCGATCGTTCCACCCGCCTGCGTCACGATCGTGTAAACGGTCGCCAGGCCGAGCCCGGTTCCTGTTCCCGGGTCCTTCGTCGTAAAAAACGGCTCGAAGATTTTGGCCTGCACATCGGGCGGCATGCCCTGGCCCGTGTCGGTGACTTCGAACGTCACCCGCCCGTCCTCGTCGTCGCGCGTCGCGATCGTCATCATGCCGCCGTCCGGCATCGCATCCCGGCCGTTGATGAGCAGGTTCATCAGCACCTGATCCATCAGGCCGCGATCGGCCCTCACGATCGGCCGCTTGGCGTTCAGCGCCAGCTGCAGCTGCACGGTCTTGCCGAGGAGCCGCCGCAGCATCGGCGACAGCTCGGAGATGACGCGGTTGAGATCAATGGGTTCGAGGACTGCGGGCATCCGCCGGCTGAACACCAGCAGCTGCCGCGTCAGCGACGCGGCGCTGCTCGACGCGCGGCGGATCTCGCGGAGCTCCGCCCGCACCGGCAGCGTCACTTCGGTATCGAGGAGCGCTTCCGCATACCCGAGGATGATCGTGAGCAGATTGTTGAAGTCGTGGGCGATCGCGCCGGTCAACCGGCCGAGCGCCTCCATCTTCTGGGCATGCCGGAGCTGTTCCTCCAGATGTTTGCGATCGGTGATGTCGCGCGAGTGGATGATGCCCATCGGCACCCCGCCCTCTTCGATGTAGCTTCCGGCCGACTCGAAGACGCGCCAGCGGCCGTCCTTGTGACGGAGTCTCAATTCGATGAACGGTGTGCCTTTTCGCAGCGTCATGGCGGTTGCGACCGCCGCCCGCGCCCGTGGCAGGTCCTCGGGATGAATCAGCTCGAACATGCTGCGGCCCAGACGCTCGGCCGGCAACACGCCCAGCAGACGCTCGATCGAAGGACTGTCGAACAGGATGCGGCCGTCCGCGTCGACGAAGGTGATGAGATCGATCGAGTTTTCGAGAATCGCCCGGTAACGCTGGTCGCTCACGGTCGCGGCCTCGGCGCGATTTCAAGCGTGATGTCGAGCATCACCCCGGTCAGCCGCGACGGGCGGCCGTGGGCGTCGCCCGTGACGTGCACGACACTGCGGACCCAGACGACCCGGCCGTCGGCCGCCAGTACCCGGTAGTCCAGCATCAGGTGGCGGACGTCCTGAACCGCAGCGGCGCAGGCGGCGACCACCCACTTGCGATCCGCAGGGTGAATGATATTGACCCAGAAGTCCGATTCCTCGAGCCATCGCTCGATGGGATAGCCAAGCAGGCGCTCCGCCTTCTGACTCACGTACGAAAACTGCGCCGTCTGCGGGTCGGCTTCCCAGACGATGGCGTCGAGATCGTCGAGGAGCTCCCGGGAATCCATTGCTGATGTCGCGACCAAACCGCCTCCCTGGCTTGCGGCGCTGAAGGTGGCGCCCTCCCAGGAAGGGGCATGAACCGGGCCACGACGTCTGCCTGAAATATGGCGGGAAGACGCCCAATCGGCAGGCCAATCAGCGGGAACCGCCGCTATTTCGGCATCTGCCGATGGCGCCTTGACACCTTCGGCACCGGCTCCCCACCATGGAAGTGGCAGTCCGTGTACGAGGCTCCAGCGATCGATCGTCCGTCGTTGGCCGTTGACGAAGCGCTGCTCCGTTTGGCGAAATCGATCGCCGGCTTCACCACCCTGAACGATCTTCTTCGCCAGCTCCCCGCTTCACTCCGCGATGCGGTGCCGTTCGACCATCTGGGTCTGGTGCTTCACGATGCGGACCGCGACCTCCTGAGGATTGGGCTCGTCCATCCGGACGTGCCGCTGCCGATGCGAGAAGTCCCGGTGGACTTCGGTCCGGCTGGAGTCGTTCTACGCTCGCAGCAGACAATGGTCGTCCGCCTGGACTCCGGCGAGGCGTTGACCGGCATGATGCCGGCGCTCCGGGATCTCGGGTTTCGGATCATCTGCGGGGTTCCGTTGACAACTCCCCGCGCCCGCCTGGGCGTACTCGTCTTCGGCAGCCGCAATGCCGCCAGCTACGACGCTGCGGCCGTGGCCGTGATGGAGCAGATCACGGCGCTGGTGGCGCTCGCCGTCGAGCACACCGTGCAGCTGGAGCGACTCGAGACGCTCGGCGGCTCGCTCGCCGCCGAACGCGATCGCGTCCAGTTCCTCCTGCGCCTCAACAACGCGATCACGTCGGAGCTCGATTATCCGCGCGTACTCGGCAAGATCTCGCAGGCGCTGCGCGACGTGATTCAGCACGACTACGCGAGCATCGCGTTGTACGACGCGGAATCCGCTCAGATACAGCTTCACGCGGTGACCTTCACCGACGAACGGGGTGTACGACCGGCCGACGATCGGCTGCCGCTCGACAACTCGCCCGCCGGAATCACCTATCAGCGCGGTGTGGTCACGATGTTCGGCGAAGCCGACCTCGCCGCCTTCGGACCGGCCGGCGCGCCGACGCTGATCGCCGAGGGCATCAAGTCGATTTGCTGCGTGCCGCTTGTCACCGGGCGAAGCCGGCTCGGCGTCCTCACCGTCGCGAGCCGCACCAACGGCGCGTTCTCGGCAGAAGCTGGCGTGCTGCTCGGGCAATTGTCGTCGCAGATCGCCATCGCCGTCGAGAACGCGCGTGCCTACGGCGAGATCGCGGTGATCAAGGAGCAGCTGGCGGAGGAGAAGGACTACCTGCTGGACGAGGTGCGGCTGGCGCACGACTTCCGCGAGATCATCGGCCCGAGCGCCGCGATGAAGCGGGTGCTGCAAACGATCGCGACCGTCGCCCCCACCGATTCCACCGTGCTGCTGCTCGGTGAAACCGGCACCGGCAAGGAACTGCTCGCCCGCGCGCTCCACAATCTGAGCCGCCGTCGCGATCGCACGTTCGTGCGCCTCAGCGGCGCGGCGCTGCCAGCGAGCCTGGTCGAAAGCGAGCTGTTCGGCTACGAGAAGGGCGCTTTCACGGGCGCGGTCACGAGCAAGGTCGGCCGGCTGGAACTGGCGAACCGCGGCACCCTCTTCCTCGACGAAGTCGGTGACCTGCCGCTCGAGGTCCAACCCAAGCTGCTGCGCGCGCTCCAGGAACGCGAATTCGAGCGTCTCGGCAGCACGCGAACGCTGCGAGTGGACGTCCGCCTGATTGCCGCGACCAATCGCGACCTCGACGCCATGGTCGCGAACGGGCTGTTCCGCAACGATCTGTTCTACCGCCTGAACGTTTTCCCCATCCAGGTGCCGCCGCTGCGGGAGCGCCCTGAAGACATTCCGGCGCTGGTCAGCCATTTCGTAGCGAAGTTCGCTCGCGAGATGAATCGGCGCATCACTACCATCCCGGACGATACGATTGCCGCGCTCGTGCGCTGGCACTGGCCCGGCAACATTCGCGAGCTGGAGAACGTGATCGAACGCGCGGTCATCCTGTCGAGCGGTCCGGTTCTGAACGTGCCGCCCGGCGCGATCCAGCCGCCGCCGGCGAAGCCGGAGGTGCCGAGCGGAGCGCCCCCGTCGGGCCTCCAAGACGCCGAGCGCGACGCCATCATCCGGGCACTTCGCGAATCGAACGGCGTCGTCGCCGGCCCGAACGGCGCGGCGGCGCGGCTTGGCGTGAAACGCACCACGCTCCAGTCGAAGATGCGCAAACTCGGCATCAGACGGCCGGGATACTGAACGGCCAAAGGCGCGGCTGGGGCGTCGTACAATCGTGGGTACGATGACGTCCCGGGTTCGGCCTCTGCTGTTACTGGTAGCGGCCACATCGGTTGTCGCCGCGCAGGACCAGGGGCCCACCGCGCGAACGTTCGCGGTCACCGCGCACCGCTATGCGTTCAACCCGCCCACAATCGAGGTCAACCAGGACGATCTCGTGCGGGTCACGCTGAACGCGGACGACATCGCGCACAGCCTGACCATCGACGCCTATCGCATCGCAAAGCGCGCCAGCCCCGGCCAGCCGACGACCTTCGAGTTCCGCGCCGATCGACCGGGCACGTTCGCCTATTACTGCAACCTGCAGGTCGACGACGGCTGTCGCCGCATGCACGGCGAGCTCATCGTCAAGGGTCGGAAATAAGCGCAAGCGTCCGCCGTCAGCGTTCTGCTATCCGCCGTCAGTTATCGGCTATCAGCTGTCGGCGTTCTCCTAAAGTCGAGCTTGCCCAGTGGGGACCTCAGCCACGAGCTGATCGGTACGCGGGTTGCACTTCTCGTCCGTATGACGATGGACATGAAAGTCCTCGAGTGCGGGAACTGCGAGCCGTTGAAGCTCGGCGTGCATGCCGCAGCGCTCGGGATCGCCGCGGTGTGCGGGCTTTACAACGCGGCGGCGTGGCTCGTCCGGCGTGAACAGCACCTGGCTGTCAACGCCGTGCTGTATGCGGCGCTGATCGCGTTCGAGCAACGGCACGTCGTGCACCACATCGCCGAGCTTCGGCGTCCAGCGGGCGCGGGCGCGGCGGATGCCGCCGTCGCGGAGCCGGTGGCGATGCCCGAATCCGCAATCGCCGCCTGAAGGCTGGTCCTGGTCACGGCCAGGTCAGGTCTTGAAGCCTTGCGCGGCCGCGATGCGTTCTTTGATCGGGGGGTGACTGTAGAAGAGCCACTGCACGATCTTCGACGGCTGGTCCTCGGCCAGATTCTGAGCGCCGAGTCGGCGCATCGCGGAGATGAACGCCGACGGGTTGCGCGTGAGGTGGAGGGCGTAGCGATCGGCGCTCCTCTCGAAGCGGCGCGACATCGCGTGGGCGATCGGCACCATCGCCAGCGACACGCCGCCCGCGGCGAGCAGCAGCAGCGGCAGTCCCGCGGGGTCGGCGACGCCGCGCAGGCCGAGGGGCCCCACCAGCACACTCAACAACCGCGACGCCAGATAGAACCCGGCCAGGATCAGCACGCTCTCGAACACGACACCCTTCCAGATGTCGCCGTGTACGTGGTGCGCGAGCTCGTGGGCGAGGACGACCTCGATTTCCTCGTCGCTGTACTCGGCAAGCATCGTATCCGACACCAGGATCCGGCGGGTGTTTCCCACGCCGGCCAGCGCGGCATTCGCCTTCTTCGTCTTGTTGGCGAGTCCCCACTCGTAGGCTCCGAGTACTTGCGCGCCGGCGCGCTCGGCCAGCGCCATCAGCCGCTGCCGGAGGCCATCTCGCGCGAGCGGCTTCACCGTGTAGAAAAGCGGGAGCAAGAGCACCGGCGCGAGGTTGGTCAGGCCGACGATCAGCACCGCGAACGCGAAGCCGGCGGCGAGCCACCAGCGCTCCGGCGATAGACGAATCAGCCAGTAGACGAGGGTTGCAGCGGGTCCGGCCAGCAGCAGGCCGACGCCGAACGACTTCGCCTGGTCGCGCAGCCACGCGCCCAGCGTTTCATTGGAGAGGTCGTAGCGACGTTCGAGGATGTAACCGCTGTAGAACGCCAGCGGCAGGCTGCCCAGCTCGTTGAGCATCGAGAGGAGCGCGACGTAGGCGAGGATCCCTGCGCCGGGCTGCCATGCATGCGGAAGGTCGCCAGCGGCGGCTTCCGCGGTGTTCCGCAACCAGAGGCTCGCCCCGGTCGCGAGCACGCCGGCCAGCAGCAGCGCGGCCCAGAGAAGGCCGATGATGCCCGCCTGCCGCTTCAGCCGCTGATAGCGGCTCGCCCGGTCTTCATTCACCGTTCGGGTTTCGGTGGTCTCGGGGGTTTGGGGGGTTCAAGGGTCTTGAGGGTCTTGGCTTCCGCGTCGTCGGCGTCGGTGCTGGCCTCGTCTCCCGCCGCCTTCGAGCGGAGCCGGACCCCGCCGTTTGTGGTGCGCAGCTCGATGGGAGTGCCGCCGCCATTCAACTTGCCTTCGAGCCGGCGGCGCGACTGCTCCGAGATCTCGAGCTTCACGCCCGTCACGCTGATGCCGCCGTTGGTGCAGGACGCGGTGATGTCGGCCTTCGCCGACTCGGGCACCGTGAGCGAGACGCCGCCGTTGGTGGTCCGCAGCGCAATCCGATCCGAACCGACCGCCGCGAGCTCGATGTTGACGCGGCCGTTGGTCGCCGCGGCGTCGACGCCGCCGCTGAGGCCCTTGCCGGTGACGCCGCCGTTGGTGGTATGGGCGCGGACCTTGCCGCTGATGTCACTGACCACGACGAGGCCGTTGGTGTTGGTCGCGTCGATGACCGCGTCTTTCGGCGCGCGGACGTGATACCGCACTTCGAACGACGCGCCGAACATGATGCCGCTCATGCGCGCCGTTTCCACCGACACGCGATCCGGGCGGATGTCCTCTTTGATCTCGATGCGCGGCAGCAGTTCCTTCGCGGCGGTATCGGTCACCCCTCTGGCGACTTTTTCGGCGCGGATTTCCACCGTGTTGCCGTCGGTGCCCTCGATCTCGACCCTGCCGTTGGTGTTGCCGATGCGGACCTGGCCGCCGGCCGTCAGCGGGTAGGTGTGCGTCCATTCGTCGGTGGCCCGGCCGGCGAGGTTGCCGAGTCGCACATCGCACGCCGAGATGACCAGCGCGAGCGGGGCGGCGGCGAGAACGCGGAGCACACGTGAGTCCATTGAGGGCCTCCTCATCGGTACATACGGGAGGGCGGCAAGCTCAGTTCAATTGGACCGAGATCAACTTGGACACGCCCGGCTCCTCCATTGTCACCCCATAGAGCCGGTCGGCGATCTCCATTGTTTTCCGATTGTGCGTGATGACGATGAACTGGGTGTGCTGCTGCATGCCGCGCAGCATCTCGACGAACCGGCCGATGTTGGCGTCGTCGAGCGGAGCGTCGATTTCGTCGAGCAGACAGAACGGGCTCGGCTTGAATCGGAACATGCCGAACATCAACGCGATAGCGGTGAGCGCCTTCTCGCCGCCCGACAGCAGCTGGACGCTCTGCAGGCGCTTCCCGGGCGGCTGGGCGATGATCTCGATGCCGCTCTCGAGCGGATCGTTCTCGTCGAGCAGCGTGAGCCCGGCGCGCCCGCCCCCGAACAGCGTGCTGAACGTCTCCTGGAAGTTCCGGTTGATGGCCGCGAACGCCTCGCTGAAGCGCTGGCGGGTCGTCTCGTCGATTCGCTTGATCGCCTCGGTGGTCTGGGCGATCGATTCGACCAGGTCCTTCCGCTGAGTGGTCAGGAAGGAGTGCCGCGACTCGAGCTCGTCGAACTGTTCGATGGCCATCATGTTGACGGGGCCGAGCCGCTCGATCTTGGCGCGCAGCGCGGCGATGGCTTCTTCGGCGGATAGCGCGCGCTGCTCCGCCGCCACCACGGCGGCGTCCGGAGTGGTCAGGTCCGACTGATCGGTCCCGCCGAAGCCGTCCGTCGGCGAGGGCGGAAGCCGGACGTCGTCTTCGTCGGGTTCATCGGCCGCCAGCATGCGAGCATCGGGGACCGCCTTGCCATCGCGTTCCAGCTGTTCGACTTCGACGACGACCTCGTCGATCGTGGCGTTGACGGCGTCCTCACAGGTATGCCGGAGGTGCGAGAGATCGGCTTCCGCGGTCGCGCGCGCGATGTCGAGCTCCGACACCACGGCGCGAACGCCGTCGAGCACGACGCGGGCGTCCCTGATCGCCGCTTCGTGGGCGTCGCTCCGGGCGCGCATCGCCGCCACTTCCTCATCGAGCCGCATCATCGTCTGACGCAGCGCGTCGAGCTCGCGGACGTCGAGATCGAGCTGCGCCTCGCCGGCGGCGATCGCCGCCCGAAGCTCGTCGGCGCGGCCGCGCGATTCGCCGAGTTCGACGCCGAGCGCGGCGGCGCGCTGTTCGAGCTCGGTGGCGGCTTCCTCGAGGCGCTGGACCTCGAGCGTCAGGGCGCCCGCGCGCTCCACGAGCGCGGCGTGCGCGGCGCCGGCTTCCGCCGCACGACGGCTCAAGTCTTCGGTCGCTTCGCGCGCCTCGAACAGGCGGCGCTGCGCGACCGTCAGACGCTCGTCGGCGAGCCGCTGGTCGTTGTCCAGTCTGGTGATCGAGGTGCGGGCCTCCTCCTGCCGGCGATCGAGGGTATGGCGCTCTTCTTCGGCCTGATAGCGCTCGCGGGCGAGCTGCTCCGCTTTCTGCGCGAGCCGTCCCTGTTCGTCACTCGCGTGCTGCAGCTGGGCGTCGTGGGCGACAACCGCTTTTTCCTGGCGGTGGTGCTCCGCGTTCAACGCGGCGATCGCGCTCGACGCGTGGGCGATGACGCTCTCGATCTCCGCGGTGTCTTGCGTGAGGCGAGCCAGCGAGTCGCGCTCGGAGGCCATGCGATCGCGCAGCACCTTGATCTCGCGTTTGGTTTCGAGTATGCCGCGGGCCTCGGCGCGATCGCCGCCCGACACCAGATGGGGACCGCGAAAGAGGTCGCCCTCCATCGTCGCCACCGGCCACGGCGTCAGCGCGCTGGCCTCGGCCGCACGCGCGTAGGACGGCGCGATCCAGGCGTCGCCAATCGCCGCCCGAATCGCGGCGGCGAAGGGGCCGTTGATCCGCACGACGGACGAAAGGGCGTGAATATCAGGAGGGATCGTGTCGGTGCGGCCGAAGCCGGACTCTACGGAGCTTCGGACGTGGGGGGCGGCGTCAGCCGGACCGACGTACGACGGACCTGCGGGCGCCACCACCGCCGACGTCACCAGGAAACCGCAGCGGCCTGCTGACGCTTCCCGCACGAGCTGAAATCCCGCCGCCGCGTGCTCGGGGCGCTCCACGACCACGTGCTGTAACAGATCGCCGAGGCACGCCTCGACCGCGCGTTCGTAGCCGGCGTCGACCTCGAGGTAGTCGGCAATCGCGCCACGCTGGCTGACGGTACCGTTGGCCTGCACGAGCACCGTGCGCGCGGCGTCGTCGTAGCCGGCGCGCGCGGCGTCCAATTCCTCGAGCGACTTCAGGCGCGCCTCGAGGCCCGCGAGATCGTGCTCGCGCGAACGGACGGCGCGGGCGCGCCACTCGTGTTCGATTCGCGCGCTCGCCAGCTCCGACTCGCGGGCCGCGCGCGCGATCCGCACCGCCTCGATGGCCTCGTGCGCGCGGCGCAGCGATTCGACGGCCGCCGCGCGGTCGGCGGCCGCGCGATCCGACTCGATTCGGATGTCGCCCGCCTCGACGTCGAGCTTGGAGAGCGTCTCGCCCACCCGATCGCGTGCGGCGGCCGCGTGCTCCAACGCGTGGCGGAGCGCCGTCGCCGAATTGATCGCCGAGAACACCTCGCTGCGCGCCGCCTCGACATCGGCCTCGAGCCCTTCGATCTCGCGGTGCGCCGTGTCGTAAGCCCCAGACTCGGCGGCCAGCGCCGCCGCCGCTTGCTCGCGCTCAGATACCGCGTCGATCGCCGCGGTTCGCCGTTCCGCGAGCAGCACGCGGGCCGGCTCGCGGCGTGCTTCGAGCACGCCGAGCTCGGCAGACACCGTGGTCGTCCGCGCCTGAAGCGCCTGCACCTGCTCGCGGTCGAATGCAATCTGCTGCTGGCGGCGGTTGATGCCAAGCTCCTGCGCGTGCGCCGTCTCGCGCGACTCAGTGGCGCGCGCCTCGGCCTCGGCCAGCTCGATGCGCACGCGCCCCAGGTCCGACTCGACCTCGGCGACGCGGCCCGCCGCCACCGACTCGCGTTCGCGGGCGTCGCCGAGACGGGCGCGCGTCGACTCGATCGTCTCCGCCAGCTGGCGGTACTTGCGGGCGAACAGCACCTTCTCCCAGCGCCGCAGCTCGTTGCGCAGCTTCTGGTAGCGCCGCGCTTTGGCCGCCTGGCGCTTCAACGTCCCGCGCTGTTTCTCGACCTCGAAGACGATGTCGTCGATCCGCGTGAGGTTCTGATGCGCCGCCTCGAGCTTGAGCTCCGCGGCGCGCCGGCGCGCCTTGTATTTCGTGATCCCGGCCGCTTCCTCGATCAGCTGCCGGCGGTCGGTCGGCCGCGAGCTGAGAATCAGCCCGATCTTCCCCTGCTCGATGATCGCGTAGGCCTTGGCACCGAGCCCCGTGTCCATCAGCAGGTCGTGCACGTCGCGCAGGCGGCAGACCTGCCCGTCAATCAGGTACTCGCTCTCTCCCGAACGATACAGACGGCGCGTCACTTCGATTTCGCGCGCCACGGAGCGAATCACCTCTTCAACCGCGGCGCTCGCGGAGACCGCAGCGAACACAGGCTGGTTCTCCCCGGAGATCTCGGCGTTCTCGGCGGTGAGGTGAGCGTGGTGGCCATTGCCGTTGTGACCGTTGCCATTGGCGTGGCCGTTGCCGTTGGCTGCTTCCAGATCCGGAAAGGCAGGCCCGCTGACCGATTTGAGAAAGCCGCTGAACTTGAGACGCACTTCAGCGGCCGCCGTCGGTTTGCGTGCGTCGCTGCCGCTGAAAATGACGTCTTCCATCCGATCGCCGCGAAGGCTCTTCGCGCTCTGCTCGCCCATCACCCACGTGATGGCGTCGGCGACGTTGCTCTTGCCGCAGCCGTTGGGGCCGACAATGGCGGTGACGCCCTTGTCGAATGCAAGCTCGGACCGGTCGGAAAAGGACTTGAACCCGTTGATCTCGAGACGCTCAAGGCGCATGGGTCACCCAATGCGGATTGTGGATTGCGGATCTCGGATTGCGATCAATCCGAAATTCCGCGATCCGCGATCCGCAATCCGAAATGCGAGAAGTCTGTGTGGTGGTTGCTGGGAGCGACCAGGCAAATACGACCGTTTTTGCGGCCCACATCGTTTCCCGTTCGAAGGAAACGGCCCCGGGGCCGAAAGCGGTCGTCAGTGTAACAAGGCCTACCTATAGGGGCAAGCGCAAACACGACCCTATCCTATTGTGGTCGCTTGCCCGAAGCAGCCTCGCCGACGCGCCAATGCGCGACGGCGGCTGCCTAGTGCGCCTTGGTCTTCGAACCCTTGCTCAATTCGGTCAGCTTCTGAGCCTCGCCGAACATCGTCAACCCTGCCTGCGCCTGCGGGTCCACGCCGATGAGGTGACGCCGCGCATCGGCGACACCGAACACCGCGTTGTCGATGTCGAACCGGATCATCGCCTTGATGAAGTCCAGATCCTTCGCGAAGCCTTCCTCGTCGATCTTGATCTTGTCGGTTTTCAGCTGCTCGCGGAAGTCGGCCATCATCGCGTCGTCGACGACGAAGTTCGGCTTCACGGTCTTCCGCCCGGTGCCGCGCATCGCCACGCGCGTGTCGCCTTCCGCCGCATACTTCTGGGCGTAGTTGGGAAACACCGACCGGGCGTAGAGCATGCGGCCGAAGCGGCCGGGATTGAAGCCTTCGATCGGTCCGGCGACGCGCTTGTCCGGCTCGATGCCGCCACCGCTGTAGACCGGGCGGCCGGCATCGGTGTGCTTCAGATCGGTCGGGTTGTGCGGTTTGTTGGCGTCCTGGTCGCGGAGCGAGTAGCTCAGATATTCATCGAAGCTCGCGTCCCACGGCCGCTGAATCAGCCGTCCGCTCGGGGTGTAGTAATGCGCGGTGGTCAGCGCGAGGCCGGCGTTGCCGCTGATGCGATAGACCGACTGGACGAGCGCTTTGCCAAACGTCGTCTCGCCGACGATGTAGGCGCGATCGTGATCCTGCAGCGCACCGGTCACGATCTCCGACGCGCTGGCGCTGTTCCGGTTCGCCAGCAGGACGATCGGCATCTCGGTGAACTCGCCGTCGTCGGACGCGCGATAGTCGGAGTCCGAATTGGGCACGCGGCCGCGCGTGTAGACGATCATCCGCCCCTTCGGCAGGAACTCGTTCGCCACCTTGATCGCCTGGTCGAGCGGACCGCCCGGGTTGCCGCGGACGTCGAACAGCAGGCGCTTCATCCCCTTCGACGAGAGCTGGCGCAGCGCGTTCTTGACGTCCCGATCGGTGTTCTCTCCGAAGTCCTGCATGCGGATGTAACCGGTCGTGTCGTCGATCATGAAAAAGGCCGGGACGGTCGGAATGATGACCTCGTCGCGCGTGACGACGAGACGAATCAGCTCGTCGTAGCCGCGACGCTTGAGGCCGATGTCCACCGTCGTGCCCTTCGGTCCGCGCAGCTTGCGCATCGCCTGCTCGGTGGTCCAGCCTTTGGCGTCCTCACCGGCAATCCACGCGATGATGTCGCCGCGGCGAACGCCCTTCTTGTACGCGGGCGATCCCTCGAACACGCCCATCGCCACGACGTCGCCGTCGGGGGTGTTCTGGATCGTGATGCCGAGGCCGTAGTAATGCCCTTCCTGGCGCTCGCGCATCTGCGCGTATTCCTTCGGGCTGAAAAAACTCGAATGCGGATCGAGGGTGCCGAGCATCCCGCGCACGGCGCCGTAGACCAGGTTCTCGGAATCGACCTTGTCGATGTAGTTGTCCTGAATGGCGCGGAGCGCCACGCTGAACGCCTGGTAGTGTTCCGGAATTTTGTCCTCGGTCGCGAGCGCGTTGCGGCCGAACAGGCCGCCGACGAGCGCGGAGACGAGGATCGCAAAGACTACGGCCGGAAGAGCGCGGTAACGTCGCATAGTTGGCATCGTAGCAGATAACTTCCTTATGAGCAACGACTTCTGGGCATCGATCGGTGCGGTTTACCTTGACCCGCCCGGTCGGCGGTTCCTATAATGGCGGTGAGCGGCCCCGCCTTCGGCAGTGAAAGTAGGAGACCTATGTTTGGTTCCATTGGAATGCCCGAACTGATCATCATTTTCGTGATCGCGCTGATCATTTTCGGGCCCCGGAAACTCCCCGAACTGGGCCGTTCCCTCGGCAAGAGCCTGGCTGAATTCAAGCGCGCCTCGAACGAGCTGAAGAGCACCCTGGAAGAGGAAATCCGGCTCGAGGAACAGCGGACGTCACTCGAGGAATCGAAAGCGAAGGCTGCTGCGCAGGCGGCCGCGGCCGCAGCCGCGACGACCGAGGCTGCACCGCCACCGGTGGAAGAGCCGGTTCCGGCGCGAACGGCCGACCACAGCGCATAAGCCCCATCTGTCATGGCCCTGGTGCCCTTCCC
>Ga0068862_100003663_pt1 | contig 13142 bp, 2 predicted proteins | sample KBSSwiS52_FD_66598 | JGI IMG/M metagenome (GOLD analysis project Ga0068862, IMG submission 66598) | Switchgrass rhizosphere microbial communities from Kellogg Biological Station, Michigan, USA - KBS Switchgrass S5-2 | ecosystem: Host-associated > Plants > Roots > Rhizosphere > Soil ... | reverse complement strand
CTGGTCGCGGAGCGCGGCCGGCTGGTGCAGGCGACGCCGCCGGGAGCGATGCTCTCCGTTCCTCTCGGGGAGGAGGCGCTGGCCGAGTGGCTCGACGGCGAGCTGTCTCTCGCCGCGGTGAACGGCCCGGACCTCTGCGCCGTCTCGGGGTCCTTCGAGGCGATCGAGCGGCTGGAGCAGAGGCTTCCCGCGAGCCGGCGCCTGCACACCTCGCACGCGTTCCATTCGGCCCTGGTGGAGCCCGCGGTGGCTCCCTTCCGCGAGCGGGTCGCCCGGGTCGAGCGCCGGCCGCCGCGGATCCCGTTTCTCTCCAACGTGACCGGCACCTGGATTACGGCCGAGGAGGCCGTTGATCCCGACTACTGGGCGCGCCACCTGCGCCAGCCCGTGCGCTTCGCTCCCGCGGTGGCGGCCCTGCTCGCCGAGCCGCGCCGGCTCCTCCTGGAGGTCGGCCCCGGCACCACGCTCACCACGCTGGTGCGGCGCGGCGGCGAGGCGCGGGACCGGATCGTCGCCTCGCTGCCGCACCCCCAGGACGCCGGGACCGACACGCAGGCGATCCTCGGCGCCGCCGGCCGGCTCTGGTTGGCGGGCGTGCCGCTGCAGACCGAAAGCTCCGGCCGGAAGGTGGCGCTTCCGACGTATCCGTTCGAGGGGGAGAGGTATTGGATCGAGCGCGGAGCCGCGCCGAAGCCTTCCGCCCTCGGCAAGCGGCCGGACCCCGCGGACTGGCTCTATCTCCCCACCTGGAAGCGGACGCTTCCCGCCGGCGCCCTGGAATCCCCGAAGGAAGAGGGGGACGTCTGGGTGATCTCGAATGGCGATGAGCTGGGGAAGCGCCTCGGAGGCATCCTTCGCGAGGGGGACGTCGAGGCCGCGGTCGCCGGCCTGCTGGAGGACGGCCCGCCGCGGCTCGTGGTGTTCCTCGGCGACGCAGCGGGTCTCCTCGCTCTCTCCCGCGAGCTCGGGCGGCGGGTGCACTCGCCGGTCCGGCTCGCCGTGGTCACGCAGGGCCTCTACGAGGTCACCGGCGGCGAGGCGAACGGAGAGCAGGGCGCCCTCGCCGGCCTCGCCAGGGTCATCCCCCAGGAGTACCCCAACCTCCGCTGCCGGCTGATCGACGTAGATGGCGACGCGGACGCTCTGGCCGCCGAGCTGGAGGCGGACGGTCCGCCCGTCGTGGCCCTGCGCGGACGCCATCGCTGGGAGCAGGTCTTCGAGCCGTTCCGGCTGGAGAGGAAGGAGGCGCTTCGCCCGGACGGCCACTACGTGATCACCGGCGGCCTCGGACGCTTCGGACAGAGCATCGAAGGCGACCGCATCACGCGCCTGGATCTCAAGGACGGGATCGACGTGGCCGACCGCGCGGCGGTGACCCGCGCCCTGCGCGAGGCGGTCGCCCGGCATGGCCGGATCGACGGCGTGCTGCATGCCGCTGGAGAGCCCTCGGACGACTACCGGACGCTCTCGGAGCTTTCCGCCGCGGATCTTCAGCGCCACCTTCGGCCCAAGGTCGGGGGCGCGATCGCCCTGCGCGAGGCGCTGCGGGAGCTGGGCGAAGAGCCGGCTTTCTGCGTCGCCACCTCCTCGCTCGCCGCGGTCCTGGGCGGGGTCAGTCTCGGAGCTTTCGCCGCGGCCGATGCGGCCCTGGATGCCCTGCTCGGCGCCTGGGGTCCGCCGTGGGTCAGCGTCAACTGGGAGGTCTGGCAGGCGATCGGCGGCCGGCTTGGGGAAATGACTACGCTAGGGCAGCAGCAGAACGAGCTGATGCTCACCCCCGAAGAGCTGGTGGACACCCTGGAGCGGGTGCTGGCCCTGCACGGGCAGCCGCGGCTCGCCGTGGCCACCGGCGACCTCGGCCGGCGGTTGCAGCAATGGACCGACGTGATGCACGCCGGCCCCGCGGCCGGAGCGCACGCGCGGCCGGAGTCGGGCACCCCCTACCGCGCGCCGGAAAGCCCCATGGAGGCCAGGATCGCCGAGATCTGGCAGGAGCTGCTCGGGGTGGACCGCGTGGGAGTGGACGACGACTTCTTCCTGCTCGGCGGCAACTCGCTCGCCGGGCTCCAGATCCTCTCGAAGATGCGCGCCGAGTGGAACGTGGAGCTGCCGCTCAAGGCCTTCTTCGAGGCGCGCACCGTGTCGGCCATGGCCGGCGAGATCGGGCGCGAGCAGGAGAAGGCCGCGTTCGAGAAGAAGCGGCTGGAGGAGATCCTGGCCGAGATCGAGGCGCTGTCGCTCGACGAGGTCAAGGAGCAGCTCGCGGAGGAGGGAGCTTGAGCCTGGAGCTGGAGAAGCGGCTCGCCTCGCTGCCTCCCGAGAAGCGGAAGCTCCTGGAGCTGCGCCTGCGCAAGGAGGGGCTCTCGGCCGAGCGTCGCCCCTCCGGCCCGCCCCCGGTGCCGCGGCGCGATCCGGACGATCCCGGCCCCTACCCCCTGAGCTTCGGCCAGCAGCGGCTCTGGTTCATCGAGCAGCTCAACCCCGGCTCGGCGGCCTACAACATCCCGTTCGCCGGACGGTTGCGCGGCCGTCTCGATCCCGGCCTCCTGGAGCGCAGCCTCGTCGAGGTGGCGCGCCGGCACGAGGTGCTCCGCACCCGCTTCCTGCTCCAGGACGGCCAGCCCGTGCAGGTCGTGGACCCCGAGCCCTTCGTGCGCCTGCCGGTCGTCGATCTGGCCGGGCTGCCCGCCGATCTCCGCGAGGCCGAAGCCGCGAGGATCATCCTTGCCGAGCCGCAGCGTCCATTCGATTTGGAGCGCGGGCCGATCATCCGGGTGATCCTGGTCAAGCTGGGGGCGGGATCTCCTTCTTCCCACTCCCAAGTCGGCACCCTCCGCTCCCAGCTCCGAGCCACCGAAGGTGCCGAAGGCGAGGAAGAGCACGCCCTCCTCGTCACCATGCCCCACCTGATCACCGACGCGTGGTCCATGGGCATCTTCTTCCGCGAGCTGCCGGCGATCTACGAGGCGCTGCGCCGGGGTGAAGCCCCCAAGCTGCCGGAGATCCCGGTGCAGATGGCCGACTATGCGATCTGGCAGCGCGGCTGGCTTCAGGGCGCGGTGCTGGAGGAGCAGCTCCGCTTCTGGCGCGAGTACCTCGCGGGAGCGCCGCCGGTGCTGGCGCTGCCGCCCGACCACCCGCGCCCGCCGTCCCAGACCTTCCAAGGCAAGCGCCTGCCCATGGCCCTGCCGCCCGCGGTGGTCCGCGGGTTGAAGCCCTTCAATGAGCGCCACGGCGTCACCAGCTTCATGACCCTGCTGGCGGTGATCGACGTGCTGCTCCAGCGCTGGAGCGGCCTCGACGACATCGTGATCGGCTCGCCCGTGGTGACCCGTCCGCAGGCCGAGACGCATCCGCTGATCGGCTTCTTCTTGAACACCGCCGTGCTGCGCACGCGCATGGACGGCGATCCGACGTTCGAGGAGCTGCTGGTCCGGGTCCGCGACAGCGCGCTCGCGAGCCTCGCGCACCAGGACTTCCCCTTCGAGCGGCTGACGGAGGTCATGGAGGTGGCTCGGGACGGCTCGTACCCGCCGCTGGTGCAGGTCAGCTACGTGCTGCAGAACGTCCACATCCCGCAGCCCGAGTTCGAGGACATCCGGCTCGTGGACTCCTGGCAGACCGACACCGACACCGCCCGCTTCGACCTCGGCATCGGCGTGTTCGAGGAGGAGGGCGAGGGCACCATCCCCCAGGGCGGCTTCGACTACAACACCGACCTGTGGGACGAGCCCACGATCCTGCGCATGCGCGGCCACTTCCTGGCGCTGGCGGCCGGGGCCTTGGCCGAGCCGTGGAGGCGGATCTCGGAGCTGCCCATGCTCTCCGACGCCGAGCGCCGGCAGCTCCTGGCGGAGTGGAGCGCCACGTCGCTGGCCAAGCCGGAGCGCTCCTTCCTGGAGATTGTGCTGGAGTTCGCGCTCACCCGCCCGGACGCTCCGGCGCTGGTGGGAGAGGGAGAGACGGTTACCTACGCGGAGCTGGCCCGCCGGGTGGAGGAGCTGGCCGGCCGTCTGCGCGGCTTGGGAGTCGGGCCGGAGCAGGGCGTGGCGGTCTGCCTGGAGCGCTCGCCCGAGCGGGTGATCGCGTTCCTGGCCGTCCTCGCCGCGGGGGGCTTCTACCTGCCGCTCGATCCGGCCTGGCCGGAGGAGCGGCGGGAGTGGCAGGTGCGGGATGCGGGGGTGGCGGTGGTGATGACACGGACACACGGACTGACACGGACGGGCACGGACGAGCACGGACCTGGCGACTGCCGGCAAGCTTCTGGCGACTGCCGGCAGCTCCCCAAGGACAACCGGAAGCCGCCAAGTCCGTGTGAGTCCGTGTTCGTCCGTGTCAGTCCGTGTGTCCATGCTCAATCCCTCGCCTACGTCTTCTACACCTCCGGCTCCACCGGCCGCCCCAAGGGCGTGATGATCTCCCGCGCCGCGCTGGACAACCTGCCCGCGGTGATCGAGCACGGCCTCGGGGACGCTCCCGGCGACCGCATCCTGCAATCGATCTCCCCGGGCTTCGACGCCTCGCTCATGGAGATCGTCGCGGCCCTGGCCTCGGGGCGGGCGCTGCACATCGCCCCGCCGGAGACGCTCCTCGCCGGACCGGAGCTGGCCGCGTTCGCGGAGGAGCGCGGGGCCACCTGCGGCATCCTCACCCCCACCGCCCTGGCGAGCGCGCCGGAAGGGTCGCTCGCGGACGTGCGCTGCCTGGTCCTCGGCGGCGAGCCGTGGCCGGCCGGTCTTGCGGAGCGCTGGTCGCCCGGCCGGCGGCTCTTCAACGTCTACGGCCCCACCGAGGCCGCGGTCTGCACCACGATCGGCGAGGTCGTCTCCGGTCCGCCCTCGATCGGCCGGCCCGTGGCGGGGGCTCGCGTCTACGTGCTGGACCGCCGGCTCGACCTCGTGCCGGCCAGCGCGCATGGCGAGCTCTGCGTCGGCGGCATCGTGGTGGGGCGCGGCTATCTCGGCCGGCCCGACCTCACGGCCGAGCGCTTCGTCCCGGATCCGTTCGGGAAGCCCGGAGCGAGGCTCTACCGCACGGGCGACCGGGCGCGCCACCTGCCCGACGGCCGGCTGCACTTCCTCGGCCGGCTGGACGAGCAGGTGAAGGTGCGGGGTTTCCGTATCGAGCCAGGGGAGATCGAGGCCGTGCTGCGGGAGCATCCTGGCGTGCGCGACGCCGCGGTCGTGCTGCGCGACGGCCGGCTCCTGGCCTGCTTGGTGGGGGAGGAGACGGACCTGAGGTCGTGGCTGCGCGGCCGGCTCCCCGAGGGCATGATCCCGGCCGGGTTCGTCTTCCTGGACGCGCTGCCGGTCACGCCCACCGGCAAGCTCGACCGGCAGGCGCTCGCCCTGCTCCAGCCCGAGGCGCCGGCGATGATGGAGGAGATGCCGGAGATGCCGGCCACGGACAAGGAGCGGCTTCTCGCGGGCATCTGGGCCAAGGCGCTCAAGCTCGAGCGGGTCGGGCTCCACGACGACTTCTTCCAGATCGGCGGCGACTCGATCCTGGCGATCCAGGTGGTGGCTCGGGCCGCGGAGGCCGGGCTCTACGTGGAGCCGCGGCAGCTCTTCGAGCATCCCACGGTCGCGGGCCTGGCCGCGGTGGCCGCCGGCGCGCCGCGCACCGACGCCGAGCAGGGTCCGGTCTCCGGCCCGGTGCCGCTCACCCCGATCCAGCGCTGGTTCCTGGAGGAGCTGGACCCGCCGGCGCCGCACCACTGGAACCTCTCCCTGATGCTGGAGGTGGCCGAGGGCGCGGCGCTCGATCCGGCGCGGCTGTCCCGGGCCGTGGCGCGCCTGGTGGAGCACCACGATCAGCTGCGGGCGCGCTTCGTCCGCACCGGCGCGGGCTGGCGCCAGGAGGTTCCTCTTCCCGGGGGAGAGGTGCCTTTCATCCTGCTCGACCTCTCCTCTCTGGCAGACCCGGAGACCGCCATGCGCGCCGCGGCGGACGCGGTCCAGGCGGGCTTCCGGCTCGACCGCGGGCCGCTCCTGCGCGCCGCGCTCTTCGATCTCGGGCCGGATCGTCCGGAGAGGCTGCTGCTGGCGGCCCATCACCTGGTCGTCGACGCCGTGTCCTGGCCGATCCTGCTGGCCGACCTGCGCGCCGCCTATGACGGGCTCCCGCTGCCACCCAAGACGACCTCGTTCCAGCGCTGGGCCGAGCGGCTCCGGGAGTACGCGCGCACGGCCGAGCTGCGGCAGGAGCTGGAGCACTGGAGGGAAGAGAGGCCCGGGGAGGAGCCCTCCTCTCCCCTCGAAGGCAACGCCGCCAGGGTGGAGACCGCGCTCGGCCCCGAGGAGACGAGCCGGCTTCTCGGTGGGAAAGCCGAGGAGGCTCTGCTCGCCGCGGTGGCCGGGAGCCTCGGGCCGGTGACGATCGGCATCGAAGGGCACGGCCGCGAGCCGCTCTTCGAGGACGTGGACCTCTCGCGCACCGTGGGCTGGTTCACCTCGTCGTTCCCGTTGCGGCTCGACTTGAACGTGAAGGAGAGGCTGCGGCGGGTGCCCCGGCGGGGCATCGGCTACGGCGTGCTCCGGTATCTCGCGGACGACGAGCCGCTGCGCGCCCAGCCGCGGCCCGGGGTGAGCTTCAACTATCTCGGCCGCGTCGACGATCCGGGCGAGGGACCACTGCGGCTCGCCGCCGACCCGGGCGGCGCCGCGAGCGATCCGCGCAACCCGCGGCCCCATCCGCTGGAGATCGACGCCCTGGTGCTCGGCGGCGAGCTGCGCCTGGTCTGGATCTACGACCGGGAGCGTTACCGCCGCGAGGAGATCGAGCGCCTGGCCGCGGCGAGCCTCGACCGCCTGCGGGCGCTGATCGCCCGCGCCCCCGACGCCGCGGACTTCCCGCACGCCGGGCTGGAGCAGGCGCAGCTCGAGCGCCTGCTCGGGAAGATCGGGAGGGCGAGATGAAAACCGAAGGACCTCAAGGACACCAAGGACCTCAAGGACGACCGGGCCGGGGCTTTTCTGTCCTTGAGGTCCTTGGTGTCCTTGAGGTCCTTTCCGGAGAGCCGTTGCCATGAACCCCGTCGAAAACATCTATCGCCTCACCCCCATGCAGGAGGGCATGCTCTTCCACAGCCTGAGCGACCAGGAATCGGGCCAGTACGTGGAGCAGGCGGCCTGCACGGTGGTGGGAGACCTCGATCCCGCGGCCCTCAAGCGGGCCTGGGAGGGCGTGCTGGCGCGCCACTCGGTGCTGCGCGCCGGGTTCCACTGGGAGGAGGTCGACCGGCCCGTGCAGGTGGTCTACCGCCAGGTGGACCTCCCCTGGCGCGAGGAGGACTGGCGCGGCCTGCCGGAGGAGGCGCAGGCCGCGCGCTTCGAAGCGCTGTTCGAAGCGGACCAGCGGCTCGGCTTCGAGCTCGGCCGGCCGCCGCTCATGCGCGTGACCCTGGTGCGGCTCGGCGACCGCGCCTGGCGCTTCCTCTGGAGCCATCACCACCTGCTGCTCGACGGCTGGTCCCTGGGACGGGTCCTGCAGGAGGTGTTCGCCGGCTATTCGAACGGCGCGGCCCTGCCGCCGGTCCGCCCCTACGTGGACTACATCGCCTGGCTGGAGAAACAGGACCTGTCCGAGGCCGAGGCGTTCTGGCGCGAGGCCCTGGCCGGGTTCGACACCCCGACACCGCTGCCCCTGGCCAGCTCCGCCGGCCGCGGCGCGCCGTCCTACGAGGAGCGGTTCGTGACGCTGCCGTCCGCGGTCGCCGCGGCCGTGATCGAGGCGGCGCGGCACGCCGGGGTCACGGCCGGCACCTTCGCCCAGGCGGCCTGGGCGATCCTCCTGGCGCGCACCACCGGGGAGGAGGACGTGCTCTTCGGCGGCGTAGTCTCCGGCCGGCCGCCCCACCTGCCCGGCTCCGAGGCCATGGTCGGCCTGTTCATCAACACCCTGCCGGTGCGGGTGCGGATCGAGGAGCGCGAGGAGCTGCGCACCTGGCTCCGGCGGCTCCAGGACCGGCTCCTGGAGCTGCGCCGCTTCGAGCACAGCCCGCTCGCGCAGGTGCAGAAGTGGAGCGGCGTGCGGCACGGCGAGCCGCTCTTCCAGACCCTGGTCGCGTTCGAGAACTACCCGCGGGACCCCTCGCTCCTCCAGGCGGCCGGCGGGATGGAGGTGCGCGACCTGGTGACGTCCGAGCGCACCAACTACCCGCTCAACCTCGCGGTCGTGCCGCACGCCGGCCTGCAGCTGCGCCTGACCTGGGACCGGCAGCGCTACGAGGCGGACGCGGCTGAGAGCCTGATCGCGAACCTGTGCACGCTGCTCGAAGGCATGGCTTCGGGCCTCGACCGTCCGCTGGAGGAGCTGCCGCTCCTCGATCCCGCTGAGCGCCGGCGTCTCCTGTCCGACTGGCAGGGACGCTCGGTGGAGATCCCGGACGTCACGGTCGACGAGCTTCTCGAACGCGCCGCGGCGGAGCGGCCGGACGCGTTGGCGGTCGTGGGCCCGGCCGGCGCCGGTCTCACCTATCGCGAGCTGTTCGAGCAGGCCGATCGCCTCGCCGGCCGGCTGCGCGAGCTGGGCGTCGGCCCCGAGGTGCCGGTCGGCCTCCTCCTGGAGCGCTCGACCGACCTCGTCGCCGTGATGATCGGCGTCTGGAAGGCCGGCGGCGCCTACGTGCCGCTCGACCCCGGCTACCCGGCCGAGCGCCTGCGCTTCCTGATCGAGGATTCGGGGATCCGGGTGCTGGTGACGCGGGCGGGGGAGCACGGACACACGGACGATCCCGGACTCGCACGGACCTTCACGGACCTGGCGCCTGCCGGCGATCTGTCCGGCAGCCTTCAGGTCCGTGTCCGTCCGTGCGAGTCCGTGCCCGTCCGTGTGTCCGTGTCCTCCGCGAGCTCCGCCTACATCCTCTATACCTCCGGCTCGACCGGCCAGCCCAAGGGGGTGGTGGTCGGCCATCGCGGGGTGGTCAGCCTGCTCTACGCGGAGCGCCGGATCCTGGAGCTGGCCCCGGGGAGCCGGCTGGTGCAGACCGCCTCGCCGTCGTTCGACGTGTCCGTGCTGGAGATCTTCGCGGCGCTCGCCGCCGGCGCCACGCTCTTCCTGCTCTCTCGCGACACGCTGGTCTCCGGGCCGGGGCTCGCGGACGAGCTGCGCCGGCTCGGCATCACCGCCATGGCCGCGGTGCCGTCGCTCGCCGCGACCCTGCCCGAGGGCGACTTTCCCGCCCTGCGGACCGTGGTGCTGGGCGGCGAGCGCGTCACCGCGGAGGCCGCGGCCCGCTGGTCGGCCGGGCGCCGGTTCCTGAACGGCTACGGTCCCACCGAGGCCACCATCTTCTCCACGGTCTTCGAAGGGCCGGGAGAGCCGCCGGAAGGGCCGCCGATCGGGCGCCCGCTCGCCAACACCCGCGCCTATGTCGTGGATCGGCTCGGGCGGCCGCTGCCGACCGGAGCGCCGGGGGAGCTCCGGCTCGGAGGCATCGGCGTGGCGCGCGGCTACCTGGGCCGGCCCGGCCTCACGGCCGAGCGCTTCGTCCCCGACCCGTTCGGCTCCGCGGGCGAGCGTCTGTATCGCACGGGAGACCTCGTGCGCTGGCGGGCGGACGGCAACCTGGAGTACCTCGGCCGCATCGACCAGCAGGTCAAGATCCGGGGGCACCGCGTCGAGTGCGGCGAGGTCGAGGCGGCGCTCGCCCGCCATGGCGCCGTGCGCCAGACCGCGGTGATCGCGCGCGATGCTCCGGGCGGAGACAGGCTCGTGGCGTTCATGGTCCCCTCCGGCCCGGCGCCCGCCCCCGGCGAGCTGCGGCGCTTCCTCGCCGAGTCCCTTCCGGCGTACATGATCCCGGCCGCCTGGGTCTTCCTCGACGCCCTGCCGCTGTCGCCCGGCGGCAAGGTGGACCGCCGCGCCCTGGCCCGGATCGATCCCCAGCCGGAGCCGCGCGGGGAGGAGACGGACGCGCCGAGGAGCCCGGCCGAGGAGACGCTGGCGCGCATCTGGGCCGAGGTTCTCCAGGTCGACCGCGTCGGCGTGCAGGACAACTTCTTCGATCTCGGCGGCGATTCGATCCTGAGCCTGCGCGTGGTGGCGCGGGCCGCCGAGGCGGGCCTCCAGGTCACGCCGCGGCAGGTGTTCGACCGCCCCACGGTCGCGGCGCTCGCCGAGGTGGCGGTGGCCCTCGGCAGCGAGGACGATGCCGCGGCCGTCGAAGGTCCGGCGCCGCTCACCCCGATCCAGCGCTCCTACTTCGAGCGCCGGCCCGCGGACCCGCACCACTTCAACTTCCCGGTCTCGCTCACCCCGCGCGAGCCGCTCGATCCGGCGCGCCTGGAGCGCACGCTGCGGCTGCTGATCGACCGCCACGACGCCCTGCGCCTGCGCTTCGAGAAGGACGGCGACGAATGGACCCAGCGGGTGGCGCCGCCGGGAGAGCCGGTGCCCTTGTCGAGGATCGACCTGTCCGCGCTGCCGGGCTCGGCGCGGGAAGCGGCCTTCGTGGCCGCGGCGTCGGCGCTCCAGGGGAGCCTGGACCTGGGGCTCGGCATGGTCCGCGCGGCGCTCTTCCAGGGCGCGCCGGAGCGGCTGCTCCTCGTCGTCCATCACTTGGCGGTGGACGCCGTCTCCTGGCGGGTCCTCCTGGAGGACTTCGAGCGCGCCTGGCTCGGCGGCGCGGCGGTGCGCCTGCCGGCTCCGGCCATCCCGTTCACCCGCTGGGCCGAGCGCCTGGCTGCGCTCGCCGGCTCGCCCCCCGCACTCGAAATTGCGCGCGAGCTCCCCTTCTGGCGCTCCCAGGCCGCGTCGGCCGCCGGCGGTCGGCGCCTGCCCCGCGATCGATTCGAGGGGGAGGACGGCGAGGACACCGAGGCCACGACCGGGCTCGTGGCGGTCTCCCTCGACCCGGAGGCGACCCGGGCGTTCCTCAAGGACGCCCATCGTGCCTACCAGACCCGGCCGGACGAGCTGCTCCTCGCCGCGCTCGCCGAGGCCGTGGCCGGCTGGACGGGCGAGCGCACGCTGTGGGTGGACCTCGAGGGGCATGGCCGTGAGCCCGCCTTCGCCGGCACCGAGGGGCTCGACCTGTCGCGCACGGTCGGCTGGTTCACCTCGCTGCATCCGGCATGGCTCGACCTGCGCGGAGCCCAGGCACCGGCCGAGGTCGTCAAGGCGGTCAAGGAGGAGCTGCGGCGCGTGCCGAGCCGGGGGCTCGGCTACGGCGTCCTGCGCTGGCTGGCGGGAGAGCCGCTGGGCTCGCCGGCGCCGGAGATCGCCTTCAACTATCTCGGCCAGCTCGACCTGATGCTCGCCACCTCCGCGCTCTTCGCGGTGGACCCGGAGCCGCCCGGCCGCGCCCGCAGCCTGCGCGCCGACCGCATGTACCGGCTGGAGGTCAACGCCTGGGTGCGCGACGGCCGCCTGAACGCGAGCTTCTCGTTCGGCGGGAACCGGCACCGGCGCGAGACCGTGGAGCGGCTCGCGGCGGCGTTCCTCGCCGCCCTGCGCAAGCTGATCGATCACTGCCTGGCGCCCGACGCGGGCGGCTTCACCCCGTCCGACTTCCCGGCCTCGGACCTGGACCAGAAGGCGCTCGACCGGCTCCTCGCCAAGGTCGGAGGGGCCAAGGTCGGAGGGCGAGGCCGGTGATCGAGGACCTCTACCGCCTGTCCCCGCTGCAGGAGGGGATGCTCTTCGAGAGCCTCTACGCTCCGGCGGCGGACGCCTACGTGATGCAGTCCTCGTGGACGCTGGGCGGCGACCTCGATTCCGCCGCGCTGCGCCGGGCCTGGGAGCTGCTCGTGCAGCGGCACGCGGTGCTCCGCACCTCCTTCCACTGGGAGGAGCTGGAGCGGCCGCACCAGATGGTGCACCGGGAGGTGGACCTGCCCTGGGTCGAGGAGGACTGGCGTGGCGTGTCCGCATGGGAGAAGCGGCTGGAGGAGCGCCTCGCGGCCGACCTGCGGACCGGCTTCGATCTCCAGGCCGCGCCGCTCTTCCGGCTGCTCCTCGTGCGCCTGGAAGACGGGCTCTGGAGCCTGACCTGGACCCAGCACCATCTCCTGGTCGACGGCTGGTCGCTTTCCCAGGTGCTGAGCGAGCTCTTCGCCGTCTACCGGGCGCTGCCGCTGCCGCCACTCCCGCCGATACTGCCGTTCCGCCTCTACATCGAGTGGCTGCTGCGCCGCGATCCGCGCGAGGCCGAGGCGTTCTGGCGGCGCGAGCTGGTGGGCTTCGCGTCGCCCACGCCTCTGGGCGATCCCGCGCCCCGGCACGAGTTCGGCGGGCACGGCCGCGTCGAGACGGTCGTGGAGATGGAGGCGCTCGCGGATCTCGGGCGCAAGCATCGGCTGACCCTGAACACGCTGGTGCAGGGGGCCTGGGCCCTGCTCCTGGGGTACAACGCGGCCGAGGAGGACGTGGTCTTCGGCGTGGTCGTCTCCGGCCGCTCCGTGGCCGAGCTGCCCGGCATCGAGTCGGCGGTGGGGCCGTTCCTCAACACGATCCCGTTGCGGGCGCGGATGTCCGCCGGCGAGCCGCTGCTCCCCTGGCTCGCGGTTGTTCAGAAGCGCCAGATCGAAGCGCGGCGGTTCGAGCACAGCCCGCTGGTGGACGTGCAGGGCTGGAGCAACGTGCCGCGCGACCGGCCGCTCTTCGAGAGTCTGCTCGCCTTCGAGGGCTCGCTGTACGACCCGGCCCTGGCCGATGGGGCCGCGGGCGTGCGCCTCCTGGACGGTCGCTCCGGCCATGTGAGCCGCGCGCCCATCACGCTCGTGGCCATGCCCGGGAGCGACACGCTCCGCCTCGTCCTGCTCTACGACCGCGGCCGCTTCGGAGAGCCGGAGATCGCCCGCTGGAGCGGGCAGCTTCGGACTCTGCTCCTGGGCATGGTTGCGGATCCGGAGCGGGCGCTGGCGGAGCTGCCGGTGCTTACGGAGGCGGAGGTAGCGCAGGTGAAGGCGTGGGGCGGCCCCTCACCCCTGACCCCTCTCCCATCGCACGCCCTTCCCCCGGGAGAGGGGCACCCCCGCCCGCGCACGATCCACGGGCTCTTCCTGGAGCAGGCGGAGAGGACGCCGGAGGCGGTGGCGCTGGTGTTCGAGGGGGAGAGGATGACTTACGGCGAGCTGGCCCGTCGTTCCGGGCAGCTCGCCCGGGAGCTGGGAGTGGGGCCGGAGGCGCGGGTGGCT
>Ga0068862_100003659_pt1 | contig 13149 bp, 9 predicted proteins | sample KBSSwiS52_FD_66598 | JGI IMG/M metagenome (GOLD analysis project Ga0068862, IMG submission 66598) | Switchgrass rhizosphere microbial communities from Kellogg Biological Station, Michigan, USA - KBS Switchgrass S5-2 | ecosystem: Host-associated > Plants > Roots > Rhizosphere > Soil ... | reverse complement strand
GACCGGGTGGCTTATACGGCCGTGATGGGCAGCTACGCCGAGAAGGCGGCCGTGCCGGCCGATCGGCTGGTGAAGCTCCCCGAGGGGTTGACCGCCCGGGATGGCGCCGCGGCCATGCTGCAGGGCATGACGGCCCACTACCTCGCTTGCTCGACCTATCCGCTGAAGCCCGGCGATGTCTGCCTGGTGCACGCCGGGGCGGGCGGGGTTGGGCTGCTGCTCATCCAGATCGCGAAGCTGCGCGGCGCCCGTGTCTTCTCAACCACCTCGACGGAAGAGAAGGCCGCGCTCGCCCGCGAGGCCGGGGCCGACGAGGTCATTCTCTATACCGAGCAGGATTTCGCGGCCGAGGCCCGGCGCCTGACGGACGGCCGGGGTGTCCAGGTGGTCTATGACGGAGTCGGCCGGGCGACGTTCGACAGGAGCCTCGACTCCCTGGCCCGGCGCGGCATGATGGTGCTCTTCGGCCAAGCGAGCGGGCCGGTTCCGCCTCTCGATCCGACAGTCCTGAACGCCAAGGGCTCGGTCTATCTCACCCGCCCTTCCCTGTTCCACTACATCGCGGAGAGGGAAGAGCTCGCGGCTCGGGCGGGAGACGTCCTCGGCTGGATCCAGGAAGGCCGCCTGAAGCTGCGGATCGGCCTCGAGCTGCCGCTCGGCGAAGCTGCGGAAGCGCACCACGCCCTCGAAGGCCGGACCACGACGGGGAAGGTGCTGCTCCTGCCGTAGAGCCGCGGACGACCGCGTCCTGGTGCCCGGTTTCTCCTTCTCAGAAGGAGAAATTGGGCTAGAATTCTCCTTCTGAGAAGGAGAATCATCCCGCGCCATGACTCCCGACGACACCTCCCCGGCATTGCGCGCCGTCCTGGGCGAGAAGCTGGGGGAATCGCTCACGGAGGCGATTCCCTCCTCGACGCCCCGCAGGGTGCATGGCACGGTGAGCCTTGCCGGCAAGGCGACCGCAGTGATCGGGATGCGCCGGGCCGGGAAGACGACCTTCCTTCATCAGCTGCGCCGGGAACGCCTCGACCGGGGCGTAGGCCGGGAGCGGTTGCCCTACCTCAACTTCGAGGACGAGCGTCTGGTGGACCTTCGGGCGGACCAGCTCCACCTGGTGCTGGAGGAGTACTACCGGCTCCATCCCGGGTTACGGGGGCGGGAGCAGGTCACCTGGTGCTTCGACGAGATCCAGGTGGTCCCCGGCTGGGAACGATTCGTCCGGCGGATTCTCGACTCCGAGGCCGTGGAAGTGTTCCTGAGCGGCTCCTCGGCGGCATTGCTCAGCCGGGAGCTGGCGACCGCCATGCGCGGGCGGGCCTGGGAGGTGGTGATCCACCCCTTCAGCTTCGAGGAATACCTCCGCCACCACGGGCATCCGCTGCCGAAGCCCTCCGGTGCGCTGGGCACCCGGCGGCGCTCGGCCCTGGAGCGGGCGTTCCTCGATTACCTCACGGCCGGAGGCTTTCCGGAAGGTCAGGGGTTGGACGTGGCTACGCGGCAACGGTTGCTTCAGGATTACGTCGACATCGCCCTGCTGCGCGACGTGGTCGAGCGGCACGGCGTCACGCAGGTGACCGGTCTCCGTTGGCTGGTGCGCCATCTCCTGGGGAACGCAGCCGGGCTGTTCAGCGTCGAGAAATTCTACGCCAGTCTGAAGTCCCAGGGATTCAGCATCTCCAAGGACACCGTTCACCAGCTCCTCGGCCATCTGGAGGATTGCTTCCTCGTCCGCACGGTCTGGGTGGAGTCGGAGTCCGAGCGCCGCCGGATGATCCACCCCCGCAAGGCGTACCCGGTGGACCCCGGGCTGATCCCGGTGTTCGATCCTTCCGGGAGGCCCAACGTGGGCCACGCCCTGGAGACGGTGGTGCTCATCGAGCTCGAGCGGCGCGGGGCGCGGGTCAGCTACGTGCGCACACCCGAAGGGCGGGAAGTCGACTTCCTGGTGCGCAGCCCCGGCGGTGGGCAAGAGCTCCTCCAGGTCTGTGCGGATTCGACGAGCGCCACCGTGGCCGAGCGAGAGTTGCGTGCGCTCGACGAGGCCGGCCGGCTTTTCCCCGACGCGAAGAAGCGTCTGCTGACCCTGACCCTCGACAGAGCTCCCCGAGAGGTGCCGGCTGGAGTGGCCGTTCAACCCGCCTACGAGTGGCTTCTGACCTGAAGCGCGGCGGTTTTCCTCCTGGCTTTGCGTAGACTCTTGCGTGTCCGGTGAGGGAGGGTAATCCAGATCCGCTCAAGGAGGAGCTGTCATGAGATCCCGTTCCAGTTCTCCCGTCTTCGCGCTTTGCCTGTTCGTTCTCGCCGTCGCCCTGAGCCTTCCGTCCGGCGCCTGGGGCGCCGAGGGTGGATTCCGGTGTGAGGAGCTGTCGTTCGACGTGAACCTCTCTCCGGGCGATCCCACGGTCTACAGCGTTTTCGGCGTCCTCTGCTCCCGCGGGGCCATCGAGCGCAAGACGATCCAGATCACGCTCCATGGCGCCACCTACGGTCACGTGTACTGGGACTTCCCCTTCCAGCCCGAGACCTACTCCTACGTGCGCCGCGCCACGGCGGAGGGCTATGCGGTCCTCAACGTCGACCGGATCGGCATCGGCCAGAGCGATCGTCCTCCTGCGGCGGCGGTCGACATCCCGGCCAACGGCTATGTGGTCCATCAGATCGTACAGGCGCTGCGCGGCGGGGACCTGGTCATCCCGTCGTTCGGCCGCATCACCGCGGAGCGGGTGGCGCTCGTGGGGCACTCGCTCGGGTCCGTGATCTCGATCCAGGAGGCGGCGACCTACGGCGACGTGGACGGCATGGTGCTGACCGGCGTGTCGCACACCGTCACCCCGGTCTTGAACGAGATCTTCGCGGTCCTGTACCCGGCCAACCTGGATCCGCGTTTCCCGGGTGTCCCGGATGGCTATCTCACCACCCTGCCGGGCACCCGCGACGTCTTCTACTACCCGCCGTCCCGCGATCCGCTGGTTCTCGCGATCGACGAGGAGACCAAGGAGACCGTCACCACGGCCGAGCTCGACACGGCCGTCCCCGCGCTGTTCTCGTCTCCCGGGATCCACGTTCCCGTGTTCGTGATCGTCGGCGATTACGATCTGGCCTTCTGCGGCGAGCCGACGTGCTCGGCTTCGGGCAGCCTGGCCGCCGAGGCGAATTTCTTCGCGCCGGATGCCTGCGTGGAGACGGCGGCCATCGCCGGTGCGGGGCACGACCTGAACCTCCACTTCCAGGCTCCGATCGCGTATGACGCCGTGCTGGAGTGGATGAACCGGCGCGTGGGCAGCGATTCGAGCGCGCCGGCGCCGTCGCCCTGCCAGCCCTGAGTCAGCGGCGCGCGCGGAGGGCGCGGGTGAGCGCCCGGTCGAGCGTGGCGGCGAAGGTCTGCCGGTCCTTGGGACTGTAGGGTCGCGGGCCTCCCGGGTCGAGGAGGCCCGCGCCCCGGAGGCCGTCCATGAGGTCGCGCACGGCGAGCCGCTCGCCGACGTTCTCCTCGGTGTACTCGTCGCCGCGCGGATCGATCACGATGACGTTCTTTTCGACCAGCCGGGCGGCCAGCGGGATGTCGGCGGTCACGGCCACGTCCCCCGGCTCGGCATGCTCCGCGATGTGACGGTCGGCCACGTCCAGACCCCCTCCCACCCGCACGGCCGAAACGAACGGGTTGCCCGGCGGCTCGGTCAGCCACTGGTTGGCCACGAGCACGGCTTCGACTTCCAGGCGCTTCACGGCCCGGAAGATGATCTCTTTCACTTCCCGGGGCGCGGCGTCGGCGTCGATCCAGACTCTCATGACGGTTGCACGATAGCACCGGAAAAGGACACAAAGGACGAAAAGGACAGCAAGGACAGGCTATTCGGGCTGCCAGTCGGGGAGGCGGCCCGGGGTCCAGGGGGCTCCGGCGGCTTCGAGGCGGTTTTCGAGGCTCGCCAGGTCGTCTTTCAGGAGCTTGCGGAGGCGCTCGAGCCAGGGCGCGAAGTCGCGGGCGGCCAGGGCGTAGGCGTCTCTCTGGGTCCGGGTGGGGAGCGCGGTGCTCCGGTTCCAGAGGAAGATCCGGCCGATCCGCTCTCCGAGCGTGGGCAGGGCCGGCTCCCGCAGGAGGGTCGCCTTGATGGGATCGCCGTTCATCTCGTCCCGGAGGTCCGCGAGCCGGTCCTCCAGGGCGCGGGCCTCGTCGAGCAGCCGGGGATCGGCGGCGGGCGTGTCTTCCAGCGCCTTCTGGATCGCGGTGAGTCGCGCGAGCCCTACCTGGAGCGCCTCGAACGCTCCCGTCATGGCCCGGTAGAGGCGGTCGACCTCGTGCCAGTAGGCTGCGGCCTCCTCCCTCTCCAGGGGCGTGAGCGCGGCCAGGGCCGTGCCTTCCAGGGGGAGGGCCTCGAACGTCCGCGGCTCGCCCAGGGGCGTGGTGACGTCCTCCACCCGTTTCGCGAGGCTCACGGTATAGCGGCCGGGCGCGGCGAGCGGACCCTGCTCCGGAAGCTCCGGCTCGGGCGAGGGGTGGCGCAGGTCCCAGGCCACGCGGTGAAAGCCGGCGGTGGCGGGACCCGCGAGCCGGCGCACGGGGCGGCCGTCCTCTCCCGCGACCGTGAGGAGGATGGCGGGCTCCTTCTCGCGCTCCTCGGCGCGGAGGGCCTCCCAGGACGGAATCTCTGTGCTTTCCCGCTCCTGGCGCCGGACCTTCGCGGTCTTCAGGTCCTCCTTGAGGTAGTAGGTGAAGACCGCGCCGAACGGCGGGTTCGGGGCGCTGAAGAAGGCCGCGTCGCGGACGGGCTGGTCCGGGACCTCCAGGTAGAGCCAGGCGGGCTTGACGGGGAAGAGGATCGCGTCCCCCTCCAACTGCGCGCGCAGAGGCGTGTAGTCGTCCAGGATGTAGATGCCGCGGCCGAAGGTGCCCACCACGAGGTCGTTCTCCCGCGGCTGGATGGCGAGGTCGCGCACGGCCACGACCGGCATGCTGCCGGTGAGCTGGACCCACCTGCGGCCGCCGTCCCGCGTGAAGAACAGGCCGAGCTCGGTGCCGGCGAAGAGCAGCTCCGGATCGCCGGGGTCCTCGGCGAGGGTGTAGACCGTGCCCCTCCCGGGCAGGTCGCCCGCGATGGAGACCCAGGTCGTACCGCGGTCGTCGCTGCGCAGGACGTAGGGCCGGAAGTCGCCCATCTGGTGGTTGTCGAAAGCGGCGTAGACCGTGCCTTCGCGGTGATGCGAGGGTTCGAGGTCGGACACGAAGGGGCGCTCGGGGATGCCGGAAAACCTTTCGATCCGCCGCCAGCGGGCGCCGCCGTCCTCGGTGACCTGGATCAGGCCGTCGTCGGTGCCGGCGTAGATCAGGCCCTCCTTCTTCGGCGATTCGGCGAGCGCGGCGATGGTGCCGTAGAACGAGGTGCCCTGGTTCTTCTCGATGGCGTCCACGCTCCAGACGCGGCCCAGGATCTCCAGCCTGTTGCGGTCGAGCTGGCGGGTGAGGTCGGAGCTCACCGGCTGCCAGGACTGGCCGCGGTCGTCGGTGCGGAACACGCGCTGGCTCGCGAAGTAGAGGCGGGTGGGGGCGTGCGGGCTGGCGATCAGCGGCGAGTCCCAGTACCAGCGCGGCGGATCGTCGCCCGGCTCGGGTTGCGGCTGGATGTCGGTCAGCTCGCCGCTGCGGCGGTCGACGCGCACGAGCCCGCCGTACTGGAGCTGGGCATAGACGAGGCCCGGATCGAGCGGATCGATCACGGTTTCGAAGCCGTCGCCGCCCAGGGTCTTGAACCAGTCCGGGTCCGCGATGCCGTTGGCGGCGCGGGTGCGCGAGGGGAAGCCGAGGCTGCCGTTGTCCTGCGTGCCGCCGTAGACGAAATAGAAAGGTTTCGAATCGTCCACGCTCACGCGGTAGAACTGGGTGAGCGGCAGGTTGGGCTTGAACAGCCAGGTGGCGCCGCGGTCGAAGGTCTCGAAGAGGCCGCCGTCGCAGCCGGACAGCAGGTGGGCGGTGTCGGCGGGATCGATCCAGAGAGCGTGGTTGTCCGCGTGCTTGAAGCGCTCGCCCTGGCTGCTCCAGGTCCTGCCGCCGTCCTCGCTCCGCATGAGGAAGACATCCATCAGGTAGACCCGGTCGGCGTCGAGCGGATCGACGACCACCTCCTGGAAGCTCAGGCTGCTGAAGGTCTGGTAGCCGGAGCGCTTCTCCCAGGTGGCGCCGCGGTCGGTCGAGCGGAAGATGCCGCCGGTTCCTCGCGAGGCTTCGACCTGGGCGTAGATCGTGCCGGGCTGCGACGGCGCCACGGCCAGGGCGATGCGCCCCAGCTCCTGGCGGGGGAGGCCGGAGCGGAGCTTCGTCCAGGTGGCGCCGCCGTCCCCGGACTTGTAGAGGGCGCTCTCGGGGCCGCCGTTGACCGTGCCCCAGGCATGGCGCCGGCGCTGCCAGGCCGCGGCGTAGAGCACGTCGGGATCGCGCGGGTCGAGGACCACGTCGGTTACGCCCGTGTCCTTGCTGATCGCGAGCACGGCCTTCCAGGTCTTGCCGCCGTCCGTGGTCTTGTAGAGGCCGCGGTCGCCGCCGGAGCTCCAGAGCGGTCCCTGCGCGGCCACGTAGACGGTGTCGGAGTCGCGGGGATCGATCGCGATCCTGCCGATGTGCTCGGAGTCTTTGAGCCCCAGGTTCGACCAGGTGGTGCCGCCGTCGATCGATTTGTAGACGCCGTCGCCGTAGGAGACGCTGCGCTGGGCGTTGTTCTCGCCGGTGCCGACCCAGACCACGAGCGGATTGCCGGGATCGAGCGCGATGCAGCCGATCGAGGAGGAGCCCTGGCGGTCGAAGAGCGGCTCGAACGTGGCGCCGCCGTTGACGGTCTTCCAGACCCCGCCCGAGGCAGCGGCGACGTAATAGGTGCTCGGCTTGCGGGGATCGACGGCGAGGTCGGAGATGCGGCCCGAGGTGAAGGCGGGGCCGAGGGAGCGCAGCTCCAGGCCGGCGAAGGTGTCGGGGCCGGCCAGAAGCAGCAGCAGGGCGGCGGTGGCGTTCATGGGCGGGGGAACCAAGGACCAAGGACAAAGGACGTAAAGGACATGAGGGACCTAAAGGACGAAGGACAGCTACCACGGCTGTCCCTGTTGTCCTTTAGGTCCTTTTAGTCCTTTAGGTCCTTTCCTGGTGGCCTACTCCGGCTTCCACTCCGGAATGCGGCTCGGCGTCCAGGGGGCGCCGGCGGCTTCCATGCGCTTCTCCAGGTTGACCAGGTCCTCGCCGAGCGATTTGCGGATGTCGGCGAGCAGCGGCGCGAACGCCTCCGCGGCCTGGGTGTAGTTGTTCTGGTGGGTCTGGGTGGGGGCCGAGGTGGAGCCCCAGGCGCCTCCCACGACCTGGAAGACGCGGTCGGCGATGGAGGGCGAGGTCGGCTCATTGTGCTCGCCCTTCACGGGATCGCCGGTGAGCTGCTCGTTCAGGTCGCGGAGATGGTCCTCGATCCTGCGCGCCTCGTCCAGCATCTTCGGATCGGCGGCGGGCGTGTCGAGCAGCGCCTTCTGGATGAGCTCGACCCGGGTCAGCCCCTCTTCGAGAGCGCTGGCGGCGCCGGCCACGGCGCGCTGCAGGTTGGCCACCTTGCGCTGGAAGTCCAGCGTGGCCTTGCGGTCGGTGGCCGGCAGCGAGGTGTTGGCCAGCGGCTCGGCCTCGAAGGTCTGCGGCTCGCCCAGGGGCGTGGTCACGTCGCCGATCCGCTTGGCGAGCGTCACGGTGTACCTGCCGGGCGCGGCCAGGGGCCCTTGCGGCGGCTGGAAGAACGGGTTGTCGGTCGGTCCGCCGCCGAGGCTGGCGGGCATGGTGCTGGGGTAGCGCAGGTCCCAGGAGACCCGGTGCATGCCGGCGCCGGCCGGGGCCGTGATGCGGCGCACGACCTGGCCTTCGGCATCCGTGACGGTGAGCAGGATCACGGGGTCCTTCTCCCGCTCCTCGGCGCGCAGGTCCTCCCACTTCGGGTACTCGACGTTGCCGCCCTCCTTCTCGACCTCGGCCTCGGCCTCCCAGCGCATCTTCTTGCGGGTCTTCAGGTCCTCCTTGAGGTAGTAGGTGAAGACCGCGCCGAACGGTGGATTGGGAGCGGTGTAGAGGGTCTCGCCCTGGAACGCCTTGCCGGGCAGGCCGAGAGGCGAAGCCTCGATGAACATCCAGGTCTTCTTGACCGGGAAGAGGATCGCGTCCTTCTCGAGGTCGGCCTCGGTGCGGACCTGCCGCAGCGGCGTGTAGTCGTCCAGGATGTAGAAGCCGCGGCCGAACGTGGCCAGCACCAGGTCGTTCTCGCGCTGGTGGATGGCGATGTCGCGGACGGCGATTGTGGGCATGCCGCCGGAGAGCGGGATCCACTTCCTGCCGCCGTCGACGGTGAAGAAGATGCCGAACTCGGTGCCGGCGAAGAGCAGGTCGCGGTTGACGAAGTCCTCGGCCAGGGCGTAGACCGTGCCCCTCTCGGGCAGGTCGCCGGCGATGGAGGTCCAGGACCTGCCGCGGTCGGTGCTCTTGAGCACGTAGGGCTTGAAGTCGCCCATCTTGTGGTTGTCGAACGAGGCGTAGACGGTCGCGTCGTCGAAGCCCGAGGCCTCGAGGTCCGAGACGTAGGTGTTCTCCGGGATGCCCGGGAACTTCTCGATCTTGCGCCAGTTGGCGCCGGCGTCGTCGCTGACCTGGATCAGGCCGTCGTCGGTGCCGATGTAGAGCAGGTCCTCCTTCTTCGGCGACTCCGAGAGGGAGACGATGTTGCCGTAGAACGAGGTGGAGGCGTTCTTGGCCACGGCGTCGATGTTCCAGACCTTGCCCATGACCTTGAGCTTGTTGCGGTCGATGCGGCGGGTGAGGTCGGGGCTCACGGCGCGCCAGGAGTTGCCGCGGTCGTCGCTGCGGAACAGGCGCTGGGCCGCCAGGTAGAGGCGGGTGTGGGAGTGCGGGCTGATCATCAGCGGCGAGTCCCAGTTGTAGCGCAGCGGGTCCTCGCCCGGGCCGGGCTGCGGCTGGATGTCGACCGACTCGCCGCTCTTGCGGTCGAAGCGCACGATGCCGGCGTGCTGCGCCTCGGCGTAGATGATGTTCGGATCGGTCGGATCGACCACGGTCTCGAAGCCGTCGCCGCCGTTGGTGATGAACCAGTCGGCGTTGATGATGCCGTGGTTGGTGATGGTCCGGGACGGTCCGCCGAGGCTGAAGTTGTCCTGCGTGCCGCCGTAGACGTTGTAGAACGGCGTGTCATTGTCGAGGCTCACCCGGTAGAACTGGGTGACAGGCAGGTTCGGCTTGAAGATCCAGGTGGCGCCGCGGTCGTAGCTCTCGTAGAGACCGCCGTCGCAGCCGACCAGCAGGTGGTCGGTGTTGGCCGGGTCGATCCAGATGGCGTGGTTGTCGACGTGCTTGAAGCGCTCGCCGAGGTTGCGCCAGGTCTTGCCGCCGTCCTCGGTCACCTGGACGAAGACGTCCATGGAGTAGACGCGGTCGGCGTCGTAGGGATCGACGAAGATCTCCTGGTAATACTGGGCGCTGCCGGCGAAGTACTTGCCGCGGCGCTCCCAGTTGGCGCCGCCGTCCCTGGAGCGGAAGAAGCCGCCGGCGCCGCGCGCCGCCTCGACGATGGCGTAGACGGTGTCGGGCGCGGACGGGGCGATGGCGATGCCGATGCGGCCCTTCTCCTCCTTGGGCAGGCCGGCCTCGATCTTCTTCCAGTTGGCGCCGCCGTCCATCGACTTGTAGACGGCCGCCTCGGGGCCGCCATTGATCAGGGTCCAGACGTGGCGCCGGCGCTGGTAGGACGCGGCGTAGAGCACGTCGGGGTCGCGCGGGTCCATGGCCACGTCGGTCACGCCCGTGTTCTCGCTGATGGTGAGCACGGCCTTCCAGGTCTTGCCGCCGTCCGTGGTCTTGTACAGGCCGCGGTCGCCGCCTGGGTTCCAGAGCGGGCCCTGGGCGGCCACGTAGACGGTGTCGGAGTCGCGCGGATCGACCACGATCTTGCCGATGTGCTCGGAGCTCTTGAGACCCATGTTCGTCCACGTCTTGCCGCCGTCGAGGGACTTGTAGACGCCGTCGCCGTAGGCGACGCTGCGCTGGCTGTTGTTCTCGCCGGAGCCGACCCAGATCACGAGCGGGTTGTTCGGGTCGATGGTGATGCAGCCGATCGAGTAGGAGGGCTGGCCTTCGAAGATGGGGTTGAAGCTGGCGCCGCCGTTCGTGGTCTTCCAGACGCCGCCGGAGGCCACCGCGATGTACCAGGTGCTGGGCTTCTTGGGATCGACGGCGATGTCGATCACGCGGCCCGAGGTGAGGGCGGGCCCGATGCCGCGGAGCTCGAGGCCGGCGAAAGTGCCCGCGGAGAGCTTCTCTTTCTTCTCGTCCTTCTTGGCATCTGCGGCCTTGTCGGCCTTGCCCTTCTTGTCGACCTTCTGCGTCTTCGCGGCATGGACGGGGCCCCCTGCAAGCAGGAGCGACAGCAGAGCGATCGCAGCAGAGACTTGTTTCACAGGAAATCCTCCAATTCAATTCAGGATGGGCGCAAACGCGGAGACAAACCTCACCCACGCTCGGCCGCCCGATTGTAGACGGATACGCAGGGGGCGGGGGAAGGTTGCGGGGGAATGTCCCGCCTCGGGCTTCCGTTGCACCGCAGTAACACATTTGTTATACTCGCGGTGTGGAGTACTCGATCAGTTACTACAGCGAGGCCGTCGAAGAAGAGATCCTCGCGCTCCCGGACACGCTGGCTGCCCGCTACGTCGTCCTGACTCGACGAATGATCTCACTGGGGCCAAATCTCGGCGAGCCTCACACTGGAGCATTTGGGAGCGGGTTGTTCGAGCTCCGATTGAAGGGCCAGGAAGGAATCGCGCGCGTCTTCTTCTGCACGCTCGTGAGTAGACGAATCGTCATGCTCCACAGCTTCATCAAGAAGGCGCAGAAGACCCCTGCGAGGGAGATCAAGATCGCGGAAACGCGGATGAAGGAAGTGAAACATGCGGACTCATGACCAGATCGTCGAGAATCTCATGCGCCGTCCGGGGGTTCGGAAGGAGGTCGAACGCATCGAGCGGGAGGAATCCGCCCTGCTCGATGTCCTGCTCAAAGCCAGGCATGAAGCAGGGCTGTCTCAAGCGCAGGTTGCCGAGCTCATGGGCACCCAGGCGCCGGCCGTTGCCCGCCTCGAGCGCTCGCTGGCCACTGGAAAGCACTCGCCGTCAATCGCCACGCTGCGAAAGTACGCCAGGGCCTGTGGCAGGCGCTTGATCCTTGATGTCGAGTGACGCCGCCGGCTTCGCGTAGAGGGCGGTGTTACTCGCCGCTCTCCGCCGCCGTGCGCTTGCGGAACCACAGGTACGCCGGCAGGCCGAGGGCGAGGAGCCCCAGGCCGAGGAGGGACTCGACCGGCTTCTCGAGAAGGGTGTTTCCGACCAGGAGCAGGCTGGCGAGAATGAACAGGGCGGGGATCACGGGGTAGCCCCAGGTACGGTAGGGGCGGGGATGGTCCGGGCGGGTGCGCCGCAGGACGATCACGGCCGCGGCGGTGGCGGCATGGAACATCACCGAGACGAAGACCACGTAGGTGTAGAGCTGCTCGTAGGTGCCCGAGAGCGTCAGGAGCAGCGCCCAGGCGGTCTGCGCCCAGAGGCTGCGCACCGGCGTGCGGAAGCGCGGATGCACCTCGGCCAGCGAGTGGAAGAAGACGCCGTCCTCGGCCATCGGCAGGTAGATGCGCGAGCTGTAGAGGATCGTCGCGGAGAGGCAGCCAAAAGTCGAAACCAGGATCGCGAGCGAGACGAGCCTCGCCCCGGTGGGGCCGAAGAGGACGCCCGCCGCGGCCTCGCCGATGCGCGACGCTCCGGCCATCTCGGGCACCGTCAGCACCCGGATGTAGACCAGGTTGAGGAGCATGTAGAGGACGATCACGATGCCGGTCCCCAGGATCAGCCCGCGCGGCAGGCTCTTGCCGGGATCGCGCAGCTCGCCTGCCGAGCAGGTGAGGCCGTACCAGCCGTCGTAGGTCCAGAGAGCGGCGATCATCGCGACTCCGAAGGCGGTGAGCAGGGCGCCGCCCGCGATCCCCAGCGGGGCGGCCAGGTCCGCCTTGGAGGGAGCGGGGGCGAGCAGGCCGAGCGCGACGAGAGCCACGATCGAGCCGATCTTGAGGACCGTCAGCGTGTTCTGGACTCCGGCCCCCTCCTTGAGCCCCAGATGGTTGATCGCGGTGAGGACGAGGATCGCCAGGCAGGCCCCCGCCTTGATGGAGACGAAGGGGAGGAAGCTGGCCAGGTACGTGCCGAAGGCCACTCCAAGGGCGGCGATGCCGCCGGACATGATGACCAGGAAGGCCGCCCAGCCGAAGAGGAAGCCCCAGAGCGGACCGTAGGCCTCCCGCAGGTAGTGGTACATGCCGCCGGCGCGGGGGAACATGGCGCCGAGCTCGCCGTAGGTGAGCGCGCCCGCCAGGGTCAGCAGGCCGCCGGCCAGCCAGACCCCGAGGATCAGGCCGGCATGGGGCAGCACCCGCGCCATGTCGGACGTGGTCAGGAAGATGCCCGTGCCCACGATCGAGCCGATCGTGAGGAGAGCGCCGTCCCAGGTGCCCAGGCCGCGGACGAGGCCGGGACGGGGAGGAGGAAGCATGGCGGGGATTATAGGGTGGGGGGGCCTGAAAAGCGGCGAGGCCGCCCCGATTGCTCGGAAGCGGCCTCGAGTTTCGGGAGCGAAGAGGTTAAAGCCGGACGACGTTCTGGGCCGCGGGGCCCTTCTGGCCCTGGATGACCTCGAACTCCACGCGGTCGCCCTCGGCCAGGGACTTGAAGCCCTGACCCTGGATCGCCGAGTGATGGACGAAACAATCCTTCTGACCGTCCTCCGGCGTGATGAAGCCGAAGCCCTTGGTGTCGTTGAACCACTTCACTCTTCCGGTGATACGCATTCTGTGTTCTCTCTTTCTCTTGGATTGTGCCAGACACACGAAAGGGACCCGATCGACCAGGTCCCCCGAAACCGTGTTCGCTGGCGTGCAGGCAGACCCCACCTTGGGATCCGCGGCGCGGAGGATATTAGCTATCGCCGTTTTTGGTGTCAAGTGCAGTATGATCTCCGCACTGACCCTTGTTTGTTGATGTTCTGAGGAGGATCGCTGCGTCCGATTCAACGCGGTCGCCGTACCGCAAAGG
>Ga0068862_100003649_pt1 | contig 13169 bp, 9 predicted proteins | sample KBSSwiS52_FD_66598 | JGI IMG/M metagenome (GOLD analysis project Ga0068862, IMG submission 66598) | Switchgrass rhizosphere microbial communities from Kellogg Biological Station, Michigan, USA - KBS Switchgrass S5-2 | ecosystem: Host-associated > Plants > Roots > Rhizosphere > Soil ... | reverse complement strand
TGATATTGCTGAAGCAATATCGGCAAGTCCGGGACCGGAAGCGACTCGCTCGACCGACACTCGTCCGAACCTGCTTGCGAGATGTTCGGCAATCACGCGCTCCCGCGCGTCGAGTGGCGCGAAGGCGATATGCGCGCCTTCGGTCTCGATCACCTGCAGGCCGGTGCCGCGTCGAACCAGCATCGCAACGCCAAGGCCGGTACCGGGGCCTATGATGCTTATAACGCCCTGATCGGCTGTGGCTTCTGCGGGCCCATGGATATGGACAAGCTCTTCGGGCCGCAACGACGAGACGCCGTAAGCCATCGCTCCGAAATCATTGAGAATATGCGACTTTCCAACGCCTAGATCGGCCTGAAGGGTTCGGGTATCAATGGTCCAGTCGCTGTTGACGAAGCGAAGCACAGCCTCGCCGAGCGGAGCCGCGACCGCGATCGAAGCAGCATCGGGAAGCTTTTCCCGGAAGTCGGCGGCAAACCTCCCCCACGCACTGGCGAGGCCGGCATGGTCGGCCGCACGATAGCGATGGACCGCGCCAAGCACCGGCCGCCCGCCCGCCACGATCGTCGCTATCGCAAAGCGGACGTGGGTGCCGCCCGCGTCGACGACGACGATCCGCGGGTCAGCGATTCCGGCGCTCCTCGATCAGCGTATCGACGAGACCGGGATCGGCGAGCGTCGAGGTGTCGCCAAGCGTATTGAAGTCATGCTCGGCGATCTTGCGCAGGATGCGGCGCATTATCTTGCCCGAGCGGGTCTTTGGGAGCCCGGGCGTGAAGTGGAGGATGTCCGGCGTTGCGATCGCGCTGATCTCGGTCCGGACCATGTTGCGCAGCTCTTTCTCGAGATCCGCGCCCGGCGTTTGGCCAACCACCAGCGTCACATAAGCGTAAATGCCGGTGCCCTTGATGTCGTGCGGGTAGCCGACCACGGCGGCTTCGGCGACCGCGGGATGGAGCACCAGCGCCGATTCGACCTCCGCGGTGCCGAGGCGGTGGCCCGAAACGTTCAGAACATCGTCGACGCGTCCAGTGATCCAGTAATAGCCGTCCTCGTCGCGCCGGCAGCCGTCGCCGGTGAAATATTTGCCTTTGTAGGTGGAGAAATAGGTCTGCACGAAGCGCTCATGGTCGCCGTAAACCGAGCGCATCTGCCCGGGCCAGCTGCGCGCGATGCACAGATTTCCGGATACCGCGCCTTCGAGCACAGTGCCTTCATGGTCGACGATCTGCGGGAGCACCCCGAAAAACGGCTTGCCCGCAGAGCCCGGCTTCATGTCGTGCGCGCCGGGGAGGGTGGTGATCATGATGCCGCCGGTCTCGGTCTGCCACCAGGTATCGACGATCGGGCAGCGGCCCTCGCCGACGACGCCATGATACCATCGCCACGCCTCGGGATTGATCGGCTCGCCGACCGAACCGAGCAGGCGCAATGACGAGCGATTGTAGCGCTTTACGGGCGCATCCCCCTCACGCATCAGCGCGCGGATCGCGGTCGGCGCGGTGTAGAAGATGTTGACCTTGTGCCGATCGATCACGTCCCAGAAGCGGCCCGCATCGGGATGATTGGGGACGCCTTCGAACACCAGGCTGGTCGCCGCGTTGGCGAGCGGTCCGTAGACAACATAGCTGTGGCCGGTGACCCAGCCGACATCGGCGGTGCACCAGAAGACCTCGCCGAGCTTATAGTCGAACACATAATGAAAGGTGGTCGCGGTCCACACGGCATAGCCGCCGGTGGTATGCAGCACGCCCTTGGGTTTGCCGGTCGAGCCCGAGGTGTAGAGGATGAACAGGGGATCCTCGGCATTCATCGGCTCGCACGGGCATTCGTCGGCGACCGTCTCTCCGAGTTCGTGGTACCAGTGATCGCGTCCCGCGACCGTCTCGACCTCATTGCCGGTGTGGCGCACGACCAGCACCGCATCGACGCCGACCTCGGTGAGGGCGGCGTCGACATTGGCCTTGAGCGGGACAAACTTGCCGCCGCGCATCCCACCATCGGTAGTGACGACGAAGCGGCTGCCGCAATCATCGATTCGGCCACGCAGCGCTTCGGGCGAGAAGCCGCCGAACACCACCGAATGGACGGCGCCGATCCGCGCGCAGGCAAGCATCGCTACGGCGGCGTCGAGGATCATCGGCATGTAGATTGTGACGCGGTCGCCCTTGCCCGCGCCGAGTTGCTTGAGGCAGTTCGCCATTTTCACGACCTCGGCGTGAAGCGCGCCGTAGCTGAGGCTGCGCGTGACGCCGGGTTCATCGCCCTCCCAAATCAATGCAATCCGGTCGGCATGAGCTTCGAGATGACGATCAACACAATTATAACAGATATTTAGCTCGCCATCCTCAAACCATTTCACAGAAACAGGGTCGTAGGACCAGTTGGCGATTCGGTTTGGCTCCCGGGTCCACGAGATCCGCTTGCTCTGCGCCTTCCAGAAAGCGTCGGGATCATCGAGCGACAATTTGTAGAGCCGGTCAAAATCAACGGCCGTGCAATGGCTGCCGGCCTCCGCCTCGAGCGGGCGTGCAACGAAATCGCTCATCCTGTCCAAATATCCTTCCGGTTTATGCAACCCGATCTGCCAGCTTTGCACTGATCCGGGAAGCGTCCCCGGTGTCCTGCGCCGCATATCCTGCATTTTTGTCGTACTATCGGTCGCGTTCGTCCCACCTCGCTGGTTATCCGGCCGCCGAAGCGCTCCTGTCGCGGGGGAGACGGAGCGTTAGTGGATGGCGAGTGACAGTGCGTTGGCATTGGGGCACATAGTGCGCCCAGGCAATCGAGGGACCGTCGCATTCATGCCGACTGTAAAGGGCGATGCGCGGTGGGGCGATGCGATACGATTGACCCTCGGCCTCTGGCTTTTCGTCGCCCTGACCGCCTTGCCCTACATCATGATCCGCCACGGCAACGAATCTTTCCTCAGCGTGCTGCTCGACGAATCGACCGTCGTCATATCGATCGCATTGTCGCTGCTCGTTTTCGCCTGCTTCCGCGCGACGATCGAATGGCCCGACACCCTACGCGGGATCGTATTGGCGGGGGCGGTGCTGACGGCTTCGTTCGCGCAGACCGCGTTCGAGCTGTCCCTGATCGCCTGGATGGCTGAAAACGCGTATTTGTGGAATAACTTGTCTCACGATCTTGCAGCGGGATATGAGAAGGCCTTCAAATATCTACTGGTCTTCGGGATCAACCTTGCCTTCTTCCAGCTTGCCTTTGCGCATCGGCGAACGCTGCGCGACGAGCGGCAGCTGACCGACGCGCGCGCGGCCGCGCACCATGCCCAACTCGAAGCGCTGCGCTACCAGCTCAATCCGCATTTCCTGTTCAATACGCTCAATTCGATCTCCTCGCTGATCGTCACCCGGCGCAACGAGGATGCCGAGCATATGACCAACAAGCTTTCGACCTTTCTGCGTTCGTCGCTGATCTGCGACCCGGCGGGTCTCGTCCCGCTCGACGACGAACTTGCGCTGATCGAGGAGTATCTCGATATCGAGGCGGTGCGGTTCGGCAACCGCCTGGACGTCGACATCGCAAGCGACGAGCGCGCCGGCCGCGCGCTGATCCCGGGCTTCCTGGTCCAGCCCCTGGTCGAGAATGCAATCAAGCACGGAGTTGCACCATCGCGTGAACCGGTCACGATCAAAGTTGCCGCCACACTTGAAGATGGCTTGCTATGTATCAGCGTTGAAAACGATAATCCGCCAGGCGTCGACCATGCCGCGCTTCGTGGCACGGGTGTGGGCCTGGTCAACGTTCGCCAGCGCCTGAAGGCGGTCTACGGCGAACGCGCCAGCCTGGTCGCCGAGGCGGTCGGGAATATCTATCGCGCAACTATCTGCATCCCCGACGTCAAGGCCAAGTCGTGATCGGTTGCGATGGGACGCCCTTCCATGCTTGAAGATTCCGAGCCACCGCCGCAGAATGATCCGGCGAGCGGCCAGCGATCATGCTGGTCCGGGGAGGTGGCAATGCGCGTGTTGCTGGTCGATGATGAGGATCTCGCGCTCGACCGCCTGCAGACCTTCTTCGGCGACATCGACGGCGTCGAAGTGGTCGGCAAGGCGCGCGACGGCGATTCCGCGCTCGATGCCATCGAGCGGTTGCGGCCCGATCTGGTCCTGTTCGATATCCAGATGCCCGGCCGCAACGGCTTACGCGCAGCCGCCGACATCAATGTCGAGCCGCGGCCGGAGGTCATCTTCGTCACCGCGCACGAGCATTATGCGCCCGATGCGTTCGAGGTCGATGCGGCGGATTATCTGCTCAAGCCGGTGCGATTCGACCGCCTTCGCCAGGCAGTCGAGCGGGCGCGCCGGCGCCGGGCGCTGCGCGAACGGGCCGAGCGCGCCGGCGAGCTTGAGGAGGAAGTGGCTGCGCTTCGCAGCAGCGGCGCTGCTGGCCTCGAGGACGGCGGCTTCTGGGTGCCCGAGCGGCATGGCCAGCGCCGGGTTCCACTCGAGGCGATCGACTGGATCGAGGCGGCGCGCGACTATGTGCTTCTCCACACCGACATCCGCAGCCATCTGCTGCGGATCACGATGGCGGCGCTGGAGGAAAAGCTGGCCGGATCAGCCCTGCTGCGCGTCCACCGTTCGGCCTTCGTCAGGCCGGACCGGGTGACCGAGGTGAAGCGGGCGAACCGATCAATGTCGCTGGTGCTGAACGACGGCGCGACCGTACAGGTCGGGCCGAGCTATATGGACAGTGTGAAGGCGGCGCTGGCGCTCGATTGAGCCCGGGCAGAATAAGGTGGCCAGACTCGGCAGGCGGGGGATCCATGCCGTTGGAGTCTGGCGCACCGTCTCGGGATCCGCCGGGGTGCGGGCCCGAGCGTCAGCCGGGTCAAACGATCAGCGCCGTCGATGTCGCGACGGTCACCAGCATGGTGGTGACGAACAAGGCTGCCATGCAGGTGGAAAAGGTGCGGATCACGGATGCAGTCATTTCAAATCTCCTGGAAGGCCGGGTCGGCCGATGGGCATCGACTAGGCCCCAGTTGCGGCGAGTGCTGCCGCGCTGCGACATGACTGCCGCTTCCTTCGACTGGACTGCACCGGTGCGACAAAATGCGCCGGAGCCGCGATGAATTTGCGTCCGGTGTCAGGCGCCCGGACAGGATTACCGACGCCGGCGGCACATCGCATGTGCGGCGTCAAGGTGACTGCTGGGGAGAAAATCGTTCCGGAACAATAGTTTCGGCATGACATCGTGCCTCCCGCGAACGCATTAAAAAGGGCCGGCCGTCTTCAAATTAACATTTGAGTGACCATATGGAGCCATGAAGGCAGGGATTTCCGATGCTTAACGAGTCATCGGATTCCCGGAACCGCTAACCGGCTCGTCGTTGCCCGCCTTCGTGCGTGCGGCTATTGGGTCGGTCTTCTTGGAGTCGATATGCTGCCATCCCTCGCGCGACGGAGCGTTGCTACGCTTGCGCTTCCCAACCCCCAGCAATGGGCGGCCTCGGCCGTGTTCGGAACGATTCTGGGTCTCTATCTGCTTGCCGGGTTCAGCCTGGGGGGAGTCGGCGGTGACGATGCGCGCGCCTTTAGCGGGGCATTGCCGAAATCCTGGATGACCCGTTCGGCCACTGGCCTGGACGCCGCGCCTCCGCAGCCGGAGCCGCTCGCGTTCAAGGATATCCCGGTGATGGACGCGGTCGCGATCAACAATAGCATCCCGCTTTCGAATGAATCGAATCCGGCCGCGCGGCCTTTCTCGCTCAGCGCGGCGAGCGCGGTCGATCGGATGCGTTCGCTCGATTGCCTCACCGCCGCGGTCTATTACGAGGCCGGAATCGAAACGGCAGACGGCCAGCGCGCGGTTGCCCAGGTGGTGCTCAACCGCCTTCGCCATCCGGCATTTCCCAAGACCATCTGCGGCGTGGTGTATCAGGGATCCGAGCGGGCGACGGGCTGCCAGTTCACCTTCACCTGCGATGGAGCGCTGTCGCGTCGGCCCTCGGCCGCTGGTTGGGCACGCGCGCGGCAAATCGCGGAGGAGGCGCTGGACGGAAGCGTCTACAAGCCGGTCGGCTATGCGACCCATTACCACACCAACTGGGTCGTCCCGTACTGGAGTTCGAGCCTGACCAAGGTCGCCAATGTCGGCACGCACATATTCTATCGCTGGGAAGGCGGCTGGGGCCGACCCGCGGCGTTTCGTTATGCTTATGCCGGCTCGGAGCCCGACATTTCGCGCGCGGGAACGCGTTCCGAGGAGAGCGTCGCTGGCGATCCTTTGCTGAGCCCCGACGAGATGCTGGCGCCGAACGTCAATCGCGCCGCGCTCGAAATGGCGGGCCGCACCGTATTGAGGCATTATGAGCCGCTTCGCGAGCAGGCCGCCACTGCCGCTCGGGTCGAACTGGCCAAGGCCAATGTGCCGGCGAGTCTGCGCTGGTCGCTGACCGGCGAGAAAGCAGACGCGCCGCCGGCAGCGGCCAAGAACGCCCCGCCCGCGCCGGTTATCATCGTTGGACCCCCGGCTCCTGTTTCGAAGGCGGCGGCGGTTCCGGCCGAGGCCAAATAACCTAGCCTACCCCTGCTTGAGGATCAGCCGCATGCTGTGGAGCAGCGGCTCGGTATAGCCCGACGGCTGCGCCTCGCCTTGAAAGACCAAAGCCGAGGCGGCGCGGAAAGCGATGCTCCCGGCCGGATCCGACGCCATCGGCCGGTAGAGCGGATCACCCGCATTCTGCCGGTCGACGATCGACGCCATGCGTAGCAGCGCCTCTTCGACCTGTTCGCGCGTCAATATCCCGTGACGCAGCCAGTTGGCGACATGCTGGCTCGAAATGCGGCAGGTCGCGCGATCCTCCATCAGGCCCACGTCGTGGATGTCGGGAACCTTCGAGCAGCCGACGCCCTGATCGATCCAGCGCACGACATAGCCCAATATGCCCTGGACGTTGTTGTCGAGCTCCTCGCGGATCTCCTCTGACGACCAGTTACGCCCGGCCGCGACCGGTATCGTCAGCATGCCGGGGAGATTGTCGCCCTTGCGCCCGGCGAGCTCGGCCTGACGCGCGGCGACGTCGACCTGGTGATAATGGACGGCGTGCAGCGTGGCTGCGGTGGGGGACGGCACCCAGGCGGTCGTGGCGCCGGACTGGGGATGCGCGGCCTTTTGCGCGAGCATGTCGGCCATGCGGTCGGGCATTGCCCACATGCCCTTGCCGATCTGCGCACGGCCCGCGAAACCGCAGGCCAGGCCCACGTCGACATTGTTATTCTCATAGGCGCCGAGCCAGGTCGACGCCTTCATCTCGCCTTTGCGGATCATCGGGCCGATCCGCATCGAGGTGTGGATCTCGTCGCCGGTCCGGTCGAGGAAGCCGGTGTTGATGAATACGATCCGGTCGCGCACGGTATGGATCACTGCGGCAAGGTTGACGCTGGTGCGCCGTTCCTCGTCCATGACCCCGATCTTGATCGTGTTGCGGTCGAGCCCGAGCAGATCCTCGACCCGGTCGAACAGCTGCCCGGCGAAAGCCGATTCCTCCGGCCCGTGCATCTTTGGCTTGACGATGTAGATCGATCCTGCCGGGCTGTTCGCGCGCGCGCCGCGCACGTCGTGGAGCCCGATAAGCGCGGTGATGACCGCGTCGGCCAGGCCTTCGAAGACTTCCTCGCCTTCGAACCTCAGCATCGGATTCGTCATCAGATGCCCGACGTTGCGGATGAACAGCAAAGCGCGCCCCCGCAACGTCAGCGGCGATCCGTCGGGCGCCACGTAGCTGCGATCCGGTTCGGCGCGCCGGGTGACCTGCTGCCCGGCCTTGCCGAAGCTGGCGCTGAGGTCGCCCTTCATCAGCCCGAGCCAGTTGCGATAGACGCCGATCTTCTCTTCGGCATCGACCGCAGCGACGCTGTCCTCGCAATCGACGATCGTCGTCACTGCACTTTCAAGCAGGATATCGGCGACGCCGGCCCGGTCATCGCGGCCGATGGCGTGCGAGCGGTCGATCACGATCTCGATATGCAGGCCGTGATGGCGCAGCAGGATCGAATCCCCGCGGGTGCCGGCGAAAAGCGAAGCATCGGCGAGGCGGCCGCAATCGGTCGTCAGGCTTCCGTTCGCGACCGTGTAGCCGGTCACGTCCGCATGGCTGCCGCCGGTCAGCGGTGCGACCGAATCGAGGAAGTTCCGGCCCCAAGCGATAACCCGGGCGCCGCGTTCCGGATCATATCCGCCACCGGCCGGCAGGTCGCCGATCGCGTCGGTGCCGTAAAGCGCGTCATAGAGGCTTCCCCAGCGGGCGTTGAGCGCGTTCAGCGCATAACGGGCATTGTTTACCGGAACGACGAGCTGCGCACCTGCGAGCGTGGCGACCTCCGGGTCGACGTTGCGCGTGCCGATCGTGAACGGCGCGGGGGTGGGGACGAGGTAGCCGATCCCGCGCAGGAAGGCTTCCTCATCGGCGGGGGCCGGCGCGCGCCCGTCGAGTTTCTCGTTGCGCGCGTCAATCTGTGCCTGAAGCGAGTCACGCTTGGCCAGCAGCCGCCTGTTATCGGGCGAGAGGTCCCGCACGAGCTCGGAGAAGCCGGCCCAGAACGCGGCCGGCTCGATATCCAGACCGGGCAGGACCTCTTCGTCGATGAATGCCCGCAACCGCGCGTCTACGGCCAAGCCTGCTTGTCGCGTTTCGACCGGGATCGGCTGGGCAAGGCTTTGGGACTCGGACGCGGTCATCACATTCTCCTGGTGGGCGCCCGCCAAATTCCCCGGTTCGCGCATGGATGCAAGGGAAGATGAGCGTCGATCAAAAAACAGGCCCCGCCCGACGGTTGCCGTCGTCGGGCGGGGCGATAGGTCGGTCGGTGACTCTTTCGACTGCGATACCCGTAGCTCAGGCCGCAACCGGCTTCCGGAACTGGTCTGCTTCGGTCGAATCGCCCAGCGCGGTCGTCGAGGCTTCGCCACTCGAAACGGTCTGCGCCACCAGGTCGAAATAGCCGGTGCCGACTTCGCGCTGGTGCCGCGTGGCGGTGTAGCCCGCTTCCTCGGACGCGAATTCAGCCTGCTGGAGCTCCGAATAAGCAGCCATGCCGCGATCGCGATAGCCGCTGGCGAGCTCGAACATGCTGTGGTTGAGGCTGTGAAAGCCGGCCAAAGTGACGAACTGGAACTTGTAGCCCATCGCGCCCAGCTCACGCTGGAACTTCGCGATCGTCGCCTTATCGAGCTTCGCTTCCCAGTTGAAACTGGGCGAGCAATTATAGGCCATCAGCTTGCCGGGATGGGCTTTCTGTATGGCTTCGGCGAAGCGGCGCGCATCGTCGAGATCGGGATGGCTGGTTTCCCACCACAAGAGGTCGGCATGCTCGGCGAACGCCAGGCCGCGCTTGATGCAATGATCGAGGCCGGTGCCGTCCTTCAGCCGGAAGAAGCCTTCCGAGGTGCGCTCGCCGGTGATGAACTCACGGTCGCGCTCGTCGACGTCCGAGGTCAGCAGCTTGGCGCTCTCGGCGTCGGTGCGGGCGACGACGATGGTAGGAACGCCGCAGACGTCGGCCGCGAGCCGCGCCGAATCCAGGTTGCGGATATGCGCCTGGGTCGGGATCAGGACCTTGCCGCCGAGGTGGCCGCACTTCTTTTCGGAGGCGAGCTGATCCTCATAATGGACCCCCGCGGCGCCGGCCTCGATATAGGCCTTCATGATCTCGAAGCAGTTGAGCGGACCGCCGAATCCGGCCTCGGCATCGGCGACGATCGGCGCGAACCAGTCGCGCTTCGCACCGCCCTCGCTATGCTCGATCTGGTCGGCGCGCTGCAGCGTGCGATTGATGCGGCGGCACAGCTCCGGGCCGGCGTTGGCGGGATAAAGCGACTGGTCCGGATACATGGCGCCGGCGGTGTTCGCATCGGCCGCGACCTGCCAGCCCGACAGATAGATGGCCTTCAGGCCGGCGCGGACCATCTGCATCGCCTGGTTGCCGGAAAGGGCACCAAGCGCGTTGATATAATCCTCACTGTGTAAAAGCTCCCAAAGGCGATTGGCGCCGCGCTTTGCCAGCGTATGCTCGATCGGCAGCGAGCCGCGCAGCCGTTCGACATCGGCAACGCTGTAGGGGCGGCGGATGCCGTCGAAACGGCCGGGGCTCGCTGGGACAAGGCTGCTGAAATCCGACACATGTTTTCTCCCTGTTTGGAGGCGGCCGGTTAGGACGTCTTTTACGCATGTGCAGCATCAATCGAGCTGGAATGTAAATTTACGACTTGCAACTATTGTGAAGGTTTGACAGATTTACAAAATGGCGGGCGAACGGAAGCTATTCCTTGGCGGGCGGCTACGGCGGTTGCGCCGCGAGCTGGGCCTCAACCAGAGCGCGATGGCGGGCGAACTCGGAGTCTCGCCGAGCTATCTCAACCATCTCGAGCGCAACCAGCGACCGCTTACCGCCCAAGTATTGCTGCGGCTGACAAAATCCTATGACATCGACTTCAAGAGCTTCACGGCCGACGGCGAGGGGACCGGGGTCGATGATCTGATCGAGATATTTGCCGACCCGATGTTCGGTGACCTTGCGGTCGCGCGATACGAATTGCTCGAGGTGGCCGAAAATTCGCCGTCCGTCGCCGATGCGATTTCGCGGCTCTATTCGGAGATTCGCGAGCGGCGAAAGCTGCCGACCGATGCAATCGTCGACGAAGCGGCGCTGGTCACGCCGCACACCTGGGTGCGCGATTACATCCAGTCGCAGCGCAATTATTTCGAGGCGCTGGAAGAATCGGCGGAGACGCTGTCCGGCGCGCTGAGCGACCGGCTCGCATTGTTCCAGTCGCTGCGCGTGCGGTTGAAGAACGCGTTCGGTGTCGAGACGAGAATCGTCCCGCCCGAGCTGTTGGACGGCGCGAACCAGCATTACGATCTGCATCGCAAGCGGCTGATGCTTTCCGAATCCTTGCGCTCCGAAAGCCGGCAGTTCGCCGTCGCCTATCAGCTCGTGCTGTTCGAGTTTCGGGCGCTACTGGTGCGGATGATCGAAAACGCCGGTGCCCCGGACGCGACTTCAGGGCGCCTGCTGCACATGTCGCTGGCCAATTACGCGGCCGGCGCGGTCCTGATGCCTTATGCGCGTTTCCTCGAATCGGCCGAGTCCTATCGCTACGATATCGACCGCCTGTGCGCGGAATTCGGAGTCAGCGCGGAACAGGTCGCCCACCGTATGACCACGCTCGGACGCAATGGCGCGCGCGGTATTCCGTTCTTCATGCTGCGCGTCGATTCGGCGGGGAACATCTCCAAGCGCTTTGCCGGCGAGAGCTTTCCCTTTTCGCGTTTCGGCGGCACCTGTCCGCGCTGGAACCTGCATGCCGCCTTCCAGACGCCGGATCGGGTCTCGACGCAGGTGGTCGAAACGCCCGACGGCCAGCGCTTCTTCACGATCAGCCGCACCGTCCACCGCTCGGCGCGGCTCGATCCGCGCGAAAGCAATCAGCTTGCGATCGGCCTCGGCTGCGATCTTAAATATGCAGCGCGGATCGCCTATTCGGACGGGCTTGACCTGAAATCGCCCTATGTCACGCCAATCGGGCCGGCCTGCGTCATCTGTCCGCGCATACGCTGCCCGCAGCGGGCAGCCGCTCCCGCCGGGCGGGTCCTCATGGTCGATGAAAGCCAGAAATCGATATCGTCCTATCCATTCCTGGGCGAATAGTGCCGTCATGGCGACGAATCTGTTCACGAACTTCCAGGCCCACTTTCCAGCGGATCATCACGCACCGTTCCTCCTGCTTCCGGATGGCGGGTCCATTTCCTACGCCGAACTGCTTGTCCGGACTGCGCGCCTTGCGAATTTGTTCGTGGCGATGGGGGTTCGCCCCGGCGACCGGATTGCGGCCCAGACCGACAAGAGCCCGGAGGCGTTGCTCATCTATCTTGCTTCCTTGCGTGCCGGCGGCGTCTATCTACCGCTCAATTCGGACTACACCGCCGCCGAGGTGAGATATTTCCTCGATGATGCCGAGCCGGCGCTGTTCATCTGTCGCCCCGAGACCGAGCCGGAGATGGCCAGGCTGTGTGGCGAGCTTGGCGTCCCGAACTTGCTCACGCTCGGCGCGAACGGTGCGGGGACGCTGGTCGATACGGCCGCCGAGCAACCAGCCGAGTTCGAAGACGCCGGGCGCGCGGACGATGATCTGGTCGCGATTCTCTACACGTCGGGAACGACCGGGCGCTCGAAAGGGGCGATGCTGACGGCGCGTAATCTTCTGTCGAACGCCGAGACGTTGCGCGATCATTGGCGCTTCACGCCGCACGACTGCCTGCTTCACGCCCTTCCTATCTACCACACGCACGGTCTGTTCGTGGCGACCAACGTCGCGCTTGTGGCAGGATCGTCGATGATCTTCCTGTCGCGCTTTTCTGTGCCCGAACTGATCCGGCTGATGCCGCTTGCCACCGTGCTGATGGGTGTGCCGACATTTTATACGCGGCTGCTCGCCGACCCGGCCTTCACGCGCGACGTCACGGCGGCAATGCGGTTGTTCATTTCCGGATCGGCGCCGCTGTCGGCCGAGACCCACAAGCAGTTCTCGGAGCGTACCGGCCATGCGATCCTCGAACGCTACGGGATGACCGAGACCAACATGATCACCTCGAATCCCTATGACGGGGATCGGGTGCCGGGAAGCGTCGGCTTCGCGCTGCCGGGGGTTGCAGTGCGTATCGCCGATCCGGAGACAGGGAACGTCGTAGCGGACGGCGAGGTCGGCGTGATCGAGGTGCGCGGTCCCAATGTGTTCAAAGGCTATTGGCGCATGCCCGAAAAGACTGCCGAGGAGCATCGCGCCGACGGCTTTTTCATCACCGGCGACCTCGCCCGCAGGGATAAGCGCGGCTACATCCATATCGTCGGCCGCGCGAAGGACCTGATCATCTCGGGCGGTCTCAACGTCTATCCGGCCGAGGTCGAGGCAGGGCTCGATGCGATCGACGGCGTGGCCGAGAGCGCGGTGATCGGTGTCCCTCATCCAGACTTCGGCGAGACGGTGGTGGCGGTGGTCCGGGCCGAACGCGATTCGCTCGGCGAGCAGGACGTGCAGGCCGCCCTTGGCGACTCGCTTGCCCGTTTCAAGCAGCCGCGGCGGGTCATCTTCGTGACGGAACTGCCCCGCAACGCGATGGGCAAGGTGCAAAAGAACCTGCT
>Ga0068862_100003648_pt1 | contig 13173 bp, 10 predicted proteins | sample KBSSwiS52_FD_66598 | JGI IMG/M metagenome (GOLD analysis project Ga0068862, IMG submission 66598) | Switchgrass rhizosphere microbial communities from Kellogg Biological Station, Michigan, USA - KBS Switchgrass S5-2 | ecosystem: Host-associated > Plants > Roots > Rhizosphere > Soil ... | reverse complement strand
CGTAGACATCATGCCTGCGATAATTAAAATAACCACAGTCCCCGAATAGCCCTAGCAAGGTCAATATTAACACCTTTAATGCCTACCCTGGCAAAGTGCTGTAAGCGCTGCAAATAATGAAGAGAGCAACGCATATATCTACCACATGGCATTCTTTTTTTACTTAAGAGCTGAGAATTTGGTATGAAAACATAAATGTACATCCACACATTTAAACTATCGTCTATCTATTTCCGTAAGTTGGATTGAAAAATATGGGAACAATTTAGTTATCTTGTAGGTGGTAAGAATTGCGTGTAATTAATACGCAGCAATTTACAATTCATTTATTTTTTTATTTAAATTGCCGTGATAAATTACCGGAATGTAACAAAAACATCTTAATTGCAGCCCTGGTTATAATTTTATTATCCGTTTAAAGGTTCCCGCAATTCAGTTGTATACGATAAAATAATGGGAATAATAAGGGAGAAATTTTTCTCAAACAAAAGAATCATTGGTGGGGTTTTTTAATATAACATTTTCAAATTATGTACATGAAATTTTTACCGAAATTACTTTTCCTGCTTTTGATAGCGATTTCTTTTTTAAACCCGGAGGCATTTGCCCAGCAAAAAGATGCTGCAGATAGTTCTTCACAATTTAAGACAGTCGTCGCGGGGCCACAGTACAAGCGCTCACGCTGGCATCAATTTTTTTGGGGCAAAAACTATCGCAAAGAATGGAGCACCCCCGTTCGTCTTCCTGTCTTGTTATTGAATAATACCAAGGGTGGACTTATTGCCAGCGGTGAAGGCGGTGGCCATCAAACAACATCGCTACATCTTGAAACCAAAGACGGTAAAAATTATACCGTCAGGTCAGTTGATAAAAAACTTGGAAAAGTATTGCCAACGGATTTCTTAGGCACTTTTATAGAAGACATTGCCAATGATGAAGTTTCTATGTCACATCCCTACGCAGCAGTTACAGTCCCTGATATGGCACAAAGCGCGGGTATTTATCATACCAGTCCTGAATATATTTATTTACCAAAGCAGGAAGCGCTGGGCAGTTTTAATGACAAGGCAGGAAATAATGTGTACCTCTTTGAACAGAGGCTTAGGGGAGACTGGAAAAATGCTGACAACCTTGGAAATTTCGAAAAGTTTTATGATACAAGTGATGTAATTAAAAAGACGCAGGAAGAAACGGAATATCGTGTCGACCAGGTGGCTTATGTAAGAGCAAGACTTTTTGATATGTTTTTAGGCGATTGGGACCGGCATGGAGACCAATGGAGATGGGGTATTGTAAAAAAAGGAGATGAAAAAATCTTTGTACCCGTTCCGCAGGACAGGGACCAGGTTTATTTTAAGCATAACGGTGTAGCTCTCGATGCTGCGATTTATGCTGCCGGTATTAAATATTTCCAAAGTTTTAAAGATCATATCAGTAACGTTAAAACATATAACTATGAAGAGCGTTGGCAGGACAGGCTTTTTACTAATCATTTAAACAGGGCTGACTGGGAAAACGTTGCCAAAAAACTGCAGGAATCCCTTACAGACAACGTTATTGAAAATGCCGTAAAAAAAATGCCTCCTGAAATTTTTGCCATCTCAGGAAATCATATTATTTACGATCTGAAGTCGAGGCGTAACCATTTATTGGATTATGCCATAAAATATTACCTGTTTCTATCCAAAGAAGTGCAGGTTGTTGGATCAAAAGGCTCGGATTATTTTGACATAAAAAGAATGAATGATAGTGAGACTGTAGTGAATTTATACAACATTAATAAAAAAGGAATAAAAGAACCCAATGCATATTATTCCCGCACTTTTCTTACGGGTGAAACCAAAGAGATCCGTTTGTTCGGCTTATCAGGGAACGATGTTTATACAACCGAGGGAAAAGTAAATGACGGAGTAAAGATAAGAATCATTGGAGGCCATGATAAAGATTCAATGATAGTTAACTCTGTAGCTGGCCGCAATGCTAAAACATATATATATGACGGGCCTGATGATTATGTACAGGCAGGATCAAAGATAAAACGTCATATCTCAAATGACAGCGCCGTACATTCATATGAATACCGGGATTTTACCTATGACGCCAGGGGAACTAAGGTATCATTATTTTATAGTTTGGCTGACCGCATTTTTATTGGATTTGGCTATGGATGGGTACATCAGCATTGGAGAAAATCGCCTTTTGCTTTTAAGCAGAATCTGAGTGTACATTATTCCATAACTCAAAAGGCTGTGAGTTTTACCTACACGGGATTGTTTCCGTATACAATCGGTAAATGGAACTTTGCATTGCTGGGAAATTATGATTTCATTCGCTGGACTAATTATTACGGTGCCGGAAACGAAAGCCTGTTCACAACTAAGAATAAAGATTTTAACAGGATGAGAAGCAGGCAGGGGAGCGCCAGTATAGGCTTTAACAGGAAAGCAGGGAATAATTTTTTTGAGATTAATGGCTTTTACCAAAGTGTGAAGATCATTAATGATGCAGAGCGTTACGTTGCAAAGACTATCGCTCCGGTGGACCCAAACCTGTTTGAATTAAAAAGTTTTGCAGGTGCTTCGGCGGGATACAGCTTTTCCAAGTTAAATGATGCCAGAGTACCTACCAGTGGAATTACTTTTTCGGGAAACGCTTCCTACACACAAAACGTAAAGAAAAGCAACATGTCTTTCTGGAAATATGGCGGCAATCTCCAGTTATATCTCCCACTCACTTCAAAATTTTCCCTGGCTGTATCAGGAGGGGTTGAATCTATTAGCGACAGCGCTGAATTTTATCAGTATCCTTCTATTGGAGGCGGGCCTAATTTACGTGGATTTCAATTAGAAAGATTTTATGGTAAAACGGCTTTTTATAATAGCAACGAACTCCGTTTTATCACCAAAATAAAAAGTTACCTTCTTAATGGCAGGGCGGGGCTGCTCGCTTTTGTTGACGATGGCAGGGTTTGGATGCCCGGGGAAAAATCTGATACATGGCATATAGGATATGGTGGTGGAATACTTGTAGCGCCATTTAATTTTATACTTTTTGATATAACCTATGGCATCTCGAAAGAGGTGAGTTTAATTCAGTTAAGACTGAACATGAAGCTGTAATACCTGTCAAATGATTCTATGAAATAATAAGTCCGATACTCTTAGAATGCGCAATGGCTTCTTCGCTGTGAATAAAATAACAGCAATGGCTACCTGCAGCAGTTATTTTATCAACTACTTTTTGAACTCGTGCATATTTTTTTCTATGTACCCTGCGTATATAAACTGCAAAAATTTTATCAGCAAAATGATCTACGAGTGCTGAGTAAATATGTGGATCTTCCTGCGAATCATCGCCAAATAAAACAAACCGCAGGTGCGGATATGCTTCAATAATCCGTACAATGCGTATAAACTTTGTTGCATGTTTATTTTGACCGGTGCGCAATACATCTCTGAATTTTTTCAATTCATTCAGAAGATATACTCCTTTGGGCAGCCCGTTCTTTCTTGAAAATTCCTGTATAAAATCAAAAAGGTTCCATTCACTGCTGGATACATAAAAAAAAGGATTGGAGGCATGTTCCTTTTGGGCCGAAGCAGCCAGGAGCTGGTAATGATTTACGACTCCCGCAAAAGGTTTCCGGCTTCGTGCATTTTTAGTAAGTAATACATACAACCGCTTACGGATCCTTGAGGAATACGATATTAAAAAAGTATCATCAATATCAGAAACAAAAGCATGTGTAGAGTTGAAAGGGATATGCACCTGCCCTGTTGCGGAAATTTTCCTGCTGTGGTATTTATTTTCTTCCAGGTGGATTACAATAGTATGCCACCCTGGCTTTGGGGGTATTAAAGGAGCCCATTCAAACTTGAAAAATCCATCGTCCTGGGATTGCGAATGCAATACACTACCCTCCCACTCCATCGATAGATTTGCAAATTTATAAGGCTTCACCATAAATAAACGCAACATGGAAAAAATATTGATAATCCAGTTTTGCCGGTAAGTTTTACGTAACATCGGGCTTAGTGCCAGCACATGCCCAAATGCAATTACCTTTTCCGAACTGCCGTATCCGTTGTATACTTTAATCACCGGGTGGTGATCAAGCCTGAATAAAAGCAGCATCTTCTGTTTTATTCTGATAAACAACGAAAGTTTCTTTTCTTTATGTTTCAATTTTAAAATTTCATCAATCGGGAACCTGAAAGATATTATGGAAAATCCGGCCGGCTTAAAGATATTATTTGTTATCAACCCTATATCAGGTGGAAAGAAAAAGATTAATTGGGAAAACATCATTCGGAATTACTTCAAAAATCTTTCACATACCATTGAGTTTTATGTTTTGAGTGGCAAAGATGATACCGGATCATTAGATTACTGGACAGAAAAATTACAAATCACAAGGATCGTAGCTGTGGGTGGAGATGGCACGGTAAATCTCCTTGCAAAACAGTTACTTGGCACAAATTTAATAATGGGAATATTACCGGCGGGGTCTGCAAATGGGATGGCCAAAGAACTTGAGATCCCGGAGACACCTGAAGAGGCATTGAATATCATTGTAAATGGAAACGTGAAAAGCTGCGACGTCATAAAAATAAATGAAACCGACATTAGCCTGCATTTAAGTGACTTTGGATTGAATGCCCGCCTGGTGAAATATTTTGAGGAAGGTGCATTGCGCGGAATGTGGGGATACTCAAAAATGTTGGTTAAAGTGTTGTGGCGCAAAAAATTAATGAGCGCTCACATCGTGGCAGACAACCTGGATTTGAAAACAAATGCTTATATGATTGTAATAGCAAATGCCAGCAAATATGGCAGCGGTGGATTTATTAATCCCGAAGGAAATATCAGCGACGGCGTTTTTGAAATTGTAATTCTTCGCCAATTTTCTTTATTCCAACTGTTTAAAATGTTTCTGAGCAAAAAAAATTTCGATCCCAAAAAAGTAGAAATATTCCAAACCAAAACTGCAACCATAACTACCGGCAAAAAAACACATTTCCAGGTAGACGGAGAATATAAAGGAAAGCTTGATAAAGTAACGGCAGAAATTATTCCTTCGAAATTAAATCTGCTGGTAGGACAAAACAGTTGAAAGTTAAAGGTTCAAGGTTGCATTTCCGGAAACGAGAACTATGGTATATGAAAACCCCACCCCTCCCAAGGAGTCCTTTGGACAAGCCCTCCCGATATATGGGCAGGGAGCTATCTTACTACACCTACTTAAGCTAGGGAATTTGAACTGCGACCGCGAACCATGGGGACTCCGACCCTGAACTTTGAACTTTGAACCCGAATTTAAACACACCTCCAAATTACGTCAGTAAACCATTTATTTTTATCAAAAAAATGGGCAACAGGTGCAAAGCCGCTTTTAATTGCAATTTCATCAGTTTCGTCGACAGTATATTTCTGTGAAATCTCCATGAAAATGGTTTCATGTTTTGCAAAATTAATAAGCGCTTTTTTACCTATACAAACCTGTTGGTCTTTTAATGAAACCAAAAAACTTTTGCAGCTACCGCTATGAGGATCATAAGTTGCATAATGTTGAAAAGCGTCTATATTAAAATTTCCATTTAATTCCCTGTTAATACGCCTCAGCAGGTTCAGGTTAAATTCACGGGTATATCCTTCCCTGTCATTATAAGCCGCAAGTACCTGGGCCGGGTTTTTTATAAGATCTATTCCTATTAATACCATATCTCCTTCAGAAAGCTGGCTGCGCAATTCATTGCAAAATTGGGGTATCTCCTCCTTTGAAATATTTCCAATGTTAGAGCCAAGAAATAATACCAGTTTTATTTTATCAGAAATTTGTTTTGCAGATGTTAACATGGCAAGATATTCACCATTAAGCCCGTGAATATTGAGTTTTGGCAATTGTTGGGGAAGTTTTTCATGCAACAGGTCAATTATATTGTTGGAAATATCAACTGGAAAATACGTGGAGACGGCATCTTTATTTACCAGTTCTTTTAAAAGATATACCGATTTTACCGCATCGCCCGGCCCTAATTCCACTACGTCAAAATTGTGGTGTTGATCTATGATTATATCTGCAATCCGGGAGGCTTGTGCTGAAAAGATTTCCATCTCACAGTTAGTAAGATAATATTCCTCGCAATGCATAATTTTTTGAAATAAATCATCTCCCTTCTTGTCATAAAAATACTTCGATTGCAAATATTTTGGAGTTGACTGTAGCCCTTCTAATACATCCGGTAAAAATTGGTTCATCGCATTTTATTTTTACGTTACCCGTATTATTGCGCCAATCTTATACCAGTAAATTGCCAGCGCAAATGTGGATGAAAAAAATTACGATACGTAATACGACTATGTCCCGGGGGAGTTACTTCAGATGCACCACGCAGGACTTTTTGATTCACCATAAATTTTCCATTGTATTCACCAATTGCACCTGGGGCTTTTTTAAAACCGGGGTAAGGCAGGTAAGCGCTTTCGGTCCACTCCCATCTTTTTCCCCACTCAAATTGTTGTGCAGCAATCTCCCATTCAAATTCTGTAGGTAGCCGTGCTTCTTTCCAGGAAGCATAAGCAGCCGACTCATAAAAACTTACATGGCACAATACTTCATCCATAGGCAGCTTTTGTAACCCATTCAATGTATAGTGATGCCATTGCCCATCGATCCAATGCCAGTAAAGTGGTGAATCTATATGGTTGTTTTTTACCCAATCCCATCCTTCGGCATGCCAGTAATTAAAATTTTTATACCCGCCCGCAATCATAAATTCCAGATACTCTCCATTGGTTACCAAATCATTTGCAATGCTAAAATCCTGCAGAAATACCTGGTGCCTGTTTAATTCATTATCAAAGCAAAAATCATTTCCTGCATACCCGATTTCATAAATTCCTTTTTCAATTTTGCTGAATGTTCCCGATTTTTTCCCTGTGATTTTTTTGTTTTTTGACGAAGATATGTACGCAGGGAACAAAGGATTATTGCCTAAAATATATTTGATATCGGTAGATAAAAGTTCCTGGTGCTGCTGCTCATGGTTCAGGCCAAGCACAATTATTTCTTCCACCTCTTTTGAGGGAGGTTTCTGCAAAAATTCATTCATCGCGTGATCGACGTGCATCCGGAATTTATACACCTCTTCAACAGATGGCCTGCTTAAATTTCCCCTGTCTGTGCGTATAACTCTTGCGCCCACAGTTTCATAATAACTATTAAATACATAATTATACTGTGGATCAAATTCCTCGTATTTTTTCAAATGAGGTTTTAATACAAACGTTTCAAAAAACCAGGTCGTATGCCCGATATGCCATTTAGGAGGACTCACATCAGCGATAGGTTGCACTACATAATCCTCTGTCTTAAGCGGGCTACAGATCTTTTCAGTATATTTTCTAACGGCCGTATATTTTTCTAACAGATCCATTTTTATTTTTTATCGATATAATTTTTAAGATCAGAAATACTATTAACACCGATTTGTTTCGATTGTTCCCTGCGCATCATCAAGGCATACGAATTATTAAACCCCACTGGTTTCAGCCATTTCAAACTATATTTTTCATGGAACCGGCCTTGTACATAATCATAAATTTTTTCTTTGTTACCATTCATTGCCATAACTGCAGAGCCAGGTGTTTGCAAAATTACGAGCAGTGCGGTACCCGTATATTCAGGATACATATCAATCTGGTTATTTGTTAAGGCATCAAAACAAATTTTTGTACCTCCAAGGCCCGTTTTTGCAGCAACCTGTAAATTCGTATTTCCCCTGATTAACATCGTGTACATAGATGTTAGTATGTATTGTTCACCGAAAATTTTTGAACCGATTCTTATTGTGCCGCCATTTGCATTTTGTGGTTCTTTATACAAACTTTGTTCCATGAGGAAATCTTTCGCAACTTTTTCAGGACTTTGTTTCAAATAATCCACGCGATAATTTAGTTCTGTCATTATAGAGTCGTTGATATATCCCGCCAATTGATTGAACACATTTTCAAGTGCAGGATATTTTTGCAAAACTTCTTCCCGTATTACAGGAGCAACATAATATGGGGGGAATATTCCCTTGTCATCATTGAGCACTACAAGGTCAAAAGCTTTAAGGCGGCCATCTGTGCTATATCCGCTGATGACATCCAGTTTTTTTTCATAAGCAGCTTTGTACATAACAGCATCACTGATAACGACATTGCGTATGTTTAAACCGTACACTTTTTGTAGCCCGAGATATCCATCTTCCCTGCCCATAAATTCAGGTGTGAAACCAGCGAGCATTTTACTTCCATATAGATTTGGAAGCAGGTAAAAAGAAGACAGAAAAATAATACTAACAGGTAACAACCAAAAAGCTGCCCGCATTTTTTTCAGATTAATCTTCTGCACTTTTGATAAAACAAAATCGAAGAATATAGCCAATAAAGCCGCTGGAATTGCCCCGGCAAGAATCATATTTGTATTATTGAGGGCTATTCCACCAAAAATAAATTCCCCGAGTCCTCCTGCGGCGATATAGGCTGCTAATGTTGCCACCCCTACATTTATAACCGTCGCAGTGCGAATACCCGCCAATATTACAGGGAGGGCCAAAGGCAATTCTACTTTTGTAAGTACCTGCCAGCCACTCATTCCCATACCCTTTGCTGCATCCCTCACTGAAATATCAACCCCTGCGATACCGGTAAATGTATTTCTCACTATCGGCAAAAGTGCGTATAAGAATAAAGCCACTATTGCAGGCCTGGGGCCTATGCCAATTAATGGTATCATAAAGCCGAGGAGGGCGATACTTGGAATGGTTTGCAATACACCCGCAAAACCCAAAACCGGCGCAGAAAATTTTGTTTTTTTGGAAATAAAAATTCCCAGGGGAACACCAATAGCAACGGCAATGAGCAAAGAAATAAAGGTAAGGCCAATGTGCGCCAGCAATTGATCAAATATTTTGCCGGATTGCTCCCGCATAAAATTAAAGAGAGACTGCCGGGATTCATTCATGCCTGCTTTGTTTAAATGCGTCCAACGCGGTAAATAATGAATCATATCCTGCCAGCTTTACTTCACCTGTTGATGAATTTGTCACTGCAAGATTGTTGTGCTTTTTTACTGATAAGATATCTAATGCCTCCCATATACTTTTGTTGCTGTCAATACTATTCAAATTATTTTCATGACTGGTTTTTGTTTCCAGATAAGGCCAGATATCCTTTAGCAACGCTGTATTCAATTCAAGCTGCATACGCTGGTCTTCAAAAAACTTTGAAACAAAATCGCCGGCAGGATTAAAAAGAAGATCAGCGGGAGAACCCTCCTGCACTATCTTTCCCTTGTCCATCAGCAAAATTTTATTCCCCAGTTGAAATGCTTCCCTGATATCATGAGTAACTAAAACAATCGTTTTGCTTTTTAGTACTTCCAGCCTGCTGAACTCTTTAGTAATGCTGGCACGCGTTACGGCATCCAGGGCCCCGAATGGTTCATCCATCAGTAATAAGGGAGGATCAGAAGCAAGGGCTCTGGCAAGGCCAACCCTTTGTTGCTGGCCGCCGCTTAGTTGTTGAGGATAAAGAGACAAATAACTTTGTGGCAGATGCAATTGGTCTAATAAGGCTGAAATCCTTTTTTCCGTTTTTTGCCTGGGCCATTTTAACAATTCGGGCACAATCGCAATATTTTCAGCAATAGTATAATGGGGAAAAAGGCCATTGTTCTGTAATACATATCCGATATTTCTCCTCAATTCTGCCGGTAAAACATTTTTGATATTTTTTCCGGCAACCTGTATGGATCCTGAAGTTGCCTCTGTAAGCCTGTTGATCATTCTAAGCGTTGTTGTTTTGCCGCAACCGCTGGTACCCAGCAAAACAACGTTCTCGCCATCTTTTACTTCAAACGATATATCGTCTACTGCCTTTGTGTTCCCGAAAAGTTTTACCACCCGATCGACAGTGATCATTTTACAAATTTTTCCCTGCTGAATAAAATAATTCCAAGACTTTCATTAAACAATATAATTTATGTTGCAACGACTGTGTGATTCTGATGACCCTATAAAAAACCACTTACGTTATTTAATGCAGACTTCGTTTTCAATATTGCTGGTCTGCGTTTAACCTTCTTGTTGGCCAGCGGTCAATGATTGTTGATCAGCGACCAACGAGGGAAAATTAACTTACATTATTTAATGTAGAATTCTGCTTTCAACATTGTTTTGGTGGCGTTCAGATTGCTCAATGTTCAACATTCTTGCTGGTCAGCGGTCAATGTTACTGTTGGTCAGCTTACCAGCGACCAACAACGGGATTATAGATCTTTCAAATCGGGTACTTTTAAATCTTCCATATTCCAGCCTGTAAGCGTGGCCCCGGCGGTATAAGCGCTTTCCATGAAATTTAATAAAAGCTCTTCGGCATTTTCCTTATCATAAATATCATCATACATCAGCAATGCCATAGGACTACCATTGTTATCCACCCATTTCGCAGTTGAAGGCAGCAATACCTGGTGATCCAATCCTTCAGGAGATGGATAGGTGTAGGAATAAAAAGCGGGAGCCCGCATTTTTTCATCGCCGGCCCAAAACCCAAAACTAATAACCTCATGAGAGTAAGCATCTTTATTGGCGGTTGTAGCTTCCCCGGGAAGTGCCGGGGCCTTTCTCCCGGAGAATCGCGTAACGGTGATATCCATGTGGTGCCAGTATAATTGTACCGGTGAAGTTTTGCTATAACACCTGCCACTGAACTTATTAAATACCTGGCTAACCCAAACGAGGATGCGCCAAAACCTTTCCACATACTCCGACTGGTAAAAATGAAAATTCTCAATCTCGGCAAATGGTTTTTTTTCAGCTGGAATATCATAGGGAACCGCGACAATTTTAACCTCAATATTTAATTTTTCAAAAATCCCCCAGAGATTTTTATAAAATTCCGCAACGCTTACGCCATTGTCTAATGGAAATGATTCATATTCTTTTTTACTGGTACATACTTCGAGACGGTGTTGTAATGCGTTCAATGTAATTTGAAAAGTGTCATTTCCATCCTGGTAAGGAATGTCATGTGTGGTAATACCTGCAGGGGAAATAAGTTCTGTAATATTCCACCAGTGATTTTTCCGGGGCATTAAGGCAAGCTGAATTTTACCGAGTATCTGCAGGTAAAGATGTAATGTAATTTTTGTTTGTTCCCATTCTTCAAGAGGAAGTGGCGGAAGTGAGAGGGTATTACTCATTGTATAAATATTTTCAGGCCAAAATTTTCCCTAAATTTTATCCGGCTTTCTGCCCGAAAAAACTGCTATATGGAAAAAGCTTTCATTTTTTCAATTAATCATCGGCCTATGTGTATTTTCAGAATTTGTCATCATTCACTTCAATCCAATAGCCATCAGGATCCTGGAAGTAGACCTGCTGAACTCCATCAGGTCTTAACTGAACCACTTTACTATCACCTTTAAAGTTGCCATATTTCACCTGCTGCTGATCGAGGTGTTTCATAAAATCGGGCAAAGAGGCAACACGGAAACTTAGATGAATATTAACATCATGTGGGATAATTGCAGTTGCCCCGCCTACTACATGCAGCTGGCCATGTTCTCCTATTTTAAACCAGTTATGCCTGCCATCTTTGAAAGGCTCCGGTATCCGTTCCAGTTGCATTACGCTTTTGTAAAATTCTGTGCTCTTTTCAAGGTCAACTACATACACAGTAATATGATTAAACTCCGGGGATTGCGCCCATGCATATGGATTATTCGCTAACATTGCCATCAAACCAAAGGCAAAAACAAGGCTTCTTTTCATACATAGTTTTATAAATAAGAAAGAAAAATAAGTTGATTAATCAAACGAATATTGGGTATTTGCCGAATTTATGATGTGTAAGTTGTATAATTCGTCGTTTTCACTTCAAATATAAAATAATTAAAGCCATTTTATGAAGGGTAACAGGCTTAAGAGATTTTTTATTTTTTTAAGGCCAGGGCGATTGCCTTTTCAGCAAGAGCTTCCATTACTTTATACCCTGCTACATTAGGATGCACTCCATCCGGTGAGTATTCAGCTTTTAAACCTTTCCGGTCATCAACCATGGATGAATAATAATCCAGGTAAATACAACCATTTTCTGAAGCATACTTTTTTATCCATTGATTTAATGTTACAATTTTCTCGGCAGGTTTAAGTCCGGGTTTCCAGGGGTAATCGTATACGGGAAGCACTGAGGACAGGATGACCTTAATATTTGCGGCATTGCCAAGAACTGCCATCGACGCAATATTATCTTCTATCATTTCAAGTGTGGAAGGCCCTGTGTTACCTGCAATGTCATTAGTTCCGGCCAATATCAAAACAACTTTCGGTTTAAGTGCAATAACATCCTGCCTGAACCTGATGAGCATTTGAGGTGTTGTTTGCCCGCTGATGCCGCGGTCGATGTAAGACTTACCTGCAAAAAAATCCGGGGATAAATTCTTCCAGCTTTCTGTAATTGAATTTCCCATAAACACAACCCGATCTTCATTTGGTGCCGGTAGCCCGATTTTTGCATTTTCATCTCTGTAGTGGGCTAAATCCGGCCAGTCCTGTGCTTGTAAAAATGTAGGGAAAATCATCAATAATAAAATTAAACGGAAAGTGTGTGTCATAAATTTAATTTGTAGCCATTTAAATTTTTAGCCCTTTTTCTTTCGAACTTAATGTTCCTGCAAATAAAAATAACAAAAATGCGTAAACACTTTTGGACTATTTAATATTTTGAGGTGCTGGAAAAGGCTCTGCAGCCTTTTAAGAAGCGTCAGGATAAGGTAATAAGGAAGGAAGGATTTTCTACTTCAGTTAAAAGGCTTTATCTGTCTGCAGACACAAAAAGCGAAGGTTTTGGAATAATTTCAATTATAAATTATTCCAAAACCTCAAATTCTAATTAACCATTTTTGTTATTAATAATTTATGTTAGAATAAATTAAACACCTCCTGCAGCTACTGAGCTTATTTGCAACTATCTTCCTCCCGACCAACAATCCTTTATAACAATCTCTTATTAAAGCTTCAAAACAAGGTTACTCCGTCTCTTATTTTTTAATTCTTCTGTTCAAGGACGGACAAAATATTACCCGCGGGATCCGTGAACCAGGCTATAAGCGGCCCGCCACCCCGA
>Ga0068862_100003643_pt1 | contig 13182 bp, 12 predicted proteins | sample KBSSwiS52_FD_66598 | JGI IMG/M metagenome (GOLD analysis project Ga0068862, IMG submission 66598) | Switchgrass rhizosphere microbial communities from Kellogg Biological Station, Michigan, USA - KBS Switchgrass S5-2 | ecosystem: Host-associated > Plants > Roots > Rhizosphere > Soil ... | reverse complement strand
CGAACGCTCGCTGAGTTCGGCGTTTTCCACGACCTCGAACCCCCTTCGCATCGTCCTTTAATCCTCCGGCCAACACCCGCCCGGCTCTACCCGAAAGAGTCTCCGCAAGACCCCGTCTCAGTCGTCACAATGACGATTTTTGAGCGCATCAATGCGCCCGAACGGAGGTTGTGGCCGTCAGTGTGAACGCCCAGAATCGCGGAAGACAGGGAGGGCTATCGCGATGCTGGTTATTGACGAAAGCGCTGCCAAACATTCCGAGTGTCAGGGATATTTCGACGGCTCGCTGGAACTGCTCCGCGAGCTCGCCATCACGAATAACGTTGACACCGCGTTACCACGACTCTCCGCGATCGTGAGCAAGATGCTGCCGCACGATGCCTTGCGCATGGCGTGCTTCGATCAGCGGGGGCGACCCACCGTGAACGCGTCGACTGCGGACGTGCCCGACATGACGGCGCCCGAAGTCGACGAGATGATCATCGACGATCTGCGGGCTGCGGCGTTTGGCGCATCCGCGGCCCCGCATGGGACGGAGCGGCTGGTCGCGGCCGGCTACCGCTCGGTGCTGCGAGTGTCGACCTGCGCGCCCGAGCCTTTGGTGCGCGTAGCGTTCTGGTCGAAGCGGCCGCTGGCGTTCAACCGCACGCACGTGCCGCTCGCGCGTCGGATCGCGTACCACCTCGGGCTCGGTGCATCCCGCGGCGGGCTCGGCAAGGTCACGCCTGACATCGATGACGACCGCGCACCGCGTATCGACGCGGGCGTGCAGCGAGGCGTCGATCGTCTCAAGGCAGCCGCGCACCTGCAGGTCGTCGGCGAGTCCGCTGAATGGCGCGACGTGCTGCGCAAGGCGACGCAGGTCGCGCCGACTGACACGACCGTGCTGATCACCGGCGAGTCGGGCACGGGCAAGGAAGTCGTGGCGCGGTTCATCCATGCTGCGTCTACGCGCAAGACCGGGCCGTTCGTGGCGCTGAATTGCGCCGCGCTGCCCGAGCAGCTGCTCGAGTCGGAGCTGTTTGGATACGAGCGCGGCGCGTTCACGAGCGCGCAGCAGTCAAAGCCCGGCCAGGTAGAGCTGGCATCGGGCGGCGTGCTGTTCCTCGACGAGGTCACCGAGATGAGCCTGTCCGCGCAGGCGAAGTTCCTACGGGTTCTGCAGGAGCGCGAGTTCCAGCGCCTCGGCGGGACGCGTGTTATCAAGGCGAACATCCGGGTGATCGCCGCGACGAACCGCGACCTGCGCAAAGCCGTCGAGCGCGGCGACTTTCGCGAGGACCTGTTCTACCGGCTCGGCGTCTTCGATATCCAGATTGCACCGTTGCGGAATCGTCCATCCGATATCGTGCCGATGAGCGAGGTGTTTCTACAGGACATCGGCACGTCGTTTGGCCGGCCACCGGCTGGTCTGACACGAGACGCGCGAAACGCATTGCTCGCCTACGACTGGCCTGGCAACGTTCGAGAACTTCGCAACGTCTTGGAGCGGGCAGCGATTCTCTGTGGAGGCGCGCTCATCGGCGCGGACCATCTGAGCCTGCAATCAGGCGCCCGCCGATTCCGCGAGGATACGACCGATCTGAGCGTCGTCGAACGCACCACGATCGCCAAGGTCTTGCGCGATTGCCGTGGCAACAAAACGAGAACGGCACGGCGACTTGGCTTGACCCGCACGCAGCTTCACCTTCGGATTCGAAAGTACGGACTCGAGGACGCTGCCACCGCGTAGTCGCCTTGCAGCGCCGTAACGCGAGTATGTCAGCTGTCACTACTTTTCACGGAAGACGGTGCTCGACTTCCCGTTGACCCGAGATGAACCACGACGGAGGACGCCATGACGAACGAAGACAACACCACGGATGTGCCGATCAGTAACTGGACGTTGGCGACGGGAACCAAGCCGGGAGCGCGTTACGTGTACTCGCCACCTATCGACAGCCCTGCTCGGCATGTAGAGCCCATCGCCAAGCCGTCGCAGCAGCCGTGAGGCGCGAGCCGGTGAGATGAAGGGATCTGGGTGATGGCTGCGAACGCGTGGTAGGCCGCCGTGTGTCGTGAACACCGGCAGAGGTATGAGGTAACACGTATGCTGCATTCATGTCGTCGTTCAGGGAGGATTCTGGCGTTCTCTCTACTCCTGTTGTTGTTCCCACGTGCCATTTCCGTGACGTTTGCAGCTGAGCCCGAGCGCGTCATTCCCAATCCACGGGATCAACAGCGCATTCAGGAGATCGTCAACGAGTTCATGGCAATCATCCATTCCTTCAAACCGAGGTGCTGGCGAATCAGATCGCACAACGCCTCGTGCCGCGCTCCAGTCTGGTGCACGTCTACGAAAAAGTGTGGAAGCGCCAGGGCACCAAAGGCGATCTCACCCGGTTCGTCGGCGACTAACACTGAGGTTCCTCCCAAGAGCTAGGTCAGCAGCCGGTTCTCGACCAACGCTGATATGCTCGCAGAGTGTCAGCGCCCGCACCCACTCGGAACTAAAGGCCCCCCAATCGTGAATACCCCAGACCCTTGTGAAGTCATACCGACGTGCCCTGTCTGTTCATCGGGTCCGATGAAGGTCGCCAGGCATATGAAGGAACTCGACATCTGCGTCTGCGAGAATTGCGGTAGCAGCCTCAGCGTTCCTCACGAAGCATGGCGCATCCGCAGCGAGAATCAGGGCAAGTCTCTCTAGGAGAACACCGCCTCGAAACTCTAGCCGCGCCCGCGGCGCCGGGGTGTTTTGACCATCGTTTTCGCCGCGCGCATTTTGGCCGCCTGACTGTCCGCCCGGTTCGCGCCGGGATCGGTCGGCGTGGGCGGACGATGTTTCTTCCCGGGCGCGTCGACGATGCCGCCACTGCGTCCTCGGCTCCGTCTGGTTGCTGGCCCGTCAGTCGGTCTGTTCTCAGCGACGTCCTGCGCGTCTGCCGTGAGTCGCTGGAGCAGATCCGCTGCGCCATCCCGCACACGGGCGAGCTCCTTCTTCAGCGCGTCGCCATCCATCCAGCCCGCCGTTTTCGCATGAACGGTCCCGGCGATTCGCCCGAGCTGCTCGGCAAATGCCACGACCTGTTTCTCCAGCACGTCAGCCGTCGGTGTACCAGACGTCGTGCTCGGCGCCGTGCTCGAATTACGTTTGGTCGCGCTGTGAGTGCGTTTAGCCATATGAACTCCAAATGTCTCATTCGTGGCGCTACTGATCGCGATAAACGACATCTGAAAGCACCGATACGACGCGCGACGACAGATAGTCGCGCCGCACTCATGGGTTCGCGCTCGTTGGCTCGGTGACGTCGAGCCGGATGCTGGTGTCGCCTGATTGAGTGCGTCGGGTCTGTTCGGCGAATAATTCCGGAGCCCATGTTGTGCCCCGGTGCTCCGCGTACACGCGGGTGAACTCGGCACCGAGCAGCAGAATTTGGCACGAGTAGTACACCCACAGCAGGAGAATCATCACTGAGCCGGCAGCGCCGTAGCTCGACGCCATGCTGCTCTGGCCGAGATAGAGGCCGATCACCTGTTGACCGATCGTGAAGAGCACGGCTGTGACGAACGCACCGGTGGTCACATCACGCCATCCAAGGTGCACGTCAGGCAAGACGCGATAGAGGAGGGCGAACAGCGATGTCGTCCCGATGAGCGAGACGAGTACCTGGACTCCGCTCCACGCCAGTGGGACGCTCGAGGAGCGGCGCGCGAGCCATGTGCTGAATGCCGCAAGAGCGGCCGTCACCGCGAGCGAGACCATCAGCAGAAAGCCGATCGCGACCACCAGGCCGAAGGAGCGCAGACGATCGATCAGGAATGCCTTGAGGTGAGCATTCGGATTCGACTTCACCCGCCACACCGTGTTCAGCGCCGCCTGGAGCTCGAGGAACGCGCCGGTGGCGGCGATGACGAACGCGACGCTGCCGATCGTGGTGGCGATGATGCCCGCTCGTTGTTGACTCGCTCCAGCGAGAAGACTTTGCACGGCGTGCGCACCCTCGTGCCCGACAAGGTGATCGAGCTGGTTGACGACCTCGCCGCGCACCGCGTCGGTGTTGAAGACCAGACTCGCAATGCCAGTTGCGACAAGCAGTACTGGTGCGATCGCGAACAATGTGTAATAGGCCAGTGCCGCGCCGAGGCGCGGTGCGTCGTCATCCCACCATGCCTTGAGGGCGGTAGCGAAGATTCGCACGATCGCCAGCGCGCGAATGCGGCTCCCCAGGCTCATTGCGTGACCGCCGTTCGATGTGGATTCCGTGTCGGCTGGGTATCGGTTGGAGGGTGGGCTACCGGTGTCGCTGAGGGATCCGGCGCGCGCGCCGCGTCTGTAGAGGATTGCGTGGGGTTCAACAGCTCGGACACCAGCCCGCCACTCCCGCGGTACTCGAGCAAGTGTCGGTGCATCACCGACAACACGGCGACGGCCGGAATGGCGAGGAAGATACCAGCGATGCCGGCCAGTTCCGCACCGCAGAGAATCGCCAGTATTACCCCCAGGGGATGTATGTGGATTCCGCGGCGTACGAGCCGCGGAAAGACCACGTAGTCCTGTACGAGCCGCAGTGTGCCGAGAAAAACGAGCACTGCGATGGCTTGGTTGATCGAATGAAAGCTCACGACGAGCGTTGCGCCTACGGCAACGACGAGCGGACCGATCAGCGGGATAAACTCGAGCAGGCCAGCCACCACACCAAAGAGGAGTGCGTACGGCACGCCTATCAACACGAATCCGATCGTGCAGAGCACGCCGACGAGGAGACAGGCGAGCAGCGCTGCGCGCATGTACGCGGCGAGCGTGTCATTGATGTCCTCGAACACCTCGGCGCCGCGTCCGCGAAGCCGCCCGCGCGGAAGGGCCAGGAGAATATTCCTGCGGAACGACTGGCCGTCCTTCAACAGAAAGAACGTCACGACGGGAATCAGAACGACCCACGGCAGATAGCCCAGTAGCGGCAGGAGGGAGCCGAAGCCGTGACTCAAAGAAACCCCCGCTGCATCGATCGTGCGAGCAAACGTTCGATCGATGGTCTCGCGGATGCCTTGAGGAAGATGAGCGGGATCGATGAAGTGCTGCCACGCCTGCACTTGTCCGCGCGCGTAGGCCATGTAGCTGGGAACCTGCCGGCCAAACTCCGTGACCTGCGCGCCGAGAAGAGGCAACAGGACGTAGCTGGCGATCCCGACCGATGCGAACAAGGCGAGAAATACCATCGCAATCGCGAGTGCGCGTGGGATGGTCCATGCACGCCGACCCCACGTGAGCGGCCGGCAAAGGGACTCCACGAGTGGGGCGATGAGGTAGGCAAAGAGCATCGACAGGAGAAGGAGCAGAATCACGCCTTGCAGCGCGTAAAGCATCCAGAGTCCCCCCGCGACCGCCAGAAGCAGTAACACCACCCGCAGAATCGCGCGCGTCTGAGACGCAGGCGGCGGCCGTCCGGCCCGGTCGTCACCTGAGCCGTGCGCAGAATCACTTGTCTCAGTCATTGCTGGACCACCGACCGAGGCTTCGCCCCCCGGGTTACACCGCTCAGCCTATTCGCCGCTCGGTGGCTGAGAGCTCGAATGCGGCGGAGGATGTTTCCTGGGTGTGCCGGGCCGCGTTCATCGAGACCCTGAAACGATATCGCGACTCAATCGCCCGGACTGTTCCAAACCGGACAGGAATGTGTTGTGACGAAAGAGAAGTCGATGCGCGCGACGCCTTGCGCGTTGAGTGAACTCGGCGGCCCCGTCCGATCGCAGATCTTCCGGCAGATGTTTCAACATCTCGTGAGCCACGCCTCCTCCCATCGAGGGCAGGTCACTCGCGTTCGACCGCGAACGGCCAGACGTGAATCCTTCGGCGTTGTTCGATCGCTAACCTCTTAACGTTCATCTCTGTATAGGCGACCAACCCTCGTCCGCAACGTCGGACCGGGCACTTCGGGCGCGATCACGAAAGAGAGGAAGCGATGGCCGGAAAACGGGGAGTACTCTGTGTCTTCACGACGGTCTTTCTCGGTGCGCTCGTCGCAACTCTCTCAGGGCAGGGCGACAGCATCGGCAACAGGATGGACGGCAAGCAACTCTTCGAGCGCGAAACGTTCGGCGGCAATGGACGCACGTGCCTCACGTGCCACAGCAACGAGACGGGCACTGTTTCGCCGCAAGACGCGCAACGCCGGTTCGCCGCCAATCCTCACGACCCGCTGTTCGTCCACGACGGCAGCGACGACGGCAACGGACATGGCGTGACGAGGATGCTCAATGACGCCACCATCCTCATGCACATTCCGCTGCCCGACAACGTCAGCCTCGCCGACGATCCCGGCGCGCGTGAAGTGATCCTGAGACGCGGCATTCCGACGACGATCAATACGCCCGGGCTCGATCCCGTGTTGATGCTCGACGGGCGGCAGCCATCGCTGCAGATGCAGGCTGCCGGAGCGATTCACGATCACGCGCAGGCGCTCACCGTCGCCAAAGCGGCTGACCTCGATCGCATCGCGCAGTTCCAGGTTACCGATGCGTTCTTCAGTTCGCCGGCGCTCAGGGCGTTCGCGCGCGGGGGCGCGGCGCCGGAGCTGCCGCAAGGCAACACGGCCTCCGAGCGACGAGGCCGTCGATTCTTCGAAGATGTGCTCGACCCCACCGACGTCAAGCACGGGCTCTGCGCAGGCTGTCACGCCGGGCCGATGCTCAATGAGACCAACCTCGTGTCGCTTCTCATTTTCGGTATCCCGCTGCACACCCGTTTCCAGAGCGTTGCCATCTCCGAGATCAACAAGGCCCACAACCCGATGCACGATTTCGTCTTCACGAACCCGGACGGCAGCAAGGCCCATCTGGTCACGCCAGACCCGGGGCGGGCACTCATCACCGGCATCGGCGTGGAAGATGGAACCTTTACCAATCTGAACTCGTTCAAGATCTCATCGCTGTGGGGCATCAGCAGAACGGCGCCGTACTTCCACGACAACTCAGCCAAGACGCTCGAGGACGTGCTGGCGCACTACACGTTATTCTTCGGGTTCGATCCTGATGGTCCCGGGCCGATCGAAGGCATTATTCTGACGGCCCAGGATCAGGCGGACATGGTGGCCTTCCTGAAGCTGTTGTAGGGTTCGAAGCGGCAGCGCGTCCCGCTGCCGCTCGTCGTCTAGGTCGTCACTTCCTTATCGAGGACGAACGTCTCGACAGTCTCACGCTTGACGCCATCAGACGCCATCGCCTCCGCAGTCGCTGGCGAATTGAAAATCTTCATGTAGGCATCGAGGTTGGCGGTATCTCCGCACACCGCAACTCGGTTGCCGGGACCGGTGGCGAACTCCATCCGTGACACACCCATCTGTCGAAACAGGTCACCGTGTGTCCGAAAGCTCTTTTCCCACTTCTCCGTATTCTCAACTTCTGCTGTAACGATCACTCTGGGCATTTTGCCCCCCTTTCCGATCGCAATTCTCGCTCGCGGGGCTGAGCCGGAGCCGGTGACATCATGCACGAAAAGAGATCCGCTTCCTCTTAAATTCTGCGAAGGCTGCGGTCATTGCCGAGGCATGTGTTGTGCAACGCTTGCTTTCGTCGTTCTGATGTTTGGCGCGGAGGCGTGGCCATGGACGATTTGGACTACGACCACCTGTTGGCGCAGGTGAGGCGCTACGAAGGATTCAAGCTGCGGCATTACCAAGATGCCGGAGGAAACCTCAGCGTCGCCGAGGGACGCGCCATCCGCAACGACCCACAACAACCGCTCACGACGCCACCACTGCCTTGGAAAGAGACCTCCGTCGGATAGGGCGCCAATTGGAGAGTCAGCTCCCAGCGTTCGGGAAGCTCGACTCGGTGCGCCAACGCGTGCTGCTTCACATCGCCTTCAACGTGGGGGTGGGACAACTGCTGAAAATGCGTCGGTTCATCTCGGCTGTCTCAGTACGTCACTGGCCGGTTGCGTCCGAAGAGATGTTGCTGTCGAAATGGAGTGAAGAAGACAAGGTGCGGGCACGAGTCCTCGCTGACATGATCAGAACCGGCAGAGACGTGAGGCATAACAGCGATTCGGCCGCCGCGGACCACAGCCAATACGACATCGCCCACCTTGCACGCCGAAAAAGACAGCCGCCCACCTAGGGAGCTTCCGTGCGCTGCGACGCGTCGGCCCGCGAGTCGGATTTGGCACAGCGCGTGCTCGGGGCATCGCCAGATCCCCACCTATGTCTGAAGTTACACGAGGCCAATTACGCGCTCTGCTGCGACGGGCAGCGGAGTTGCGTCAGCAAATGCACGATATTCGGCGCGAACTCGACGTGCTGGCGTCACAGCTGGCAAAGGCGGGCATCGTGACCGGCGATGTCGGTGATCGCGAGGCTCTCACCCAAAAGAAATCGGCAAAGTAAGTCCTGCAAAGGTTGCTACCCAAACTATCGAGTTTTCGAACAACCACAACAACCCGATGCGTCTCATCCCGCTCTATCCGCCTCCGGCGGCGTAAGTCTTCGGTGCCCAGACGAGCGTCGCATACTCGACCAATGCCTTCCCGAATCCCGGCCGCGCGAGCTCGCGAATCGTCGCTTGGCCGCTTTGCTCGTATTCGCGGACGGTGGTCAGGAGTGTCGTCATGTAGCCGACGCGTTGCAGGTGCCGGCGAATGAAGAAGTCGCGGCTCAGGAACGCTGATTGATACAGCTCGGCGATCGGTTCGAAGTGCAGAATGAGCCGCGGGCGAAGGCGGTGCAGGCGTCGGACGACGTCTGCGGTCCCGGGCACGCACTCGAGACAACCCATCGTCATCAGCACGGCGCCAGGAGCGATATGCGCGGTCGCCGTAGTGAAGTCGTCATCGTTGGTCAGATCCAGCACGCCGAAGTGGAGCTCGGGCATCCGAAGGCACGTGGCCAAGTCGCGACAAGCCGAGATTCCCTCCGCCGACTGGTCGAATCCTTCGCACCTGATCTCCGGGATGAGCTGCCGAAGCATCATCAGGTTGCGGCCGGCGCCGCATCCGAATTCGACGACATGGTCGTCCGGCCGGATATGCCGCATGTACAGCTCCGAGAGGTACTGCATCAGGGGCGGGGTGTAGGCAAGCTCCGGCATTTGGTACAGGCGGCCGCCGACTAAATAGTCGCGGAGCCGCTTTCTCCCGCGGCGGACATCCTCTGCGGACCAGTGGTCGTTGTAGCGGGCCCGGATCCCTTCCGTCGTGGTCTCGGCCTGTGAGGATAGCAGTTGCATCAGCCGGCGCCTGTTACGCCACATATACCCCGGCCACGAATGCGTCTCGTAGCGACCGACGAGTTCGGTCAACGGTGTTCTGCGGATCAGGTCCAGATGTGAGAGGAATCCAGCGAGGACGTCAGTCGGACCCAGGCACTTCGCCGCGACGTAGTCGTACAACCGTGCGTACGTTTTAGCGTTGTGGGCTGGGATGGGCAGCGGGCTCTTCGCTGGCGGCAGGACTGACGTCTCGGGCATTGGGGCCGAGTGTAACGTATCGCAGGTCCCTGCCGCCGTTCAGTCCTGGGGCTCGAGTTTCACAATCGAGGCGCCGTGATTGTTCCCGACCCAGAACGTCGACGGCGTCGTCAAGCTATCGACGAACACGCGCCGGATGTTGGTGAACCGAGGCAGCAGGTACTCCGTGATCGCGCCGGTTTTCGGATCGAGCCTCATCACGCGATCACTGTACTCGCCCCCGGCCCACACGTTGCCGTGCGTATCGGCCGTTACGTCGTAGGGCCACGATTCCGGCGTCGGCGCCACCCATTCGCGGAAGGTCTCGGTGCGCGTATCGAACATCCCGATCCGTTCGGCGCGATTCTCGCCGAACCACAGCCGCGCCTGCCCGTCGATCATGCCGCGGCGCGGCGCCGAGCCCTTCGTCGGCGTCTGCCACACCGTAATCGCGCCCGTTTTCGCGTCGATTCTCCCGATATGCTCGCGCCCGAAGACCGTGAAGTACACGTTGTTCTGCGCGTCTGACACGACATCGTAGATGTTCGGCCTCGGGATCGGGAACGGCTCGTAGACGTCGAATTTCCCGGACGCCGGATCGAGGCGCAGCACGGTGTACGTCCCAGCATCCTGCAGCCAGACCTTGCCATCAACCTTGTGATGATCGGCGCTGATCTGATTGATCTGCACGTGGTCTCCGTTCAGCTCCGGCGGCAGGCTCCACGTTTGGAAACTTTCCGTCTTCCGATCGAATCTGGCAACACCGCCCTGGAACTGCATGCCGAGCCACACGTTCTCGTCTTCGTCGAAGCGCACTGCCAGTATGCCCGTCGGCATCTTCGGCTTGAGCAGCGGCACGTCGAACTCGGTCACCGTTCCGGTCCTGGGATCGAGTCTCCCGAGGATTTGTTCGCCGAAGCTCGCGTACCAGGCGAGGCCGTGCGAGTCCACGATCACATCGTGCGGCTGTCTCGTGCGCTGCGGGAGATCGTATTCGGTGTAGATCACGCGAGTCGCGCGGCCGGTCGGACGGGGGTGGGTCTTGAACGCATAACTCCAATGGTCGCTCTTGCTCAAGTTGACCGTGGTCAGATACTGCGCCTGCCGGCGCCATCCCGCCTGTCGCCGCTCCAAGGGATCCTCGCCGCCGCCGATGCGCGTTGCGACGAGCTTCTGCACCTTGAAAGGGAACGAGAGCTGCGGATACGTCGACATCCGCTCGATCACCTTCGCCATCGCGTCGACGTCGTACCGGGACCGTGCGACCCGCTCCAGCGTGTGGCAATGTGCGCACGCACGGATAGAGGCCTTCTCGGCCTCGGTGCCGGGAAAGCTGGCGAGCCATTCCGAGTTAGACAGCTGCGCCGCGAGATCGGCGGCGGGCGTCAGCTGCAGATCGACGGTCGTCGTCCCCTTGCCAGTGATCTCGACATTCCGAGGCGCATCCAGGTCGTAGCCCACCGCTCGAATGCGAAGGGCGTAGGTGGCCGGCTGCAACCGGTCGACGGGGAAACGATAGCGGCCCTGCGCATCGCTGACGACGGTGACGGTGATCGTCGAGTTCGCTCGCTTGGCGCTCACGAGCACGCCTTCCATCGGGCCTTCCTGCATCGACGTGACGCGCCCGGCGATCGCCGCCGAGGGCTGGGCGCGACCAATCGAGACAAATGTGCCGACGCCGACCGCGATCGCGACCAACACCGCAACTCCGCGTATCATCGAACCCTCCCGAGCCCGAGATGGCGCCAATCCCCGCGCGACGGCTGCCAGACGCGACGCGCGCCCGATTCGACGCATTATACGGTCCGCCGCGGTCCTGCCGACGGTCGGGCTCGAGTGCGGCTGTTTCGAGGTGGACGCGCGCCTCGTCAGTCGTAATGTGAAATGGAGTAAGGTGAGTCCGACGTGGAGGACGCCGATGACCATCCGCACGCGAGGTACGTTGCCGGTCTGCGCGGCCACCGTTGTTGTAACCCTGGCTGGGGCTTCTCTTTCGATACAGCACTCGTTTGGCGCGCAGGCGGTCGTGATAGATCGGGGCAGCCGGGACTACACGCTGCCTGAACAGATGCAGTGGAGAGCCACCGAGGATGGCACGACCTCGAGTCTGTACGGCGATCCCTCCAAGCCGGGGCTGTACGCCTACATCGTGAAGCGCGGCCCAAACGTGTGGAGCAAGCCGCACTTTCACGACAATGACCGGTTCGTGACGGTGCTCGACGGCACGTTGTGGGTGGGCACCGGGAAATTCGATCCGCAACGCACGGTGCCGTTGAAGGCGGGTTCGTTCGTCAGAGACATCGCGGGCGGCATTCACTTCGAAGGAACGAAAGACGACGGCGTGACGCTGTATTTCATCGGAATAGGGCCGTCGCTAAACCATCCGGCGGAGGCCAGTACGACTACCACCATCGGATCGGGAGCCGACGTGATCGATCCGGCGGTCAGGCAGGTTCAGCGGGCGGAGGAGATGCCGAAGGAATCGTTCGTCCTTTATGGGGACTCGAGCAAACCCGGCCTCTACGTTCAGTACCAGCGACGCGCCCCGAACAACTGGAGCCGCCCGCACTATCACTCGATCGACCGTGTCGTCATGGTGCTGGGCGGCACCATGTGGATCGGCACGGAACCGAGCGGCGACAGGACCAGGACGGTCGCGGTACCGAAAGGCGGGTTCATCCGTGATATCGCGCAGGGTATTCACTACGATGGATCAGGGAACGATCCCATGTGGATTCAGATTGCCGGCGTCGGGCCGACGGCGACTACCAATGTCGACCCACCGAAGTAGCTTTGGCTCAATGCCAGTGCCACGGCTGAACGCTGCGCCAGAGGAATGGGGGCATCGATGAGCGCTATGAATGTCCGTCAGACCAGGTTCATCCACCTCGCCACTGCCGCCGTCGTCTTGAGTTTGTGCGTCGCTGGCCGGCTCGCTGGCCAATCCGCAACGACCGACTGGCCGAGCTACAACCGCACGCTCACCTCCGAGCGCTACGCCCCGCTCGATCAGATCGACAAGAACAACGTTGCGAGCCTGCGGCAGGTGTGTGTCTACGACCTCAACGTCGACAACAACTTTCAAACTGGCCCAATCGTGGTCGGCCGCACGCTCTACGCGACGACCGACAAGGAGCTGGTTGCACTCGACGCGGAGACGTGTCAGCAGAAGTGGCGCGTGCGCGAAGACGGCCCTGCCGGCGGGCTGGGAGTCAATCGTGGTGCCGCGTATCTGGACGGACGGCTATTTCGAGGAACGTCGGACGGTAGCGTCGCCGCGTACGACGCGGAAACCGGTAAGAAGATCTGGAGCACGCGACTGGCAGATCGGGAGAAGGGCGAGAGCGTGCCGTCAGCTCCTCTCGCGTGGAACGGTCTCGTTTTCGTCGGCACGGCTGGGAGCGACGTGTACGGGGTCAAGGGCCGCATGTACGGCATCGAGGCCGCAACTGGCAAGGTCGTGTGGGAAACCTACACCGTGCCGACCGATGCGCCGCAGCCCGGCAACGAGAAGATGCAGGCGCAAGCGAAAGTGACCTGGGGAAACGAGAACGGCATCCCTGTTACCGGCGGCGGAACCTGGTCCACTTACTCGCTCGATGCGCAGCGGGGCCTGCTATACATTCCGACCGGCAATCCCGGTCCCGATTTCACGAACGATGTTCGCCCCGGCGACAACCTGTACACCAACTCGGTGCTGGTCCTGGATGCCCGGACCGGCATCTACCGCAATCACTACTCGTTGGTACCTGCTGACTTCCA
>Ga0068862_100003637_pt1 | contig 13187 bp, 8 predicted proteins | sample KBSSwiS52_FD_66598 | JGI IMG/M metagenome (GOLD analysis project Ga0068862, IMG submission 66598) | Switchgrass rhizosphere microbial communities from Kellogg Biological Station, Michigan, USA - KBS Switchgrass S5-2 | ecosystem: Host-associated > Plants > Roots > Rhizosphere > Soil ... | reverse complement strand
CCGGTCGCCTTTCGCCGGGCGCATGCGCAACATGCGAAAGTCCTTCGGATCCATCTCCGCCACCGCGCCGATGCTCAAGGCCGTGACCCACAGCGTCTGGGTTTGCGGGACAAACGTGATGCCGTGCACACCGCCGCCCCAGGGCAGCTGATGAATCTTGACGGTCTTGCCGGTCTTCAGATCGGCCTGAATCACTTCACCGAACGGCTTGTCGGCGGGACGCGGCGGACGCCTGCCGCTCACGCCGCCGTTTGCGCCCAGCCACAGGTAACCGGCACCGACGGCCACCCCGCTCGTGTTGTGCGACTCGGTCTGCACTTCGTGCAGCACCTTGCCGGTCTGCCAGTCGACGCGGAACACGCGCTCCGAAACCTGATCGCCAATCCACAGGCCGTCGGGCGCAGCCTCCAACGCGTTCGGGTGAATGTCCGGCGCCTTGAACAGGCGCTCGACCTTCGCCGGGCGCGACGGTGGCGCTTTGGCGGCCGCGCTCTCCTGCGCGGACGACAGTTTCGTCGTCGCCAACCCGGCGACCATCGCCGACGCCGTGCCGAAAAACTCGCGACGTCTGATCCTCATGATGGTGGGAGAGCCTAGCACAGTTGTAGTATGTCGGCGCGCGAATGCCGCGGAGGATTCTTGAGCCGATGTGACGATCGCTGGAGGCACAGCCTGACCCGCCGCGAGGCCTTGCTGAGCCTGGCCGGCATGCTCGCCGGTTCGCCGCTCCTGGGCGCGCAGCTCGACCCCCGTCCGCTCAAGGATCACCGTCGCGTGCCGGGAATCGACGAGATGATGACCGCGTTCGACTTCGAGCCGATCTGCTTCGCGAACATGCCGCTCGCCAGTTACGACTACATGGCGCACGGCAGCGACTCGGAGTTCACGCTTCGCCGCAATCGCGAGGCGTTCGACTGGGTGGAGCTCGTCGAACGGCCGGGCACGTCGCCCGACGCCGTCAACACCGCGACCGAGGTGCTCGGCATCAGGATGGAGTATCCGATTTTCGTCGCCCCCAGCACCCGGCAGCGCGATTTGCACCCCGATGGCGACGCCGGCATGTACCAGGGAGCGACCGCCACCGGCACGCCGATGATCCTCGCCAGCGGCTCGAGCATTCCGATTCAGAAGGTGGCGGACAGCGCCACCGGTCCGCGCTGGTCGCAGTTCTATCCGATCCAGAACCTCACCGCGGCGCGCGATCAAATCGAACTGTTTCAAGCCAACGGCGCCAGAGCGATCGTCGTCACCGTCGACCAGCAGACGTCGCGATACGAACGCGACCTGCACGATCGGTATCTCGGTGGCAGCACGACGCCGCGGCGCGTCGAAGGCGCGGAGCCGTTCGCCGCGAGCACACGCGGCGCCGCCAAGTACCGCGTCGACCCGCGCCGTATGTGGTACAGCTGGAAATACCTCGACGAGATCCGGCCGTTCGTCAAGGGACCGATGCTCGTGAAAGGCATCATCAACCCGGAGGATGCAAAGGTCTGCGTCGAGCGGGGGTACGACGGCATCATCGTCTCGAATCACGGTGGACGTGCGATGGACTACGTGCCATCGACGCTCGAAGTGCTGCCGGAGATCGTCGACGCCGTCGGCGGCAAGATTCCGGTCCTCGTCGACAGCGGCTTCCGTCGCGGCGCCGATATCGTCAAGGCGATCGCGCTGGGCGCCCGCGCGGTCTGCCTCGGACGCGCCCCGCGATGGGGCCTCGGCGCATTCGGTCCGGCCGGTGTGCAACGGCTGCTCGAGATCCTCCACACCGAAGTCCGTGACGCGATGGCGCGGACAGGGCGCACCACGCTGGCGGCGCTCGATCGGACGGCGGTCAGGACGAATTTTCCGTGGGCGTGACCGTGTCAGGTTCGCAAGACGGACGGACGGCGCGGAAGCCGCGCCTGCCGCGGCGGCAGGATCTCGTCAACGTGCTCGAGTACGAGGACGTGGCGAAGCAGGTCCTCGACGCGCCGGCGTATGCCGCGATCGCGGGCGGTAACCGCGCCGCGTTCGACCGGATGACATTCCGGCCGCGCTATCTCGTGCCGACCGTCGATCTCGACATGACCGCCGATCTGCTTGGCGCGCCTCATTTCTCACCGATTCTCGTCGGGCCGGTCGCCGAGCAGCGCCGTTTTCATCCTGACGGCGAACTGGCGACGGTTCGCGGCGCCTCCGCCGCGCAGGCGTCGGTCGTTCTCAGCAGTCGATCGAGTGTGCCGATTGCCGACTTGGCCGCGCAGGCCAAGACACCGCTGTGGTTCAGCGTTTACGCTGACGGTGACGCCCGGGTGCAGATCGACCGGGCGATCGGCGCAGGCTGCAAGGTCGTCTGCCTCGCGCGACCGGCAGCGCCGGCCGCGGTGGCGATTCCGTGGAAGACCATCGCCGCCATCGTCAAAGGACTCGACCTGCCGGTCGTGATCAAAGGTGTGATGTCGGCCGAAGACGCCCGCACCGCCCTCAATGAAGGCGCTCGCGGCGTCATCGTGTCGGATCACGGTACCGCGACCGGCCGGCCGGCACCGATCGAAATGGTTGCGGCGGTCGCCGATGCGGTCGCGGGGAAGGGCGCGGTGCTGGTCGATGGCGCGTTCCGGCGCGGCAGCGATATCGCGAAGGCGCTCGCGCTCGGCGCGCAGGCGGTGCTGATTGCCCGGCCGGTGATGTGGGGGCTGGCCGCGTACGGCGCCGACGGCGTACAGGCCGTCGTCGAAATGCTGCAGAGCGATTTGGGACGGAACATGGGCGCCCTCGGCGCGCCGAACGTGAAGGCGATCACACGCGGCATGGTCCGGATCGACCGCCGATAGGAGTGAACATGCGCGCAAGATTCGAACCACAGAGACACAGAGTCACAGAGAAGAACACGGGCCGAGCCGCATGCGAGCCCACCTCGATTCGACGGGTGGCCGGCGTAGCCGGCCAACGGACGGCCGGCATGACTCGCGTTCACGAGTCGCCGGGGCGTTCGGCAGCGATTCGTGAACGCGAATCATGCGGGCCGGTCGCGCCGCTTCGCGGCGCCCGTCGAATCGATCAGCTCTGTGTCTCTGTGCCTCTGTGGTTAGTCTTCTGGCTCGGCCTCATGCCGGCCGCGACTTCCTTCGCCCAGCAGCCCGCGGCGCGCATCGCGTCGCCCGAAGTGGCGGCGGACCGGCGCGTGACGTTCCGGCTGCTCGCTCCGCAGGCGCGCGAAATCCTGCTGTCCGGCGAGTTCATGCCAGGCAGCAAGCCGTTCGAGAAAGACGCGAACGGGCTGTGGACGCTGACCATCGGACCGCTCGAGCCGGAGATCTATCACTACAACGTCATGATCGACGGCGTTCGCACGATTGACCCGAACAATCCCGACGTCAAGACCGGATCGACACCCAGCACGATCTCGAGCATCCTCGAGGTTCGCGGCAACCGGCCGGCTTTCTACGACGCGCAGACCGCCGAGCACGGCGAGGTGCGCAGTCTCCGCTACACGTCCAGATCGCTCGGCACCGAGCGAAGGCTGACGGTGTACACGCCTCCCGAGTACGACCGCGAGACGCAGGCCCGATATCCGGTGCTCTATCTGCTGCACGGCGCCAACGCGGACGAGACCGCCTGGCATCGCCTGGGCCGCGTCAACCTGATTCTCGACAACCTCCGGGCGAGCGGGCGCGCAAAGCCGTTCATCGTCGTGATGCCGTTCGGCTACGGCGTTCCGCCGGATACGCAGGCACAACCTGGCGAGAACACCGCGAAGTTCGGCCGCGATCTGATCGAAGATGTCATCCCGCTCATCGAGTCGCGCTTTCGCACCGTCGCCGACCGCGATCATCGCGCCCTCGTCGGGTTGTCGATGGGCGGAGGCGAAGCGCTGACCATCGGCTTGAACCACCTCGAACTATTCAGCCATGTCGGAGGGTTCAGCGCGGCAGTGGGATCGGCGGCGGCTTTACCGAAGACCTACGCGAGCCTCGTCGCCGACGGCAAGGCGTCGAACCAGAAACTTCGACTGCTCTGGGTCGGCTGCGGAAAAGAGGACGGCATCTTCGACGCGTCCAAGAGTTTCTCGGAGTTTCTGACGCAACATCACATCCGTCATACGTTCCACGAGAGTCCGGGTGCGCACACCTGGATGGTGTGGCGCCGCTACCTGAATGACATCGCCCCGCAGCTGTTCCAATCGGGTCAATAGCTTCACAATTCCTTCATCTTTCGCTGCCAGACTGTCGCATCATGCTGATGCGACAGTCGATGCTTATGTCGCTGCAGTCGTTCTGGGTCAACGGTCGCCGCATCGAACGCGCCGGCTACCTTGTCGGCGCGCTGCTGCTCATCAGCGGCATCGCTCACCTCGCGATCCTTGCGGTCACCGGAGCCTCGTGGGTGGGGCCCCTGTCTCTGCGCAAGCCAGCGACCTTTGGCTTGTCGTTCGGGATCACTCTCGTCACCATCGTGTGGGTCGCTTCGTTTCTGCCGCTCGCCGAGCGGACGCGCACCGCGCTCCTCACCATCTTCAGTACCGCAAGCGTCGTCGAGACGGCGTTGGTCTCGTTGCAGGCGTGGCGCGGCGCGCCCTCTCACTTCAATGTGGAAACGGCGTTCGACGCGATGGTCGCGCGAGCCCTGGCCGTCGGCGGCGTGGCGCTCGTGGCGGTGATCGTCGGGCTGACCGCGACGGCGTTCCGCCGGAATCCAGCCGTGCCGATCAGTATGCGCAGGGCGATCCAGGTGGGATTCGTGGCGTTGTGCGTCGCGATGGCGACCGGCGCGACGATGATCGTGCGAGGGATGATGCTGGTGTTCGCCGGCAATCCAGCCGCCGCCTACGCGACCGGCGGAGCGCTGAAACCGACGCACGCGGTCACCATGCACGCCATTCTGGTGCTGCCGTTGCTGGCGTGGCTGCTGTCCTTTGCCGACTGGAGCGAGGATCGGAAGACGCGCATCGTGCTAGCCGCCTCGACCGCATACCTCGTCCTGGCGACGGCAGTCGCCGCAGCCAACTTCACGATGGGATAGCGCCCGGTAAACCGGCGGGGCAGACGTATCGTCTAACGACATGTCATGGGTTCCCGCCGCCGCGTTGAGCTTCGTCATCCTCTGTCGCTGTCGGTGGTTCACATCCTGCTGGCGCTCGCGGACGGCGCGCGGCACGGCTACGCCATCAAGCAAGCGGTGGAGGAACGTTCAGAGGGCGAGATCCGGCTCGGGCCTGGCACGCTCTATGAGGCGATCCAGCGGTTGGAGGATGCCGGATACATCGAGGAAACCGGCGCCGCCGACGCCCCGGAGAACGGCCAGGCGGCACAGCGCCGCTACTACCAGTTGACGTCGGACGGCTGGTCGGTGCTCCGCACTGAAATCTGCCACCTCGCGCGCATGGTCGATCACGCGCGGGCCCATCGCCGCCTGCGCCGCGCGGACCTCACATGACGTGGCTGTGGCGTTTGCTGCTGCTTTGCTTTGGCGTCGAGTTCAGACGGCGGCACGGCGCCGAAATTCTGTCGGCAATCGCCGCGGAGCGGCAGGAGCCGCGCTATCGCGGAGCGTTGGGCAGGATGCGCCATATCGGTCGCGTGACGGTCGACCTGATCGGAAGCGCGATTCGTCAGCGGCGCGCGCCGCGCCCGATTCCTCCCCTCCGGAGCACCACGATGGATACGCTTCGTCAAGATCTCCGCTATGCGGGCCGCCAATTGGCGCGGCGTCCCGGCTTTGCCGCCGTCGCGATCCTCTCGCTCGCACTCGGCATCGGCGGCAACACCGCCGTCTTCGGCATCGTCGACAGCTTCGTGCTCCATCCGTTCGCGTTTCCCGACGCGGACAGGCTCCTGATCGTCGGTCCGTCGTTTCCCAAACTGTCGAGCGAAACACAGTTCGTCGAAGTCCTGTCGCCTCTCGAATACGAGGACTTCCGGCACGCGCGATCTTTCGCGGCCACTGCTGCATTCGACTTAGGTAACCGGAACATCTCCGGCGGCGACGTGCCTGATCGTGTGTTCACCGCCTTCATGCTGGACGACGCGTTTCCGGTGATTGGGTTGCGGCCGTTTCTGGGGCGGGGATTCACATCGGAGGAGCTGCGGCCGAAGGGGCCGCCGGCGGCGATCATCAGCCATCGGCTGTGGGTCTCGCGGTTCAACTCCGACAACACGCTCGTCGGCAAGACGATTCGGGTCAACGGCAATGCGGCGACGCTGGTTGGCGTCATGCCGCCGGAGCTGCTGCTGCTCGGGGCAGATCTTTGGATCCCGTGGGGCGCGCGCCCGGATCAGGTTCCGCGCAACCGGCGTAATTTCTCGGTCATCGCGCGGCTGGCGAATGACGTGTCCCCTCGCACGGCCGAGGCCGAGCTCGCGACGATCGCGGCGCAGGTCGCGACCGACCACGGGGCACAATTTCCGGAGTACGCGGGCTGGCGCCTGATCCTCGAGCCGTTCGCGAACGGCGTCCTGCGGAGTGTAAGGCCGGCAGGCCTGCTGGTGCTGGGGGCTGTCGCACTGGTGCTGTTCATCGCCTGCGCGAACCTGGCGAGTCTGATGCTCGCGCGCGCCACTGGACGCGAGCGCGAGTTCGCCGTGCGCGTCGCGCTTGGCGCGGGACGCCGCCGCCTCGCGCAGCAGCTCGTAACCGAGGTTAGCGTTCTCGCCGCCGCCGGTGGGCTCGCGGGCCTCGCCCTCGCGACGGTCGCCATCCGCGCTTCGAACGCGCTGGTGCCCGCGCAACTTACGGCGTTCGGGTTCGGGGCAAGCTTCAGCGCTCGTGTCGCCGCGTGGTGCCTGTTGTCGACGGTCGCGGCGGTGGTCCTGGTTGGCCTGGTGCCCGTGTTTCAGACCGGCCGCGCAGATCCAAACGAATCGCTCAAACGCGATGCGCGTGCGGCGTCAGCCGGCCGCGGCGCCCGCCGTGCGCGCCACGGTCTGATCGTTGTCGAAGTCGCGCTCGCCGTCATGCTGGCGCTCGGCGCCGGACTGCTGCTCCGAAGCTTTCTGAACCTGCAGCGTGTCGACACCGGCGTCGACGCGAGCGCCGTTATCACGATGCGTCTGACGCTGCCGCAGGAAAAGTACCGCACCGGCGAGGCCGTGACGGCGTTCTTCGAGGAGCTTGCGCGACGCGTGGAAGCGCTGCCCAACGTCGGCCGCGCCGGCATGGTTTCTCAGTTCCCACCGCAGGAATTCTTCCGGACGCGCGTGCTCGTCGAGGGCGTCCCGCCGCTGGGCGCACAGACGTTGCCGACCGCGTATGCGACAATCGCGAGTCGCGGATACTTCGACGCAGTCGGTATCAAGGTGCGGGCAGGCCGCACCTTCGACGATCGCGATCGCCTGGGCTCGCCGCGCGTCGTCGTCGTCAACGAAGCGTTCGTGTCACGATACCTGAACGGCCGCGCGCCGCTTGGCGCGCGCCTTCGGATGGGCGACAAGCCGGAGCAGGCGACGCCCGCCGAGGTGGTCGGCGTCGTTGCAAACACGACAAATGCCGGGGCGGCGATCGCGCCGTCGCCCGAGATGTTCGTGTCGATGGAACAGGGCCGCGACAGCTGGAACCAGCTGTTTCTCGTCGCGAGGATTGCCGGCGATCCGATGTCCGCCGTGTCGGCGCTCAGGCAGACGGTCGTGTCAATCGACCGAGATCAGCCGGTCTACGCCATCCAGACGCTGAACCAGGCGTTCGAGGTGAGCATCCTGCCGCAGCAGGTGTCGACGGTGCTGCTCACGATCTTTGCCGTCGTCGCGTTGGTGCTCGCGGGGATCGGCATCTACGGCGTGACCGCCTATGCCGTGCGATCGCGAACGCAGGAAATCGGCATCCGCATGGCGATGGGCGCCGAACGATCGTCGGTTGTGTGGATGGTGCTCCGACAGGTGCTGCTGCTTGTCGCCACGGGGTTGACGATGGGCATCGGCGCAGTGCTCGCGCTCGGTCCGGTCCTGTCGTCCGTGCTCTTTGGCGTCAGCCCAGTCGATCCGTTGACCGTGACCACGACGTCAGCGGTGCTTGGAGTCGTGGCGCTGGCCGCGGCGTGGTGGCCGGCGGCAGTTGCCAGCCGCGTCGATCCGATAATCGCGCTCAGATACGAGTGAACATTATTTCCCGCCGGCGGTCGTCGCCTTCACCTTCCCGCTCGGCGTCGCGTCGGCGTCGAGATCGCCGAGGATGTACTGAATCGCCGCCAGCAGGTGCTGTGTCCACCGCTGATCCGTGTAGAAGATGTCGGTGTGGCCGAGCGGCGTGAAGTAGGTGCGCCCCTGACCGTAGGTGCGAATCCACGCGAGACCGTAATCCTGATCAGGACGCGTGCACTGCGGGCAGAGCCGGCTGTCGGTGGCCCGATCCGACTTGTCGACATCGATGCTCAAGAGGACGTGCTGCTTCTCGCGCGAGTACGGCGAGCCTGGCGGGAACTGGTAGAACTCGTCGATGTGCTCGAAGCTGGCTGATCCGAACGACTTCGTCAGCGGACTGTTCGGGTCGTCGATCCTGATCGTCTGTTTCTCGACGTGGTGCGCGCCGGCCCACCCGCCCATCATGTCGGCGAACTCCGGCCAGTTGTTGCCGGCAAACGTCACGGCGTGATGTCCGCCGATACCGCCGCCTTCGCGGACGAAGCGCAGGATCCCGTCGCGAACCTCGGGATCGTTGTAGACCATCCCGCAGACGTTGTTCAGATAGACGGCATCGAATTCCTTGATCTTCGGATACTTCAGGAGGTTGAGGTCGTTGCTGAACGTCGGCTCGAACGCGCCGGTGTTCTTAGCCATCAGCTCGAGGAGCAAGTTGCCGTGCGGGATCGTGGAATGTCCCGAATACATCTGGATGTCGGTGACGAGCAGTTTGCGCGCTTTTTTCGGCTTGACGATCGCCTGCTTCGGCGCCGCGGCCTCGATTGGCTGCCGTTCTTCAGGTTTGAGGCGATCGGCGCCGCGAATCTTGCCCGCGGGCGTCTCCAGCATCTGCCTCACCCGCTCGGCCATCGCCGGCCACATCACCCGCTCGAACGCCGTCAGGTTTTTCAACAGATCCGCCTCGCTCGGACCGGTTGACTGAACCGTGATGAGCAGCGGCTTCACGCCGCCGCGCCATGCCGAGAGGAAGAAATCGCCAAGGCCACCGGCACCTGTCCCGAGCGGCACATCGCGTCCACCGGCGCCGAGCGCGCTGCGGTCGGCGACGCTGACGAGCAGCAACCGCTCCTTGACGATCGCGAGGCCGTCGACCGGCTTGACGCCCGCCTGCATCCAGGCGCCCAGGTCGGCGGCGACGCCGATGCGCTTTCCCCGGCCTTCAACGGCACGCATGACGACTTTCGGATCGCCCTTGCTCTCGACCGCGACGTTGATGGCAAATTCTTCCGCGAGCTTGTCGAGCTCGGTCAGCACCGCTGCGTCGGCTGGCACGACGATGGTCGGCGCGTTGATCGCCTTCGCGAACGCGAATACGTTTCGCCGGGTGGCCTCGTCGGCGCCGATGCTGTCGACCCGGTATGCCAGCACCTGCTCGCCGAGTTCCTTGAAGCGGTAGACGACGGCATTCCGTTCGCCCGGCTGGAGGCGGTAATCAAGTTTCTTCGGAATCTCAAGGCTGACCATCTGGGTGTTCGACGCTTCGACGTTCGCGACGCTGAGCAGGTCGACCTTCGGCAGCATCTCCGAGAGCGTCAGCGACTTGATCGCCATGCCCGGAACGCCGACGCGCCAGTCGAACCAGATGTTCCTGTCGGCCGCGCCGACGCGGATCGTCCCGAGACTCGATCCGGTCGGACGCATCGAGATCGACGGAATCTGTTCCGGCAGCGGCCGCACGCGCGCCTGCTGCGCCGAACCGGCAACGGACCCGAATGCGATCATCGCCACGACGATGTGAAGCGCCTTCTTCATATGACTGACCCTCGTGCCATTGCTAATCCCCAATCCCTACTCCCTAATCCCTAACCCCCTAATCCCTCCGGGGATTGGGTGTCGCATCGGCTTCCAGATCGCCGAGCATGAACTGCAGGCCGGCGAGGAAATGACCGACCAGCTCCGGAGTCATGAACGTCTCCGGCATGTGGCCGAGGGACGAATAGAACACGTGCCCCTTGCCGTAGTTGCGAATCCAGCTGACCGGGTACACGTTGTCCGGTCTCTTGTAGCCGGTCCAGGGCCGCGGTTCGATTTTCGGATCGTCGAGCTCGACGGTCATCAGCACGCGCACCTTATCCCAGCGCAAACGTCCCTGGCCCTCGGTCTGGAACCGGTAGTACTCCTCTTTGAAGTTGAGGTCCTTCTCCTGGAACGGTTTCATGATCGGACTCGCACGGTCGTAGACCTTCATGATGCCCTGCTCGATCCGATGCGGGGCGCTCTGCGCCCCGATCATCTCGGCGAACTCGTCCCAGTTGCGCGAGGCCCACGGCGTGCCGTGAATGCCGGCCATCCCGCCGCCTTCGCGGACGAAACGCGCCAGCCCGTCGCGCACGGCGGGCTCGGCGGCAAATTCGCCGACGATGTCATTCAGGAACACGCCGTCGTACTGCTTGATCTTCGGGTACTTCAGGTTGTCGAGGTCGTTGCTGAACTCGGTCTCCCACGCCCCCGTGATCTTCCCCATCCGCTCGACCATCACGTTGGTGTGCGGAATCGTGTTGTGCGACATCCCGTGCAGGCTTTCGACGACGAGCATCTTGCGCCGCTTCTTCGGCGTCGCATACGCCTGTCGCGGAATCGCCGCCTCGATTTTCTGCCGGACCCCCTCGCTGCGCTTCGCGATCTCCGCCGGAGAGAGCGTCTCGCCGCGTGCCGGCGTCACGAGGTCCCAGCGGATCGGCCGGGTCTTTGAAAACGCCGTGAAGTTGGCGCCGTACGCCGGCTGTACGACCGTTTCGAAGGCATCGATCGCCGCAAACAGGTCCCCGGGCGCGTTCACGACGCCGCTGGTGTCGAGCGTCAGCGTCAACGGTCTGACGTTGAGGCGATTCAACTCGTTGAACAGCTCGACCAGGTTTCCTGCGCCGCGACCCAGCAGTGTGTTTCTTGCCGTAGCCTTGGCGGAGGCGGAATCGCGCAGTCTCAGATACAGCAGCCGATCCTTGACGAGCGCCAGACCGTCGCGGGCCGACACACCCTCTGCGGCCCACAGGCCGGTATCGACGCCGAGGCCGACGCGTGTGCTCGACGGCTGCAGCGCCGCCAACAGCGCCGTCGGTTTCGCGTTCTGTACCGCCAGCACGGCGACGTTGACGCCGAACTCGTCCGCGAGCGCGGCGACGCTGGACGGTTCGACCTTCGCCGACGTCACCAGCGTTTCGACGCTCATCGCCTTCGCGAACTCGAACAGCTTGCGCCGGCCGGCGGCATCCTGCGGGAAGTTCTCGACGCGATACGCGAGCATCCTGATGGTGCCCATCCGCCCGCGGAGCGCGGCGATGTCCTGTGGTGCGAGGTTCCAGTCGAGGGTCTTCTGAACGTCCGGGCTCACCTTCTGCGTGCTCGTCCCCTCGACGAAATCGACGACCGCGGCATCCGCGCGGACGACCGCCTCGAGAAAGGTCGGGACGCCGACGCCGTCCGAGGGCACCGCAAACTTCCAGCGCGTCAGCCGATCGTCGCCGACCAGCGTCCGCGTGCGCCACGTGACGCGCTCGAGCGCGTCGGGCGCGCGTTGCGCCAGCGGCTGGGGGGCCGGCGGCTGGCTTTGAGCATGGACGAAGGAATCGACCGCCAGCAACGCTGCCGTCACGATCGTGAAGCCGGTCCTAGACATGATGACGTCCCTCTTGCGCCCGAGTTAATGGCGTTGCGACGGCGGCAACGCGAACACATGGTAGCCCTGCGCGTCCATCTTTCCTTCCTTCCGATGGAACGCGTTCTTCCACACCGGATCGGCGCCTGTCCCCCACGACGCGCCCGCGGCAAACGCAATGTACTGACGGCCGCGCACTTCGTACACAGCGGGAATCCCCTCGGGATTCGCGTCGAGCTCATGCTCCCAGACGATCGCGCCGGTCTGTGAATCGAACGCGCGGAGCATGCGATCCTGGGAATTCGGCAGGAACACCAGGCCGCCGGCGGTGACGACCGGTCCGTTCCGCGGCCGGACCGTGCCCGTGTTCATCACGCCCTGCGCGGCGAGTCCCGGCGCGTGGCCGTCGGGAACACGCCACTTGATGACGCCTTCGTTGAGGTCGTAGGCGACCAGTTGCGTCCAGGGCGGACCGACGGTCGGCAGCCCATTGCTGCCGTACCAGCCCGCGGAAAACGATCCGGCGTAGCGTGATTCGGGACCCGCATAGCGGTTCGGATTCTGCGGCAGGCGCAGCGCGGCGTCGGCGTTCGGGTCGTCCGATACCGGCAGCGACGCCAGAAACGCTTCGAGCGCGGCGAGTTCGTCCGCCGGCAGCGCCGTCGCCGGGAACGCCGGCATCTGATCCTGACCCTGCCGCACGAGCGTCCTGAACCGATCGAGGCCGAGCGCGGACGGCGACTTCATCGGCGTTTGTCCCGGTCCGTGACAACCGGCACACCGCTGCGTGTACGTCGTGTAGCCTCGGCGTTCGAGCGATCCCTGCGGGAGCGTCGGCGATCGCGGCACGTCGAGCGCCATGCGGCGGTAGCTGGGCATCTCGAGGCTCCGCACGAACAGCAGGCCGGAGGCCGGGTCCGCGGCGGTGCTCCCCCAGTTCGCGCCGCCCCACGCGCCGGGAAACTGAATGTGGTACCGCAGGTGGCTGGACGGCGTGAACAGCCCTTCGTTCGCCGCGTCGCGAACCGCCTGGCGCAAGCGCTCCTGTTCCGCAGCCGGGAGAAACGGGTTGACGTCCTCGGCCTTGAACACCTGGCGGGCGAACGGCGGCGGTCTGGTCGGGAACGGCTGCGTCGGCGATGACACTTCGCCCGGGACTTCGCTCATCGGGACGGCGCGTTCCTGGATCGGCCACACCGGCTTCCCGGTCAGGCGTTCGAACACGTACAAGAAACCGGTCTTCCCCGCCTGCGCGACGATGTCGATCGTCTTGCCGGGATCCGATGGATCGCGAATCGTCAACAGCTTCGGCGAGGCGGTCAGATCGTAGTCCCACAGATCGTGGTGCACCACTTGAAAATGCCACAGCCGTTTGCCGGTGCGCGCGTCGAGCGCGACGAGGCAGTTGCCGAACAGGTTATCGCCGGCTCGATCGGCGCCGTAGAGATCGTGGGTCGGCGAGCCGGTGGGGAAAAACACGA
>Ga0068862_100003636_pt1 | contig 13191 bp, 13 predicted proteins | sample KBSSwiS52_FD_66598 | JGI IMG/M metagenome (GOLD analysis project Ga0068862, IMG submission 66598) | Switchgrass rhizosphere microbial communities from Kellogg Biological Station, Michigan, USA - KBS Switchgrass S5-2 | ecosystem: Host-associated > Plants > Roots > Rhizosphere > Soil ... | reverse complement strand
CCGCAAAAGGCGGGGCCGTTCGCCATTTGGAATTTGCCACCCAACGAAGGAAGTCTCGAAAAGGGGGATTGTCTCTTAAAAGGGCCGGTGCAGGGCCCGGAGAGACGCCGCTACGCCTCCAGCCGCGCCAGCGCCTCGTAGGCGAGTACGGCGCCGGCGACCGCGGCGTTCAGGCTGTCGGCGCGGCCGCGCATGGGGATAGTCACGCGCAGGTCGCATTCGGCCTCGTAGGCTTCGGGCAGGCCCTGCGATTCGTTCCCGACCAGCAGAAAGCACGGTGCCATGTAGGCGGCGCGGCGATAGTCGGTGGGATCGCGCAACGATGCGGCGACGAGTTGCCCCGGACCGGAGCGCAGCCACGGCAGAAATTCGTCCCATCGCGCCGTGGCGAGGCGCTGCGTGAAGATCGCGCCCATGCTGGCGCGCACCGCCTCGACCGAGAAGGGATCGGCGCAATCGTCGATCAGGATCAGCCCGCCCGCGCCGACGGCGTCGCCGGTGCGCAGCATGGTGCCGAGGTTGCCCGGATCGCGCAGCGCCTGGGCGACCAGCCAGATCGGTGCGGCGGCCCGGTCCAACGCGGCCAGCCGCGTGTCGAATTCCGCAAAGACCCCGGCGACCGCCTGCGGATTGTCCTTGCCCGTCACCTTGGCGAGGATCGCCTCGTCCATCTCGACGATCTCGCCACCCGCCGCCGCCACGGCACTTTCCAGTTCGGCGAGGAGGGGATGCGCATCGCGCCCGCTCGCCATGACGAGCATTTCGGGCAGCATGCCGCTTTCGCGTGCGTCGGTCAGCAGGCGCAGCCCCTCGGCCAGGAACCTGCCCTCACGCCGCCGCAGCTTCTTCTCGCGCAGCGAGCGCAGGAACTTGACGGTCGGGTTGGAGAATCCGGTGATCGTGCGGCGCGGGGCCACGGCTCAATCCTCGCCGAAGCCGTCCTTGACGAGACCGGCCAGCCGCTCCAGCGCCTCTTCCGCGCCTTCGCCCGCGACGGCGATCTCGATCGTATCGCCCTTGGCGGCGCCCAGCATCATCAGACCCAGGATCGAGCCGCCGGCGGCCTCGGTCCCGTCCTTGGTGACGGTGATCGCACAGCTCGACGGCAATTCGCTTACGAGGCCGACGAACTTTGCGCTGGCACGGGCGTGCAGCCCGCGCTGGTTGACGATGAGCACGGACTCGCGGCAGGTGATCATGCGTCCTGGCCCAGGTATTCCGAAGCGATGGTGATGTAGTTGCGGCCCGCGTCGCGCGCGGCGGCCGCCGCTTCGCGCACGCCCATGCACGCGCGCGCCTTGGCCAGCCGGATCAGCATCGGCAGGTTGATGCCGGCGATGACCTCGACCTTGCCCGCCTCCATGAGCGAGATCGCAAGGTTGGACGGCGTGCCGCCGAACAGATCGGTCAGGACCACGACGCCTTCGCCCGAATCGACGGTGCGAATCGCGCGTGCGATTTCGCGCCGGCGCTGTTCCATGTCGTCGCTGGGGCCGATGCACACTGTCATCACCGCCTGCTGCGCGCCGACGACGTGTTCCATCGCCTTGACGAATTCGACGGCGAGATCGCCATGCGTCACGAGGATCATGCCGATCATGCGAAACATCGGCTCCGGACATGCTGCGAGTGCACCCGCGGGTTGTTCCTATTCTTCACGACGCGGGCTTCCTTCCAGAAGGTCGGCCGCACGGGCGCCCAAGTTGCGGTGCAGCAATGTGGGCGAAAATCCACCCTCGCGCAAGGCTTCAGCCATCCGCTCGGCGGTGAACACCGAGCGGTGTCTCCCCCCGGTACATCCGAATGCGATGTGAACATAGGCCTTTCCCTGAGCCCGGTAGCGCGGAAGCAGCAAAAGCAGCAGGTCGCGAATGCGGGCGAACGCCTCGTCGAAGGTGGGGTCTCGGCGGATATGGGCGCCGACAGCCTCGTCGCGGCCGGTCAGCGGGCGCAACTGCGGGTCCCAGTGCGGATTGTCGAGGAACCGCATGTCGAACACCAGGTCGGCGATCGGCGGCATACCGCGCGAAAACCCGAAGCTGGAGACGGTGACCGTCAGCTCGCGGCCGTCCTGCGTCCCGAACCGCTCACGCATGGCGCGCTGCAAGTCGTTCGAGGTGAATTCGGTGGTGTCGATCAGGATGTCCGCCCAGCGGCGCAGCGGGGCGAGCAATTCGCGCTCGGCGCGGATGCCGGGGGCGACCGGGGTATCGCCCGCCAGCGGGTGCCGGCGCCGGGTCTCGTTGTAGCGGCGTTCCAGCTCCTTGGTCGCGCAGTCGAGGAAGAGGGTGGTGACTTCGAGATCGGAGCGGCGGCTGAGTTCCTTGACCTGCCGGATGATGCCCTCGGGATCGAAGCCCCGGGTGCGGGAGTCGAAACCGATCGCCAGCGGTCCCGAAATGTCGCGCGCGCCGGCCTGCGGGGTGTCGATCAGGCGGTCGAGCAGGCGAATCGGGAAGTTGTCCACCGTCTCCCAGCCCAGGTCCTCGAGCACCCGCAGCGCGGTCGTCTTGCCGGCACCCAGGATGCCGGTGACCAGCATCAGGCGCTGCGGCGGCTCGGGAAGGGAGATATGCTCTGACTCGTCGGCCATGACAGTTCCGCTTTGCTCCGGTGTGGCCGCAAAGGGAAGGGCGGTTGCATCCGCCCTTGCACAGACTCGTCGTGCAGCGGCCGCCCGCACACTGGCCGATCCTTCAAGAGCAGGCGGTTAACCGGGCAGCCCGTAGAGCCGCAGGGCCACCTCCGCCTTGAGCGCAGGCGGCGCCGGAGACGGCCACAGCGCCACCCGCGGTATGGCGATGCCGCCGCGTTCGACCCGGCCGGCACCTTCGATGAAACGCGGCGCCTGCGGATCGAGCGCGATCACCAGGCACACAGGCGCGGCTTCGCACGCGGCCCAAGGCACGAGGCCGAGATTGCGCACTTCCACGAGACCGCGCGTGAGAGGGTGGGGCAGCGCCGTCAGCCGTCCGTTCCTCGCCTCGAGGATCACGGAGTCGTCGCCGACCAGTGCGGCCCCGCGCTCGATCAGCGCGAGCGCGAGCGTGGACTTGCCCGATCCGGGGGGGCCTTCGATCAGGAGGCCGCGCCCGGCGATCGCCACGCAAGTTGCCTGCCACGCGGTCATACCCGCTCGCGCCAAGCCGGAAGCGTCATCTCCAGCCGCGCGCCGGGCTTGCCATCCTTGCGCGGGAGCGCCTTCAGCCGCCCGAAGTGCGCCTCCACCACCGTGCGGGCGATGGCGAGGCCGAGCCCGCTGTGGCGGCCGAAAGCCTCCCCGGCGGGACGCAGCGAATGGAACCGTTCGAACACCCGCTCGCGTTGTTCGGCGGGAATACCGGGGCCATGGTCGGATGCCGAGACCGTCACCCGGTTGCCGCTGTGCGCCAGTTCGATCTCGATAGCGCAGCCCGCCTGCGAGAACGACACCGCATTGTCGAGGAGGTTGTGCAGGACGCGCTCCAGACGCGCGGGATCGCCGGGCACCACCATGTCCTGCGCGTCCGCGCGCGACACCAGCACCGTGCAGGTGCCGTTCGCGCCGCGCGTATCGCGTTCGGCCACGAGGGCCAGGATCAGCCGGTAGAGGTTCACCGGCTCGAATGTCGTGCGGCTGAGTTCGGCATCGATCCGGCTGGCATCGGCGATTTCGGTGATGAGGAAGTCCACCCGGCGCACGTCGTCGCCGGCAATGGCGAGGAGCTGGCCACGCAATTGCGGATCGGTGACGCGCTCCAGGTTCTCGACCGCGCTGCGCAGCGAGGCGAGCGGGTTTTTCAGCTCGTGCGCGACATCGGCGGCGAAGGTTTCCACCGCGTCGATGCGCTGGCGCAACGCGGCGGTCATGTCGGAAATGGCGCGGGCGAGCAGGCCGATCTCGTCGCGCCGCTCGGGCAGGCGCGGCACCACGACGTTGCGATCGCGGCCGAGGCGCACGCGCACCGCGGCACGCACCAGTTTTCGCAGGGGATCGACGATCGTGCGGGCGAGGAACAGCGAAAGCAGGATCGAGATCGCCAGCGCGCCCACCACGATGATCGCGAGCGTCTGGCGCGCGTCGCGTACATTCTGGGTGATGTCGTGCGCGTTGCGGATGGTCAGCAGGGCATCGCCATCGCCACCGATGGGGGTGGCGGCGGAGATTACCGGCGTACCGTCGGGAGCGGAGCGCCGGCGCATCGCGGTGCGCCCCGTCGCCAGAGCGTCGCGGATCTCGGGCCAGCTACCGCCGCGCCGTGGCGCGGGCTCGGCGTAGTCGGGGATCGGCGGCCCGCCGAGAACGATGTCCATTGCCCGGTCGAGCAGGCGCGCGGCCTTTTGCAGCAGCGGTTCTGACGAGGGATCGACCAGCCGGTAGGACGGGGGGGCCAGGGCGAAGCTGTCCGCCAAGAGAGCGCCCGAACGGTCGTAGATCTGCAGTCGCAGGGTCTGGGCGGTGCCGATCCGCACGATCAGCTTGCGGCGTTCGGCCGGTCCCGCGTCGGCGAGTGCGGCGGCCGCGATCTCGGCTTCGCTGCGGGCGAGGCGGAACCGCTCGGCCAGCAGCTCGCGGCGGTAGCTGTCGATGTAGAACAGGCTGCCCGCCAGCAGCGCCAGCGCGAAGATGTTCACCGCCAGGATGCGCGTGGTCAGCGAGACGCGCCAGGGCCAGCCCCAGTGTGCGCTCGCGGCGCGACGTCCCTCAGCCATCGAGGAAGGAATATCCCGCGCCGTACAGCGTATCGATGGCCGCGAATTCGCTGTCGACGGCGCGGAACTTGCGGCGCAGGCGCTTGATGTGACTGTCGATCGTGCGATCGTCGACGAACACGTCCTCGCTATAGGCCGCATCCATCAACTGGTTGCGGCTCTTCACGACGCCCGGCCGCGTCGCCATCGCTTCGAGGATCAAGAACTCGGTGACGGTGAGCGAGACCGGCTTGCCGTCCCATGCGACGCGGTGACGCGCGGGATCCAGTCGCAGGCGGCCGCGCACGATCTCATCCGGGCGTGCGCTGTTGCCGTTGCCGCCGACGGGGTCGCGTGCCAGCTCGCTGCGCCGCAAAATCGCCCGGATGCGCGCGACAAGAAGGCGCTGGCTGAAGGGCTTGGTGATGTAATCGTCCGCGCCCATCGCCAGGCCGAGCGCCTCGTCCGGCTCCTCGTCGCGCGAGGTGAGGAAGATCACCGGCAGCCCCGACTGCGCGCGCAGGGCCTGCAGCAAGGCAAGGCCATCCATGCGCGGCATCTTGATGTCGAAGATCGCCAGGTCGGGGGGATTGTCGAGCAGGGCCTTCAACGCGGTCTCGCCATCGGTGTAGACGCGGGTCGCGAAGCCTTCCGCCTGCAATCCGATCGAAACGGTGGTAAGGATGTTGCGATCATCGTCGACCAATGCGACGCACTGCTGCCGGGCGGGCTGCTGCGGGTCGGACGCAAGGTCGAGCGGGTTGGTCATCGGCGGGCTGGCGATCGCGGCTGAGTGGGGTTGTTGCGGTAAACGCTCCGCTGCGGACTGACAACGTGCGGAATGTGGTGCAGTGCGGCAACGATCATGCTAGGCTGGAGGGAGTAGACGCGGTTTGACGCGAATTATTCTGCCGATTATTCGGTATGTGATTCACGGACGATCGCTGGCCACGGCGCATGTCCCCTTCCGGCGCCACACTATGGAGACGACTTTGACCCTCAGCTATCCTCTCGACAAACAGGGCATCGCCAGCAGCGCGACGATTTTCGCCAACCTAGGTACCGCGCCGCTTGTCGAGCATGCTGTTATCAACGGGGAAGGCGTGCTGTCGAAGGATGGCCCGTTCGTGGTGGCCACCGGCAAGCACACGGGACGCTCGGCCAAGGACAAGTTCATCGTCAGGGACGCCGAGACCGAGAACACGGTGTGGTGGGGCAAGACCAACGTGCCCATGACGCCCGAGCACTTCGCCAACCTTAAGGAAGATTTCTTCGCGGCGGTCGGTGGCAAGGACAAGCTCTACGTCGCCGACCTGTTCGGTGGCTCGCAGCCCGAGCACCGCGTGAACGTGCGCGTGATCAACGAATTCGCATGGCACAACCTGTTCATCCGCACGTTGCTGGTGCGCCCCACGGCTGAGGAACTGACCAGCTTCACGCCCGAATACACCATCATCGACCTGCCCAGCTTCCGCGCCGATCCCGAGCGCCACGGCAGCCGCACCGAGACGGTGATCGCGGTCAACTTCTCCGAGAAGCTGATCCTGATCGGCGGCACGTCGTACGCCGGCGAGATGAAGAAGAGCGTGTTCGGCATCCTCAACTACCTGCTGCCGGTCAAGGGCGTGATGCCGATGCACTGCTCGGCCAATATCGGCGCCGATGGCAAGACCGCCGTGTTCTTCGGTCTGTCGGGCACCGGCAAGACCACGCTTTCGGCCGATGCCAGCCGCACCCTCATCGGTGACGACGAGCATGGCTGGTCGGACACCGCCGTGTTCAACTTCGAGGGCGGCTGCTACGCCAAGATGATCCGCCTCTCGGCCGAGGCCGAGCCCGAAATCTACGCCACCACCAAGCGCTTCGGCACGGTGCTGGAGAACGTGGTGATCGATCCGGTGACCCGCACCATCGACCTCGACGACAACTCGCTGGCTGAGAACAGCCGCGGTTCCTACCCGATCGATTTCATTCCGAACGCCTCGGAAGAGAACCTCGGCCCGGTTCCCGCGAACCTCATCTTCCTCACCGCCGACGCTTACGGCGTGCTGCCTCCGATCGCGCGCCTCACGCCCGATCAGGCGATGTACCACTTCCTCTCGGGCTACACCGCGCGGGTCGCGGGCACCGAGATCGGCGTGACCGAGCCGGAAGCGACGTTTTCCACCTGCTTCGGCGCGCCGTTCATGCCGCGTCATCCCTCGGTCTACGGCAACCTGCTCAAGGAGCGCATCGCCAAGGGCGGCGTGAAGTGCTGGTTGGTCAACACCGGCTGGTCGGGCGGCAAGGCGACCATGGAAGGCATCAAGCGCATGCCGATCAAGGCGACCCGCGCGCTGCTCAACGCCGCGCTCGACGGCAGCCTGAACGAGGCCGAGTTCAAGGAAGATCCGAACTTCGGCTTTGAAGTCCCCGTGGCGGTGCCCGGTGTCGACAGCAAGCTGCTCGATCCGCGCGGCGCATGGGCCGACGGTGCCGAGTACGACAAGACTGCGCAGGCGCTGGTCAAGCAGTTCATCGAGAACTTCTCGCAGTTCGAGGATCACGTCGACGAGGGCGTCCGCAAGGCGGCTCCCGTCGCCGCCTGACACTTCGCGGTAACGCATTACGAAAACGCCGCGGTGGGAGACCACCGCGGCGTTTTCATTTCTGGGGCGTTGGTCTGGGAAAGGGCTGCAGCCTCGATCGTGACGCACTCCACACAGGAGGGCGACCTGAGGTTCTGCAGGAAAAAAGTCGGGAATGGATTCATTGCCTCGCCGGGAAGGACGCAGATGGCCAGCGCACGAGCCGCTCGTCCCGGTGCGGCGACCGAGGACATTGCAATCTTCCGGCCGTCGAGCCCGACGTGGCCTGTCGCAAGCCGGGCGACACCATTACGCCTCCCTTACGGGGGACCGTTCGGACGGTGGCATGGCCGGGATTGTCCGACCGACCATCGTCAAAGCCGCGCCGGGTCGGCTGCACGGCAAGTCGGCATAGCCCTGCGCCTTGGTCACCTATCCGCCGGTCGGGACTGGATCGCCTCAGTGCGGCGTCGTGCGCGGTTCGACCGAGAGCGTATCGGCCGCATATTGTCCGTCGCGGGCTGCTGGCGGGGTGGTCGTGGCGCCGTTGCAGGCTGCGGTGCAGCGCTGCTTGGGAGTGAAATAGGCGCCCGTGATCGGGCTGCGCTGGACTTGCGGGTCGTGCGTCATGGCATCCTCCAAGGCTGCGGACACACCTCCAACGCCTCCCGGCCGAGAACCGTTTCGCCTCGGACGAATTCTCGGGCGGATCAACGCGACCGTGTGGCGGCTATGTAACGCTCTATGTTGGCGCCCAGCACGTCGAGTGGGACGTTCCCCCCGTCCACCACCGCCTGGTCGAAGTCCCGCAAATCGAAGGCCTTGCCCAGTGCCGCCTCGGCGCGGTCGCGTTGGCGGACGATTTCGTTCTGGCCCATCTTGTAGCCGCAGGCCTGCCCCGGCCATGAGCAGTAGCGGTCCACTTCGGACGCGGCGGTCGCCGGCGGCAGGCCGGTCGCCTCGACGAATGACGCGCGCGCCTGCTCCCGGCTCCACCCTAGCGCATGGATGCCGGTGTCGATAATCAGCCGCACCGCGCGCCACGCCAGGCCGGAGAGATATCCGATCCGGCCGGCGGGATCGTCGTCGTAGGCACCCAGTTCGTCGGCGAGTTGCTCGGCATAGAGGGCCCAGCCTTCGGAATAGGCGTTGAACGCCAGCATCGCGCGGATCAGCGGCATCTTGAGCGCGTAATTGCCTTGCCAGACATGGCCCGGCAGCCCTTCGTGGAACACGAGGTCGCCGATGTTGGCCTTGTTGTGCATGGTTGTATCGCCCAGGTTCACCCAGATGCGGCCGGGCACGGTGCCGTCGATCGAGCCGGCGCCGCCATAGGCAGGCGGCGCTCCGGCTTCCTCTGCGGCGGGAAGGCGCTTGATCTCGACGCGGGAGTCGGTGGGGCGGCGGAACGCCAGCGGCAGCCGGGTGCGGATGAAGGCGAGCTTCGCCTCCATCGCCGCGACGATCGCGGTGCGGCCGGGATCGCCGGAAGGAAAGGCAAAGCGCGGGTCCTTCTGCAAGGCGATCGCACGCTCGGCGACGGTGCCCTGCGTAAAGCCCAGCTTGCGCAGGATCGGATCCATGCGCGCGTGGATCTCGGCGAGCTGGTGCTGGCCGAGCGCATGAATCTCGCGCGGGGGTACGCGCGTGGTGGTGCTGGCGCGCAGGGCCCAGGCGTAATAGTCGCTGCCATGCGGCCGGGCCGACATGCCCGGCGCGCCGGAGGCCAGCGCGCGCTGCCGTTGCAGTTCGGCAAGCTGGCGGGTGAGGGCGGGCAGTACCCGGGCCGAGACCACCGCCTGCGCACGAGCCGCCCAGTCCCCGGGGATGGCGCCGGTGCGGCCGGTCAGCGCGCGGACGAGTTCACCGCCGCCCGCGGTGGTCGCATCGGCGATGGTGGCCTTCATCTGCGCGACGGTCTTGTCGAGGAGGAAGTCCGGCGGGATCAGTCCACCCTCGGCCGCCTTGCGGATACGCGCCGTCTCGCCATCGAGCTGCGCGTCGAACCGCGAAAGGCGGGCAAGCCACGCTTCGGCATCTGCGGCATTGCGCACGGGATGGTCCGAGCCGAGGAAGCGCGGCGTGTCGAGGTAGGCGCCGACGTTCTGGATCACGACGTAGGGGGCATTGCGCCACTCGCCCACCGCGACGTCGCCATAGGGTTGCTCGAAGCCGTCCAGCGCCGTCGCATAGGCGCTGCGAACGACCTCGACGCTGGTGCGCGTCGCCGGATCGAGGCCGGCAAGGTCGAGCCGCCGGGCTCGTTCCAGATCGGCCTTCACTTGCGCCGCGACCGCCGCCTGGCCGGCCGCGGAGCGGTCTTCCATTTGTGCGTGGAGGGCCGCGTGAGTACCGGTGTCGACGCCCAGCGCAGTGGCGCGCTCCGGTTTCAGCGCCAGCAGGTTCCAGGCGATCGAATCGAGGACCGCGCCAGCGTCCGTGGAGGGCGTGCCGGCAGGGGCGGCTGCTGCGACGGCGGGCAGCATCGCGACGGCTCCGCCAGCGGCGACGCCGCTCAATACTGCGCGGCGTGAGATCGAGGCTTGGTTCATGCATGAGGTGTGCGGAGCGGCCCGCCCCCAGTCAATGGGCCAAGTCGCTCGCCGTGGTTGATCCCTGCAAGCCGCTCGTATCCGCTCATGCGCTGGGTTAGGGGAGGTCATGGACATCGCCCTATCCCTCGTCGTGCTCACCATCATCGCGCTGGTCATCGGCGCCACGTTCCTGTTCCGGCGCGGCAATCGCCAACAGGCGGTGCTGATGCTGGTTCTTGCGGCGGTGATGGCGGCGAACGTGACCTTGTGGTCGCTGCCGACAGACGGCGGCACGATCGCCGAAAGCACGCCTCACTGACACGGGGCGTTTGCCCCCGCGCGCCGCATAGCGAGAAGCCCCCGCGCGGTCGGCGCGGAGGCTCCTTGCAATCAGGTCTTGGGCCGACTTACCAGAAGAAGTCGTAGATCACGTCCACCACTTCACCGGTGTAGACGTCGACCAGGACGACGTCGTCGTAATAGCGGACCCAGCGATAGGGGCCGTAGACCTCCGGCAGGCGATAGGACCACGGATCGTCGATCCAGTACTGCTGCCCATAGAACAGCGATCCCAGCGTGATGCCGATTCCGACCCGGCGATAGCTGTAGTCGCGATAGGGCGAGTAATAGCGGCCACCTCGGAAGATATTCCGGTTGTGCGAGCGATAGCTGGACCAGTCGTAGCGGTTGTTGCTGCGCCAGTTGCGGTCCCAGCGGCGGCCATCGCGGTCACCCCGCCACTGGTCGCCCCGCCGCTGATCGCCGCGCCACTGATTGTCGCGCCCATCACGGCGCCACGCCTCGCGTCCGTCCCCGGGGCGGCGACCGTCGCGCCAGCCATCGGGCTGCTGCGGGTTACCCCGCCAGTTGCCGCGTCCGTCGTTCCCATTGCCATCCCGGCGGCCGTTCTGGTTGCGCCATGCCTCGCGCTGCGCGTCGTCGCGGCTCTGCCAGTTCCGGCCGTCGCGGTCGCCGCGAACATCCGGCCGCCCCTGCTGCGCCTGCCGTTGCGGGACCGGAGCGGGAGCCTGTTGCGGCTGGACCCGCTGGTGAGGTCCGCGGTACTCCGGCTGCGAGTGCACATAATCGCCCAGTGCGCGGCCGACGTCGCTGTTCGGCGCGCCTCGGCCGCCTTGCGATCCGCCGTCGCGATGGCCACGGTCCTGCGCCGACGCGACGCCGGGCGCGGCCAGCGCAGACGCGGCGAGCGCCAGCGCGCTCAGGCCCCGGGCGATCCTCTTGCTGTTTCTAGACATGTCCCTTTTCTCCGAGGAGAGGCTTCGCCATCGAAACCGCTCCGACTGGACACGTTCTAGGGGATTACCGCTGTCCGATCACTGAACCGTGTCGCCGCCATTCGTTCATCTTTGGAAATGCCAAAATGAACGGCTAGCGGGTCAACTTCTTGTAGGCCAGCGCGGTCGGCCGATCGGCGGCGTCGCCCAGACGACGGCGCTTGTCCTCCTCGTAGGCCGCGAAGTTGCCCTCGAACCACTCGACGTGGCTGTTGCCCTCGAACGCGAGGATGTGGGTGGCGAGGCGATCGAGGAAGAAGCGATCGTGGCTGATGACCACGGCGCAGCCCGCGAAGTTCTCGATCGCGTCCTCCAGCGCCGCCAGCGTCTCGACATCGAGGTCGTTGGTCGGCTCGTCGAGCAGCAGGACGTTGCCGCCCTCCTTCAGCATCTTGGCCATGTGCACGCGGTTGCGCTCGCCGCCCGAGAGCTTGCCGACGTTCTTCTGCTGGTCCGCGCCCTTGAAGTTGAACGCGCCGACATAAGCGCGCGTCGACATGTCGTGGCCGTTGACCTTCATGTAGTCGAGGCCGTCGGAGATCTCCTCCCAGACGTTCTTCGATCCGTCGAGGTGGTCGCGGCTCTGGTCGACGAAGCCGAGGTGAACGGTGCTGCCGATCTCGATCGTGCCCTCGTCAGGCTGTTCCTTGCCGGTGATGAGCTTGAACAGCGTCGACTTGCCCGCGCCGTTCGGCCCGATCACGCCGACGATGCCGCCCGGCGGCAGCATGAACGACAGGTCCTCGAACAGGAGCTTGTCGCCATAGGCCTTGGTCAGGCCCTTGGCTTCGATCACCTTGCCGCCCAGGCGCTCGGGCACCTGGATGACGATCTGGGCCTTGCCCGGCTTGCGGTTGTTCTGCGCTTCCTGAAGCTGCTCGAACTTGCGGATACGCGCCTTGGACTTGGTCTGGCGCGCGGCCGGCGTCTGCCGGATCCACTCGAGCTCCTCGCGCAGCGCCTTGGAGCGGCCGCTTTCCTCGCGCTCTTCCTGGGCAAGGCGCTTGGCCTTCTTCTCCAGGTAGGTCGAGTAGTTGCCCTCATACGGGAAGTACTTGCTGCGATCGAGCTCGAGGATCCAGCTCACCACGTTGTCGAGGAAGTAGCGGTCGTGGGTGATCATCAGCACCGCGCCTGCGTATTCCTTGAGGTGGTTCTCCAGCCATTCGACGGATTCGGCGTCGAGGTGGTTGGTCGGCTCGTCGAGCAGCAGGATCGAGGGCTTCTGGATCAGCAGCCGGGTCAGAGCGACGCGGCGCTTCTCACCGCCCGAAAGGCTGTCCACCGGCCAGTCGCCGGGCGGGCAGCGCAGCGCCTCCATGGCGAGTTCGAGCTGGCTGTCGAGCGACCAGCCGTCGACCGCGTCGATCTTCTCCTGCAGCGTGCCCATCTCTTCCATCAGGGCGTCGAAATCGGCGTCCTCCGGCGGATCGGCCATGATGTTGGAGATCTCGTTGAAGCGGTCGACCAGGTCGGCGGTGTCGCGCGCGCCGTCCTTGACGTTCTCGAGCACGGTCTTGGCCGGATCGAGCTCGGGCTCCTGCTCGAGATAGCCGACGGTGATGTTCTCGCCCGGCCAGGCCTCGCCCGTGTAGTCGGTGTCGATGCCGGCCATGATCTTGATCAGCGTCGACTTGCCGGCGCCGTTGGGCCCGACGATGCCGATCTTCGCGCCCTGGTAGAACTGCAGGCTGATGTTGGACAGAACCGGCTTCTGGGCGCCGGGGAAGGTCTTGGTCATGCCCTTCATGACGTAGGCGTATTGGGCGGCCATCGAAAATCCTCTGGGATCGGACGTAAGGTTACGGTTGCTCGCGCCCTTACAGAGGCTGCCGGACACCCGCAAGCGGTGGGCGGCGCAGCGCGCGGACGAGGTCGCCCGCGGCACGCGGCAGGAAAGCCAGGCCGATCAGCGCCGTGGGCAATATAAGGATCGCCCAGTAGAAATTCACGGGTCTCGCGCAAATCGCGAGCAGGGCCAGGATGATGAGCGTAAACGGGAGGACGTAGGCAGCAACACGCGGCGGCGCGCCCAGCAAACCGAGGAGCGAGGCCATCGCAAGCCCGTAGCACAGCGGCGCCGGGACCCGGTTCAGGAGGCTGACGTCGACGAGATCGCGCAGC
>Ga0068862_100003630_pt1 | contig 13195 bp, 9 predicted proteins | sample KBSSwiS52_FD_66598 | JGI IMG/M metagenome (GOLD analysis project Ga0068862, IMG submission 66598) | Switchgrass rhizosphere microbial communities from Kellogg Biological Station, Michigan, USA - KBS Switchgrass S5-2 | ecosystem: Host-associated > Plants > Roots > Rhizosphere > Soil ... | reverse complement strand
GCAAGTCAGGCAGTTGTTCGAGCGGGTGCGGCCCCAACGTGTGGTCCACCTGGCGGCGCAGGCTGGCGTGCGCTACTCGCTCACCCACCCGCAGCACTATGTGCAATCGAACCTCGTCGGGTTCGGCAACGTGCTGCTGGCGGCGCAGTCCGCACAGGTGCAGCACTTCGTGTACGCCAGCTCCAGCAGCGTCTATGGTGAGCGTGCCGAGACGCCGTTTCGCGAAGACCAGAACACCGATCAACCGGTGTCACTGTACGCGGCGACCAAGAAGGCCAACGAGGTCATGGCGCAGTCGTACAGCCACGTGCACCGGCTGCGCGCCAGCGGGCTGCGCTTCTTCACGGTGTACGGCCCCTGGGGCCGGCCCGACATGGCCTATTTCAGCTTTGCGCAGAAGATCATGGCGGGACAAGACCTGCCGGTGTTCGCCGAAGGCCTGCTGCAGCGTGACTTCACCTACGTTGACGATATCGTCGAAGGCGTCGTGCGCATGACGCTGACCGAGCCGCGGCCCGACGAGCGGCTGCACGAGATCTACAACATCGGCAACCACAGTCCCGTGACCGTGCTGCACTTCATCGAAGTGCTATCGCGCGCCCTCGGCCGAACGGCTCGCTTGGAGTTCCTGCCAATGCAGCCTGGCGACGTGTCGATCACTTGCGCCGATGTGTCCAAGCTGCGTGCACGTGTCGGCTTCGAGCCTGCCACGCCGCTCGACGTGGGGCTGGCGCGTTTCGTGGAATGGTTCCGGCAGTGGCCGCAGGCGCTGCAGCCGGGCGGCGGCTGATCGAGCACGAAGCACGTCGCAGAAATACAAATGTGGTGGAACCGCGACGCCGTTCAGCACAACCGCTCGAGTGCGCCGCAAGCTCGCCACCAGTGTCGGCGGACCCCCTTGTTTGGGGACGTCGATGGCCAGGGTCCAGAGCGTATGCTTCGCGGCTACGGTACCTGCGCCCCTTTGTCAGGCAAGCGTTGGCGGCTCAATCCGGAGATAAGACATGGCACTGCAACTGGTTGGTCGGTCTGTGTTGGGTATGCTGGCCCGCGGCGCATTGTTGAGCGTGCTCGCTTTCCTGGCTGCCTGCAGCACCAACCGCTATCCGCCCGCGCCGGTCGCGGCACCGTCTACCGATTACCGATACCTGATCGGTCCGCTCGATACGCTGAACATCATCGTCTGGCGCAATCCGGAGTTGTCGCTCAGCGTGCCGGTGCGTCCCGACGGCAACATCTCCACTCCTTTGGTCGAGGATCTGCGCGCCGTGGGGCGCAATCCGACCGAACTGGCGCGTGACATCGAGAAGGCGCTCAGCAAATACACACGCGATCCGGTCGTCACGGTCGTCGTCACAGCATTCCAGGGTGCGGTGACCGAACAGATCCGCATCGTCGGCGAGGCGGCGCGCCCTCAAGCGATCGCCTATCGCCAGAACATGACCTTGCTCGACGTGATGATCCAGGTTGGCGGATTGACCGACTTCGCCGATGGCAACGCAGCGGTCCTGATCCGCGGGCGCGAGAAGGGCGCCTCGTACGGCGTGCGCCTGAAGGATCTGATCAAGCGTGGCGATATCTCCGCCAATGTCGATGTGAGCCCGGGCGACGTGCTGATCATTCCGCAGTCCTGGTTCTGAGCGCCAGTCCCAAGCACTCTTCACACAGATTCATTCCATGAAGGAACTGCTCAATCACGTCACCGCGACGCTGCATGGCATGTGGCAAAAGCGGTGGTACGGGCTGATGGCGGCGTGGATCATCGGGGCCGTTGCTGCCGTGGTCGTGGCGCGCATCCCCGACAAGTACGAGGCCACCGCACGCGTCTACCTCGACACCAAGACCGTGTTGCGTCCACTGATGCGCGACCTCGCCGTGGATCTCGACATCGACCAGACGGTTTCATTGCTGTTTCGCACGCTGATCACGCGCCCCAACGTCGAACAACTGATCAAGAAATCCAACTTCGATCTGGCAGGCAAGAGCGCGGGCGAGATCGATCAGATGGTCGATTCGCTGATGCAGGAAATCAAGGTCATGAGTGCGGGGCGCGACAACGTCTACAGCTTCTCGTACCGCAACACTGATCGCGAGCGCGCCAAACTGCTGGTTCAAAATCTGGTGGCGCTGTTCGTCGAGTCCGACGTCGGGTCCAAGCAGCGCGACACCGAGAAGGCGCGCGCCTTCATCGACGAGCAGATCAAGGCATACGAGGCGCGACTGCAGGAGGCCGAGGGCAAGCTCAAGGCGTTCAAGCTGCGCAACCTCGGAACGCTCGACGGGCAGGGCAACCGCGACTACTTCTCCCGCGTGTCGACATTGACCGAGGAGCTGAGCAAGCTGGTGGGCGAACTGAGCGCCTCGGAGCAATCACGCGACGCGCTCAAGCGCGAACTCGGCGGCGAGACCGTGAACCTTGTGCCCGACATCCCCGCTGCAGTGGTCGCCACACCTGAACTCGATGCGCGCCTGGATGCGCAGCGCAAACAACTCGACGAGCACCTGCGGCGCTACACCGACATCCATCCCGACGTGGTGGCCACGCGGCGCTTGATCGCTCGGCTGGAAGAGCAGAAGCAAGCCGAGATCGAGGCGAAGCAGCGCGCTGCGGCGGGCCGTCCGGCAGCCACCGCGGGCGGCGCCGATCCGATGGTGCAACGCGTGCGCCTGGCCCTGGCAGAGTCCGAGGCCAATGTCGCAGCCACGCGCTCGCGCGTCCGTGAGGCCGAGAGCAAGCTCCAGCAGTTGCGCGCCACGGCCAGCCGCGTGCCGGCGATCGAGGCAGAACTGGCTCAGTTGAATCGCGACTACGACGTCGTGCGCCGCAACTACGACGCCCTGGTGGCGCAGCGCGAGAAGGCCAACATCTCCGAAGACGTCGACGCCACGCGGCCAGCGCAATTCCGGGTCATCGATCCGCCGCGCGCGTCCAACAAGGCGGTGTTCCCGAACCGCGTGGCGATGGCGCCCGTGGTGCTGCTGTTCGCGCTGTTCGCGGGTCTGGCCGCGGCGTATGTCGCTTCGCAGGTGCGTCCGGTGTTCGGTTCGTCGCAAGCGCTTCGTCTCTTGACCGGGCGCCCGGTGCTCGGTGCGATCTCGATGATCAAGACCATCGACCTCGTCCGGCGCGACCGCTATCGCTCACTGGCGTTCGGCTCGGCATTGACCGGGCTGCTCGTGGTGTTCGGTGGCTGGATGACGTGGCTGGCGGTGCTGAACCACGCCTGAGGGAGCGCAAGTGAACATCATCGAGCAGGCCGCAAAACGGCTGGAGGAGCTGCAACGCAGCGGTGTCGAGGTGCCGCGGCGCACCGGCACGCCGGCAAACGACCAAGCGCGCCTCGGTGCCGGGGCACGCGCGGACGGCCGCTCGCGCTCTGGTGTGATCGACGCCGACGCCGGTGCGAGTTCCAAGCGCGTTGAGATCGATCTCGACCGCCTGATGTCGATGGGTTACCTCACGCCATCGAATCCACGCTCCCAGATCGCGAACGAGTTCCGCATCATCAAGCGTCCGCTGCTCACCAACATCAACGGCCAGCCGGCAGCGCCGATCGACCGCGCCAATCTCGTGATGGTGACCAGCTCGCTGCCGGGCGAGGGGAAGACCTTCGTGTCGGTCAACCTGGCCATCAGCATTTCGATGGAACTCGATTGCAAGGTGCTGCTGGTGGACGCCGACGTGTCGCGCCCTGCGGTCCTGCAGCGCCTTGGATTGCCGGCCTCGCCCGGCTTGCTGGATTTGCTGACCGATCCCTTGCTGAAGATGTCCGACGCGCTGTTGCGAACCAACATCGATCGTCTGTCGATCCTGCCGGCCGGCGCGGCAAACGGGCAGGCCACCGAGCTGCTGGCCAGCGATGGCATGAGCGCGCTGCTCGAACAGATGGCGAGCCGCTATTCCGACCGCGTGATCGTGTTCGATGCGCCGCCGCTGCTGCCTTCTACTGAGTCGCGGGTGCTGGCCACTCGCATGGGTCAGGTGGTCGTCGTCGTGGAGGCCGACCGCACGTCTCATAGCACGGTCGCCGAGGCCATGGCCACACTCGAGGTTTGTCCGGTCGTGTTGCCGGTGCTGAACAAGACCAGCCGTTCCGATGCCGGCACCTACTATGGCAGCTACGGCCAACTCGAGGGCTGAGCGCCGCGCGCTGACGCGCTTCCCAAGGCCATCCGTCGCCGCTGCGCATCCCCGCTCGCGATCGCTGGCAACCACCGGCGTCGCCATCGCCGCTGCGCTGTGCAGCGCCCCCGGCCACGCCGAACGCTTTCAGCTCGATACCGCGATCAGCTCCGATGTCACGGCCACCAGCAACTCCCTACTGGCCGAATCAGCTCAGTCCGATGTCATCGTGTCGGTGCGGCCCCGCTTCGTGCTGCTGGCCGAAGGCGCGCGATTGAGGCTCCGGGGATCAGGTTCGCTGAATGCTGTTTCATACACGCGCAATACCCAGGAAAGCCGCGCGCTGCCCGACCTCGATCTGTCGGCGGCGGCGATCGCGATCGAGCGCGCATTGACGCTGGAAGCTGGCGCTCGAGTCTCACAGCAGTTCGAGAACCCGTTCGGGTTGCGTGCGGAGACGGCAGGCACGGCGAACCGCGTGACCACGACCCAGTACCGATTCAGCCCCGTCCTCGACATCCAGTCCAACGGGGGCATGCGCGTCTTCGCGCGCAGCGACAACATCCGCCTGGATGACGACACCTCTACATTGAACGGCGCAGCAACCTCCACTGCCACGGGGTACTTCGGGCACCACAACGCCGTCATCGAGCAACAGCCTCGACCACTGGGTGCCCGCGTCGAACTCGACCGCACCGACACGCGCTACGAGAACACGCAGCGACCGCTCATCTCGGACATCGCGCGCGCCGTGGTGACCTACTCGTTCGGGGACCGCCTGACGCTCGGACTTCGGGGTGGGGGCGAACGCAACAATTTCGTCGTCGGCGATCGGACGCGGGCCGTCTACGGCGTGGAGATGGCATGGCGCCCGACCGAGCGCACGGATTTCTCCACCGCTATTGATCATCGGTACTTCGGTACCGGCGGGCGCCTGGTCTTCAACCACCGCATGCCGTGGGTAGCCTGGAATCTGCTGCTCACTCGCGACATCGTCTCGACGCCGCAAACGTTGCTCGACCTGCCGCCGACCGATAACGTCGCGGCCTTGCTCGACCAGTTGTACACGACGCGTTTTCCCGATCCGATCGAGCGTTCCAGGCAGGTGCAGGAAGTGATTGCGCGCGGCGGCTTGCCAGCGTCGCTGACGCAGGCGACCACCGTGTACTCGCAGCGCATCAGCTTGCAGACCTATGGCAGCCTGCGGGTGGCATACGTCGGCACACGCAACTCATTGGCGCTCAGCGGGTTCTGGTCACGCCTCGAGGATGCGCCCGAAACGGGTGCTCTGGCCACTTCGCTGGCGCTCAACAACAACATCCAGCAGGGCGTGGGGCTGACCGGAAGCCGGCGCATGACACCCACGATCACGCTGAGGCTTGGCCTGGACAGAAGCACGATCAAGAGCCTGGGCGTCGCGACAACCGATCAGGCCAGCGAACAGCGCTCCGTGCGGGTCGACATGACTGTGCAACTCGCGCCGCGCACCAGCTCGTATGTCGGAGTGCGACACACCGAGTTCATCCAAAACCAAGCGGTGCGAAACGACGAAGACGCTGCCTTCGTCGGCATCGACCACCGATTCTGAGCCGTTTCGTGACGGCCGCATCGCGCCTCGGCAGGTGCGGTGCGGCATAACCGATCTCCTTCGCTTGAAGAATTCAATGACCAAGAATGCCCTGACCGTCGATGTGGAAGACTACTTCCAGGTCTCGGCGCTTGCGCCGCACATCGACAGAGGGAGCTGGGACAGCCGGCCTTGTCGCGTCGAGCGCAACGTACAGCGGCTGCTGGCGCTGTTCGATGAGGCCGGCGCGCAGGCCACCTTTTTCACGCTCGGTTGGGTTGCCGATCGTTACCCGCAACTGGTGCGCGAGATCGTGGCTCAGGGGCATGAGCTGGCGAGCCATGGCTACGCGCACCGTCGGGCATCGGAGCAGACGCGCCAGGAGTTCTCGAGCGACGTCCTGTCTGCCAAGCACTTGCTGGAAGACGTCTCCGGTCAGCCGGTGAGGGGGTACCGCGCACCGAGCTTCTCGATCGGTCGAAACAACGACTGGGCATTCGATGAACTTTTGGCAGCGGGCTACGCCTACAGCTCGAGCGTATACCCCGTGCGCCACGATCACTACGGCGTGCCCGACGCACCGCGATTCCCGTACCGCACCCGTCCTGGCCTGCTGGAGATTCCGCTCACGACGACGCAGGTGCTCGGTCGCAACCTGCCTGCGGGCGGCGGCGGCTTCTTTCGGCTGTTGCCGTACAGCGTGAGCCGGTGGGCGCTGCGCAGAGTCAACCGGATCGATCATCGGCCCGCGATCTTCTACCTCCACCCGTGGGAGATCGACCCGGGGCAACCGCGCATCGCGGGCACCAGCGCGAAGACGCGCTTTCGCCACTACGTCAATCTGAGCCGAACCGAGCCCCGCTTGTCACGGCTGCTGCGCGATTTCCAATGGGGCCGCATCGACGAGGTGTTCGCGCCTCAACTGCATTGAGGCGGCGCGTCCGGCGCCGAGCTTGTACGACATGACGCGTGTACGTTCCTTTCTCGATTCCGATCGCGTGGCGTGGGATGAATTCGTCCTTCGCTGCAGCGATGCCACGTTCTTCCACCGCATCGGCTGGCGCGACATCTATCAGGACACCTTCGGCCATCGCACCCACTATCTGCTGGCCGAGCGAGACGGCGCCGTGGTGGGTGTGCTGCCGCTGGTCGAGTTGAAGAGCGTGCTGTTCGGCCACGCGCTGGTTTCGCTTCCGTTCGCCGTCTACGGCGGCGTCGCCGCGCAGGACGACGAGTCCGGCAGCGCGCTGTCACGGCGCGCAGTGGAGTTGGCGCGCGAGCTGCGTGTGCAGCACCTCGAGATGCGCAATCGGGTCTCGCGCGAGCCCGATTGGGGTCGGCAGGATCTCTATGTGACGTTTCGCAAGAGCTTGCTGCCCGACGTGGAGGCCAACATGGCGGCAATTCCGCGCAAGCAGCGTGCGATGGTTCGCAAGGGCATCCAACGCGGCATGCGCGCCGAGATCGACGACGACGCGCGGCGTTTCTTCGACTTGTATGCAGACAACCAGCACCGGCACGGGACGCCGCCGCATGCCAGGCGCTATTTCGAGGCGTTGAAGGCGGTGTTCGGATCCGACTGCGAGATCCTCACCGCCGTCGACCCGCAAGGCCACGCGGTGTCGGGCGTGATGTCGTTCTACTTCCGCGACGAGGTGCTGCCTTACTACGCCGGCGATCTGGCGCAAGCACGCGAGCTGGCCGCGAACGACTTCAAGTACTGGGCCTTGATGCAGCGCGCCTGCGAGCGCGGTTATCGCGTGTTCGACTTCGGCCGCTCCAAGCGCGGCACGGGATCGTTCGACTTCAAACGCAACTGGGGCTTCGAGCCGGTGGATCTGCAGTACGAGTACTGCCTCATCAATCGCGACACCGTGCCGCAGAACAATCCCTCCAATCCGCGCTATCAGGCTGCGATTGCCCTGTGGCGGCGCCTGCCGCGGAGCGTCGTGAACGCCGTGGGCCCGGTGCTGGCCCGCCACCTGGGGTGAATCGATGAGCCGCACCCCCATGGATGCTCGCCCGTTGATCGCGCACGTCCTGTACCGCTTCGACGTGGGTGGGTTGGAGAACGGCGTCGTCAACCTGATCAACCGCCTTCCGGCGCACCGCTTCCGCCACGCGATCGTCGCGCTCACCGAGGTGAGCGACTTTCGGCAGCGCATCGAACGCGATGACGTCGCATTCGTGGCCCTTCACAAGGCGCCTGGCCATGGCATTCGCGTGGTGCCGCGCATGCGTGAGATCCTGCGGCAGCTGAGGCCCACGGTGGTCCACACACGCAATCTGGCGGCACTGGAGATGTCGTTGGCCGCCGCCTGGGCCGGTGTGCCTGTGCGCATCCATGGCGAGCACGGCTGGGACGTGAACGATCCAGATGGCAGCAGCCGCAAGTTCAGTTGGGTGCGCCGGCTGTATCGCCCGTTCGTGCATCACTTCATCGCGCTGTCGAAGCACCAGGCGGGATACCTGGGGGAGCGGGTCGGTGTCCCGGATCATCGTCTGACCCAGATTTACAACGGCGTCGACCTCACGCGCTTCCATCGCGCCGCCGCGCGTGCACCGATCAACCAGGCGCCGGCGTTCGCGCCCTCGGAGTGGATCGTCGGTACCGTGGGCCGCCTGGAGCCGATCAAGAACCAGCAGTTGCTCGCACGTGCGTTCATGCGTGCGCGCGAGCTGTCGCCGGCGGCTCGTCAACACATGCGCCTGGTGATCGCCGGCGATGGCCCGGACGCGCCAGCGATCGAGTCGGTCCTGCGCGAAGGCGGTGCGATGCAGGCCGCGTGGATGGCCGGCAAGCGCGGCGACGTGGCAGACGTCATGCGCGGGCTCGATTGTTTCGTGTTGCCGTCGCGCGCCGAAGGCATCTCGAATACGATCCTCGAGGCCATGGCCACCTCGTTGCCGATCATCGCCACCGACGTGGGCGGAAACCGCGAACTGCTCGACGATCGCACCGGGCAGATCGTGCCGTCGGACGATGTCGATGGCATGGCTGCGGCGATGCTGGCGGACTTCACCGATCCAACGTCCGCGCGCGCGCGCGGACGTCGCGCACTGGCGGCGGTGCAGCAGCGTTTTGACCTTCAGCACATGGTCGCGGCCTACGCCGCGCTGTACGAGCGGCTGATCGAGGCCGCACCTTCGCTTCGACCAGCGACCATGGCGCAGCACCATATCCAATAGGCAGCCAACAGGCGGGAACCATCATGTGCGGAATCGTCGGAATCTGGGACTCGCGCGGCACGCGTCCGGTGGCGCGCGAGTTGCTCGTGCGCATGAACGAGTCGCAGCACCACCGCGGGCCCGACGAAACCGGCCTTCATCTCGCACCCGGCGTCGGCCTGGGGCACAAGCGCCTGTCGATCATCGACCTGGCGACCGGACAGCAGCCCTTGTTCAACGAGGACCGCTCAGTCGTCGTTGTGTACAACGGCGAGATCTACAACTACCGCGAGTTGATCCCCGAGTTGAGCGCGCTCGGGCATGTGTTTCGCACGCGCAGCGACACCGAGGTGATCGTGCACGCGTGGGAGCAATGGGGCGAGGCCTGCGTCGAGCGTTTCCGCGGCATGTTCGCGTTCGCGCTGTGGGACGAGAACCGCCAGACCTTGTTCCTGGCGCGCGACCGGCTCGGCGTCAAGCCCTTGTACTACGCCCTGTTGCCCGACGGCACGTTCGTGTTCGGATCCGAGCTCAAGTCGCTGCTGGCGCATGGGGCAATCTCGCGGTCGCTCGATCCGCGCTCGGTCGATGACTACTTCACGCTCGGCTATGTGCCGGAGCCCAGGACGATCTTCACGTCGGCGCACAAGTTGGCGCCCGGCCACACCCTGACGCTGCGCCGCGGCGCCGCGCCGCCGCAGCCGCGCCGTTACTGGCAGGTGGAGTTCACGGGCGACAACCCGATCGACGGCGATGCCGCGCAGGACGAGCTGATCGAGCGGCTGCGCGAGAGCGTGCGGCTGCGCATGATCTCCGAGGTGCCGCTGGGCGCCTTCCTGTCGGGCGGCGTCGACTCGAGCGCGGTGGTGGCCATGATGGCTGGGCAGTCGAACGGGCCGGTGAACACCTGCTCAATCGCTTTCGACGATCCGAAATACGATGAGACGCGGTTCGCGCAGATGGTCGCCGACCGGTACCAGACGCGCCACTTCGTCGACACCGTGCAGACCGACGACTTCGACCTCGTCGACACGCTGGCGTCGCTGTACGACGAGCCGTATGCCGACAGCTCCGCCATCCCCACTTACCGCGTGTGCCAGCTCGCGCGGCGCCACGTCACGGTGGCGCTGTCGGGCGACGGCGGCGATGAGAGCTTCGGCGGCTACCGTCGATATCTCCTGCATCTCGGCGAGGAGAAGCTGCGTTCGGCCTTGCCGCTCGAGGTGCGTCAACCGCTGTTCGGCATGCTCGGCCGCTGGTACCCCAAGGCCGACTGGGCACCGCGCTTCGTGCGCGCGAAGTCCACGTTCCAGGCGCTGGCGCGCGATTCGGTTGCGGCTTATATGCACAGCGTGTCGATCTTCCGCGACGACATGCGGCCGCAGCTCTACTCGGCGGCCTTCAAGAAGGCGCTCGGTGGCTACCACACCGCGGATCTGTTCCAAGCACATGCGCGCGAGGCGCGCACCGATGACGCGCTGTCGTTGATCCAGTACCTCGATCTGCAGACCTATCTGGTGGGCGATATCAACACCAAGGTCGATCGCGCAAGCATGGCGCATGCGCTCGAGGTGCGCGAGCCGTTGATGGACCACAAGCTGGTGGAGTGGCTCGCCACGCTCAAGCCGGGCCTCAAGGTGCGGCGCGGCGAGGGCAAGTGGTTGCTCAAGAAATCGATGGAACCTCATTTGCCGGGCGATGTGATGTACCGGCCCAAGATGGGCTTTGCCGTGCCGCTCATGCGCTGGTTCCGCGGGCCCCTGCGCGAGCGTGTGCGTACCGCCTTGCTGGACGGCGGCCTGGCGCAGACCGGCATGTTCGAGAAGCGCTATCTCGAGCACCTGGTCGAGGCCCACAGTTCCGGCCGGCGCGACTACAGCAGCCCGCTGTGGACGCTGTTGATGTTCGAAGCTTTCCTGCGCAAGGTCGGCTTCGATGCATCGCCGTCGGTATCGAGCGCCGCGCCAGCGCAACCTCGCGCCGCGGCCGTGGCGGAGGTCTGAGCGCGGTGCGCATCCTGTTCGTCACGCACCGGGTGCCGTACCCGCCGACCTTCGGGAGCAAGGTACGCGCCTTCCACATGATCCGGCACCTGGCGCAGCGGCACGAGGTGTCGGTGATGTCGTTGGCGCGCAGCGACGAAGAAGCGCGCGAAGCGCAAGGCCTGGCCGATCACTGTCACGCGTTCCAGCAGTTCCGCGTGCACAACGCGGCGCAGGCGGCCAAGATAATTGGCACCTTGGCCACACCGGTGAGCGCTTCGGAAGCGTTCTTCCACAGTGCGCAGATGAAGCGTGCAGTCGATCGGGCGTTGCACGGCCGCAGCTACGACTTCATCGTGGCGCATTGCTCCGCGGTTGGCCGCTATGTCGAATGGGCGCCGTTGCCCAAGCTCATGGACTTGTGTGACATCGACTCGCGCAAGTGGCTCGACTTCGCCGAGGTCAAGCCGTGGCCGCTGTCACTCGGCTACCGATGGGAGGGTCGCCGTGTCGCGGCCGCCGAGTTGCGCCAGACGCAGCGATTCGATCGCGTGACCGTGGCCACCGCGGGCGAAGCCGCTCTTCTCGAGGGATCGCCCCATGCCGAGCGCGTCGACTGGTTCGCCAACGGCGTCGACCTCGAGTACTTCAGGCCTTCTCCGAATGCATCCGACTACGACCCCAACGTGATCGCGTTCGTCGGCCGCATGGACTACTTTCCCAACGAGCAGTGCATGGTGGACTTCTGCGCCACCGTATGGCCGCGGTTGCGCAAGGCAAAGCCTGCCCTGCAACTGAAGATCGTCGGAGCCAACCCGTCGGCGCGCGTCAAGGCGCTCGCTGGCATCGAGGGTGTCAGCGTGACCGGTGCCGTTGCGGACGTGCGGCCACACGTGTGTGGAGCAGCGCTGACGGTGGCGCCGCTGAAGATTGCGCGCGGCACGCAAAACAAGGTGCTGGAGTCGATGGCGCTGGGCGTACCTGTTGTGACCAGCGGCATGGCTGCCGGCGGCGTTGACGCACGCGTGGGCGAGCACTTGCTGGTGGCGGACAGCGAAGACCAGCAGGTCGAGGCCATCCTGCGCGTCACGGGGGACCCCACCGAACGGGCGCGGCTGTCAAGGGCGGGCCGTGCACAGGTCGAGGCGCGGCACACCTGGCCAAACGCGTTGGAGCGACTCGACCGCATCGTCGCCGAGTGCATGCGGTCCGGTCGTGCGACGGTCTGGCCGGCACAGTTCGCCTAGCGTCCATTCGCAAGGACCGGTCCACATGATTGGTGCGGCGCTCTTCGTTTTGTCCAGCCTGGCGTTCGCCGTGCTGGCGTTCGCGCGCCATCCGATCTTCGGCTTGTACTTCTACCTGGCGTCGATTTACGTTCATCCGCCGTCGCGCTGGTGGGGCCCGATGCTGCCCGACTTGCGCTGGGCGCTGACCTCGGCGTTCATCACCGCGGCGGCGATCGTGTGGCACCGCGGGCGCCTCGCCGAGAAGGCTCCCTGGTACTCCAACGGCGCGGCGATGATCCTGATTGCCTACGCGAGCCTGATGGTGGTCCAGACCGCCTGGGCGCTGGACGTGCCGACCCACCTGGACGGGACGATCAAGTTCCTCAAGTACCTGATCGCCTTCTGGATCTTCTATCGCATCTGCGACCGGCCCGAAACGTTGCGTGACGCCATGCTCGGGCACGTGCTCGGTTGCGTGCTGCTCGGCATCTTCGCGATCTCGATCGGCCGCGAAGGCGACCGACTCGACGGCGTCGGTGGCCCGGGGATGGATGACGCCAACACGCTCGGGATGTACCTCGCCACCGGCCTGGTGCTCGGCATGGGTCTTGTACTGGTGCTCAACGGGTGGCGCCGCCTCGCGCTGCTGGGATTGTTGGGCTTGACGGCAACCGGTTTCGTGCTGGCCAACAGCCGCGGCGCGCTGTTGGGCCTGGTGGCGGGTGGCGCCACGTTGCTGATCACCAAATCGCGCGTGCACAGCAAGGGCTTCTGGGTGCTCGCACTGGTTGGGCTGGTCGGCATGGCAGCCGTGGTTGACAAGAAATTCATCGACCGCATGTTCACGATCGGCGACGTCGTCGAGGTCAGCGAGGAGGCCGACGCCAGTGCGCGCTCCCGAATGGCGATCTACGAAGCGCAGGTTCGCATGGCGCTTGACCATCCGTTTGGAGCCGGCCATCGCGGCACGGCCACGCTGAGCCCGCAGTACATCGAGAGTCGGTGGCTGACCACGGCCCACTCGGGCGACAGCGGCGAGGCCCAGCGCTCGTCGCACAACACCTTCATGACAACCTTGGTCGAGCAGGGCTTCGCCGGCTCCATGCTGTTCATTGCACTGTTGTTA
>Ga0068862_100003627_pt1 | contig 13208 bp, 13 predicted proteins | sample KBSSwiS52_FD_66598 | JGI IMG/M metagenome (GOLD analysis project Ga0068862, IMG submission 66598) | Switchgrass rhizosphere microbial communities from Kellogg Biological Station, Michigan, USA - KBS Switchgrass S5-2 | ecosystem: Host-associated > Plants > Roots > Rhizosphere > Soil ... | reverse complement strand
GCTTCGACCTTCGCAGCTTCGACCTTCGCAGCTTCGACCTTCGCAGCTTCGACCTTCGCAGCCTCGACTTTCGAAGCCTCGACTTTCGCTGCTTCGACCTTCGCAGCCTCGACCTTCGCAGCTTCGACCTTCGCAGCTTCGACCTTCGCAGCTTCGACCTTCGCAGCTTCGGCCTTCGCAGCCTCGGCTTTTGCCGCCTCAAGCTTCCGGGACGCGTCCGGCTCGGCCGGAACACGCGGCGCTTCGCCAGCTTCCGCGACCGGTGGCGGCACGGGCGGAGGCGCCGGCACGGGCCACGTCTTGTCTTCGTCCCTCGGCGCAACCGCAATCACCGACGGCGCGGGCGGTGACGTCCCGGCCGTATCAGCGCGGTCGGCCGGCGAAGGCATCGTCGCCGGCGCCACGTCGCTCTCGCTGTCCGTCTTTGGGATGGGCGGATCCTTCGGCGCAACCTCCGCCTTTCGAGAGGCTTCCGGCTCCGGGTTCGTTTGCGCTCCCGGAGTGCTCCGTACCTTCGGTGCGGGCTGTGTCTTCACAGGAGGTTCCGCCTTCGGCGAGACTTCTGCCTTCGGTGGAACCTCCGCTTCAGGCTCGGATTCAGGTGTAATCGCCGCCACAAATGGTCCTGGAACGGGAAGCGGAGATACTGGTATCGCCGGCACCGGCGCACTGGAACGTGGGCGCTCGACCGGCGGAGGTCGCGACGGCTCCGGAGGCTCGACCGCCGTTGCAGCCGGTGGCACAGGCACCGGGACGAGCGATACGCGCAGTTCGGGTTCCTCGAACCGCCGTTCCTGCCAGAAAAAGCCAAGGCTCGGAAAACCGAGTCCCTGGCCAATCACAGTCAGGCCCAACAGCAATGCATGGACAAACAGCGAGAGAGACAGCGCATACGCCAGTCGCTCTCGCTGAACGAGCGGTTGATCAGCGAACGCAAGGCGTACCGGCCCGCCCGGAATGGGCTCAGACGGCAGCGTCAATGCGCCGGAATCCGTGGAATTCAAGTGCACACCGCATCGGCTCGATCGTGACTACCTCGGAACGTGGGGCCGATTTTCACATGTTTGTATGCCGCGCCGTTGTCATCAAGCGCGGTGGCGTCATGTCGGAGGAATGCAATGTATGCAGACGCATAAACGCGTCGCACGACCAAAGGAGGCATGAACCGTCTCCACGTCAGGCGCATCCTACGTGCCACAGGCTGCAACGCCGACATACGTGGGTTTGAACGAAGAGCACCGTCGACCTGGATCGGCCTCCACAGCGGTGACCCGGGTATCCGTAGTTTCAGCTTCGAGTCCTATCACCCGCTTCGACGGACCCCGATGAACTTCACCGCATGACAGGCCTCACTCCAAACGCACAGCTCACGCCGGCCCTCCAACGAAGCGAGGAGCGCTTTCGCCTCCTCGTCGATGGCGTGAAGGATTACGCGATATTCATGCTCGATACGACGGGCCACGTTGTCACATGGAATGCCGGCGCAGAGCTCATCAAGGGCTATCGGCGCGACGAAATTGTCGGTGAGCATTTCTCGAAGTTCTATCCCCCGGAAACCTTGCAGCGGGGAATTCCCGACGAGGAGTTGCGCATTGCGAAGGCCGAGGGCCGCTTCGAGGACGAAGGCTGGCGTCTGCGCAAGGACGGTTCGCGCTTCTGGGCCAACGTCATCATCACGGCGCTGGTCGACGATAAGGGTGAGTTGCAGGGGTTTGCAGAAGTCACCCGTGATCTCACGCACCGGCGCGAATGGGAAGAGTCGATGCGCCAGAGTGAAGAGCGGTTTCGACTGCTGGTCGAGGGTGTCCGGGACTATGCGATCTTCATGCTGGATGCCAACGGGCATGTTCTGACCTGGAACACGGGTGCAGAGCGGATCAAAGGTTACGCGGCGCGCGAGATCATCGGTCAGCACTTCAGCAAGTTCTATCCCGAGGACGCGATCGAGAGCAGGTGGCCGGAGCATGAGCTGGCGGTCGCGGCCGAGACCGGGCAATTCGTCGATGAAGGATGGCGCATCAGAAAAGATGGATCACGCTTCTGGGCGAACGTGACCATTACGGCCTTGCGCGACGAGGCCGGGCGACTGCGCGGATTCGCGAAACTCACGCGAGACCTTTCCGAGCGCAAGCGGGCGGAGGCATTGGAGCTCAGCGGCTTGCGACGGGAGGAGATGCTGGAGGCCGAACGCGTCGCCCGCCTGGAAGCCCAGCGGACCGCGCGGATGAAAGACGAATTCCTGGCCACCCTGTCGCACGAGCTTCGCACGCCTCTGAACGCGATCCTCGGCTGGACTCAGATCCTGCGCTACAAGGGCACGGTCGAACCGGACGAGATACAGCGCGCGCTCGAAGTCATCGATCGCAACGCGCGGGCCCAGGTCCAGTTGATCGACGATCTGCTCGACCTGAGCCGGATCATCTCGGGGCGTATACGGCTGGACGTGCAGCAAATCTCTGTCGTCGAGTCGCTCCGCGCGGCCGTCGACTCGGCTGAGCCCGCTGCAATCAACAAGGGCATACGACTCGAGTCGGTGCTGGACCCGCGCGTCGGGAAGATATCCGGAGACCCAAGTCGCCTGCAGCAGATCTTCTGGAACTTGCTGAGCAACGCGATCAAGTTCACGCCCAAGGGTGGGAAGGTCCAGGTCGCATTGCAACGCGTCAATTCTCACCTCGAAGTGAGCGTGAGCGATACCGGGGCGGGCATACCGGCGAGCTTCCTTCCGCATGTGTTCGAGCGATTCACGCAGAAGGACAGCTCGAGCTCGCGGCAATATAGTGGGCTGGGCCTGGGGCTCGCCATTACCAAACAGCTCGTGGAACTGCATGGCGGGTCCGTCGAGGCAAGAAGCGCGGGAGAGGGACAGGGGTCCACCTTCGTCGTCAATCTTCCGTCGATCGTGCTGCAAAGTGAACCGTCGCCGGGGTTGAACCGGGCCCACCCTACCCAGGCGTCGAGCGACGTCGATGCTCCCCTGCCGAGCCTTTATGGCGTTCGGGTGCTCGTCGTCGACGACGAACCGGACGCGCTGGAGCTGATCCGCCGCGTGCTCCAGGAAAGGGGTGCAGTCCCCGCGACCGCCGCGAGCGGTCAGGAGGCGTTGAGAGCTCTCGAGGAATCGACACCGGACGTCATTGTCAGCGACATTGGCATGCCGATGATGGACGGATTCGAGTTCATGCGCAGGGTGCGGGAGCGGGAGCCCATGCACACTCGTGTTCCAGCGCTCGCTCTCACCGCCTTCGCGCGGCCGGACGATCGCAAGCGGGCCGTGCTGTCCGGATTCCAGTCCTACTTGGCCAAGCCGTTTGACATGGCGGAGCTCGTCATCGTGGTCGCGGGACTCGCCCGCCGGACTTAGCGGCCCGCAAGCGCGAGGCATGACCCGGGTGTCGCGGTATGCTCCACGACTTTCGCAGGAGCAACTGACATGGCGCGCGAGAACGTCGCGGTGGTGATCGGCGGAGGCAGCGGGATTGGCGAGGCGACTTGCCGCCTGATGTCCGCGCGCGGGTGGCGCGTGGTGATCGCCGACCGCGACGTGCCCGCCGCCGAACGTGTCGCACGCGATATCGGCGCCGCGGCGATTGCCATGGATCTTGCCCACGCGGAAGGCGTCGAGCGCGCCGCGGCCGAGCTGTTCGCTGCCGAAGGCCCGCCCACCGCACTCGTCGTGGCGGCCGCCGTCTTTCAGGACGTCCTCCGGCCCGAAGCGCTGCCACTGGAGGTATGGGAGCGGACCATGCAGGTCAATCTGACGGGGACCTGGCTCGCCAACCGCGCGTTCGGCCCGCGCATGGCTGCGAACGGCGGCGGCAGTATCGTCAACATCGCATCGATTGCGGCGATCGCATCGATGCCCGTCCATGCTTACGGAACCAGCAAGGCGGCGGTCGTGGCACTGACACGCAACCTGGCCGGCGAATGGGGACGCGCCGGCGTGCGGGTCAACGTCGTATCGCCGGGGTCCACGCTCGTGCCGCGCGTGGAAGCGCGCATTCAGTCGGGTCGCTACGCAGCCGATCCTGGCGAGTTCACTGCGCTCGGCCGCATGGTGCGACCGAACGAGGTCGCCGAGGCGATCGAATTCCTGGCGTCCGAACGTGCTTCGGCGATCACCGGCGTGAACCTGGTCGTTGACGCAGGCTGGGACGTGGCGTCCACGTGGGCGCAGTTCGGCGGCGTACGCGCCGCGCCGCCGCCGCAGTAAACTCAGTCGCCGTAAGCCGAATCCAGCACGCGACGCGTCGCCTGCACCGCAAGACGCAGACGCTCGGGCGCAGCCATCGTTCGGGATAGCGTCTCGCGCGGGATCTCCAGTGCCACCGGTATGCCAGCGGGAAGCGCACGGAGCAGTGCCACGAGGTCGATCGCGCCTTCCCCCGGGAAAAGGCGCTCGCGCGTGGCGGCATGAAGCAGTGCGTCGCGCTCCCCGCTCCACCCCGGCGGCGCATCGCACAGTTGAACATAGCGAAACCAGCTGCGCGGCAGCGTCGCGAGCTCGTCAGCACCGCTGCCCGAGCGATCGAAGTGCAGCGCATCGACCGCGATGCCGAGCGCGGGGTGCGCAACCGTGCGCACCATCCGTGCCGCATCGTTCACGCTGGCGAGCGTCATCCACGGGACGAATTCGATGTCGACAGTCAGGTCGAATTGCTGCGCCGACTCGCACAGCCCCGCGAAGCGATTGGTGAGGCGCGATTCGTCCGGATCGTCGCCGGTCGCGAGCACATGTCGCGCGCCAAGCTCGGCGGCCGCCTCGAAGAACGGAGAAAATGCCGTCAAGTCGGTCGACGGAATGAGGCGCGCTCCGCTCGCATCGAGCACCTTGATCCCCGTGTCCCGCAGGCACGCGAGCGTTTCGGCTCGAAGCGCTGCGCTTTCGAGTAGCGGCGCCGGATCGCGTCCCGGCTGGCCATTGAGAAGCCGGACCCCGACGAACTCGAATCCGGTACCTGCCGCCGCGCGAACCATCGCGGGCGGCGTGAGCTCCGGCACGGTGTAGTACGAGAGCGAAAGCGGTATCGCGGCGGCCTTCATGCGCGCGATGGCAACCTATCGTACGTTCCGGCCCGCCCGGATCTCGTAGGTGCCCGCGGCCGGATCGTAATAGTGACGCTGGGCCTTGTACGCGCCATTCACGACGGTGATGCCGTAGGTGCCCTCGTCGAGCGCCGTGAAGCTGTGGATGTCGGCCGGCGGCGCCACAATCGCGAAATCGCCGCGCTCCAGCACGACATCCTCGATGACGCGGAGATCCGCGACACCCGGCGTGCGGCCATCGTCAGCGCGTGCGTAAACAACGTGCCGCAATCGGCCCCGGTAGACGGAAAGCGTTTCCCATATGCCGTGGTCGTGCGCCGGAATCGTGCGGCCCATCGGCACTTCGTAGATCAGGATCGACAGCTCGCCGTCGTAGTAGAGGTAACGGGAGAACGCGACATTGTTTGCCTGCCGGTCGATACCGCGCTCGAGAAGATCGTGCTCTTTCATCAGCGCCGCAAGCGCGGCCCGGATAGCGGGCGCAATCGCCGCGCTTTCGTTTCCATGCTCGGCAATCGCGCCGTGGATGGCGAGCGCACAATCGCGGACGGCAGTGGACGTCATGATTTGACCGGCGCGCGCACCGGCGCCTTGCGGGGCAGATGATTCTTGAGGCTGAACGATACGCCGCCGTCCACCATGAGCTGCTGACCGGTGGTGTAGCGCGCCCGATCGGACGCGAGGAACGCCACCGCGTCGGCGACGTCGTCGGCGGTGCCGAGCGTGCCAAGCGGGACGGCTCCGCCGCGGGTGGCGCGCACTTCGGAGTCTTCGTAAATGGGTGCACTCATGCCGGCATCGATGAATCCGGGGGCCACGGCATTCACTCGGATGCCGTGCGGGCCGAGCGCCAGCGCGAAGTGCTGAGTCAAGAGCGCGACGGCGGCTTTGGAGGCCGGGTACGCGCCTGCGTCGGGACTCGGCGCAACCGCGTTGAGCGACGTGATGTTGACGATCGCGCCGGAGCCTCGTGTCACCATGCGCCGCGCGACCGCGCGGGTCACGATGAACGTCCCGGTCAGATTCACGTCGATCACCTTCCGAAAATCCTCGACGCTGTGCTCGAGGATAGGTCCGAAGCGCACGATGCCTGCGTTGTTGACCAGGACATCGGGGATGTCACCGAACGCGTCGAGCAAGGCCTCGATCGCCGCTTCGTCGGTGACATCGGCGGCGAACGCGACGGCACCGGAAAGCTCCGAAGCTTGCGCTCGCGCGGCCGCGCCGTCGCTGTCGACGATCGCGACGCGATAGCCCTCGCGTGAAAGCCGCCGCGCGATGGCGGCGCCGAGACCGCGGGCTGCGCCCGTAACGAGTGCCGATTTCATGGGATGCCGGGTATAGTACAACGCTCCACCGGAGGAGAACCTGAAAATGGCAGTGACTCAACGCATCCACGCAATCCTCGCGGCTGTCGTCCTCGCCGCGCTGACGACGACACAGGCGGGCGCGCAGACGCCGCCGCCGACGCGCCTCGTGATGGCCGGCTCGTCGTCGGGCGGCACTGCGCATCTGTTCTTCGCCTCGCTCGCACCGCTGCTCAACAAGTACGTACCCGGCATGGAAGCGAGCGCGCGTACCGGCGGTGCCGTCGAGAACGTGGCGCTGCTCGAGCGCGGCGGGGTGCAGGTGGCGGTGGCGGGCCCGGGCGACGCGCAGGCCGTGCTCGGCAAGGAAGGCCTCGACAAGTCGCGCATCCGCACTGTCTTCGGGATGTTCCACATTCCGTTCCACATCATCGTTCCGGCGGACTCGTCGATCAAGTCGTTCGCGGATCTCAAGGGCAAGCGCGTATCGGTCGGCATTCGCGCCGGCGGCGAAGCCAACCTCTTCCTGCGGCTGCTCGAGCTCTACGGCATGAAGGAAGGCGACGTGAAGATCGAGTTCCTCGGCAAGGGCGAGGGTACGAGCGCCTACAAGGACGGCTCCGTCGACGCGATGACGTTCCTGTGTCCGCTGCCCTGCCCCATCGTCACAGAGCTCGCGACTCACCCGCGCGGCGTGAAGATCGTGCCGTTCAGCGACGCGGAAGTCGCGAAGATCCGCGAAAAGTACACGTGGTACAGCGCGTACACGATCGAGAAGAGCTGGTATGCGAACGCATTGAAGGCCGACGCCAGGGACATCCCGACGTTCACCGAGTGGATCTACGTCGCAGCGCGCGACGACTTTCCCGCCGAGACGGCGTACCAGATCGCGAAGGTGCTCGGCGATCACCACGATGAGATGGTCGCCGCGTTCAAGGCTGCGAACTCTTCCACGGCCGAGAACACCGCCAAGTACCCCGGGTTCAAGCTGCATCCGGGCACCGAGCGGTATCTGAAGGAAAAAGGCCTCCTCAAATAGCGGCCGGATTGTGATGGCCGAAGGCGGCAAAGGTGGTTTCGCCGAGGACGGCAAGGGTGTGATCGCCGAGGCCGGCGGTCCGGCGCTCGAGGTGCTGGAAGTTTCGGTCCCCCCAAGCAAGGCGGGACGCGCCGTCGCCGTGTTCGCCAAGGGCGTCGCGCTCGGAATGGCGGCGTTTCAGCTGTATACGGCGATCACCGTCAGCTTCTCGCCGATGATGCAGCGGAGCCTGCATCTCGCGTTCGCGCTGTGCCTGCTCTATCTCATCACGCCGACCCGGCCACGGTCCGGCGCCATCGACCTGGCGTTGCGCTGCACCGCCGCCGCGTTGTCGGTGCTCGTCACCGTATACGCCGCGGTCGAGTTCACCAATCCGGGAATCTTCCGCGCGATCGACCCGACGAACGTCGACATCGTGTTCGGGACGATTCTCGTCGTACTGCTGCTCGAGGCCACGCGCCGCGTGGCCGGTGCCTCGCTGGCCATCATTGCGCTGACCTTCATCGTTTACGCATTCGTGGGCCCGTGGCTGCCGGGATTGCTGGGACATCCCGGATTCCAGTTCTCCGAAGTCGTGTCCTCGATGTACATCCGTCTCGAAGGCATTTTCGGCACCGCGCTCGGGGCGAGCGCGACCTACGTCTACGTCTTCATCCTGTTCGGCGCGTTCATGATTCGGATGGGAGGCGGCGACTTCTTCATCAATCTCGCGCAGGCGCTGCTGGGACGCACTCGCGGCGCCGCGGGCAAGGTCTCCATATTCGCGAGCGCATTGTTCGCCACCATCACCGGGACGGGGCCGTCCAATGCCGCGGCGGTCGGGGTGGTGACGATCCCCACGATGATTCGCAGCGGGTACACGCCGCGCATGGCCGCCGCGCTCGAAGCTGCCGCATCCGTGGGTGGACAGATCACCCCGCCGATCATGGGAGCATCGGCTTTCATCATGGCGGACCTTCTCGGCGTCCCCTATTTCGAGATCGCCAAGGCCGCATTGCTGCCCGCCGTCTTCTATTTCGTCTCGCTGTTCGTCACCGCGGATCTCGAGGCCGCGCGGGGCGGGCTCAAGGGCATGCGCAAGGAGGACCTGCCGTCGATTCGGCAGACGTTGCGCGAGGGCTGGCACTTCATCGTGCCGGTCAGCGTGCTGATCTATTTCCTGGCCATCGCGCAAGTGTCGCCCGGTCGCGCGGCGGCCTGGGCGCTCCTGTCGTTCGTACCGATCTGGCTCGCGCGCGAGCTCGTCGCGGGGCGCCGCATTGACCTCAAGCGCGTCATCGAAGCGTTCGACGAATCCTCACGCTCCGCGGTCATGATCGCCGTCGCGTGCGCCACCGTCGGCATCATCATGAACGTCACCGACCTCACGGGACTCGGGCTCAAGTTCACCTCGCTCATCATCGGCTATTCGAACGACACCCTCCTTGCGCTGCTGGTGCTGACCGCGCTCGCCGCGCTGCTCCTCGGCACGGGCCTTCCCACGACGGCGACGTATCTGATCTGCGCGATCCTGGTCGCGCCCGCACTCGCGAAAATGGGCGTGCCACTCCTCACTGCGCATCTCTTCGTGTTCTACTTCGGCGTCGTGTCCGACTTGACGCCCCCCACTGCCGTGTCGTGCTACGTTGCAGGGGGCATCGCAGGAGAATCGGGGATGCGGGTGGCTTTTTCAGCGACGCGCGTCGCGCTCCCTGCGCTGATCGTGCCCTTCATGTTCGTTTACTCGCCGGCGTTGCTGCTGAACGGCAGTGCGCTTCAGGTGATCGAAGCGAGTGTGCCCGCCCTGCTCGGACTTCTCGCGATGTCGGTCGCGCTGCTCGGGTACTGGATGGGACCCCTGCACATGTGGGAGCGCGCCGCCGCGCTGGTGGCGGGTGCGCTGATGGTCGTGCCCGGTCTCGTCAATGCGGGCATCGGCGTGGCCGTGATGGCGGTCGTGGCGTTCGTTCATCGCGGCCGTCGCATCCAGCCTGCCAGGTAGTGCTCATGCCTAGCAACGTCATCCTGTCCGGCGGGCACACGCATCCGTTCGCGACGTCTGCGCCCACGCTTGCCGCCCTTCTCGCCGAGCGCGGCATCGATTCCGTCGTGGAGTTCGATCCGGAGGCGGCTATCGCGACCGTTGCGAATACGCGGCCGGCGCTGCTCACCGTCTATGCGCTGCGCTGGACGATGCAACAGGGCGACAAGTACGCGCCGTACAAGGATCGTTGGGGCTTCAGCCTTTCACCGGAGTCGCGCGCGGAAGTCGAGGCGCACCTGGCACGCGGCGGCGGGATCCTGGCTTTGCACACGGCGATCATCTGCTTCGATGACTGGGTAGGTTGGAAGGAGATTCTCGCCGGGCGCTGGGAATGGGGACGATCGAGCCATCCGCCGTACGGGACGGTCGAGGTGCGGCCCGATGCGCCCGACCATCCGCTCGTCGCCGGTCTGCCCGCTTTCAATCTCGACGACGAGGCCTACGGGAACCTCGACCTCGACGCGCGCGTTCAGCCGCTCCTGCACGTGCGCGCCGGGAGCGGCGACTGGCAGCCGGCGTTGTGGACTCACGTTTACGGCAAGGGACGCGTTGTGGTCGATACGCTCGGTCACGATGCAGGCGCCTTCGCTCATCCCGTGCACCGGCGGATTGTCGCGCGTGCCGCGCTATGGGCGTGCGGCGCCGATGAGGCGACCCTTGCGGCGGTGTGAGATCGAGTATCGTTTCAGTCGAGGGCAATATCGATGCTGCCGCCCATCCTCGCGGCTTCGGCAATCGCCTCGACGACGCGCAGGTTCTGCAAACCGTCGCGGCCGGTGACGAGCGGCTTCTGCTCGCCTCGAATCACCTTGGCGAAGTGCTCGATCTGGAGGGCGAGCGGGTCGGCGCGAGTCAGCGGGACCATCCTTGTCTTGAAGGGCTTCCACCACGAGCGATCGGCATCCCGCTCGTAATATTTGAGGCGCATCGTCGGGATCGCCAATGAGCCGTGAGTGCCGACGATGACGTACGCGTCCTCGTCCTCGTAGGTCGGATAAGCCTTGTTCTCCTGCGAGGTCTGCTCCCAGCTCCTGGGCGAGGCCGCGGTATCCGACAGCAGGAACGATCCCAGCGCGCCGTTCTCGAACCTGAGATTGATCGCCACGGTGTCCTCGACCTCGAACTTGCGGGTCGCGCTCGACGCGAACGCCTGCACCGCCACGATTTCGCCGACCATCGCGCGCAAATTGCTGACCTCGTGCACCATGTTGATGAGGATGGGACCCCCGCCCGGCTTCCTGCGCCAGTCGTTCGGCGGGTCGTAGTAGCCCTCGTTGTCCGGCTTGTAGAACACGGCGCTGCCCATCACGCCGACGAGCCGCCCCAGCACGCCCGATTGCACGATCTCGACCGCCTTGTGCAGGATCGGGCTGTGCCGGCGGTGATGTCCGACGAGCAGCCTGTGGCCCGCCTTTTCCGCGGCCTCGACCAGGCGCTTGCCCTCTTCCAGCGTGTGCGCGAGCGGCTTTTCAACGAGGCACGGCACGCCGGCCTCAATGCACTCCAGCGCCTGCTCGACGTGCAGGTGGTTCGGCGTGGCCAGCACGACGCCGTCCGGCCTGTCCTTGGCGAAGCATTCGGACAGCGACTGGAACAGCGTCACGCCGTACTGGCGCGCGATGTCCGGCGCCTTGGGTCCGGGGTCGACGAGGCTCGCGAGCGCGCAGTTCGGGCTGGCGACGATCTCCTCGATATGGCGGATGCCGATGAGGCCGGCACCCGCCACTGCGATCCTGAGCTTCATCACTTCATCGTACTCCGTGCAGCTTGTGCATTACCATTGGCTCAGTGTCATTGCACGGCCGCGCAAAATGAACTCTTCTAGGACCCCAGTTGTTGATGGGCGCGATCCCCGTCGCCTGGCAAGATCGGTGCTTTGGGCGGTGGCAATGTTTCCGCTCAGCGGCCATTGCGGCGCGCCATTCGAAACCGAAGACCCCAATACCATTGCGGCGGGCCAGGTCGAGCTGCTTTTCTTCTACGCGAGCACATTGCAAGCGGCCGGCCGCAGCGGCTCGGCGCCTGGTCTCGAAGTGCATCTGGGCGCGCTCGACGGGCTGGAAGTCGACCTGGTGGCGGACCTGGCTTTCGACAGGCCCGGCGGGGGACCCACGCGATGGGGGTACGGCGATACGACGCTCGGCGTCAAATATCGGCTGGTTGCGGAGTCTGACGCCACCCCGCTGATCAGCCTCGTGCCGAAGTTCACCATCGCCACGGGGAACGGGGATCGCAACCTCGGCAACGGCGGCAGCCAGGTGTTCCTGGCGGCCTCCGTGCTGAAGACCTACGGCGCTTTCCAGACTTACGGCAACGCAGGGTATTGGATCAACAACGGCACGGACAATCGCAACTACTGGTTCCTGGGATGGGAGGCGCAGTGCCAATTCTCCGACGCCTGGACGCTCGGCGCGGAAGTCTTCCACACGACGTCGCAGACACGCGGACAGGGAGCGAGCACGGGCTTCAATGTCGGCGGATATTACGTGCTGAATCCGCGGAGCCAGCTCATGTTCTCGGCCGGGCGCGGACTGCAAAACGCGGCGGAGACCAACCGCGTGTCGGTATATGCGGGTTTGCAGTTGAGTCTTTGATCGGCGATCAACGGTAGAGGACGCCGATCCAATCGGCAACGAGCGCGGGCTTTTCCGCACCCTCCACTTCGACCACGCAATGGCGCGTGATCGCCGTACCGCCCGCTTTGGGCTCGACGCGGTCGATCGACTGATGAAGCCTCACGCGCGCGCCGGCGCGGACAAAACTCGTAAAGCGCACGCGGTCGAAGCCGTAGTTCACACGGCGCCCGACGCCGGCGAATCGGAAAGGCAATCGGTTCGTCAACACGGGCAGCAAAGAGAGCAGAAGAAACCCGTGCGCGACCGTTCCGCCTTGTTCGCGCGTGGCGCGCTCGACGTCGACGTGAATCCACTGATCATCGCCGGTAACCTGCGCGAACGCGTCGATCATCACCTGATCGATGACGATCCAGTCGCTGGTGCCGAGGTCGCGACCGACCAATGTCGCCACGTCGTCCAGCTCGACGACCTCGATGTCGGGAATCGTTTGTATGGTCACGGTTCTTTCTTCAACACGATTTCGAGTGACGCAAACCACGCAGCGAGATCCGCGATGTCGGCATCGGTGAGCGGCTTCGCCACCACGGTCATCACCTCGTGCGCGCGCTTGCCGCTGCGGTAAGCCTTGAGTTGATCGACGAGGTACGGCTCCGGCTGGCCCGCGAGATGCGGCGTGTTCGGCGCCACCGCCAGCCCGTTGGCGCCATGACAGGGCGCGCACATCTGCGCCTTGATTTTCCCGGCGGTGGGATCGGCCAACGCAAGTGAGGAAGCCCCCGCGAGCGCGAACGCGGCGGCGATCGCGAGGGCCCCTCCCTCTGTTGGCACGAACGAATCCGCCTTATTGCGAGTAGCTGATGCGGTAGATCGCGCCGGCGAAATCGTCGCTGACGAGCAGCGATCCGTCCTTCATCACCGCCACGTCGACCGGCCGGCCTCGGTACACACCGTTTTCATCCAGCCAACCTTCGGCGAAGACCGTGCTCTTGTCCGCCGTGCCGTCGGGTTTCATCGAGACGAAATTGATCAGCGCACCCGAGGGCTTCGTCCGGTTCCAGGATCCGTGCGCGGCGACGAAGATGCCTCCCTGATACTGGGCGGGGAACATCTTGCCGTTGTAGAAGGCCATGCCGAGCTGTGCCTGGTGCGCCGGGAACTCGATCTGCGGCTTCGTCCAGTTCGCGGGTGCCGGCATGCCCTTGAGATCGGTTGCCGCC
>Ga0068862_100003614_pt1 | contig 13240 bp, 18 predicted proteins | sample KBSSwiS52_FD_66598 | JGI IMG/M metagenome (GOLD analysis project Ga0068862, IMG submission 66598) | Switchgrass rhizosphere microbial communities from Kellogg Biological Station, Michigan, USA - KBS Switchgrass S5-2 | ecosystem: Host-associated > Plants > Roots > Rhizosphere > Soil ... | reverse complement strand
TTCATCACCCGAATGCAAAACACGGACGACCCCACCGGGATCAGGACAGCCGAGCGCTGGCACCGGGGTGACCGCTCCGGCGCGCTGCGCGCCGCGGTGTGCGGCGTCAACGACGGTGGGTGTCCAATACCTCGCTGGTGATGGGTTTCGCCGGTTCCGGGGCGGCCAGCACCGCGATCGCCTTCGCCGGACTGGCGGGCTTGCTCGCCGGCGCATTTTCGATGGCGGCCGGGGAATACATCTCGATGCGTAGCCAGCGGGAGGCCTACGAGCGCGAAATCACGTTGGAAGCAATGGAACTGCGCGACGACCCCGAAGCCGAGGCCGAGGAATTGGCGCTGATCTACCGGGCCAACGGCCTGGCTCCCGCTGAGGCCGAGCGGGCCGCCGCCGCGATCATGAAGGATCGCAGCGTTGCTCTGGACACCATGGCGCGCGAGGAACTTGGCCTCGACCCCAACGCGCTTGGCTCACCGTGGTCGGCAGCGTTCTCAAGCTTGCTCGCGTTCGCACTCGGCGCCATCATCGCCGTGCTTCCCTACCTTTCGGCTCCGGCCGGGCCGCTCTGATCATCACGATCGTGTCGGCCGGCCTGGCCCTGTTCGGCGTGGGCGCGGCAATCGGCACGCTCAACGGCCGCGGTGCCCTGCGGTGCGGGGCGCGCCAGCTGCTGATCGGCGGGGGCGCCGCCCTGCTGGTGTTCGGGATCGGGCACGTCATCGGCCCTTCCGCGGGGTCCACCCCATGACGCCGCAGCGGGTGACGCCCTTACGAGACACACCCAGCAATGCCCCAGCACGAACCTCGCCATGAAATCCAGAAATATCGAGATACACCAATGAGGTTCCGTTACATCAGGCCGTTGGCTGCGGGGGCCGCGGCAGCCATCATCGCGGCGCCCGATGCGATGATGGCCGACATCTACCACCGTCCACCGCTGAAGACCTGGTCGACCGACCACGCGGTGACACCGCACCTGGGACAGGGGGCCAACCAGACGATCGAGGACGCAATCACCCTCGCCGTGCTGCTGCAGGACGCACAAGCCGCAGACATCCCAGTGCGCCGACGAGGGCGCCAATGGCATATCGGCGTTCATGGTGCATACGGACGACGAAGGATTCAGCGTCGGCCCCAAGGAACGAAAGATGGGTATGAAAGGGTCACCCACCACAGAGCTGTATTTCGAGAACTGCCACATCCCCGGCGACCGGATCATCGGAGAACCCGGCACCGGGCTGAAGACCGCGCTCAAGACCCTCGACCACACTCGTCCCACGGTCGGCGCCCAGGCGGTCGGCGTGGCCCAGGGCGCCCTGGAGGCCGCGGTTGGCTACACCAAGGACCGCAAGCAATTCGGCAAGTCGATATCGAGCTTCCAGGCCGTTCGAACTGGCCGACATGGCGATGAAGGTGGAGGCGGCGAGGTTGATGGTGTACACCGCCGCGGCCCGCGCCCAGCGCGGCGAGCCCGGCCTCAGTTTCATCTCGGCGGCCGCCAAGTGCTTCGCCTCCGACGTCGCCATGAATGTCACCGAGTCAGCGGTCCAGCTGCTGGGCGGCGCCGGATACACCCGCGACTTCCCGCTCGAGCGGATGATGCGCGACGCCAAGATCACCCAAATCTACGAAGGCACCAACCAGATTCAGCACATCGTGATGTCCCGCGCCCTGCTCGCGGTCTGACCCCTCCACGAGGCGACAAAGAGTTCGCCATGCACCGGACGGGTGAAATCTCTGCACCAGACGTCGGCGGCGCGGACGTAGTGTGAGTCGGTGGGCACCGACGGACACCGGCCGCCGGCAAACCCGTTCGGCGGCTGGGTGCTAGATCATCGGCTTGGCCGGCTGGCGCCTCTGGAAACGGCACCGCACATCCTTGGTTTGGCGCCAACGGGAACCGGCAAGACCCGGCGCTGGCTGGCGCAGAGCGCGGTGTTGTGGCCGGGTCCGGCCGTGGTGTCCTCCAGCAAGGATGACCTGATGCAGATGGTGTCATCGCGACGGTGGGGCAAGGCCATGCTGCTCGACTTGCGGCCCATCACACCGCCCTACTATCCTCGCGAATTCACCTGCTGCCGTTATGATCCCACGGCGCTGATCGCCACCTTGGAGGACGCTCAGGCCGCCGCCGAGACGTTGCTGAGCATGTCGTCCGTCGGTTTCGGCGGGACTCAGGCTCGGCCCGCGGCCGACAACGGCATATGGGAGACACTGGCTTTCGCACCGCTGACGTGTCTGCTTTACGCTCCGAGCCCAGCGGGAACCGGGCTGGGCATCGAGTGGGCCCTGGGCGACGGCGGCGCTGTGGTGCGGCCACCCGCTATTTGAGGCGCGGGTGCGCGGCATCTTGAACATGGTTGACAAGCAACGTGATTCGGTGAAGATGACGGTGACCAAGGCGCTGACACCATGGCTGCGCACCTCGATCCGGGATCGCGGTCTGCCGGTGTTCGACCCGTTGTCCCTCGACGACGCCGCCATCACGCTCTACGTTCTCTCGCCGTCGGACGGCACCGTCGCGCCGTTGGCCGTGACTTTGATGGAGCAGCTGATTCGGCGCCAGCGCGTCAAGGTCGCGCAGTGGGAGGAGTTCCCCCGCATCGGGATGTTCCTTGACGAACTGCCAAACACACCGCTACCGAAGATCCTGCAGTACTTCGCCGAGGCCCGTGGCCTGGGTGTGTCGATTTGCGCTGCGGCGCAGTCGAGTTCACAGCTCGACGTCGTCTACGGCGCGCTGCAAGGGCGCGCCATCCGTGACGTCGTGCCCGCGACGTTGATCATGTACGGCGCGCACGAGGAAGAGCTGATGCGCTCGGCGGCGTTCTGGGCGGGTAAGAGCACCCGCAGTCAGCAGTCCTACGACCACAACCTCGACGGCAAGACCACCTCCCGACAGTTCGGCAACGCGTTGGAGCCCGAGGAACTCAGCCCGCGAAACATCGGGCAGGCCCGGCTGCTGGTGCGCGGCACACCAGGTCAGATGGTCGAACTGATCGAATGGACCGACTTCGTGAGATACCTCGACGAACTGCGTGGGGGGCGTGCCGACCGCCGGAAGTCGGCTGCCGCCGCCGAGTGAATGAGTACGGCTGATGATTCCTCAAACACATTAGCGTTGCTAATGCGAACGCTTAACCTAAGGCGAAGTTGTCGGCAACAAGTGTGAGCTTCGCAAACTGCGTGGCGGATTCTCATCTGTAGTGGCGGACGATGGCGGATCCGCCATTTCGTTGAGAAGTCGCCGTCCAAGGCCCGTGACTAGCGGCCGTCCTGACTGCGCACGCGAATCGGTCAGATTTCAGGTGGCGGTGCCGCCTCCGTCGACGGGGAGGATGGCGCCGTGAATTTGACTGGCGGCGGGGGAGGCGAGGAGCAGGGCGACCAGGATATCGCTGACCTCGGTGCGGGTGGTGTAGTTGGGGTGCACGTCGATCCAGCGGATCACCCCGGTCGCGTCGACGATGACGACGGTGGGCATGGGCACCCCGTAGGTGCCGTCGGCGTTGGCGGCAGGCAGGTCGAAGCCGATCGCGCGTTGCGCAGCTTGGGCGTCGTCCGTGGGTGCGGTCATCACGCCGAGTCGTGTGGCGATCGTGTTGCCCGGGTCGGACACGACGGTGAAGGTGAGCTCGTTCTTCTGTTGGGCCGACAGGGAGCCGTCGGGCTTTTGCGGGCTGATGGCCACCAACCCGATGCCGTTGCCGGCCAGCGTCGGGGCCAGGTCGTCCTGGTAGGCGCGTAGCGCCAGATTGCAGTACGGGCACCAGGCGCCACGGTAGAGCACGACGACCGCAGTTCGCCCGCCCAGCGCGCTCGACAGTGTGGTCGGCGCGCCGTGCACGTCGAGGAGGTCAAAATCCCCGAGCGTGTCGCCGGGTTCGGCGATGCCGGTGGGGACTCCGCGGGCGTCCAGCCCTGCCTGTTCGGCGCCGAATGCGCCGAACACTGCATCGGGGATTTGGCCCGCCATCGCCTCATGCATCTTGGCGACGCGATCGGCGATCGTGGTCGGGTTGGCATCAGTAGAGGTGGTCATCGATGAGCCTTTCAGAAGGATGTCGGTGCCCCACAACGGGTTCCGGCATAGGTTTCAGCTTTCGCAACACCGCGAGCCTGCGCGACTCAAAATGGAGTGTCAACTCCAAAACTCAGCATCCAATGTCGCTAATTTTCTGGAGTTGACACTCCATTTTTCGCGCGCTGCAATGGATCGAGTCGTTGCGCGAAAGACGAGAGGCCAGATGTGACAGCCGACTTTGCCGGACAGACCGCCCTGGTTACCGGAGGTAACACGGGTATCGGACGGGCGGTGGCCGGCCAGCCGGCTGCCTGCGGGGCGCACGTCCTCATCTCTGGGCGCGATCCAGGTCGTGGGCATGCCGTGCGGGCGGCAGTGGCCGAATGCGGCGGCGCAGCGGACTTCGTGGCCGAACGCGCCCCCGAGTTGGGCCAGGCGGGCGGCCGAACCCGAGGAGGTCGCCAACGTCGTCAGCTTCCTGGCCTCACGCCGCGCAGTTACGTCTTCGGCGCCAACATCGTCGTCGACGGCGGCGTCACCGCCTAGACCAGATCACCGTGCACCGTACGGCTTTAGCACCCTGACAGCGACCACTCTCTGGAAAGCGTCTCCAAATGCCCACCACTGCACCAGACAAACTGACCGCCAAGGGGCGTGCTACTCGAGGACGGATCGTCACCGCCGCCGCAGAACTGATGTCCCAGCACGGAGTGGCACGCACCACCATCGAGGACATTCAGGAAGCCGCCGCGGTGAGCACTTCGCAGATGTATCACTACTTCGCCGACAAAGGTGACCTGGTCGCAGCAGTCATCGACTTCCAGACCGACCAGGTCTTAGCGGTACAACATCTCGGTCTCGACCACCTTGAAAGCCTCGAAGACCTACACCGGTGGCGCGACATCATGGTCGACGTGATGCGTGGTCTGGGCTGCGTAAGGGGCTGCCCGATCGGATCACTGGCCAGCGACCTCTCCGGAATCGACCCCTTGGCCCGCGCACAGCTCGCACGGTCATTCGCCCAGTGGGAGAGCATGATTCACGACGGGCTCACCGTCATCGCCGCACGCGGCGAACTACCCGACGATACCGACATCGACCGACTAGCTCTGGCGATGCTCGCCGGCATCCAAGGCGGTCTGCTGCTCAGCCAGGTGCGCCGCACCACCGCCCCTCTCGAAGCCGCCGTCGACACCATGATCGAACACCTTCGCGCCCTCGGCGTCCGGTAGGCGCAAGACGGTATTCGGCATCGACCGCTTCTCCGATGTCATCGAAACCGCGCTGAACCTGCCGGGAATCGATCTGATTGCACTCGCCCAAGGCCTAGGTGTGGCCGCGACGCGCCCACGCGATCCGAAGACCTTGTCGGACACTCTGATCGCTGCCCTGGCATCCCCTGAACCGATCCTCATCGACGTGCCAGTGGCGGCCCTCCGCGGCATCGGGCGGGTCTAACAGATGCGACCGACCATGGTCGCTGGCGCTAGACAGCGCTAGTACGCAAATACGCGCGTCGCACTTTGTCTGCCTCGCCATCGTCTGACCGTGCGGACCATTGTCGAAAACGTATCCGTAGCAAGATATGTGGAGCCTCAGGCTGCAGGCGCCGCCGAACGCCTACACATCGGTCCCTTCAGTTCGGCTTGGGACTGCATTTTTCTGATAAGCATCCGTTTTCGATTGCCACCGCTCTCCGCCGTATTGGCACCGATCGAAAATCACCGACGACGAAGCGGAATAGTCGCAGTGAGTGACGTGCCCTTGTCGACGGTGCTTGACACTGTCAGTTGGCCGCCGAGTGCTTCCACACGGTCTTTGAGGCCGATGAGTCCGGACCCTTTGTCGAAGTCGGCTCCTCCGATACCGTCGTCGCGAACCAGCAGGTGCAGGTTTTCGCCGTCGGCGTTGGCAGCCACGGCAAGTTGGGAGGCTTGCGCGTGTTTGGCGGCGTTGGTGAACGCTTCGGCCACCACGTAATACGCGGCGACTTCCACCACCTCGGGCAATCGTCGCGGCACCGCCACGTCAACGGTGACCGGTATCGTCGTGCGTCGAGCCAACGTCTTCAGCGCCGGACCCAGTCCACGCTCCGACAGGATCACCGGGTGCATCCCGTGTGAGATCTCGCGCAATTCCTCGCATAGCTCGGTAAAGCCTGTTCCTATTTGGGAAAGCAGCTCTCGGAGCGCGCAGAGCTCGCGGGGGACTAAGTTTTCGGCCGTGCACAACTGCAGACCCAGCCAGACCGCACGCTGCTGAGCACCGTCGTGCAGGTTTCTTTCCAGTCGACGCCGCGTCTCATCGGCGGCCGCGACAATGCGCCTGCGGGATTCGATGAGCTCGGCTCGGCTGGTCGCCGCGGCGATCGCGGTGGCGACCAGATCGGCGAACTCGCCGATGCGGTCTTCGGTGTCCGGCGGTAACGGCTGCGGTCGCGTCGAGCCGACGATGGCCACTCCCCAAACCCGTTCGTCGACAATGATGGGCGCGCCGACCCGCGAGCGAAGCCCGAGGTCCCGCATGCGTGCCGCGATGGCGCCGGAGGCTTGTTCGTAGCTGTCGATCCGTGCGGGCCGGCCCGTGTGCCAGACCTTCCCTGAGATATTTTCGCCTTCGAATGTGCAACTCTCACCGACCGGAACATGCGGCACGCCCGATTCGCCAAACGAGCCAACCGTTACGACGCGGCCGCCATTCTCTTCGTAGCGGTGTACCTCCGCATTAGCCACCTTTAGGCAGCGGGCCAATTCCTCGGCCACCGCGGAGAACACCTCCGAAGGGCTCGCTGCAGATGCGACCAGAGTGGCCACCCGCCGCAGGGCGGCTTGCTCCTCGACAAGCGCCGCAAGCGCGTTTCGGCCGGCCTGCAGCTCGGAGCGGGCGGCAGCCACCGTCAGGTCCTCGTCTTTGCGAGTAGTGGTGGAATGGCTGGCACCTCAGGTGCATTAACGATGTCGTCGATGGTCATCTTGAATTCATCGGGGTACGCGTCGTGGTCGGTTCGCCGCGCCGGTTCGGTTGTGCGCCAACAATATTGACACTGTTGGCATTGCAATACCTCCCAGACACCGCGGACTGGGGAGGTGTAGAGCTGCTCGATCGTGTCGAACGCACAGCGCGGACAAATCACTTTGATAGCCATGGCATTCCTTTCCAATTGGGTCAGCGGTTGGCGGCGAGCTGCTGGAGTCTGGTGAGCCACTCGCCCATCTCGGGAAGGTCGCGGACCTGAGTGTCGTAATTGCCGCGGTGGTCGGGCGCTATCGGTGTGGTGGCGTCGATGATGAGCTTGTCGACGATGCCGGGGGTATCGGCTTGTGGCGCCAACGCGAGGACCGGCATATTGGGCACCTGGATCAGGTCGCCGGCGGGGTTCATCTTCGTCGACAGCGCCCACATCACCTGCGGCAGATTGAACGGGTCGACATCGTCGTCGACGACGATCACCGTCGCAGCGTAGCCAAGCCCGTGCGGTGTGGTGAGCACCCGCATTCCGACCGCCTTGGCGAAGCCGCCGTAGCGCGTCTTGGTGGACACGATCACGACGAGGCCGTGGGTGTACATCGCGTTGACCGCCTGCACTTCCGGGAAGTCCTTCTTGAGCTGTTCATACAGCGGCACACAGGTGTTGGCGGCCATCAGATAGTCGATCTCGGTCCACGGCATACCGAGATAGAGGTGTTCGAAGATCGGGTCGTCGCGATAAGAGATGCGGTCGATGCGGATCACGGTCATGTTGCGCCCACCGGAGTAGTGGCCGGTGAATTCGCCGAACGGGCCTTCGATCTCACGCTTGCGGCCCTCAATGACTCCTTCGATGACGACCTCCGAACCCCACGGCACCGGCAAGCCGTGCAGTGGTGATTTCGCAATCGGGGCGGGTTCGCCGCGCAGCGCGCCGGCCAGTTCGTATTCGTTCTGGTCGTACTCCATCGGCGTGGAGGCGACGATGGAGATCACCGGGTCGTTGCCCAGGGTGATGGCGATCGGCAGGTCGTCGCCGACCTGTTCGGCCTTGCGTAGGTGCTGGGCGATGTCGTGCATCGGTACCGGCTGCAGGGCGAGTTTGCGCTTGCCCTTGACCTCGATGCGGTAGATGCCGACGTTCTGCTTGCCGGCGTTCTCCGGATCCTCGGGGTCCTTGGACACCACCGCGGCTTTGTCGATGTAGAACCCACCGTCGCCGTCGTTGAGCCGGATCACGGGCAGCACGTCGAAGATGTTGACGTCTGCGCCAGTCTGGGTGTTCTGCGCCCAGGGCGGGTCCTCGCGCCACACGGGTTTCACTGGGAACTTCGCCCAGCGGGCGATGAATTCGTCGACCTGGGCGCGGACTCCGGTGTCCTTCGGCAACCCGAGCGCGAGGGCGTGGTTGGCCCAGGATCCGTGCACGTTCATCGCGATGCGCGCATTGGTGAATCCCGCGACGTTATCGAAGTACAGCGCCGGGGCCTTATCGCCCATCCGGGGCGCGGCGTTGGCGGCGGCGGCGATGTCGGGTTCGGGCAGCACCTCGTCGGTGACGCGCAGAAGCTGGCCGTGCTCGTCCAGAGTCTTCAGGAACTCGCGCAGGTCATCGTAGGCCATCGGATGTCTCCTCTCACGTGAAAAATCAAGCAACAGTGCGGGTTTCGCGGGCGGCACGGATGCCGTCCCAGCGCTTGGCATCGGCTGCCGACAGGTCGAATTGGTCGAGGATCCGCATCACCAGGTGCTCGACAATGTCGCCGACCGACTTCGGGTGGTTGTAAAACGCAGGCATCGGCGGCACGATCTGCACGCCTTTGCGCGCCAGGTCCAGCATGTTGTCCAGGTGGATCTCACTCAGCGGTGTCTCCCGCGGCACCAGCACGAGCTTGCGGCGCTCTTTGAGGACGACGTCAGCGGCCCGACACACCAGACCCTCGGCGTAGCCGGTGCGGATGCCGGCCAACGTCTTCATCGAGCACGGCACGATCACCATGCCGTCGGTGCGAAACGAGCCCGAGGCGATCGTCGCGCCCTGGTCCTCGGGGCCATGAACGACATCGGCGAGTTGGCCCACCTCCGCCACCGACATCCCGGTCTCCAATTCGATGGTGGCGCGCGCCCAGCGGCTCAACACCAGGTGCGTCTCCACGTCAGACATCTGCGCAAGGTGCTCCAACAACCTGATGCCCAGCGGCGCACCGGTGGCGCCGGTCATTCCCACAATCAGTCGCATGATGGTCACTTCCAGTCGTAGTGTTGAGCCGTACCGCGATGGGACGGGCTCGCATTCGCGGGTTGAACTGGCTACTACGCTATGTTTATGACGTTTTTTGCCCTAGGGACCGCGAAGACACAATATAGTCAAAAACGGACACTGTTTGGCCGAGGGCGGGGAGGTCGAGCGGCCCGATGAACATCACTGAGGTGCCGTTGCGCAGCGCCGAGGCCACCCCTGCCGGCGTCCAGGTACTCTCGTTCGACGCGCTGCTCCACCGCGCCCGCGGCCACCGCATCGATCCCAGCGCGCCGATGAGACCGTCCTTTCACCACCTCGTGGCGATGCGCCGCGGGCGGCTCGATTGCTCGGTTGACTTCACCGACCATCAACTGGCCGCGGGCGATCTGATCTGGGTGAAGCCGGGCCAGATACTGCAATTCGGCCCCCAACTGGCGACAGCCGAGGGAATCGTGGTGCTCATTGCGCCCGGATTTCTTGACGACGCCACCGCGTCGGCCGCACACGCCGACCGGCCCGATAGGACGCTGACCCCCGTGCGCTCGCAACCTCTGCTTCGCCTGACCGAGTTGCTGGCTGACGAATACCCCAACGCAGGCGGGCTGCCCGCCGCAATCCATGTCGCGATACTCCGTCACGTGCTATCGATCCTTCTCTTACGCATCGGTAACCGCGAGCGACCGAGCGAGCCTGGCGATCCGGCGTTCGAGGCGTTCCGTCAGGCCGTCGAAGACGGCTTCCCACGCACACATCGCGTGGAGGATTACGCGCGCCAACTGGGCTACAGCGTGCGAACCCTCACCCGCGCATCGCATCTGGCCACCGGTTACGGGGCAAAACGCGTCATCCAGGAACGCGTACTTCTGGAGGCCAAGCGCCTGCTAGTGCACACTGAACTCACTAGCACAGCCATCGCGGCGCGTATCGGCATGCCGGACCCGACCACATTCGGCAAATTCTTCCGCCGCCAAACAGGGGAAACACCAGCGGATTTCCGGGCACGCGTCCGCGGCCTCGACAGCGGTGGTTAGCAACCCGGGGGCGTTGAGGTCCCGGCCGACGCGGTGGTCAGCACCGCCCGCGAGCTGCATATGTCTGTTGACGCGCAGACCTTGGTGTAGCGCTGCGAGCGTGAGCTCAAGGCCAGACGTTTGCACCAGCTACGCGGACCGTGCGCATGTCGATCGCACTCCGCAGGGGGAGGTGGTTACTTCGCTTGTCGCGCAGGGCCTTTCCAACCGTGAGGCGGCCGAGATTTATCTGTCGCCGGCATCGACGAACTGGGTCTAGCCGCCAATTGGTCGGTCCGATCAGCGCGTGGGGAGCGGAAACAGAAACCGCGCCACGGGTTTCGAGTGATGGCCTACCTTCCGCACGCGGTTCGACCGCGTCGCATTACGCGGAGACTAACGTGCCCGTCGCGTTGGACAGCGTGGCCGAGATCAGCGACACGTCGACGTCTAAAGGGGGCTGTGTGCGGTTTGAATCTTGCGTGGGGCCGGTGACCCCGTACGGTGTCGCCCGCTTTCGTGAACGCTGCGACCACCCACGCGATCGACCCGCGCCAACGACGCATCCACGCATTGGCACCGAATCCTGCAGACCTCGCGTGCGGGCGCGGGCTTCGGTGCAAGATGGTCAGACCGCGAGTGTCACTTGCGCCAGTGACGCCGGGGAAAATACTCAACGCGAGGCGAACGGCACAGCGGTGGATGCAGGCGATGGACAGGCGGCGACGCGGGTCGTCATCGCCGAGGACGACGTGCTGCTTCGGGAAGGCCTGGCCAGCCTGCTGGAGAGGTCGGGTTTCGAGGTCGTCGGGCAGACGGGTGACAGCCGGGATCTGCTCGGCCTGGTGCGCAACCAGTCACCAGAACTGGTGCTGACAGACATCCGGATGCCACCGACCAACACCACCGAGGGACTCGAAGTCGCCCGGATGATCCGCGCGCAGTTCCCCGACACCGCGATCTTGGTGCTCTCGGCGCATGTGGAGGTCGAGCATGCGATGGAACTGCTAGCCAGCGGTAAAAGCATCGGTTATCTGCTCAAGAGCAGGATCAGCGATGTAGCCGATTTCATCGACACCGTTCAGCGGATCAGCCACGGGGCATCGGTGGTCGATCCCGCGCTGGTACAGGAGTTGTTCTCGGCGCGTCGACATGACGACCCGCTTGCCGCACTCTCGGAGCGTGAGCGCGAAGTGCTGGCGTTGATGGCAGAGGGCCGCTCGAATGCCGGTATCGCCCGTTCGCTGTGGGTCACCGAAGGCACGATCGAAAAGCACGTCCGCAGCATCATGAGCAAGCTGAATCTGCCTGGATCCGGCGACGATCACCGCAGGGTGTTGGCCGTGATCGCGTTCCTCGACGCCCGCTGAATCATCGACCATCTCACGCACGGCTTCGACGAAAGCGAGCGCCGTCGTGGTCAGCGGTGGGCGAACGGGACGTCCAGATCGGGTCCTGGTGGAACATGCTGGACGCACTGGCCGGGCACGGGACAGAACATCGGGAGGGCGTCGGGTGGCTCAGAGACGCCGATGGTGCGTGCGCCGAGGGCGACCGTCGCCACGGCGACCGCGGTCATCGCGAAAGTTCCTACCGTTGTGTAGCCGGCGCCGCCTTGGCGTCACGTGCTGCGGGCTGACGGTGTTCATGTTGTACCTCCAATGCAGTCTGACTGTCACAGCGGCAATTACAGATGGTGAACGCCGCTGGGTTGTCGTCGTAGCTAGTCGCGGAATCTTCCTGACGCGAAAGTTGATTCCGTACAAAGGAGTGACTGACCCGCGGACCCGGCGCCAAACGCGTCGCGCGCCAGTGCGTGTCAGAACGGCACGTCAAACTGCTGGGTGTTGGCAGGGTGGTAACCCCAGATGCACGGGCTCATGGGATCTGTGCCGTTCGGTGTGCAGGGGTCTTCGGCGGCATGGCGAGGGGAGCAGCGGCGATCGCCCGGTGATTCCGACAGCAGCCAACCACGGTGCGAGGTATTTGATTGTCGACTGCATTTTGATCTCCTAGAGTGCTGGTCCGCCCCGGGTGGCGGTCACGCCAATCATTGCGTTCCGGCCCGGGTATGTCGTCGCTGCTGGTATCCATTCGGCGTAGTGGCTAGCCGTAACCTTGCGGCCCAGATGAGCAGGGCCAGTTCGGAATTGGCCGGTCGGCCTTGCGAACAGCAGTTGCGACTCTTTTAAGTCGCCAGCGAGAAGTACTGGCGTACAACGCATCCACGGTCGCAACGTCAAGCCCGCCGTTCGCCATTGAGGGAACCGGCGCGCCACATCCCGCAGTCGCCAAAACGCGGAGAGCGGGACTGGAACAGTCCCGCCTCATGCGTCGCTGGGCTCAGCGGTGGTGGAAGAGCAGGGCGCCAGAATCCCCTCCGAAGGGCATCTGTGTCTGGGCTGCCTCCTGCGAGGCGGGTCCGGGGCTGGCGGTCACCTGCGCGTTACCCGGGTTCTGTTGCACGCTGACGTCGGCCCACGCGATCGGAGCCAACCCGACCGCCACCGCCGCGACGCCGATGGCCAGTTCTGCAAAATAACGCATCTTCACTTCTGTGTCCTTCGTCGGTCCGTGAGGGAATTCGACGATGTCGACGCCTCGTTGGGTCAGAACGGAACGTCCACTTGGCCGTTCGTGGTGTTGGCCTCGTCGTGGTTCGACTCATGGAACCCAAGGATGTCTGGAGCGTGGGGAGTAGTGCCGTACGGCACGAGCGGGTCGGTGTCGGCGCTGGCGATGGGCGCCAGAGCGATCGCGCCACCGACCGCAGCGAGGGCCAACCACGGTGCTGCGTACTTGATTCCGGTTTTCATCGGTGTTCTCCTGTTGGTCTGTTCACCCGCTTTGGGCTGAACAAATGATCGCGCGTCAGCTGACCCGTGTCGCCACCCGCTGGCGCCCATTCTCCGATCCCGCTAGCCGGAAATGCGGTGGCGACTACCGCAACGCGCTGTTGGAGGAAAGCGTGCGCAGCCCGTTGCAGCTAGCCGCAAT
>Ga0068862_100003613_pt1 | contig 13243 bp, 11 predicted proteins | sample KBSSwiS52_FD_66598 | JGI IMG/M metagenome (GOLD analysis project Ga0068862, IMG submission 66598) | Switchgrass rhizosphere microbial communities from Kellogg Biological Station, Michigan, USA - KBS Switchgrass S5-2 | ecosystem: Host-associated > Plants > Roots > Rhizosphere > Soil ... | reverse complement strand
GTCCGGCGTCCGCGCTCGGTCTTCGGGCCGCTCCGCTCGTCTAGATCGGAACCTGAATGTTGACTCATGTTTCAAGTCTCCGATATAAGGCGCGGCAAGACAACGAAAAAAACCGCCCGAGAACGGGCCGGTATAGGGGGAAGCCGGGTTGCCGGTATGTGTTCTGCCAGACGGGGCGGCCATGGCCTACGCCGATGACGGCGCGGGCGATCCCATTCTTCTGGTGCACGGCTGGGCCGCGCACGGCGGTTTCTTCGACGATCTGAGAACGCGGCTTTCCAAAACCCATCGCGTGCTCACCCCCACCCTGCGCGGCCACCCCGGCTCCGGCCACGGCTCCGCGCCGCTGACCATCGAAACGCTCGCCGACGATATCGCGCATTTCTGCGAAACGCTCGACCTGAGTGGCGTGACGGCGCTGGGCTGGTCGATGGGCGCGATGACGCTCTGGGCCGCTGCGCCAAAACTGGGCGCGCGCTTGGGCGCGATCATCGTCGAAGACATGGCGCCGCGCGTCGTCAACGACGCGTCGTGGCGCTTCGGCGTAGCCGGCGACTATGCCGAGGACGATGTCGCCGGCACGTTGAAAGAGATCAATGGCGATTGGCCGACCTACGTGTCGCGCTTCGCGCCGCGGATGTTCGCGCCCGGCTTGAGTGCGCAGCGTCCTGCGATCGCCGCCTTCGCCACAGCGGAAATGTCGAAAGCCGATCCGGAAAACATGGCGTCGTTCTGGGCCTCAATGGCGCAACAGGATTTTCGCGCCGCGTTGGCGCGCATCAACCAACCCATGCTCGTCGTCCACGGCGGCGAGAGCCAAGTTTATCCCGACGACGCCACAGCGTTCATCGCGGCAACCGCGCCGAACGCGCAGCGCGTCGTCATCCCCGGCGCCGGCCACGTGCCGCATCTCGAAGCACCGGATGTTTTTTTCAATCATGTCGAGGCCTTCATCCGCAAAACGCGGCGGCCCGAACTGAGGAGCGGAGGAGGAGTCTCATGAAGCGGTTTAGTGAGTCAGCGCGGCTAGCGCTGTTGTTTGCGAGCGTGGCAGGCGCGCCCTTTGCCTTCTGCACGCCAGCTCTAGCGCAGGATGAACCGACGGCCACGGAGGATGACGTGATCACCGTGACCGCGCGGCGGCGCGAAGAAAACCTGCAGGACGTGCCGATCGCCGTTAGCGTGCAGTCAGCCGAACAACTGGACCAGCGCGGCGCCGCTGACATCACCGTGTTGCAGCAGACCACACCGAACGCGACAATACAGGTCGCGCGTGGTTCCAACTCCACTCTGATCGGATTCATCCGCGGCGTCGGCCAGCAAGACCCGCTCTGGGGCTTCGAGCCGGGCGTGGGGCTCTATGTCGACGACGTCTATGTCGCGCGCCCACAAGCGGCGGTGCTCGACATCTTCGATATCGACCGAATCGAAGTGCTCCGCGGTCCGCAAGGCACGCTGTACGGCCGCAACACTGTCGGCGGCGCCGTGCGCTACGTGACGCGCGACATGGATAGCGACGCGCCGCATGCGCGCGCGCGCTTCTCCTACGGGTCGTACGACCAGCTCGAAGCAGTGCTCGCCGGCTCCGTACCGCTCACTGAAGATTTCGTCATCGGCGGCGCGCTCGCGCTCTACGGGCGCGAAGGGTACGGTGAAAACCTCAACACCGGCGCCGATCACTACAACAAGGCTGTGGACGCCTACCGCTTCAGCGCACAATGGACGCCGACCGATGCGTTGAGCATTCGTCTCACCGCCGATGGCGTCGACGACGATTCCAATCCACGCCACGGTCACCGCCTCGTCGATTTCCCGGCCGGCGGCCCGGCCTATGACGTGCTTGACGATGTTTACGATACACGCGCTGGCTCAGGCGACGACAACCACGTCGAAACGCGCGGCCAGGCGCTGCATGTCGACTACGAGCTGACGCCGGACATCACGTTGCGCTCGATCACGGCCCACCGTGAAGGCGAAACGCGCGGAACGATCGATTTCGACAATACGCCAAACCCAACGCTCGACATTCCGGCCTTCTACGCCGACGAGCAGTTCACGCAGGAATTCCAGCTGCTCTTCAACTACGACCGCATCCAGGGCGTTGCCGGCCTCTACTACCTAGACGGTATGGCCGAGGGCGCGTTCGACACCGTACTCGGCGCCCTCAACACCACTATCTTCACGCAGGGTCGCGTCGATACAGAGTCCCTCGCCGCGTTCGCCGACGTCAGCTTCGACATCACCGACACCTTGGCGGTTTCGGTTGGCGCACGCTGGACTCAGGATGACAAGACCGGTCAGGTTTATCGCCAGAACTTCACCGGCATCCGCAGCCCATTCTTCGGCAACCCCGCCGCTGTTCCTGGGCTTGTGCGCACGGACTACACCAACGATGCGACATTCGAGGAAGTGACGCCGCGCGTGTCGCTGACGTGGGAGCCTTCGGAGGAACTCACGCTCTACACCTCCTACAGCCAAGGCTTTAAGTCAGGCGGTTTCGACATGCGCGGCGACGCCGTGTTCACGCCGGACACAGTCGACGGTTATCAGCCGGAATTCGTTGACACCTACGAAGTGGGCTTCCACTCGGGCTTCTGGCAAGGCCGCGTCAACCTGAGCGGCGCGGTGTTCTTCTCCGAATACACGGACATGCAGATCACCCGCCAAGAGCCAACGCTTGCAGGCGGCATCGCCAGCTTCGTTGACAACGCGGCTTCCGCTGAGATCCAGGGCGCGGAACTCGAGGGGCGCGTCCTCTTCACCGACAATTTGCGGGCCAACTTCGCTGTCGGCTACATTGAAGGTGAGTTCAACGAGTACATGTCCAACACGGTCGTTCCCAATCCGGCGCCGCCGCCGCCGGCGACGATCGTCGTGCCGATCGATCTTTCGGGCTCCGCAGCGCTGCAGAACACGCCAGATTGGACGGCTTCGCTTTCCTTCACATACGACGTAAATCTCGCCGGCGGCGTGCTCGCGTTTACGCCATCGGTCGCCTATCGCGGTGATAGCCAGATGTTCGAGTTCGCGAACCCGATCCTCGATCAAGAAGCCTACACGCTGTACAATGCCTCGCTGACTTGGACATCCGGTGACGACCGCGTCCGTCTCGGTCTGCACGGGCTGAACCTGGGCGATGAGGAGTATCGCATCGGCGGCTACAACTTCCCAGGCGCGACCTTCGGCAACTCGATCATCGGCTTCTACGGCCCGCCGCAGACGGTCACGGCGAGTGTGGAAATCCGCCTCTAACACCCTCCCCCTTTCACGGCGGCGCGAAACTCTCGCGCCGCCGTCTTGTTTTCGCATCGTGGTCGAGATGAGCATCCCAACGAACGCGGCGGCGCCCCCCACGGGCGCATATCGCTACCTGGTTTTGGCGCTACTCTTCATCGTCTACACGTTTAATTTCATCGACCGCCAAATCATGGGCATCTTGAACGTGCCCATTCAAACCGAACTCGGCGCCAGCGACGCAGAGATGGGTCTCTTGGGCGGGCTTTCGTTTGCGCTGTTCTATACGGGCCTCGGCATACCAATCGCCTGGCTCGCCGATCGCTCCGACCGCACCTGGATCATGACGGTGGCGCTTTCGTTGTGGAGCGGCTTCACCGCACTCTGCGGCGTTGCAACCAACTATACCCAGCTTTTCCTCACACGCATGGGAGTCGGCGTCGGCGAGGCTGGCGGTGTTGCGCCGGCATATTCGCTGATCTCCGATTACTTCGCGCCCACGGAGCGCGCTCGGGCGCTCGCGGTTTACTCCTTCGGCATCCCGATCGGCAGCGCGGCGGGGATTGCGCTGGGCGGCATTGTCGCAACGAGCGTGGATTGGCGCGTCGCGTTCTTCACGGTGGGCCTCGCAGGCCTCGTCGTCGCGCCGATCTTCCGCCTCATCGTTCGCGAGCCCGAACGCGGACGCTACGATGCGAAAACTAGCGCGCCTCGCGCAGGCCTATTCCAATCGCTCGGCGCGCTGACACGGAAACCGAGCTTCTGGCTGCTCTCGTTCGGCGCATCGTGCTCGTCGATTATGGGCTACGGATCGTTCTACTGGATCCCGACCTTCTTGCAGCGTTCCTACGGTTTCACGCTGCTCCAAGCCGGCTACTATTACGGCGCCATTCTCCTGATTGGCGGCGTCATCGGTGTGTGGCTGGGCGGGATGCTGGGCGATAGGCTTGGCGCCAAACGGCGGGCCATGTTCGCGCTGGTGCCTGCCGCGGCGTGGATCCTCGCCGCGCCCTGCTATGCGCTTGGCCTCCTCTCGCAATCGCCGGCCATTGCGTTCGTGCTCTTCCTTGCGCCGACCGCACTGGGCTTGGTGTGGCTGGGGCCAGTGATCGCCGCGGTGCAACACCTCGCGCCCGCCAGCGCGCGCACAACGGCGTCGGCGAGCTTTCTCTTCATCAACAATCTGATTGGCATCGGTCTCGGCACGTACTTGCTAGGGTTCATCTCCGATGCCCTGGCGGCGCGCTTCGCCGAAGACTCGCTCCGCTATTCAATTCTCGCCGGCACCGGCTTTTATGTCCTCGCCGCCTTGCTCTACCTGGTCGCATCGCTCTCGCTGAAGCGTGACTGGGTGGATTGATCTGACGGGTGCACTCGCGCCCTCAAGTTCCTGCCCGATCCCGCCCTCTAACCCGCGAGGCACGGCGCGCCTCCCGCGGTCACATTTCTCACTGGCTTGCCAATTTCCGCTTGCAACTAACTGACCAGTCAGTTATATTGTTGCAATGAGCCGATCTTCCGAACCGAAGCAGCCTGAGCCACGCTGGCGCCGGCGCGCCGAGGCGCGGCCGGAAGAGATCCTGGATGCGGCCCTGGCCGAGTTCACGGCGCGCGGCTTTGAGGCTGCGCGGATGGAGGACATCGCCAAGGCGGCGGGTCTCTCGAAGGCGGCGATCTACCTCTACTTCCCGTCAAAGATGGCGCTGCTGGAGGCGCTGATCGAAGCCAAGGTCGCCCCCCTGGCAAACCAGGCGCAGACGCTGGCGACGGCCGGCGCCGCCGATCCGCTGATGGCGCTGCGCATGCTCGCCACAGCGGCAGCGTTCCGCATGGCCGATCCCAACGTGATCGCCGTGCCGCGGCTCATCATCGGCGTCTCGGGCCGCTTCCCCGAGATCGCCGAGTACTACCGCACCCACGTCGTCGAACGGGCGCGCGCGGCGCTTGAGGCCCTCGTCGACGCCGGCAAAGCCAAGGGCGTCATCCGTGACGTCGACACCAAAGCCGTCACCCGCGCCTTTATCGGCCCACTCTTCTTCGAGGCGATGTGGACCCACGTCCTACGCGGCGAAAGCGCATTGGCTGACCCTCACGCGCTCATCGCGCAACACTTCGACATCCTGCTGAACGGGCTGGAGCCACGCGCATGAAGCGCCACCTCATCCTCTCCCTCGCCTTACTCGCCGCCGCGTGCGGCAAACCCGCGTCCGACGTGATGCAAGGCTACGGCGAAGCCGACTACCTTTATTTGTCCAGTCAGGACGCCGGCATCGTCGGCGAGGTGTTCGTGCGCGAAGGCGACGCCGTTGCGGCCGGCGCGCAAGTATTCCGGCTCGATCCCGAACGCCTGAGCTACGGCGCCCAAAGCGCCGAAGCGCAGCGCTCTGCGGCCGCAGCTGCGGTGACAACGGCGCAGGCCGAAGCGACTCTGGCTGAACGCAACTATGCGCGAGGCGCTCAGCTCGCGTCGCAAGGCTTCTACCCGCGCGCCCGCCTCGACTCCGACCGATCCGCGCGCGACGCCGCCAATGCGCGCTTGGCCCAGGCCCGGCGTGAAGCCGCCGCCGCAGGCGCGGAAACAGGCTTGGCCCGCGAGCGCGTCAACGATCTCGCCGGCGCCGCGCCACGCGCAGGCACGATCGAGCAAATCTTCCATCGTCCCGGCGAAGTCGTAGCAGCAGGCCAGCCCATCGTCGCGCTGCTGCCGCCGGAGAACATGAAGGTGCGCTTCTTCGCGCCGGAAGAAATGCTGTCGCAACTCCGCGTCGGCGAAACCGTGAACGTGAGTTGCGATGGCTGCGATGAGCCCGTCGCCGCCACCATCAGCTTCATCGCCCGCGAACCGCAATTCACGCCGCCGGTGATCTACTCGCTCGATCAGCGCGAGAAGCTCGTCTACCTCGTCGAAGCACGCTTCGACCGCGCGGTGCCGATCCGTCCTGGACAGCCTGTCGACATCCGGCTCGCGGCCAATGACTGACGAACTCGTCATCGATGTACGCGGCCTGACCAAGAGCTTCGGCGGGCGCACCGTCGTCGATCATTTCGACCTGCAGGTGCCGCGTGGCGCGATCTACGGGTTCTTGGGCCCGAACGGCTCCGGGAAGACCACCACGATCCGCATGGTCTGCGGCCTGTTGAAGCCGGAAAGCGGCGAAGGCGAAGTGCTGGGCTACGATGTTCTCGAAGAGAGCCTGAAGATCAAAGAACGCGTCGGCTACATGACGCAGAAATTCTCACTCTACGAAGACCTTTCGATCCGCGAGAACCTCGAATTCATCGCCCGCCTCTACGGGCTCGATCGCCGTTCGGAGCGCGTGGATGACGCACTGAAGGACTTGGGTCTCAGCGAGCGCCAGGAGCAACTCGCGGGCAAACTCTCAGGCGGCTGGAAGCAGCGTCTCGCGCTTGCGGCATGCATGATCCACGAACCGGAAGTGCTGCTGCTCGACGAGCCGACCGCGGGCGTCGATCCAAAGGCGCGGCGCGATTTCTGGGACGCAATCCGGCGCTATTCCGCGCAAGGCGTCACGACGCTCGTCTCCACTCACTACATGGACGAAGCGGTCCAGTGCGATTCCATCGCCTACATCGCGTACGGCAAGAAGCTGCTGGATGCGCCGACCGCCGACATTCCGAAACAGATCGGCCTTCACGGCTGGCGCATCGCGGGGCGCCCGCTACTGAAGGCGCAGGAAATGCTTGAGGCCGACGCCAAAGTCGATCTCGTTGCGCGCTTCGGCGCCGAGATTCACGCGTGCGGGAAAGATGCGGCCGCGCTCGAGCGCGCCGTCCGTGCGGTGAAAGCGGCGCAGCCGCATGTCGAGATTTCGCCAATCGAAGCGGGCTTCGAGGAGATCTTTATCTATTTGATGTCCGGCGCGATGGACAATTTCCAATGAAGCTGCCGCACCTCCCGGACCTTCGTGGCCTATTCGACCTCTCATGGTCGCGCATCGGCGCCGTGTTCCTGAAGGAACTGGTGCAGATGCGGCGCGACCGGCCAACCTTCGCCATCATGATCATGATGCCAGTGATGCAGCTCGTGCTGTTCGGCTACGCGATCAACACCGACCCGCGCCACCTCCCCGCCGTCATAGAAATGCGCGACGACGGACCGATGACGCGCGCTTTCCTCGCAAGCCTGCGGCAATCGAGCTTCATCGACATCGTCCAGGTCGCTCGAACCAGCGAAGAGAGTGAAGCAGCGCTGCGCTCGGGCGACGCCACGTTCCTCATCTCCATTCCCGAGGGCTTCGAGCGTCGCCTGGTGCGTGGCGAACGCCCGCAAATCCTGATTGCTGCTGACGCCAGCGATCCCGTTGCCGCCGGCGGCGCACTCGGCGCGATCCAGCAGATCGCACAATCGGCGTTTGCGCCAGAGTTTGAAGGTCCGCTTTCCTATCTTTCGCAAGCGCCGCCGCCGTACGAAATCGTTGTGCATCGCCGCTACAATCCGGCCGGCGTCAGCGCCTTCAACATCGTGCCTGCCCTACTCGGCGTCATCCTCACCATGACTATGGTGATGATCACCTCGATCGCGCTCACACGCGAAACCGAGCGCGGCACCATGGAAAACTTGCTCGCAACGCCGGTGCGTCCCCTGGAAGTGATGATCGGCAAAACCACGCCTTACATCGGCGTTGGCGCTGTTCAGGTGGCGATCGTGCTCACAGCGGCGATCCTACTCTTCAGGATTCCGTTCACAGGCTCGCTGCTTGCTTTCCTGCTGGGTGTGACCGTCTTCATCTTCGCCAATCTGATGCTGGGATATCTAATCAGCACGGTGGCGCGCACGCAGATGCAGGCGATGCAGATGACGTTCTTCATCTTTCTGCCGTCGATCCTGCTGTCGGGCTTCATGTTCCCATTCGCGGCGATGCCAGCTTGGGCGCAAGTGATCGGCAGTTGCCTGCCCATCACACACTTCCTGCGCATGGTGCGCGAGATCGTGCTGAAAGGCGCGGGCTTCCCAGACATCGTCGGGGATCTCTGGCCGCTGACTTTGATCCTGCTGGCTCTGGCGACACTCGCGCTGCTGCGCTTCCGCCGAACGCTCGACTAGGCGATTTGCGCGCGTTCGTCTTCGCTGACGGCCGGCGTGATCGCCGCGAACAATGCTTCGCGCACGGCGACATCCGAACCTTGACGCGCGAGGAGCGCGAGCCGCTCCATGGTCTCGTGCATCTCAGCCAAGCCGCGCGGCGCGGAGAGCGCGGCGGTCACGCCATCGGCGCGCGCCTCAGTCCATTCGTCAGACGCAACCAAAGCTTCGTGCAGCTTCTCGCCGGGGCGAAGCCCCGTGTAAACGATCGGCACGTCCTCGTCGGGACGAAGCCCCTCAAGCCGGATCACTTCGCGCGCCAGCTCCACCACCGGCAGCGCCTCGCCCATCTCGATCACGAACGCCGCACCACGCTCTTCCGGCTGATGCAGCGCCACCGTGGCCGCTTGCAGCAGCGCATTGGCGGCTTGTGGGATGGTGAGAAAGAAGCGCGTGACTTCCGGGTCGGTGACCGTGAGCGGCCCACCGCCAGCGAGCTGATCTTCGAAAATCGGCGACACCGAACCAGTCGAGCCCATCACGTTGCCTAGGCGCACCGGAATAGCGCGGCGCTCGCCGCGCCGATCGAGCGCCTGGCAATACATTTCGCCCAACCGCTTCGACGCGCCCATCACGCCGGATGGATCAACCGCCTTGTCGGTCGACACAAAGATCAGCTCGGCGTCCACGCTGTGAGCCGCCTCCGCGACGTGGCGAAGCCCGCTCACATTCGTCAGCACGCCCTCACACGGAAAGCGCTCCACCAGCGGCACTTGCTTCAGCGCCGCAGTGTGAAACACGATCTCCGGCCGCTCCATCGCAAACCAGCGGCGCATCGAAGCCGCGTCGCGAATATCGGCCAGCGCAAGCTCAGCCTGCGGCAGATCGAGGCCGATGCGGTAAAGATTGAACTCGGAGCTATCAAGCAACGTCAGCCGCGCCGGGTCCATCGTGGCGATGCGGCGCGCGAGTTCGCTGCCGATCGAGCCGCCGCCGCCCGTGATTAGAATGCGCTTGCCTTCGATCATCGCGTGCATGCGCGCATCGTCGACCGCGCCCAGCGGGCGGCCAACGAGATCGTCCAAACGCAAGCGCCGCGGCGCGCCATTCTCGATCAGGAACACCTTCATGCCGGCGTCGGCAGCGCGCGTCAGAATCGTGCGCGCCGTCGCGCCATCTTCCGGCGGCTGCGCCAGCACCAGCGCGCGCACGTCCAACGTGCTGACGTCTAGCGATTCCCAGAGCGGTGCGCGTGCGAGCACGGGGATGTCGGCGTCGCCCGCGCCGATAACAACCGCGCCCACCACGTTCACACCCGGGCGATCCCAGCGGTGCAGCAACGCTAGTGCGTCGCGCACAGCGTCTGCCGTCCCCACCAAAGCAGCTCGCAGCTTCATTCCCTACCCGCGGCTCGATCCCAAGGCCGTTCCTAGTCGTGCCCGGCGATTGGTGTCCACCGCGTTACCCAGCACGACGCGTCACGAATTGTTGCGTTTAACGGATGACTGCGACAGTTCCGTCGGCCTTACTGAAATGCAAGCCGATAACGTCCGCGATCACAGAGGCAGCGCGCTCTTGCCGTTTCCAGCAGCAACTTCGAGCGGCTGATCGAGCGGTGTACCCTCGATGCGGTACGCTCCACCGGCCGCCTTCACGAGCGCGCATCCGGCGGCCACATCCCAGATCATGGAACCTGACTCGCGATAGGCCTCCGCGCGTCCCGCGGCGACATAGGCAAGTGCTGTCGCAGCTGAGCCAATCATGCGCACTTTGCGCCAGGTGCGCAGCCGCTCTTCGAACAGCTTCATCGATTCCGGGCTGGCGCGCGACGGTACGCCAGTCTGCAGGATGCCGCCGGCCGGATCGGCGATGTCGGACACACGCATCGGCTTGCCATTGAGCCAAGCGCCCTCGCCGACGACGCCCGTGAACCGCTCACCCATCACGAAACAATCGACAACACCCAGCACCGGCGCGCCCTGGTCCAGCAGCGCGATCGACACCGCGCAGTGCGGATAATCGCGCAGGTAGTTCACGCTGCCGTCGAGCGGGTCGACCGCCCAGATGAAGCGGTCACCGCGTTGCTGCGCACGGACCCAGCCGGCTTCTTCCGAGATGATTGGATAGTCGGACGCCTTACTGATCGCTGCGAGGATCAAAGCTTCAGCGCGCTTGTCGGCGTCAATCTTCACTTCGCGGCCAAACTCGGCCTCGACCACGCTCCATTTGGCCCGGTTCGCGGCCAAGGCGACGCCCGCTTCCGCCGCTGCCGCCTCTGCCACGGCTAAGAGAGATGTCAATTCGCTCACGAGAGCCTGATAGCCCGCCCAACCCACTTGGAGAAGCGCGTCATCCGCGCTTTAAGAGCGCGGGAGCTGGCTGATGGACGGGGGTCAAACCCGAACGCCGAATGGAGCCCGTCCTGCGAAACCTCCGCAGGGCCTGAGCGCGGCTGCGCTCGACAAGAAGCTGGGCCTGAAGCGCCGCGCCCGCGAAGACGCCGCCCGCAACCTGCCCCGCCACGACAGCGACGACCTCTCCGCCGCCGAACTCGCGGTGATCGAGGCGATCGCCAGCGAACGCGCCAAGGTTGACCAGTCGCGCATCGACGCGACCGCCGATGCTGAGCGCCGGCTCCGCACGCTTGCGCCAACGCCACAGGATTTCACTGGCCCCGCCCTCGATGCGCGCTTGGCATTGAAGCAGGCGGCCGGGCGGCTGGCGCACGACTGGAGCGAAGCCGCCGCGCGCGCCGGCCAAGGCCGCGCCGATCTCGACGCCTTTAAACGCGCCAACGAGCTCCGGCGCGCCGCTGTCTATCCGAAATCCACACTGCTGCAGTCGGGCCTCTTGTTCTGTGCCGCCGTGTTCGAAGCTTTGTTCAGCGCCGCGCTCTTCGCGGAGGACGATGCCCGCGGTCTGCTCGGCGGCGCCATCACCGCGATCGGTCTTTCCGGCGCAAACGTCACCTTGGGCTATCTCGCTGGCTTCTTGGGCCTGCGCTACCTCCAGCACCTCAAGCTGCCGATCAAAGCAACCGGCGCTCTCGCCTTCGCGGCGTTCACGCTGCTGGCGCTGATGCTCAACCTCTTCGCCGCCGATTGGCGCGATCAGCTCGCCGCCGACGCGGGGCGCCAAGTGGACCTCGGCTCCGACGCCAGCTTCCATCTGTGGTCGCTGCTGCAACTGGAGTCGCCGCAATCGATCATCCTGCTGATGCTCGGCGCCGGCGTCTGGGTGTTCGCGGCGCTCAAGGGCTATTCGGGCTTCGACGATCCCTACCCCGACTACGGCAAGATGGATCGCGCCGCACGCGACGCCGGCGAAAGCCTCTCCGATTTCCGCGCCGATGCGCGCCTCGAACTCGAAACGCCCGTGAACGCCGCACGCACGGCGCTCGCAGCGCGCATGGAGAAGATGCGCGCTGAGTTCGAGGCGATGCACAAGGCGTTCGACGCCGCGGCGATGAAGATGGAGACGCTCGACGGCAAAGCACGCGCGCTCGATCAGGCGGCCGCTGACGCGATCTATCTTTATCGCCAGGAAAACATTGCGCTCCGAACCGCGCCCGCGCCTGCTTATTTCGGAACACCGCCGCCCTCCGTCGGGCCAGCGCTTGACGCGCTTGGCCCCGCCGCTTCGATGATCGACGACGCCCGCGCCCGCATCGCCGATGCGCAATCGCAATCGACGCGCGCGCTCGAAGAGCTGCTCAACGATCTCGACGCCGCCACCAAGCGGCTCGACCAGGGCGACGCGTGAGACGCCGCGGCGGCGCGGGCGTACGCAACGCGCTCGGAATCGTGCTGATCGCTGTCGCCGTTTTGGTGCTAGGCGGGCTCGCTGGCGCTTCTTTCCTGCTCCGCGCGCCGCCAACTGACACCGAAACGCTCTGCCGCACCGATGCGCCGCTCAGCGCACACACCATCATCCTCGTCGACGCCACCGATCGCCTTGAATCGCGCCACCGCCGCAAACTGAGCGCCGTGCTGGCGCAAGAGCGCGGACGGCTTTCACAGTACGACCGCCTCACCATCATGCGGCTCAACGTTCGCCGGCCCCAGGAGCCTGCGATCCTGTTTTCGAAATGCCTGCCGCGCCCGCCCGAGCAAACCAATCCGCTGTTCGAGAACGCGCGCATGGTGCAACAGCAATGGGACGAAGCCTTCGCCGATGCGCTGGATCGCGCACTGCGCAGCGCAGGCTCTTCCGGCCCTGCCCGCGCTTCACCCATTCTCGCCGGCGTTCGCGCCGTCGCGGCCGACCCGGACTTCGGCGCGGAGATTCCGCATCGCCGTCTCGTGCTCGTCTCCGACTTGCTTGAGCATGATCCCGAAGGGTTTTCGCTCTACGTTTCGGACGCGAACTATGCGGCGTGGCGCGCGGCCTCTCCGAACGGTCCGCCCGACCTCTCGCAAGTCGACCTTCGCGTCGTGCCGATCGATCGGCCTGATCACGCCGAACGCCAAGCTTACGCGTTGGAAAACTTCTGGCCGGCCTTCTTCGACGCCGCTGACGCACAATCTGTGAGCATCGATCCGGCGCCGTAACTACGGCTGCCATCGGAACTTTTCAGCCCGCTCCCGACTCACACTAGATTCCCGCCGGTCCGGCAAACGGGAGGGGCGTTTTGAACACTTTCAATTGGCAAGGCGCGAGCGGCCGCTGGTACGAGTTCGAGATCGCGCGCGCGCAGCGGGCGTGGGAGCCCGTCGGCGGCATCTACATGTTCGTGAAGCCGCACGACCAACCGTCGCTCGATTGGGGCGGCCCGATTTCGCTTTACGCCGCGAAGACCGACGACTTCTCGACGAGCCTTTCGCGTCACGACATGTGGCAAGCTGCCGAAAATCTCGGGAACAAGGAAATCAACCTTCTCGTGGTGAAGGATGAAGTCACGCGCGCGCGTGTCGAGGCGGATATCCTCGAAGCTCAGACGCCGATCCTGAACCGCAAGATGCTGCG
>Ga0068862_100003609_pt1 | contig 13252 bp, 10 predicted proteins | sample KBSSwiS52_FD_66598 | JGI IMG/M metagenome (GOLD analysis project Ga0068862, IMG submission 66598) | Switchgrass rhizosphere microbial communities from Kellogg Biological Station, Michigan, USA - KBS Switchgrass S5-2 | ecosystem: Host-associated > Plants > Roots > Rhizosphere > Soil ... | reverse complement strand
GTTAGCGCGACTCCGTCGCCTTTGAAATTAAATACTTCAAAAGTTTGTGGCTCGCCACCACCTTCGGGAGTGAAGGTCATGGTGAGTTTGCCCTTTCCTTTGATGACCGTATCTGTGGCGCGGTACTGGTCACCAAAAGCATGGCGGCCAACTATGATCGGCGCGGTCCAGTTAGTCACGAGGCGCGGAATATTGCTTATCACAATAGGCTCACGGAATACTGTTCCATCAAGGATATTACGGATCGTGCCATTGGGACTTTTCCACATTTGCTTCAGGTTAAACTCTTTCACTCTCGCTTCGTCCGGGGTGATCGTGGCACACTTAATACCTACGCCGTATTCCTTGATGGCATTGGCGGCGTCAATAGTAACCTGGTCATTGGTTTGATCGCGATACTCTATACCGAGGTCGTAATATTTTATGTCTAACTCTAAATAAGGAAGGATGAGCTTGTCTTTTATGAACTTCCAGATAATCCTTGTCATTTCATCGCCATCCAATTCAACCACCGGGTTTGCTACTTTGATCTTTTGCGCCATAAAGCTCTTTTTAAGTTTAATATTCAATGAACTGCGAAATCCGCAGGGTCGCAAATCTACAATATATTATAAGTATTTTATCCACCTTCGGACGTGCAAAACAAAAAACATGACACGGGAAATTTTAAACCCTGATTGATTTTGATCAACATTTTTACGTATCTTTTCTATGCCTTCAACTACTATGGATATTACCAGGCTTTTCTTCGAATTTATTAACAAGTTTGTGAGCTTTTCGAATGAAGAATTCGAACACCTGATCACGCCCATTCTGAAAGTAAGACGCTATGGGAAAAAGGAATGCCTGATTAAATCGGGTGAAGTAGAACAGTACTTTAATTTTGTAATTAAAGGTCTGATCAGGAAATATTACAAAAAAGGTAATCACGAAATCATCACACAGATATCTACCGAAGGGCAAATAATCATGAGCCAGCAGTCTTTCCTGGGACGTATGCCATCCGAATATTATATCGAAACTATTGAACCTTCTGTGGTTGTTTCGATCAGGCACGACCATTTAGATGAACTGTATAATAAGTCAAAGAAAACGGAACATCTGGGCAGACTTGTAGTGACTTATATGATGGTGATCAGTGATCGCTGGCAAATGCAAATGGTGAAAATGACTCCGCGGGAGCGATTTATCAATTTTGTGTCTAAGAATCCGGAACTCATGCAGAGGGTGCCTCAAAAATACCTCGCGAGCTACCTTAATATCAAACCTGAAACATTTAGCCGTTTTAAACACCTGCTGCGTAATCATTCTAAGAATCATGTGACCCAGTAATTTCGAATTTCGTCCCGATGGTTATCGGGATTAGAATCCGGACTTTTTGTTCCTGGGCAATTAGCATTTTTCAATATTCGTCACAAGTGTACAACGAGGACCGGGATTTTTAATTCATGTCGTACGTAGTTTATTGTTTCTCCGTAGAGCCAGTCCTTGAGACCGGTATGTCCGTGTGCGCCGACCACCAGCAGATCGCTTTGCGTTTCTTTTACTATGCGCACGATTTCTTTCCCACGATGGCGGAATCCTAGTATACCTTCAGCTTCATATCCTTTATCGCTTAACTGGCTCACAAAAAAATCAAGTCGTTCCTGATCTTTGTTCGTTTCATAATCGTCAGTTTCAGTGCCGAGCAAAATACTGGTGGCGGTTTCAACAATGTGTATCAATACAAACCGGCTTTCGCTGTTTGCTTGTCCAATCCCAGATGCCAGCAGTTTGAAATCATTCTCGCTAAAATCCAGGGCCAGCGCTATCTTTTGATACCTTGGTATATCCAAATTTTGAAGGCCAGGCAAGTCGGGGTGCATTTGGATTGACGCTATTTTGTCGCGTTTGCTCATCAGTGGATAAATTACCGAGTAAATCAGCAGGGCAACAAACGAAAGTCCTGCAAATACAATGATAACCTTAACGATTATATTATCAGAGTCTACAAAGAAACGGATGGCTGCTTCAGTCAGCATTTTTAAATTCAGATAAACGAGTATTGAAGCTACTGCCCATGCAATAAATTGAAGAATCGGCTTAATGGCAAATGGGCCCATTGTTTTTTTATCACTCACAAAATGAATAAGCGGAATTACCGCAAATCCCAGTTGCAGACTGAGCAGCACCTGGCTAAATACCAGGAGGCTGTCAACCTTGTCCTCACCGAAAATCGCAATTACGATGATAGCCGGAACAATGGCCACAAGCCGGGTGATAAGCCTGCGCATGATCGGGTTGATCCGCAATCGCAGGTAGCCTTCCATAACTATTTGTCCGGCCAGTGTTCCTGTAACTGTGGAGCTTTGCCCGGATGCAATCAATGCTACTGCAAAAAGGGTGGAAGCGATCGTCGAGCCAAGCATAGGAGACAAAAGCTCATGCGCCTGTCGTATTTCTGCGACGTCTGTTTTACCGGTTTGAAAGAATAAGGTTGCTGCCAGAATCAGAATAGCAGCATTGATCAGGAAAGCTATATTTAATGCGATTGCACTATCGATGAAGCTATATTTTAAAGCCTGCCTGATACCCTGGTTTGTTTTTTTAATCTTCCTGGTCTGTACAAGGGCTGAATGCAGGTACAAATTATGGGGCATAACTGTGGCCCCGATTATGCCAATGGCGAGATACAATGCAGTCTCAGCAGGAAGCGCACTGGTTATTTTTTTCGCTTCGTAAAATTCTTTTGCGTCCGGCAGGCTTGGAATAAATCCGGTGAGTATGTCATGAAGGTTCGGGCTCGCCATAATTATGTTGACCAGGAAGCAAATCCCAATTACGGCAATCAACCCAATGATAAAAGCTTCCATCTTCCGGATACCGAGACGTTGCAGGTAGAGCAATAAGAATGTATCTAACACCGTAACCGACATCCCCCAAATCAGCGGCAATCCCGTAAGCAATTGAATCCCGATCGCCATTCCAAGAATTTCGGCCAGGTCGGTAGCAGCGATCGCAATCTCAGCCAGGATCCACAAAATGAAGTTCATTTTCCTGGGATAGGTTTCACGATTAGCTTGTGCCAGGTCCCTGCCTCTCACAATACCAAGTCTGGCACTGAGACTTTGGAGTAACAAGGCCATCAGGTTACTCATCAGCAATACCCACACAAGCGAATAACCGTACCCGCTGCCCCCGGCCAGGTCAGTTGCCCAGTTACCCGGATCCATATAGCCTACGCTAACTAAATAAGCCGGACCGAAAAAGGAAAGGATTCTTCGCCAGGCCGGCTTATTGAAATTAGTTGTATCAACGCTCTGGTGTACTTCGCCCAACGAAGCGTTAGAATCGTTTCTAAAAGCCATACTTTACAAAAATATTTTTAGCCAGTTGATAACTGATATTGACCGAGGTGCGGTCACTGGCTGCCTTTCGCGGCTGCCGCAATTTAATCTCCATGGAATGATCGTAACTGAATTTCTTTTTGACTTCAACTTTGGTCCCAATGGCAATTCTTTTATGACCCAGCAAATCAAGCATCTCACTGGATTGATCGCTGACATAACAGACCACAGCGGACGTATTCAATGGAAGGTCGGCAAGACATATTTGCTTGCTGGTTTCGATTTTTCCTGAAGCATCCGGTATCGGATCACCATGTGGATCAAAGCGGGGAAAATCTAAAAATTCGTCCAGTTTGTCGATTAATTTCTTGCTGCTTACATGCTCGAGATGTTCGGCGACTTCGTGCACTTCCTCCCAACTGAATTTTAATTTTTCTGCCAGGAAATATTCCCATAGCCGATGACGGCGAATAATCACCAGAGCTGCTTTTCTCCCTTCTTGTGTAAGCGTAAACCCATGATAAGCCTGGTAGTTAACCACTTTTTTAGCGCTCAATTTTTTCAGCATATCCGTAACAGAAGCGGGTCTTGTTTGCAATTCTGCCGCGAGTTCATTGGTGGTGACTATACCGTCCCGCTGCAAATGAAAGATCGCCTTTATGTAATTTTCTTCGCTGGTGGAATAATTCAACACAACTAAATTTATTTTTAGACAAATCTAAATTATAAGGCCGATAATTCAAAATTTCTATTGATGATGAACACAAAACGCTTAATTTGCCACTCAATATCAATTTCATGAAGTTGTTTTCGCGGTATCATTTGTTGCTGATTGTTTTGATCCTGATGTTGGCGTGCAAATCAAAAAAAACAAATCTTTCTGGAGAAGACCCGGTAGAAGTTGGTGATTTTATTGATTTTTTCCCCGATGTCAAACTTCCTTTCATGGTGGCGGATAGCAACTTGTTGAAAAAGGAAAATGATTCGTTGCTCATCAGCTATAAAGTATTCAGCCAGTTTGTGCCGGATTCGGTGACCACAAAAATTTTTGGAAAGAATGGAAGGCCGAAAATTTATCCAATGGGAAAAGCCGGCGGAACGGAAACATATCTTTTTGCCAAAGCTCTTTCAGGAAACAAACGGGTAGCAATGCTGGTTTGTTTTGATAAAAAAGATCAGTTCATAGCGGCAATGCCGCTGCTTTCACTGGATCAATCAGCAAATACCCAGCAAACAGGCACAGTGGACAGTCGTTTTACAATTACACGCGCTGTAATCCGAAAAAATCCTGATGGCAGGATCAGTGACGGCAGCGAAGTATTTGTGTTAAATAGCGCCGCACAAACTTTTATGCTTATCATGACCGATGCCCTTGATGACAAGGCCACGGAACTTATTAACCCGATTGATACAGCTTCCCGCAAACAGAAATTCACCGCCGATTATGGCAGCGGTAAAATGAACCTGGTCTCAATTCGGGATGGGAGAAAAAGCGACCGGCTCAGTTTTTTTATCCATTTTGAAAAAGACCAGGGGGAATGTACAGGAGAACTAAAAGGCGAAGCGATCATCAAATCGGCATCCGTGGCCGAATATCGGGAGCCAGGGGATCCGTGCGTAATGCGCTTTAGTTTTACATCTTCAGCAGTTACTATAAAGGAGGTGGAAGGATGCGGATCACGGCGAGGGTTACGTTGCTCCTTCGACGGGGTATACCCGCGCAAGAAGGAACAAAAAGGCAAAGCCGGTAAAACAAAATCGAAGTCCGGGAAATAAGGTTGCCAAATATTCATTGCCAAATACTTAGACATTTTCAAATTAAATTTTATCTTGTGACTCCCTGTAAAAAAACACAGTATGAGTTTTACAAAGTATTCTGTTCCCTATACGGTTGACCCTAATTATTCCAAACGCGTAGCCTATTTCTCGATGGAGTTCGCGGTCCATCAGCCGCTAAAAATCTACAGCGGTGGTCTCGGGTTTCTCGCAGGATCGCATTTGCGCAGCGCTTATGAGCTAAAACAGAACCTGATTGGTATTGGCATTCTCTGGAAATATGGCTATTACGACCAGGAACGCAACCAGGATCAAACTCTTGATGTCGCCTGGAATGAAAAACTGTATAGTTTTCTCGAGGACACAGGTTTAAAGTTTCAAATCAATGTACATGAGCACCCGGTTTGGATCAAAGTTTACTACCTGAATCCGGAAACCTTCAAGTCGGCCCCATTATTTCTGTTGTCAACCGATATTCCTGAAAATGATTACGTTTCACAGACTATTACACACCGCCTTTACGACGCCAACGTAGCAACAAAGGTCGCGCAATACATTTTGCTGGGAGTTGGGGGCGCCAAGCTGATTGACGTCCTGGGTTTTAACCCTGATCTCTATCATCTGAATGAGGCCCACGGACTGTCAGCCGCGTTTTACCTGTACAATAAGTATCACAATAAGATTGACGAGGTAAAAAAGAGGTTGGTATTTACTACTCACACCCCGGAGGAAGCAGGCAATGAAAAGCACGACATTTTCCTTTGCCACAAGATGAGTTATTTCTGCGGACTTACCATTGACGAAGTAAAGAAGCTGACTAATAATACAGACGATGCTTTCAACCATTCCCTTGTGGCATTGAGGTTTGCCCATATTGCTAACGGTGTGTCAAAACTTCACGGGGTCGTGTCCAGGGCAATGTGGAGCAGGTATGACGGAATTTGCCCGATAATTTCAATCACCAATGCTCAGAACTGGCGTTATTGGGCCGACAAGCAACTGTACAGGTTCAAGGAAGCCGGCGATGATTATGGAATGGATGACAGAAAAAAATACCTGAAAAAAAGGGCTTTTGATATCGTTGCGGACCAGACGGGGAAAGTATTTAACCCGGATACCTTTACCATTGTTTGGGCACGCAGGTTTGCCGGTTATAAGCGCGCCGGGCTCATCACGACAGACGAAAAGAGGTTCAAGAAATTATTGTCTAACTCGAAGTACCCGGTCCAGGTGATCTGGGCCGGAAAACCTTACCCCGTTGATCATCCTGCCATAAGTGAGTTTAATCAACTCGTTTACCTTAGCAAAGAATTTAAAAATATGTCGGTCCTTACCGGCTATGAGCTCACGCTTTCGAAAAGGTTGAAACAGGCTGCTGACTGCTGGCTCAATAATCCGCGGGTTCCTCGGGAAGCATCGGGTACAAGTGGTATGACAGCGGCAATGAACGGGGCAGTAAATTTTTCAACCGATGACGGCTGGATTCCCGAATTTATCAATCATGGACATAATGGCTTTGTTGTGCCGAAGGCAGACTATGCAAATATGGCTACCCATGAACAGGACGAATATGACCTGAACAAGCTATATGACATCCTTGAAAAGGAAATTTTGCCCTTGTATTACGATAACTACAATACATGGCGACAGGTCATGAAGAACGGAATGGAAGATGTTCGACTCCAGTTTGACAGCAACAGGATGGCACACGAATATTATACTTTCTTGTACAAGTAAAGGATGATACCGGATGTTGGATTCTGGATTCTAGCATCCAGAGAATTCTTCCAGCAACTGAGCCACATTTTTCGTCACAGGGAAATAGCCAACCAATTTATTGATCACACTTTCAACAAGCGCATCCGGGCACGAAGCGCCGCTTGTAACCAGAATTTTCAACGGATTTTTTGCCGGTAACCAGGCCGCCGTTAGCATCTCCTTTTTCGTATGAAAATTAAAATGCAGTATATCCGTTCCCGATAATATTTTTTCTTCATCGCAGATAAAATAAGTGGGAAGGCGCCGTTCACACAATTCAACAAGATGAGATGTATTAGATGAATTGTAGCCTCCAACTACGATGGCGAGATCAGCTTTTGTTTCGAGCATGCCATTTACGGCCGTCTGGTTATCATTCGTAGCATAGCATAGCGTATCTCTTGTGTCGGCAAACCGTTCCTCAATTGTTGACTCATCCAGGCGATAATGTTTCATCATAACCTGTTTGAGGAAATCAGCTATGGCTTGGGTATCACTGGCCAGCATCGTCGTTTGATTCACGACACCAATCCGCTCCAAATCATTATTTACATCAAAGCCATCAGAATATCGCCCTTCAAATTCGGTATAAAATTGAGAAAATGATTTGACGCCAGTAATATAGCCCGCAAGTTCTTTAGCCTGTTGCATGTCATTTACGATGACCGAAGGGGCATTCTTTGCCGCATGGGAAAAGGTGGCGCGGGTTTCCTCATGGGTTGGTTTGCCATGAATAATGATACTGTATTTCTTTTTAGCAATTGATTCACTGCGGTTCCATACTTTTTCTACAAAAGGGCATGTGGTGTTATACCTTTCAATCTGGATTCCAATTTGTCTGAGTTTTTCCTCAATTGCCAGCGTGGTGCCAAATGCCGGTATGATCACGATGTCGTCTGCAGTCAGTTCCTTAAATGATACCAGCTGTCTCCCCTGAGTATCCTGTAAAAAAATGGCTCCATGCGCCTTGAGGTCGGCATTCACTTGCGGATTATGAATCATTTCGCTTAACAGGAATATCCTTTTGCCTTTATTTTCATTAATTGTTTTAAAGGCAATCTCTATTGCATTTTCAACACCATAGCAAAAGCCAAAATGACGGGAAAGAAAAACCTGGAGGGGGCCAAAATCCAAAAGCGTTGGGGTAAAGTCTTTTTTTAACTTGTCCATTTGTTTCCGCTTCCTTTTGATGGCCGAGATCAATGGGCTGCGATATATGATAGGAACATCGAAACTTTTCATCGTTTGGCCAGCGCTTTAGAATTTGGTGGCTCATTCAAAAAACAAGCCTGCAAGATACCAATAATCGGGTAGGTTTTTTGTCGCAATGGATAGAAATGAAAAAGCCCGAACTGAGTCCGGGCCTTTTCATCAAACTTAGTTAGTTATATTAATCGTCTTCCAAATTAATCTTATAAGTATATATTCCACTATAACCAGGGTAAATGCCTTCCAGTTGTAACTGATCATATCCTGCACTAAGTACCTGGGCTAATTCGTCAACGTTCTTAATTTCATTCCCATTGACCGACGTAATGATGAACCCGGGATCCATCCTGGTATTGCTTAATGGCCCACCTTGTTTAATTTTTTTAACCACAACACCTCCTTCAATATCATACTCCTGTGCTTTCTTGCTATCCAGGTTTTCCAGGTCAACACCTAGTCTATCCCCAATAACTTTTGCACTTGTTATATCAATCTTGCTGGCAGTGCTTTTAAGAGTAACGTTTACCGTTGTTTCTCTGCCGTTCCTGACATAAGTGACCGGCACTTTTTCCCCCGGACGGAAGCTCGCGATACCTGCACTCATTTCCATACCACTGCTGACATTATTACCGTTGATCTTCGTGATAACGTCACCCTCCTTTAAGCCTGCCTGAGCGGCAGCCCCATCATTAGGTACAGACTGCACGTACACACCCTGGCCTTCCTTTAAGCCTGCTTGTTTGATGAGTCTTTCATTTTCATTCGGGTTAGGCTGATAGCTAATTCCAAGATAACCTCTTTTCACGTCACCAAACTCGATAAGGTCATTCACAATTTTCTTTACAATATTGACAGGAATTGCAAATGAGTAACCTGCATAAGTGCCATTCGGGGCCAGAATTGCGGAATTAATTCCAATTAATTGTCCGTCAGCTGTGAACAGACCTCCGCCACTATTGCCCTGGTTGACCGCAGCATCGGTTTGTATAAAGGATTCAACTGGAGTTTGGCTTTGACGGCTATTGATTCCGATTGACCTCCCTTTAGCACTCACAATACCGGCAGTTACGGTTGTCTCAAGCGTGAGCGGATAGCCCACGGCCAAAACCCACTGTCCGAGTTTTACATTATCAGAGTTGCCGTAAATCATATAGGGAAGACTAGTTCCGTCAATTTTCAACACAGCGAGGTCACTGCTGGGATCACGGCCAATGATTTTAGCCTTGTACACCTTCTTGTTGTGGAGGGTGACGGTAATCTCATCAGCTGCGCCACTACCTCCGTCGGAAACAACGTGGTTATTTGTCACGATATAGCCATCGTCACTGATGATCACGCCGCTACCAGATGCCCTTTGTTCGGGTTGAATTTGGCCCGAAATTGAAAAAGTTGTCAAACATATCTTCGATGCTGTTGCGCCGGCTATGCGGAAGATCATTGCTGAGTTTTTTTGCGGCAATCTTTGTTTTAATGTGCACAACCGCAGGCACCGCGGCATTGGCGGCTTTTGTAAAATCAATCGGGTCCAGGCCTCCTTCACCTTTTTCGAAAAAGCCTGCATAGTTGACAGGTAATTTACTGTCAGTCGCCTGAACAGACGATTTACCCGTATTGGAAAAATTTTGGTACATCCATACACTGCCAACGGCTGATGATGCACTAACGGCAACGATCAGAAGTAGTTGTTTCCATTTCATATCTATTAATCTATTTTAAGTTAGGTGTAATTAATTTTCCTTGCTGAAGGTGGTTCAAATTTTATGCCTTCGAATACAAAATAACAAAGTGTCATATCAATTGCTTCTACCGCATATTCAGTTTAACAAATATTTACTAAGCCTTTCGTACTTCAACACAAAATTAATTAAGATCGGGGAATGTGGTAACGGTGAATTTTACAGATTTGTGAGAAATCTCACCGTATCCACCCCATCGGCGTAATCGGAGAGGGCTGGGTATTGAGACTGGCCAAAAGGAATGAAGTCACTTCCTACGATACATTGCAGGTCCTGCCTCGCCTGCAGCGACGCGAGCAGATTATTCCGATTGTTATAAAATTCATAGTTCAACTGGCTGATGGGGGAAAAAAGAGCATCGTCCTCAACGAGCAAAAGTGATTCATTGCTCATATAAATTTTCTTATTCAGGATGTGAAGAGTGAGGTTGTAATCATAATTGTTTTTGTACTTGTGATCATCTGCGAGATAATTGTATTTTCCAAAAATGTTCAGCAACGAAGCAAAATCATAACCCTCGGGCACATATAGTTTCGAGACACTCCTGCAACCCAGGCCAAAATAGAGGTAAACGTCATCAGCCAGCCGGCTCAATTCATCGGTGGATTCGTCGCCGGTTAGTATGGCAACCGAAGTCCTGTTGCGCCGGATAATATTCGGGTATTTTCCAAAATAGTATTCAAAATAACCGGCAGTGTTATTACTACCGGTCGCAATATAGGCATCACAGCCTTTTAACATTTCGGAAAAGATGATCAATTCAGCCACTTCATTATCCCAGGCAGCCATAACGTTTACGAGATGCTTTATCAATGTGTCATCTTTCGAAGACGTTTTGATAACGGCATTGTGGCCTGTCAAAAAAACGCAAAGCAGATCATGAAAACCGACAAGTGGAATGTTCCCGGCCATCACGATGCCGATTTTTTTTGCTCTAAGGTCCCCTGATTGTTCAGAAACAGGTCGCAGTTTATAGGATTCTACAAACCGTGTCAGGGCATAATCTTTCAGGTAGGCGTTAGCGATATTTGTTGTGGCCCGATCTATAAATTCCGGAAGAAACCAGCTATTTTCCCAAGATGCTCTTTCTTTCACTCCGGCCCAGGTTTCACTATTTGACAGCATATATTCTCCGAGGCGTGTCAATAAATTGATTCGTTCTTGTAAATTCATTTGCAAAGATTAAATTTGTCCGGCAAAAACTAAATTCATTTAATCCTAGTTGTATGGCTATTAAGATAACAGAAGAGTGTATCAATTGCGGTGCTTGTGAACCTGAATGTCCGAACAATGCCATATATGAAGGTGGCGTTGAATGGGCAATTTCTGACGGGACTTCAGTGAAAGGATCGTTTGCGTTGCTGGATGGTTCGGTTGTCGATGCAGATCAGAAAAATCCGCCCGTTAGCGTGGATATCTATTATATCACTCCTAATAAATGTACTGAATGCCAGGGTTTTCATGAGGAGCCCCAGTGCGCTGCTGTTTGCCCTGTAGATTGCTGCGTTCCAGACGAAATGTACCAGGAAACAGTGGAGGAGTTATTGGCGAAAAAGGAAAAACTCCACATATGATGTGCAAAAGTTTCATGGGGAACTTCGCCATCCTTTGAATATTTTCTATACCTTAGACTTCATCATAATAAAGCAGCTTGTTCTGCTAATTATCAGGCGGGTGATATTTCCCGTCGTAAAGAGGTGAAGGAGAAACGGCCTTCACCTTTCTTTTTTAGCTATATCACCAGGGCGTCTTGCTCTTCCTTTAGTAATAAGTCAATTTTATTTGCCCAAATTTTTTGCTAAGCAATTTTTCGTCAATATTTGTGCTCCCAACCAATATCACTCTATATGAAGAAAAAAATAGCCCTGGTCACAGGCGGATTTTCCGGGGAAGCCGTTATTTCTTACAAAAGCGCCGTAACCATTGGCAACAATCTTGATCCTGATAAATTTGACGTTTATAAAATTGACATTAACCCGCAGGGGTGGTTTTATAAAACCGCCGATGGTCGCGAGGTCGAAGTTGATAAAAATGACTTTTCTCTGAGCCTGGGCAACGGCAAGATCAAATTTGATCTTGCCTTTATTGGCATGCACGGCACCCCGGGTGAAGATGGAAAATTGCAGGGATACTTTGACACATTGAATATTCCTTATACAAGTTGCGACGCAGCAACTTCTGCCATTACTTTTAATAAGCGTTACACAGTAGCGGTTGCCAGGATGGCCGGCGTAGCTGTGGCAAATTCTGTTCATTTATTCCGTAGCGTAAAGGTTCCAATTGATCAGGTCGCCAGCCAGGTGAAACTGCCAGTTTTTGTAAAGCCAAATAATGGAGGCTCCAGCATAGGCATGAGCAAAGTTGATAAAGAGGGCGACCTCGGCCCTGCAATTGAAAAAGCATTCAAAGAAGATAACCAGGTATTGATTGAAGAAATGGTCAATGGCAGGGAATTTACCGTGGGAGTGTTTAAGACGAAAGGCAACATTGTGGTTTTACCCATAACAGAGGTCAGAGCCCACCAGGAGAAGTCGTTTTTTGATTTCGAGGCCAAGTACCAGGGAAAATCCACCGAAACAACTCCCGCTGAAATAGACGAAGCATCAGCTGACAAAATCAGGGACGAAGCCAGAAAAATATACCGGGTATTTAATTGCCGGGGTGTAGTAAGGATTGATTTCATCTACCATGCCGAAAGCGGGAAACCCTACATGCTTGAAATAAACACGATCCCGGGGCAAACGGATGCCAGTATTGTTCCCCAGCAGGTGAAGGTAATGGGGTGGAGCTTAAGGGAATTTTATACCAAATTGGTCGAAGAAGCGTTTGAAGATTAATTTTGAAAGCTCAGGAATGGACAAACCCCGGAATTTCTGTTTACAAATATATTCGCATGTTTAATTTCATTACGCACCGGCCATTATGGGTCAACATCCTTGCCGGAATTGTGATCGCCGTTGTATTTTTTTTCATTTTTATCTTTTCTCTAAACTGGTTTACTCATCACGATCAATCCAAAACAGTTCCGCAGGTTACCGGTAAATCATTTGCAGATGCAAAGGAAATTTTGGAAAAATCCGGATTTGAAGTAGAAATCCAGGATTCAATTTATGTCGACACTACAAAGGCGATGCAAGTCATTAAGCAGGTACCGGACGCGGATGAAGTTGTGAAGGTAAACCGCACGGTCTACCTCACTATTAACAGGTCGGTCCCCCCAATGATCGATATGCCCAATATTGTTGGGTTTAGCTACCGTAGTGCCGAAATGGCCCTCCGAAATGCCAACCTGCGGCCAGGTGATACAACCTTTAAGGCCGATTTCGCAAAAAATGCCGTGTTGGAACAACGGTATGAAGGGTCCACCATTAAACCCGGAACCAGGATCAGGATGGGGAGCACGATAGACATGGTGTTGGGTGATGGGGTGGGCAACAGGCAATTTGT
>Ga0068862_100003605_pt1 | contig 13256 bp, 15 predicted proteins | sample KBSSwiS52_FD_66598 | JGI IMG/M metagenome (GOLD analysis project Ga0068862, IMG submission 66598) | Switchgrass rhizosphere microbial communities from Kellogg Biological Station, Michigan, USA - KBS Switchgrass S5-2 | ecosystem: Host-associated > Plants > Roots > Rhizosphere > Soil ... | reverse complement strand
CACCCTCTCCGCCAGAAGCCGTTTGAAAACGCACTGCATTCGGGCCGGTGACGGATCCGAGACGGAGGCCGTGGCAAGCGGGAATGGTGCTCCAGTCACCGAATTCCGCGGTGTTGGTGGGCGGGCTACCACAACCGCGGCCCGGCAAGTCACACTCACTCCTCGCTTTGATCGGCGAAGAGATTTCGCTGCGCGCCGTCCGGCGGCAATGGCATCGTCCAGGTCTGGATCACAGGGATGCCGACGTTAGTGGCGAAGGTCGCGCAACACCACCATCGTCGGAATAGATGCGCTGGACGCCCTGAACCCGCGCGATGGCGATGATCTGTCAGTCCATCTTGACCTTCTGCAAGGGCGACGACGAACCGTCCTTCTTGTCGCCGGATCGGATGGCTTCACGCGTCATGGCAGCGGACTTCGACGGCCGCGCGGGTGTCGAACTCGGCTTCGCCCACAGCGTTGTCGTCGGCCAGCAAGTCGTCCAGCAGCTTGAACGCCTTGACCACATCAGGCGCGGCGTCCGGACCTTCCACGACGTCGAGCCGCCGGCGCACCTTTGGAACGTCGTGGTCCTCGACGCGCGCGACCACGCAGGCGCTGCCCGGCTCCAGGCGCACGAAGTGGGTGCTGTCCTCGTAGCCGAACCGGTCTGCGAGCGCGGCCATGTACTCGGACAACCGAGCCATGGAGATGGTATCCGGAGTGAAGACGTCGATCCGGAGGGTGTATTCGTTTGTTGCCACGACGACCCTCCTTGTTTTGATCGCCTTCCGCTCATGATACGCCAAGATGGGCTCAGGATGGATAAACAGCTTAAATAGTGGCGTTGCTGTCCAGCTTACGACGTCCCAGTGAGCGGACACTGATTGATCTGAGTGAAAGGTGCTTCTGTCGCCGTATTTGGCGGCTACTCAACACCCTTCCACCCCAAGATCCTCCGCGCCGTCCCGCCTAGCACCCACTCCCGCGCCTCGCTCGACAGCAGCTCGCTGCCGCGCACGCAGTACAGGGTCTCGGCCCAGTTGGTGTCCAGTCCCAGCATGCTGGCGTCGCTGGCCCACATGACGCGGTCGGGGCCGAAGGCGGCCACGGCGTCGCGCAGGCCGGCCTGCCTGGCGGGGAAGGGGTAGGCTTCGCCCGGAAACAGCAGGTCCGCGTGGCACCACTTCAGCGCCAGGTTGGGGATCTCGCTCATCCGCAGGAGGTCGTCAAAGGCCTCGCGGGTCCGGGCCAGGCCGACGTGATCGAGGACCACGCGGGCCTCGGGGACGGCGGCGAGCATCGGCTTCACGCTGGCGGTCTCGAACGTCTGGAAGAAGAGCGGACGGCCAAGTTCGGCGGCGAGCTCGAACATCCGCACGAACCGCCCCTCGCGCAGGTCAGCGTTGTGGTGGTTCCAGCAGAGGCCGCGGAAGGCGGCGCACAGCGGATCCCGCGCGGCCTCCCGCATGACCGCCTCCATCTGCGGATCGCGATGGTCGAGCCGTAGCAGGTAGCGGAAGCGGTTGGGATGGCGCATGGCGGCCATGCGCGCGCCGAGCGCCAGCGGTCGCTGGATGTCGGTCTCCAGTCGGAGCGACGGCTCCAGGCCTTTCGTCGGGCTCTCCGCCGACCACACCTCGTCGATCACGACGCCGGAGATTCCCAGGGCGTCCATGACCTGGAGGCAGGTGGCGGCGTCCATGGTGTGGAAGAGGTGGAACTGCGCGTCGACGATGTCGGCCGCCGCCGTGTTGGTCATGTCGCCGATTTCCTTCCCGACAGCTGCCCCGATAGATGCCAGCATACAGCCTTGAGGATCGGAGGCGGAATGTTCGAAGCGCTGAGGTTGCCACTGATGTGCGCGCCGATGAGCTTCGCCTCCTCGCCGCCGCTGGCGGTCGCCTGTTGCCAGGCCGGCATTCTCGGCGGCTGGCAGGGCGGGCGAGTCACGCGGGCCGCGGCGTTCGAGGGCTATCTCGCCGCGCTGGAGGGCGTGGGCGGCGCGCCGCCGATCGTCAACCTGCCGGCCCGCATCTTCACCGACCCGGACGGCGAGCAGAAGCTGGCTTTGCTGAGGCGCGTCCGCGCGCCGCTGGTGCTGTCCAGCGTCGGCGACCCGACGGAGCTGGTCGGTCTGGTTCACGACTGGGGCGGCCGCATCATCCAGGACGTCACCACGCTTCGGCACGCGGAGAAGTCGCTCGCCGCCGGTGTCGACGGGCTGATGGTCACCTGCGCCGGCGCCGGCGGGCAGACCGGCTTTCTCTCGCCGTTGGCCTTCGTGCCGGCGGTGCGGCGGATCTGGGACGGCCTGTTGATCGTCGGCGGGGGGATCGCCGATGCGCGAGGCGTCGCCGCCGTGCTGGCGTTGGGTGGCGACATCGCCTGCATGGGCACCCGCTTCATCGCCACGCCGCAGAGCGGGGTCGCGCAGGCGCATCGAGCGATGATCGCGCGCGCCTCGATCGACAGCGTCGTGGTGTCGGCGGCGATGAACGGCGTGCCCGGCAACTGGCTGCGGGAATCCCTGGTCGCCGCGGGGCTCGACCCGGCGACGCTGCCCGATCATCGCATCGAGATGCCCGACGGGGTGCGGCCCTGGCGCGACATCTACAGCGCCGGCCACAGCGTGGCGTTGATCGACGAGACGGAGGAGGTCGGCGCGATCGTCGAGCGGCTGGCGCGGGAGCTGGACGCGCTGGTCCCGCAAGCGCCGTGGCGCGCGAGGCTGGCGGCGATCCAGTCGGGCTGGCGACCCTAGAGGGCGCGGAGCGGCTGAGAGGCGAGGCGGACGATGGGAAGCCTGCAAGCCAAGCTCGCGCTGGTGACTGGGGGCGGCAGCGGCATCGGCCGTGCGACGGTCCAGGCGTTGCTGGCGGCCGGCGCGCAGGTCGCCTCCACCGACATCGCCAAGCCCTCGGACCCCGTCGAGGGCGCGCACTTCATCCGCGCCGACGCCACCGTCGAGGCCGACGCCGCCGGCGCCGTTGCGGAGAGGCCCTGCAGATCCCGACGCGGCGCTTCGGCGACATCAACAAGGACGGCGGCCGGGTCGCGGTGTTCATCGCCAGCGACGACGCGTCCTTCCTGACCGGCATGACCTTCCAGCTGGACGGCGGCCTCTTCATGTACCCATAAGTTGTCCGGGGTCGCATCAGTACAGCTTCCGCTGGACAAAAAACGGCGATATAGTTTTTGACGAACCCGATGGTTCTCGCGCCTGACGCCAACCCGAAACAGGGTTGCGCAGGTTGGGAGGGGTCGGCTTGGCGGCTGTTCGAGGGTGTCTGCGATGACCCGGGCGGCGTTGATGCATGAAGACCGTCAGCAACGCCGCAACGACGCTGCTCCGCGCAGCCGTGTGATCTCGGATCCTCAGCAATTTTCGTCAGATCTGTCGGAATTCCGGCCGCATGACGCCGTGCGCGTCCTGAGCCGCCGCCAATATGTCCTTTTCAGTGTCGGTCGGGAGTCTCGTGTCCCGTCGCAAGCGTACCGAGGTCTATCCCGCAACCAGTAAAAGGCAGGCAGTTAGGCAAACAGGTCATGGCTGTAGCAATCGTCATCGCTGCGCTGGTCTTGGTATCGATCGCTTTTCAACTGTTTACGCCCTGGTGGCAGACGCCGCTGATCTCCAACTGGCATTCAATCGACAGCGCACTCAATATCACGCTCTGGGTTTGCGGGATCTCGTTCGTCGTCCTGAACGTCTTCCTGGCCTACTCGATCGTCCGTTATCGGCATCGCGAGGGGCATCGCGCCCACTACGACCCGGAAAGCGTGACCCTGGAGCGGCGGCTGACGGTGTGGACCGCGGTCGGCATCGCCGCCCTGCTGGCGCCCGGCCTGATCGCCTGGAAGGAATACGTCACGGTGCCGAAGGACGCCGCGGTGTTCGAAGCCGTTGGTCAGCAATGGCAGTGGACCTTCCGCTTCCCGGGCAAGGACGGGGTGCTGGGCACCGTCAGCTCGCGAAGGGTCAGCCCCGACAATCCGTTCGGCATGGACCCGAATGATCCATTCGGCCGCGACGACGTGCTGGTGGAGAGCAGCGAGGTGCACATTCCGCGCGGCCAGCCGATCAAGGCCGTGCTGCGGTCCAAGGACGTGCTGCACGATTTCTTCGTGCCGCAGATCCGCGCCAAGATGGACCTGGTGCCGGGCACGGTGACCTACTTCTGGTTCACGCCGCAGCGAACCGGAACCTACGAGATCCTCTGCGCCGAGCTCTGTGGCGTCAGCCACTACACGATGCGCGGCACGATGGTCATCGACGAGCAGCCCGCGTTCGACGCCTGGCTCGCGCAACAGCCGACCTTCGCGCAACTGGTGGCGGAGGCGGCGCCCGCGGCGCCGGCCGCCGCACCCACCCCCGTCATATCCGTGAACTGAGGCGACCATGGCCTATAGCACGATCGCCGACGACGCCCGGCCGATGCACCACCCCAAGACCTGGGTGGGCAAGTACGTCTGGAGCCAGGACCACAAGGTCATCGCGGTTCAGTATTCGGTCACCGCTGTTCTGGTCGGCGTAGTCGCTCTGGTGCTGTCGGACCTGATGCGGCTGCAGCTCGCCTTCCCGGGCATGCTGAAGTTCATCACCCCCAGCGCCTACCTGCAATTCGTCACCATGCACGGCATGATCATGGTGATCTACCTGCTGACGGCGCTGCTGCTGGGCGGGTTCGGCAACTACCTGATCCCGCTGATGATCGGCGCGCGCGACATGGTCTTCCCATTCGTCAACATGCTGAGCTTCTGGGTCTATCTGCTGGCGGTGCTGGTGCTGATGGCGGGCTTCTTCGTGCCAGGCGGCCCGACCGGGGCGGGATGGACGCTCTATCCACCGCAGTCGATCCTGGAGGGCACGCCAGGCGAGCATTGGGGCATCATCTTCATGCTGGCCTCGCTGGCGATCTTCATCGTCGCCTTCACCATGGGCGGGCTGAACTACGTCACCACCGTGCTGCAGGCGCGCACCCGCGGCATGACCCTGATGCGGATGCCGTGCTCGGTGTGGGGCATCTTCGTCGCCACCATCCTCGGCCTGTTGGCGTTCCCGGCGCTGTTCGTCGGCGCGGTGATGATGATGCTGGACCGGGTGATCGGCACCAGCTTCTTCATGCCGGCGCTGGTCTCGATGGGCCAGCAAACCAACTACAACGGCGGCAGCCCGCTGCTCTTCCAGCACCTGTTCTGGTTCTTCGGCCACCCCGAGGTCTACATCGTCGCCCTGCCGGCCTTCGGCATCGTCTCAGACCTGATCAGCTGCCACTCGCGGAAGAACCTCTTCGGCTACCGGATGATGGTCTGGGCGATCGTGGTGATCGGGGTGCTCAGCCTGTTCGTCTGGGCGCACCACATGTACGTCAGCGGCATGAACCCCTACTTCGGGTTCTTCTTCGCGACCTCCACCCTGGTGATCGCGGTGCCGACGGCGATCAAGGTCTACAATTGGCTTCTGACGCTGTGGCGCGGCGACATCCACCTGCGGGTGCCGATGCTGTTCGCCATCGGCTTCATCTTCACCTTCATCCATGGCGGGCTGACCGGCCTGTTCCTCGGCAACGTCAGCGTCGACGTGCCGCTCTCCGACACCTTCTTCGTGGTGGGCCACTTTCACATGGTGATGGGCGTCTCGCCGATCCTGGTGATCTTCGGGGCGATCTATCACTGGTATCCCAAGATCACCGGGCGGATGTGGAACACCCTGCTGGGGCAGCTCCACTTCTGGATCACCTTCCTGGGCGTCTACGCCATCTACCTGCCCATGCACTACCTGGGCTTCCTGGGCGTGCCGCGGCGCTACTATGCATTGGGTGAGACGGCGTTCATTCCGCACTCGGCGCACGTGGCGAACGAGTTCATCACCATCGCTGCGCTGATCGTCGGCGCCGCCCAGCTCCTGTTCTTCTACAACATGATCTGGAGCTACTTCCGGGGGCCCAAGGCCGACCCCAATCCGTGGGGCGCCACCACCCTGGAATGGCAGACGCCGGAGACGCCGCCAGGCCACGGCAACTGGGGCCCCAAGCTGCCGGTCGTCTATCGCTGGGCCTACGACTACAGCGTGCCAGGCGCCCCGCAGGACTTCATTCCGCAGAACGTTCCGCCGGAACGCGAGCCGCTGCGGCCCGTGACATGACACCCCATCGGAGCAGGTGACGTGGGCATCGTTCGTCGACTGACTGAGAAGCCCTGGCTGTCGCCGGGCCTGCACCTGGCGACCGAGGATGGCGCGGAAGTGCGAGCCCTGCCGGCCGCGGCCGTCGGCCTGCGCGTCTACTTCGGCGTGGCGACGGTCATGTTCATGCTGATCGGCATCATCCTCGTCATGCGCATGGGCGGGCATGGGATCAGCGAGGCGCAGGCGCCGGACTGGAAGCCGATGTATTGGCCGCCACTGCTGTGGTTCAACACCGCGGTCCTGGTGCTGAGCAGCGCGGCCTGGGAGTGGGCGCGCGCGGCCGCCCAGCGCGGGCGCACGCGCGGCCTGCGGGCGGGGTTGATCGCCGGCGGCGCCCTGGCGCTCATCTTCGTGATCGGCCAGCTGGTCGTCTGGCGGCAGCTCGAGGAAGCCGGCTGCGGCATCACCGCCACCACCATGAGCGCCTTCGTCTACCTGATCACCGCACTGCACGGCCTGCACCTGCTGGGCGGGCTGACGGTGTGGGGCCGCACCACCGCCAAGGTCCTGGCCGGGCGCGACGCGGCGCAGGTCAGGGAGAGCGTCGAGCTCTGCACCATCTACTGGCACTACCTGCTGCTCGTTTGGATCGTGATGTTCGGGTTGTTGTTGATGATTTAGACCGGATGACTGCGGTCATCCCCCAAGAGGATGGGTCAACCGAAGATGACGGCGACCGCATCGACTGAAGACGCACACGGCGCTCCCGCCGTGCACGACTTGCGCACGCTGGCCGACGACTGGTCGTCGGACCAGGAGGTGTTCAAGCAGGTGCCCTGGGGGAAGGCCATGATGTGGATCTTCCTGCTCAGCGACACCTTCATCTTCTCCTGCTTCCTGACTTCCTACATGACGGTGCGGGCCACCACGACGGTCCCATGGCCTAATCCCAGCGAAGTGTTCGCGCTGGACATCGGCGGTCATCCGGTGCCGTTACTGCTGATCGCGATCATGACCTTCACGCTGATCAGCAGCAGCGGGACGATGGCGATGGCAGTCAACTTCGGCTACCGCCGCGACCGTCTGAAGACGACGCTCCTGATGCTCGCGACCGCGGCGCTCGGCGCCACCTTCGTCAGCATGCAGGCGTTCGAGTGGACCAAGCTGATCGTCCAAGAAGGCGTGCGGCCCTGGGGCAACCCTATGGGGGCGGCGCAGTTCGGCTCCTGCTTCTTCATGATCACCGGCTTCCACGGCCTGCACGTGTCGATCGGCGTGATCTACCTGTCGATCATCGCCTCGAAGGTGGCGCGGGGCCACTACGAGAAGAAAGGCAACTACGAGGTCGTCGAGATCGCCGGTCTCTACTGGCACTTCGTCGATCTGGTCTGGGTTTTCATCTTCGCGTTTTTCTATCTGTGGTGAGGAAGGACAAGATGGCGGCCAACATGGACGACGTCGGCGAACGCGCCACCCACCAGGCGGCCCACGCCGCGCCCCGGCCGGTCTCGCTGCACGAAGCGGCCACCGCCCACGCGCCCTCGAAGGGCGATGCGGCGCACGGGCAACAGCATCCGATCGGGGTCTATCTGAAGGTCTGGGGCTATCTCTTCGTCCTCAGCACCCTGTCCTATCTCGTCGATTATTTTCACGTCGAGGGCATGCTCCGGTGGGTGCTCATCGTCACCTTCATGCTGCTGAAGGCGGGGCTGATCGTCGCCATCTTCATGCACATGGCCTGGGAGCGGCTGGCGCTGGTCTACGCCATCCTTGTCCCGCCGCTCTGCCTGGGGACGCTGGTCCTGCTGATGGCGATCGAGGGCGACTACACCTTCTGGACGCGGATCATCTTTTTCGGAAAAGGCCCGTGAGGGAGCGGAGCTGAGTGGAAGCGTACGGGACATAACGCCAAGGGCGCCGAGCGATGGATACCTGGGAGAAACTCAAGATCGGCCTGGCGGGCGCGGGCGTCGTCGTCGCGCTCGTCGCCATCCACGAGATCACCGACTATGCGTTCGCCGAGCCCCCTTCGGCGAAGTTCGGCTACAAGGTCGCCGACGTGACCGAGTTGCCGGTCAATCTCGCCACCCTGCAGCGGAGCTGGCCGGCGGGCCTGGGAGAGCAGGGCGGGCGGGGGAGCGTGCTCGGCTTCATGAGCAATATCGAGAAGGTCTCGGTGCCCCGCAGCGCCGAGGTCACGCCGCTCGTGGCGCCGGAGCCGCCGGCCGATCTGGGCACGCTGCTCGCCGCCGCCGACCCAAAGAAGGGCCAGCAGACCGCCATGGTCTGCGCCTCCTGCCACACCTTCGATTCCGGGGGCCCGGACCACACGGGGCCGAACCTGTACGGCCTCGTCGGCCGCAACATCGCCTCGCACGGCTCGTTCGCCTATTCCAGCGCCTTCAAGGCGCAGACCGGCCCCTGGACCTACGACCGGCTCGACCACTACCTGACCAGCCCGCAAAAGGCCGTGCCCGGCAACAAGATGGCCTTCAACGGCATCCGCCGCGCCGAGGACCGCGCCAACGTCATCGCCTACCTGAGCACCTTGAGCGCCGCCCCGGCGCCGTTCCCGAAACCGGAGAAGCCGAAGGTCGCCGAGGCGGCGCCTGGTAGCGGTCAGAAGGCGGTTGCGACCAAGCCGCAGTCGTAGGCTTGGTAGTCAGGCTGCGCCCCTCACGCCGCAGCTCAGTCCGAAGCGCCGTAGCGTACTCGCCACGACAGGCTGAAGGCCCTGGACGGCCAGTCGGAGTAGGGCCGGAACATGTGATCGCAGCGGCCTCTGGGGAATAGGTCCGAATCGATACCGCCGGTCGCAAGGCCGACGAGGAAGTCGGCGAGGCCGCAATCGAACGTTTCGAACGTATCGAAGCCGCGGCTCCAGACGACGACCTTCCACTCGTCGGGCGGGCCGGCGCGACGCCAGAACAGATAGTCGCCATCATCCGTTCGACCGAAGGACAAGAGATCATCTATCTCTGGCCATGGCTCGTAGGTGTTCGCTTGCATTGTGCGGAAAAGCTGGGCAACCGCGTAGGCTTCCGTTTCTAGCCGAACGTAGGGACTGCGAGTCCGTGGAACGTTGATCCCAAGGAAGTCCATGTAATTGCCGGCGCCGTAAAGGCGGACGAAATCCTTGTAATCCTGTGGGAGGGCCGTCCCGAGCAGCGTCTCGATCGGCTTCCAAGGTCCGCTGAACGCCTCGTCCGGCGCTGCCGGCGGCGGGACGATCTTGACGAGCGCCTCGATCGTCATTTTCGGCGGCCCGCAGGATTGCGGATGATCCGCGCGGCCATATCTCCCCGCGACGTCCGAGCCGTCAGGAGGAGGTCAGATGGCGGAAGCGTTCCGGGGGAGTAGAGCGGCTGCGCCATGTAGTCGATGATCTCGCCGTTCTTGCGCACTCGTCGAGCTGCATTCTTTTCGAAGTCGCGCATCTGGGGGGTGTTCGCGCCGTGGTGAGTGAGAGTCACCAGGTTTCTGGGGTCGTTCCCCAACCCGCCAAGGATCTTGGCGATCAGATGCCCTCTCGCCTCGTTCAAGTCCTTCGGGTTTCCTCCCCACCCTGCTGGCGCCATGCGTTTGGGAGCGCGGGTCCCGGTGCCAATTATCGGACGACTGATAGTTGCGGCGGCCGTGCTCGCCTGACCGTCCTTGCTGAGCTGTCCGTATCTGACAGCGGGCTGCGGCAGGGTGGGCGGCGCGACGGATCCGGGTCGAGGTGGCGCAACCCGAGGCGCCCGAGCCGCGAGGGGGGCGACGGCGAACATGGATTCGTCTATCAGTCCGCCCGTCTTCATCGCCTTGTCGCGCCCCCGCGGGGATGCGTTCCCGAGAGCTGCAATTCCGTATGCGATCGAACCAAACGGATGGGCCGCCATATACTCGAAGCGGTCCATTCCTTCCCGACGCGAGGCCCGCAACGCGGGCGAGACGTTAGCGTCGCTGATCGGGACAAGGACGTTCGCGCGCCCGTTATCGACGCCCCTATACCACTGCCCTCCAATCTTGACGGTGTCACGCAGGCCGGGGCGGCCAAAGTCGAGCTGCCTCGGGTCAGGTAGCTGAATATCCCAACGGCCAGGATCTGGTCTCCCGGTGCGCCGGCCCGCGTCGGCCATCGATTGAGGTCCTTAGTTGTTTTCCCGGTCGATCCCGCAGCGCAGCGCCGCGAGCCTCCGCCACGGTGTTGTGACGCTAGAACCAAGGGCGTTATTATACTTCGCGTACCCAAGCTGGGCGCTAGCCGTCTCGTCCACGCAGGAAATAGGGCCGGAAGCGGTCGCGGGCTTTGCCGTCCTTCCGCTGCAAAATCCCCTTGTCCACCAGTGCGTCTAGGGTCGCCTTCGCTGTCTTCCAATCGGCGTTCAAAAGTAGCGACGCCTCCGTGATGTTGATCGTTCCCGTGGTCGCCAGCGAGTTGATCACCATCTTCTCGGGTGGCTGGAGATCGACGTAGGTTTCTTCGTCAATGACGTCGGCAACATCAGCGTGCACGAAGGCCTTTCGGTGCTCAACGTCGTTGCGGAGCGTCACCTCAACCTGGAAGACGCCCTCCCGCTTCTGGGCGAAGCGCGGCTCCGGCAGTTTGGCTTCCTGCATTGCCGCGCGCATCCGCCGCGTACCCTCGAAAGCGCATTTCACGAAGTCAAAGTAGTAAAGAGCCCACATGAGGTTAGGATTTCGCGGGTTGTGAGCGTCGTACACCGTCGCGCCGGTTGTTGGCGGCATGAACAAGCCGGGGCTCTCGACCGTCATCCGATCCTCAAACATCTTCACGAAGATCGGCATATGCTTGAGATTGTAGGAACGGTGGACAACAGCGTTAACAACCGCCTCCAGCCAGACGTCCTTCGGGTACTCGGGCCGCGTGAAGAATCGACCATCCGCTCCCAAGCGGGTGAAACTCCGCATCTGTGAGTCGATTGCCTGCTCTGCCGCCAAGATTTGATGCGCCAGTGGACCTTCGATTACGCGGTCGAAGACGGTGTTAAGGTTCTTGCCGAAGTTCTCCGCCACGCCGTCATAGCGCAGCACGCGAATGTAGGCGCCTGGCACAGGTACGCGGGGGTCGCGAGCGAAGAGGAGCGTGCATGCAAGGTTCGCTTGAAACTGGCCGTCGACGCGCCTTCCGAGCTTGGCCAGTTGGAGAATGTCCTCCTGCGAATACCTCTGGGTAAGTGAACGCTTCCGCGTGTACTCGCGCACGAACGTCCTGATGAGATCGATGTCGAAGTCGTCGGGGTATTTCACGCCGGGAACGAGTTCGGATTCGACGTCGATCTCGCCCTTCATCAGGCGAACCTCGCGCTTCTCCGCCTCCGTCAGTAGGCGCTTCTCCTCGCCTTCCCGGACAAAGGCGTCGCCCGACACCGTCTCCACGAGTTTCACGTCGTTGTAGTAAACGCGCAGGACCACAATGAAGTCGCGCTCACCGACGTCGTTTGTAATCGATACCCGTTTGAACTCGTGCTTGGCGTCAGGGCACAGCCGCCGAACTGTCTCTAGGTCATTGAGGTGGGTCGTCGGACAGTCCTTGCATCCGATCATCGCGCCATTGTTGCCGACGCCAATGAACACGACGCCGCCATGGGGTTGTGTGTTGCCCCACATCGATAGGTAGTCGGCGAGCGCGCGTTGGGTGATGCTCCAGACTTTTCGCTCGACCCGATTGTCCTCTGAAAAACGACGAATCGTATCTTCGTCGCAGACGCGCCAGATGTCATCGGCCGTCCAAAGCTGGGGGATCTCATCCGGCGGCGGATTGAAGTCGAACTGGAGTTGTTGCTCCCCCGTGCTCGTGGTGCGCGTCCTTGGCATGTGCGCTCACTCGCCGTCAGTCGACTGACGGCGAGTGCCGTTCTTACGGCGCTTCGGTAGGGCCTTTTCCGTCAGCCTCTCGAACGCCTTTTCGCCGTCTGTGAGGTTTAGGTCGCCAGCGGCTTCTAACTCGGCGGCGAGGTCGAGGAACCGCTTCGACTGCGCCTCGTCCTCGTCCCCCGCGGGGCGCTTCTTTTTTTCGGTCATCGTCCCTCTCAGACCGCCCCACTAGCTGATCGATAGGTGAGCCGCTTGCCGACCACACCGGCCAGCATGGTATCAGCCCGCGCCACGTCGTTCACCCCAAGCGCTACGCGGTTGGAATAGCGGAAGTCGAACTCCGCCAGATAGCGGTGCAGGTGCTTCTTGCCGCAGTGCTGATAGACGCCGCGCATCCCGCGCTTGAAGATCGAAAAGAAGCCCTCGACGGTGTTGGTGTGGACCTGCGGGTTGAAGCGGGAGACGTACTCGCCCGCCGCGTGGTTGGTGTGGCCGTGGCCGGCGAACTGCTGGCCGAGCTTCACGTAGTGGCGCGCCTCGTCGGTCATCAGGATTGCTTCGCGCGACAGGTTGGTGGCGACGATTTCGCCGATCGCCTTGGCGCTGATGAAGTCCAGCACCATCGAACGCGCGCGGCCGGTGTCGCGGTCGATCAGACTCAGCACCTTCATCTTGTGGTTCCCGCCGGCCTTGGACACCGGCTCGGCCGGGTCGCGGCCGATGAAGGTCTCGTCGCTCTCCACGATGCCGCCTTCACCCCCGAAAGGGGAGAGGTCGCCATCCCGCATGGCTTCGCGGATCCGGTGGGCCATGAACCAGGCGGTCTTCAGGGTGACGCCGAGGGTGCGGTGCAGTTGGTTGGCGCTGATGCCCTTCTTGCTCGACGCCATCAGGAACATGGCTTGTAGCCAGAAGCGCAGCGGGACGTGGCTGGCCTCAAAGATGGTCCCGACCTTCACGGTGAAGGGCTTGCGGCAATCGCCGCACTTGCGGACGCCGATGCGGGTGCTCTTGCCCTTCAGCTCGTAGATGCGGCCGAAGCAGCCGCAATGCGGGCAGACGGGGCCTTCCGGCCAGATGCGCGCTTCAACGTAGGCGTAGGCCGCCTTTTCGTTGTGGAAGTGCGGGGCGCTGACGACCGACATAGAGGTAACTCCTTATGGGAATTACCTTATCACGCCGTTTGGGTACGGTAAGTATAATAACGCCGAACCAAGTCAAGAACAAAAAGGGAACTAACCGCCGGCTGCGAATGGAGACGCATCGAGCGCTGACTGATGACGAAGTCACGTTCACATCGGGGCGGCGGCGGTTTGGCCGCCCCGAT
>Ga0068862_100003596_pt1 | contig 13267 bp, 14 predicted proteins | sample KBSSwiS52_FD_66598 | JGI IMG/M metagenome (GOLD analysis project Ga0068862, IMG submission 66598) | Switchgrass rhizosphere microbial communities from Kellogg Biological Station, Michigan, USA - KBS Switchgrass S5-2 | ecosystem: Host-associated > Plants > Roots > Rhizosphere > Soil ... | reverse complement strand
AGGAGCTGGCCCTCCCGGTGTAGTGACGAAAGCCTCTGCCAAACCCGCGCCCTTCCTGCGGACGACCAGGAAAACCGTGGAAGTTGGGCTAGGGGGCCGCACGTGGATGGCGCTGGCGACACCACAGGGGCGGGGGCGTCGAGAGGCTAGGGAACGGCGGCCGATTGGCCGGCCAAGGAGTGAGGAGGCATATCATACGCTTGCCGCGCGGGGCTTGACATACTGCCATCGTCCTGCCATAGTACCGATGGCGGCGGTTGAGAGAGAAGAAGGAGGAATCCCATGGCAAAGCTCTCGAAGACATCCATTCAGCTCTCTTCAGGAACCCTGAAATGGTTGGATGGTTGGCCTGGAATGACTAGAAGCGAGGCGATCCGGCTTGCGCTTGAGCGCACTGCCTACTTGTATTCTTTGATGCGCCATGTTGAAGAGCTGGCCGACAAGTACAAGCCAATCCTCGATCCGGCTTTGGCGGAATTTAAATGCGAAAATTATTCTACGGTAACGCGACTCCTGCCAACGCTTGTCGGAAGCTTCATTCAAGAGTCTCAACAGAATGAGCGAGACGGATGGATTGAAGAGTTTACTGGAAAAAACCTTGATCCTACCGATCTACTCAAGAAGGTAGAGGCGATGACTCCAATGGAACGGATTTACCTATTGGATTGTATCGTCGCGCGACGGGGTTGGTCGAACGAACTGGACTAGAGGTTTCAAAAATAGTCTATGGAGAAAAACGGCTTGAACCTTTCATAGATAGTGCAATGGAAGAGACGCCGAGAACGAGAGGAGCAAGAGTCCGCTACCTAGAAGAGGATGTCATGCCGCCCCGCACGACAAAGCCGGAGACTTACGAGCTAGATCTTCTGGAGAATGGCCTGGATTTCGTGAAATCCGGCATCGAGATATACTTTGGCAGAAAGACTCCCAAGCCCCGAGCACACAAATACGCCATCCTCCATGTCTTCTCCGGGATGCTTTTACTGTTGAAAGAGCGTCTCGCGCGAATCCGACCCTCGCTCGTTTTCGTGTGCGAAGCTAAGGCTGGCACCTCAGCCGCCAAGACAACCGACTACCACGAGACCTTCCGCAGGTTAGAAGACAACGGCGTTGTCATCGACCCTACGAAGCGAGCGATCTTGGACAGAATCCGAATCTTGCGCAATGCGATCGAGCACTATAATGTCGAACTGTCGCTAACAGAAAGCAGAGCAGTAATCAGCGAGATGGTATCCTTCGTTCATGGGTTCGGCATTAACGAGCTGGATATCTTTATCGAGGATAAGCTATCGAGGAAAGTCCTTGACCACTTCTACGAGCTGGAGAGTGTCAGCGATAACATGAGAGAATTCATGGAAAAGGACGCGGCATACTGGGCGGAGGCAGACGAGAAATATCTGCGAGAGTGTAAGGAGAGATACGCAGCGATGTCACCGGACGAATTACTTCGACATGCATCTGTAGGAGGCGTGCAGCTAGCTAGGTGCCCTAGGTGTGACGGGAACTCGCTTCTATATTTCGAAGTCGGCGCCTGCGTCAATACGGACTGCCGCGCCACTTTCCATCTTGACACCTGTCAATCCTGCTATCAGACGACAATCAAGAGCGGATCCTTCTGCCTCTGCGATTCGTGCCGGTACGGTTAGTCTGATCCCGCCGATAGGTGCCACCCTCTTATCGCCGATTCATGAGCCCCCGCCCGCCAAGGGGGCCTCGCCCCCTCGGCCACTCCCCCGTACGGACGGGCAGTTGGGCCGCGGAGCCACGCCGGCACCTCTCAGCTTCGCCCGGCGTAGCTCCGTGTCCGCCGCCACAACTCAGCTCTGATCCAGGGAAGTCACCGCACACTCCTTGTTGAGAGCCGCCCAGGCGGAAGGGCTGCCGCGTCGCTTGCGCGGCATGGGATTTCCACCGTGCTGAGGTTTCTGGGACGGCCTCGGTAGCTGTTGGGATCGTCTGGAGCGATAGGGCAGCCGTCTCTTCTCGCAATCCGCGCAGCCTCCGCCTGAAGGTGCTCGTACAGCGCAGCGCACTCGGCCACTTCGCTCTGCAGGAGCTCCAGCGCCTCCCCTGCGGCCGTCAAGTCCCGCTGGAGGCACCCAAGCATCACCTTGCGGTCGTCCCGCACCCGCCGGGCGTCGATGGCGGCGACCGCCTTACGGAGCCGGACCAGGAACCTCCGCAACGGAGCCACCGCCTCGGCGGAGAGATGTCGGATGGGCACCACCTTGGTCTTCCCTCTCGGGAATTCTGACAAGGCGGGGAGCCAGCTCTCGAGGGTTTTCCAGGTGGGTCAAATCCATACCCGCTTAAGAGCCGCGCCGCAGAAGGAGATGCTTGTCCTGGGGTTGGGCAGGTCGCACACTCCGCAGAGGGGGAGGAGCGGGGATCGGGTCAATGTCGAACCCATCTTTTGCCCTTCCGAGGAGATTTCGCCATGTTCAAACTGATCCTGATGGCGCTGTCGCTGCTCTTGTGGGGCTCCGGGGTCGGCACGGAAAGAAGCGCTTCGGCGGGGTATGGCCAGGTCTTCGAGGCTGCCGGCCCGGGCTGGGATCCTAATGGCTCGCCGGCGCCGCAGGGGGATGACACCGGCCCCACGACGGATGCCGGGCCCGGCTGGGATCCCAATGGCTAGAACGGGAGTAGGCGGGAGGGAAGAAAAGGTGCTTCGTCCCGCTATAATCTTCTCTCATGAAACACTTGGGGAGGGAGGAGCTGGTGCGGATCTTCGCGGGCACCGCCTTCCAGGGGGAAGAGGAGCATGCCTCCCGGCATCTGGTCGGTTGCGGCCCCTGCTCGGGCTTGGCCGCCGAGGTGGTCGCCGAGCTGGCGGCGCGCCAGGCGCTGGCCCCCGGGAAGAGTTCCGTGCGTGTGCTGGCCGACCTCCTGAGAGAGAAGGAGGATATGTTTGTCCGCTCGCTCCAGGCAAAGGCGTGGGTGGAGGCTGTCCGCGTCCTTCCGGAGGCGGAGCAAGCGCGAGCGGTCCGGGATTGGAAGGATCTCCGGTCCCGGAGCTTCCTCGAAGCGGTGATTGAAGAGGCCACGGCGAGAGTCATTCAAAACCCGGAGGAGGGAGAGGAGCTCGCGCGGTTCGGGCTCACCATCGCGGGTGTGCTGGAAGGGAAGCAGCTCGGGTCGAGGGTGCTGGGCGACCTCCGGTCCGAGCTGTGGGTCGCCATCGCGAACGCCAGGCGTCTCAGCGCCGATTGGCAGGGCTCTTCGACAGCGATGCAAGAAGCCAGGCTCTCGCTGGCCACGGGCACGGGCGACCTCCATGTGCAGGCGCGCCTCTTGTCCGTGGAGGCATCTCTGTTGACCGACCTCGGCCGCCGGGAGCCCGCCATCGAGTTGCTCAAGCAGGCCCGCGGCATCTACGCACAGCTCGGTGATCAGCAGCGCGTGGCGAGGACTCTTCTCCAGGTGGCGAACACTCTGAGAGAGGTCGATCCGCAGCAGGCATACGCGGTTGCGGGCGAGGCCTTGGGCCTGCTCGATCGCGACGCGGCGAGGCTGGTGATGATGGCGGAGAGCGTCCGGATCGAGTGCCTGATCGAGCTCGGTGAAGGCAGGCAAGCCTTGTTTGCGTTCCAGGCTCTGCGGGGCCTTTACGAGCAGTTCCCGGAGGCCGGCATACAGCTCCGCGTCCTCTTCATCGAGGCCCGCCTGCTGGAGGCCTTCGGCAAGCTTCGCGAGGCCGAGCAGCGCTTTGCGCAGGTGATCCGCAGGTTTTGGGAGGCCAGGCGCTACAAGGATTCACTGCTGACTCGGCTCTACCTCTTCGCCTTCCACTTCAACCGGGGTGCGCTGGCCAAGGCGGAACGGGTCTGCAAGGCGGGCCTGAAGCAGCTCGCGAGCGTCGATGCCCACCCGCAGATGAAGAGCGTCTGGACCGAGCTTCTCGCGAGCCTGCAAGCGGGAGCCCTGGACGCCCAGGCCCTCCAGGCCGTGCGCAGCTACATGGCCCTGCACTGGAGGGTGCCTGCGGAGCACAGCCCCCTGGCGCCCTCCACAGGGGCTTCCTAGATCCAGCCGGCCTGGGCGATCTCCTCCAGGAGCGCCGGATCGCCGGTCCCCTTTTCCACGAGGAGCCGGGCTCGCAAGAGCGCCTCGGCAGCGGCGTTGGGCTCGCCGAGCCTCTTCAGCAGGACTCCGCAGCGCGCCAGGCACCGGGCCTGGAGATCCACGACGTAGGTCGGGTCGTGGGGCGCTCCGAGGCGCTCGGCGACCCAGAGGCCCAGGTGCGCGTGGTGAAGGCCCGCGAGGTCCGCGCCTTGCTCGCTCAGCTCGAGGAGCCGCACCGCGAGGCACCAGCCCGCGATCTCCGGGTTCTCGTCGAGCTGGGCGGCCCGCGCGTCGAAGTTGGGAAGGGCCAGCAGCTCTTGCAGGTGGGTCTCCAAGAGATCGGCCTCGGGGATGAGGACGCCCGGATCCCAATGCCCCCACCGCTCCTGGAGCTCCACGAGGCGGGCGAGCTGCTGCCGGCAATCCTCGCACCCTCGTGCGAGATGTGGGGCGATCCTGTGCAGAAGAGAAGGGGCATCGTCGGTGAAGAGAAGAGCGAGCTCGTCAGGCTGCAGGTGGGCTGTTTCCATCCGTGGTCTCCCGGGGGATCGGGCCGAAGCCCTGGTTCACTATCCCCGGTGCGCCGGATGTTCGTGTCGTCGGGAAAAAGAACGCGCGGCACGGGAGGGAGCACTTTCGCCCTGCCACTCGCGATGGAGTCCCGTCCCCCGAGGGGAGCCCTTCGCCCCTGGTCGACTCCCAGGAGGTACTACGGCTACGGGAGGTACTACGCCAGCCCCCGGCAACGCCGCCCTAGCCACTGCGGTAGGTACTACGCGAGCCCCTATCAACGCCCGCTCTAGCCGAGGTAGTACCTACGTAGTACCTACCTGCCCCCTCGGCCCGGGGAGCATCGGCGGCTAAGTGTTGGAAATAAAGGGGTTTAGTCTGGAGCCGACGATCGGGATTGAACCGATGACCTGCTGATTACGAATCAGTAATAAGCCTTTTTCAGGCTGTTTCACCTTGTAGCGCTGCCCCTCTGGATGCCTCGTAAACGTCTGTAGATGTGATGTTTACCGGGTATCGCGCGTCTCAGGCCGTCTCATGCTATACTTTCCTCGATGGTATCTACGATGGTATCTACACGGGAGAGTTAGGGATGGCAATGCGCACCGCGGAGCCGGCTCTGACGGACATCAGGCTTCGTGCTCTCGTCTGTCCAGAGGGGAAAAAGTTCAAGGACTTCAGGGACTCGGAGCGGCGGAACTTCTTCGTCCGAGTCTACGCCGATGGAAAGAAGGTGTTCTTCTACAGGTACCGGAGCCCCTACCCGAAGGGCGCGCCGGCTTTGGACCGGCCGATTCGCACGATCAGGCTGGGGAGCTATCCGAAGCAGCTCGGCCTGGCCGGCGTGAAGGGGGAGATGGCCAAGGTCGACGCCAAGGTTGCGAACGGCATCGATCCACAGGGGCCGCCGGCGGCTGGCCAGAAGGGCAGCCGACCGGGCAGGGCAGCGGCGCCCGCGCCGGACGACGGCCCGCGTGCCGACCAGCTCGCCGCGATCCTAGGCCCTGGGCCCGTGCTCCCCGGCTCATTCGCCGATCTCGCCAAGCGCTACCTGCTCCAGCACGTGTGGCCGACGTTCCGGCGGTCCCGGGAAATCGAGACGGCCCTCAAGCAGATGTGCGCGGCTTGGCGGGATGAGGCGGCCAGCACCATCCGCAAGGGCCACGCGAAAGACCTGATCAACCAGTGGAAACTGCGGAACAAGATGACTGCGGCCCGCCGGATGCGGACCTACATCGGCATGGTCTTCAACTGGGGTATCGGCGAGGACCTCTTCGACGATGGGAACCGCTTGGAGGTGAATCCCGCTTCAGGGATCCGGGATCTGGGCCGCGAGAGCCGGCGGAGCGATTGCCTGCAGGATGATCAGATCGCCGCCTTCTGGCGGATCTGCGACGCCCGCCCCAAGGGCTACAACGTCACCTCGTCGGCGCTGAAGCTCCTGCTCGTGCTGATCCAGAGGCCCAACGAGGTGTACCAGATGAAGTGGGAGGAGATCCGCGGGGAGTGGTGGTACATCCCCGGCGGCAAGGCGGGGCGGACGAAGAACGAGCTTGAGCACCGGGTGTATCTGCCTCCGCTGGCGCTGGAGATCCTCGGGCGCCTCAAGTCTGCGGAGGAGCGCCGGGGCTACGTGTTTCCGAGTCCTCGCCTGTCCGACGGCTCGCCGATCACGGTGACCGGAATGAGCTCGATCTACAACGACCTGTGCCGCGCCGCGGGAATTCCCTGCGAGCCGAAGCCCTGGGGGCCGCACGGGCTCCGGCGCACCGGGAGCACCAAGCTGTCGGAGCTCGGCTTCTCGGATGAGATCGTGGATGCCGTGACCAACCACGTGAAGAGGGGAGTGCGGCGCAACTACAACCTCAACGCCTACCTGCCGGAGAAGCAGAAGGCGATGCTGGCCTGGGACGGGCACCTGCGCACGATCATCTCGGGGTAGGAGAGCAGCAGGCTAGCCCCATACGGCACATAGCCCGAAGCTCGTCCTCTCTCCTTGCCTCTCTCTTCTACTGACCTCAGCCACGAGCTGAGCCGCCTGAGCAGGTGGGGGCTCCAGGATCGAGTGATGAGCGGCCCTTGCTCCCGCCTAACTCGTTCGGTATACTCGTTGTCCCTCACGAAAGGATTGAAATGACACGCCGTGCTGGAATTTCATTACGCGCCATCATTCTCAGTATCCTTGTCTTAGTTTTTTCGGATCGCGCTTCCAGCGGCGCGAGGTGGGGCAGCTATAACCCTTGGACTGGTGAGTGTGCCGGTTTTCCCATGGAGCCGTGCTCTGGCTACGAAGGCGGAGGAAGCGGCGCTGGAGGTGTCAACGTCGTACAATGTGATTCACTTGCCGAGCGCGCTTTAGCAGAAGAAAACTTTAAACGAGCAGGAGAACTCTTTGAGGAGGCACTTAGCGACTCGGTGGAAGAAGGGGATAAGGCTCGGCAGGCCTCCTGCTTAAAATTTCTAGGGCTTTCGGCTGAGCGAAAGGCTCTTGCAGCAACAAGCGAAGTTGACAAACGGAACATTTTATCCGAAGCAGCTAAATGGTATGTTGAGCTTGTTAGGATTGAACCGGAAAATCTAGCCGCTCTCCAAGCGTTGCTGGCTATCTATGAGGAGCGTGGGGACACTTCGTTCGCACAACAAATTCGAAGTAGAATCATAGACCTTCAATCTGCCGACGGACGTACGGACGGGGGTCGTAACATCTCTTCTTGCACGCCTCAGCATGACGATGCAGTGAGCCTAGTAAAAGGAATTCTCGTTCCGCACGTGTCACTCTATTCCTCAGTCGCCTATTCCACAGGCGCCTCGGATTGCCGAAGCTTTTCTCTCGATCCCGCTCCCACTTGGACATTTTCAGGAGCTTTCACAGCATCGGGTAATCTTTTTTTGGTCGACACTCAAAAAAATAGAATTCTTTCCTATAAACTTCCATCACTTAGCCTCTCGAAGGAAATCTCTGCATTCGAGAGCTTGTGCTGCTCTACTCTCGTCTCACCCTCTACCCTTATGTCGGCCGGCAATGGCTACATCGTCCAGCATAGGAGCAACTTGCTTTCTCTTCAAAATGATGAAGGCACTACGGTGTGGCAATTTGATGTACAAGCTGGAGCGCGCAATTCGTCCGGCAGGGTTACTTCGCTCACCAACTGGACTCTCGCCGGCAGTTTTTTGATTGGTTTTGGGGATGTAATATTTTCGAATGGCGTCTACAAAAGTGCCTTGTTTCAAGTTCCACTCGCAGCTCCAGATAGCTTTAGCGTTCTTGAGGAAATAGAGATCGCAGACCCTAGGAGGGAATTCTACTGGGGTGGGTTTAACTTCCTGACTTCTATCAACAGGAAGGCGTATTATCTTTCCATGGAGTCGTTGCCGGCAATATATAGAGTCGATCCAGAAGGCAGCGGCTTAGATAAGAAAGCTGTATATACGTTGCCAGAGAGCTATAAGCGGCCAGGGCTGCTTCGAGCTACAGATGGTCTGAGCGAATTTTTTGGCTCAGTTGAAAGGGCTGCCATGCCCACCGCATTGTTCTCAAGCGGCGAATTTCTGTTCCTGTTGATGCGTCGCCCGGCTGATGAATCGACGGACTGGGAAGTCTTTAAGATCGACCCAGCTTCCGGCGCACTGCTCTCTCGCAGGCCTCTTCCAATTCATCCAAAACATATAGCTGTTATTTCTGGTGCAACCTACTGGGGATTCCTTGAGAAAGGCAACGTTGGAGAAGCAGAGGATCGAAGGTTGCGTCAAACTGTAGGATCTTTGCTGCTGATTCCGAGAGAGAGAATCGAGGGGGATGGGCCGTTATGCGCAGCAGAACCGTTCTCGATTGCCAAGGGCAGAGTGTACGAAAGAGACCTTCAGCGAGCCAACGAAACAACACAATTACAAGCTAGTCCGTCAGTTATCCAAGAGTAGGAAAGATCGCTAATATTGATAATGCCTGCTGGGGGAATGCCGTTGGCTGACAAGGAATCCTGGCATTGCTGTTGACGCAAAGCCAACGTTCCCGAAGTTCCACTTGCTAGAATCGTTCCCGGTACACACTGGTAGCGATTTGCCGCCGCTCTTATATTCGTGGGTGCTGGAGGGATTGGGTTATCGAGTTCTTTGCGGAGCCGCTCTATCTCGCCACGATTAATCTCGGTGAGAGTCGTCAAACTTTTAAGCCTATCAGATGCTTCACGCAAACTCGCTGAGCTCTGTTCTGCTCGGCTCAGTCTCTCTCGCAGCTGCTTTATTTCGTTGAAATAGTTATTTTCCCTCTGCTCCCTTGCGGATAGCGCTTTAGCCGATTGAGCTTCTTCCTTTCGCACGAGGACAAGCTCTGCTTCCGCCCAATCTTGGGCCTCCTTTTTATCAGCGGTATATGCAAGGAACCTGAGAACCATTTTTCTATTGCGAATACCAAGTTTTGTACTCGTCACAAACGTTAGATATTGCATCTGGATCTCATGGTCCTGGCGTTGCTGAGCCCTAACCGTTTCTCGCGTCATTTGCATGAATTCTTTAACGCCCGTGGTTAGTGGGATTACTAAGGCAAGGAGTGAAATAACTAACTTGCTCTCCCACCACCGCCTGCCTTTCCCTTCCACCTTGGGTTCTAGCTTTTCTGGCACCGGAGTCATAGAAATATCTCGCTCCCTGGTGAAGTCTAAAAATTAGGCTTTAGTTTATGGACTTTGGGGATCTTTAGTCAAGTAGTGAGAGCTTGGCATCGGCCTACGCCGGAGAAGCAAAGGCCATGCTGGCCTGGGAAGCCCACCTGCGCACGATCATCTCGGGGTAGCGCCACCCACCCGCGCCGCTTGCATCTCCGCGATTCGAGCATCGACCTCGGCCTCGTCCCAACCGACTGTCCCATCGGTGAGCCGGTAGCGGCGAGGCCATTTCCCTTCGCTCTCGAGCCGGTAGATGGTCGCCCGGCTCAGGCCGGACCGGCTGCACACCTCTTTGATCCGAATGGTCGCCCGGTGCGTCGGCGCTGGCTGCTGGGGCGGGCGATCACGGCGGACCTCCTGGCGCAGCTCGGCCAACTCGCCGCGAATGGCGTTGATCTCCTCTCTGTACGACGCAAGGAGGTGGTCCAGCAAGGTGCCGACTTGCTCGTGTGCCATCTAGTCCTCTTCGATGAATCCAAGCTCTAGGAGCCGTGCCCGCACGCGGCTCCGGCCCATATTCAGATTGTGCGCAACGGCGGAAATGCTCGGCGCGGCGCCTCGTCGCCGGGCGGCTTGAAGCTGGAGCTTCCAGGCTTCGGTGAGGGCGTCGTCATCGATGGGGTTGGCGGGCCGGCCGCCCCTCCGGATGCCACCCCGGGCCGCGAGCGCCCGGGCACGGGCTGCGTCGTCGACCTGGCCGCCTGCGCGCAAGACGCGGAGACGCTTGCGCGCTGTGGCTTCCGAGACGCTGAGCCTGCGGGCGAGCTCGCGCAACGAGAGCGGCCGGCGGCCTCCGCGGCCTTCCCACCAGGTCAGCAGCTCAAAGGGGTTGATCACCACCGCGGGACGGCCCCAGCGCTCCCCGGGCGTGCGCAGCCGGGCGAGCTTCGCGGCCTCGGCGCGGAGCTCGCGGTCGAGACGGCCGGAGATTTCGAGCCAGTCCCGCCAGCGGATCGCGCCGCCCGGGTCGGTGGTGTCGATGAGGTCCTCGGTGGCGATCAGGGCGACGCCCTGGGCGTCGAAGAGGTAGCCCAGGTCTGTCAGGTGCCGCAGAGAGCGCGCCAGATGGCTCAGGGAGCGCACGACTACGCCCTGCACGGCCTTCGCCCGCACGGCCGCGACAAGGCGCCTGAGACCCGCTCTCCGCCCCTCGGGGAAGGGGCCCTGGTCAGCGCACTCCATCGCGACCTCCCAGCCCCGGCCGGTCGCGTGGGAGGCCAAACCGGCGAGGATCTGCTCGCCGGTCTCTCCGTCGCGATCGGCGGCCGAGGTGCGCGCGTAGAGGGCTACTCGCATCGGCGAGCCCTCCTCTGGCGCCGGTAGTATTCAAGGACCTTGTGGATGTCCTTGGGCGAGAGCGGCCCTCGCGGCCCGGTGATGACCGGCGCGTGTTCGGCCCATAGACGGCGCTCCGTGAGCCAAGCCAGCAGCCGGCCTCCGAGGTCGGGATGAGGTGCGAGGTACCAGGTCCCGCCTCGGCGGTGAACTGTGACCAGGAGCTTCCCTCGATCCATGGAGATGTCCGAGGCGCGCAGACGGGAGATCTCCCTGGGCGTAAGGCCGGCCGCGAGCAGCGCCAGGAGCGCGCCATCGCGCAGGCCCACCGGCCATCCCGACCGCAGCCGGCCGGGATCGACCCGGAGGAGAATCTCGTGCGCTCCCTCGGAGCGGAGGCGCATCAGAACGGCGCCTCCCCCGCCTGGCCCGGGCGGCTGCGAAACGACGTGGTCGCACCGCTCCAGATCAGCTCCACCTTGCCCGTCTCGCCGTGGCGATGCTTGGCGACGATGATCTCCGCGAGCCCGCGGACGCCTTCGGAGTCGGGCTCCAACATCTCGGGCCGGTGCACGAAGGCGACCTGATCGGCGTGCTGCCCGATCGCGTCAGACTCGGCCAGATCCGAGAGCTGCGGGCGCGGATCGCTCCGGCGTGTCAGCTCCCGGTTGAGCTGCGAGAGCGCGATCAGCGGAAGGCCGAGCTCGCCGGCCAGCTCCTTGAGCCGGCGAGCGATGAACGCAATCTCCAGCCGCCGGTTCTCGACCCGAACGCCGGCGGTGACGAGCTGGAGGTAGTCCACGATCAGGAGCGCCAGGCCGGGATGCTGGGCTTTGAGCCACCAAGCCCGGGCTTCCAAGTCGCGCAGCACGAGGCCCGGGCTGTAGTCCAGAAACAGCGGTGCCGCCATCATCCGCCGCGTGGCCGCGACAAGGTCCCGCCACTGTCGGCCAGAGAGGTGGGCGTTGCGGAGCTGCCAAGAGCCGATGTCAGCCTCGGCCGAGCCGAGCTTGAGGCCGATCTCATCGGTGCGCATTTCCAAGGAGAACACGCCGACCGGCCGCTTCAGCTCCACGGCGACGTGCCGAGTGAGATCGAGCGCCAGAGACGTTTTGCCCATGCCGGGCCTACCCGCGATCACGTACAGACCGCCCGGCAGGAAGCCGGGACCGAGCTGATCCCAGGCGGAGAAGCCCGTGGTGAGCCCGCGGAGAGCCTCAGGGCGCTCCTGATCGAGGACCTCCAGCAGCCGCTCCAGGACCGCGCCAGCGCCCTCCCAGTGCGTTCGGGCGGCACGGCCGAGAAGCTTGTCCGCGGAGCCGCGGAGGTCGGCAAGGAGCTCGTGGACCGGGCGAGCCGTGGAAGCCGCCGCGAGAAGCGTGTGCTGCGCCTCCGCGATCAGCTCGCGCCGGACGCTCCTCTCCTTGACGATCTCCACGTACTCGTCCAACCGGCCCAGGTCCGGCAGGTCCAGGTCGAGCGTCGCGAGATAGCCCATGCCGCCGATCGCCTCGAACTTGCCGGCCTGTTGGAGATGGGCCTGGAGAGTGAGGAGGTCCGGAGTCGAGCCCGAATCGACCACGTCCAGGAAGGCTTGAAAGAGCAGGCGGTGGCGTTCGAGATACCAGTCGCGCGCCTCCAGCCGATTGCGGACCTGGGCGATGCCCCGAGGCTCCAGGAGCAGTGCGCCGAGCACGGCGCGCTCGGCTTCCTCGCTGTGCGGGAGAGCTTTCTGGCGCTTCATCGGGCGACCCTCCTCAGCCGGGTATCGGTCCCGGTCGTGCGGTAGCGAAGCCCGGAAAGCCAGCGCGACAAGAGAGGCGGCGGCGTGGCCCCGGTCGGGTTGCGCAGCAGCTCGGGCAGGAGCTGGCTTGTGACGATCGTCGGCAGGCAGCTCTCGTCGCGGGTGCGGGTGATGAGCACCAGGCGGTCGATGTACCAATCGGGAATGGCGGCCGTGAGCGGCTCGTCGAGGACCAGGAGCGGAGTGACCAGAAGAGGCGAAAGCACCTCCTCGGCCGCAGCGAAATCGCACTGGAGGCGCCGTGTGAGCTCAGGGCCGGAGATCCACCGGCCGCGACGGCCGGTGCGCAGGTGCTCGGCAAGCAGCACCGTGGCGATGCCCGTCTTGCCTGTGCCTGTCGGTCCCCAGAGCGCGACCCAGCGGGGATTCCCGCTCCAACTCTCCAGAGCCTCGGGCCAAGGGCGCTGGAAGTGCGCAGACCAGCTCGCGCGGGTGAGGCCGCGGAAGAGCCTGGGGATGCCGGCGTCCTCCTCGGTGAAGGCGCTCGCGGCGCGGCGGACCTCGCCGCAGGAGTAGCAGAGGCGGTTGTCAGGGATGCGGCCGACCTGGTCTTCGCCGCACCTGCTACAGGTCCAGAGATTCATGATTCCTCCGTGTTGGCGATGATTTCGAGGGCCTGCTGCCAGCGGATCTCGTCGGCGCCGGCAGCGCGCAACATCTCGCGGCCGGCGCGGGCGCTGAGGGGCCTTCCTGGCTCAGGGCTCGCCGGGCTCGCGGCCTGCTCCATCACGACCCGGTGCACGTAGTCGATCGGCTTTCTCTTGTTCGCCAGACCGGCCTGGACGAGCCGGCCGAGCAGCTCCAGGAGCGGCTCCACGCCGCCGAGCGTCTTCGACCACAGGCCGATCTGCCCCGGGCTCGGCAGGGGAACGCCCGCCTCTTCGAGCAGCAGGTTCACTCGAAAGACGGCGCTTTGCGGCCCCGTCAGGGGCCGGAGACCGAAGGTCTCCTG
>Ga0068862_100003594_pt1 | contig 13275 bp, 8 predicted proteins | sample KBSSwiS52_FD_66598 | JGI IMG/M metagenome (GOLD analysis project Ga0068862, IMG submission 66598) | Switchgrass rhizosphere microbial communities from Kellogg Biological Station, Michigan, USA - KBS Switchgrass S5-2 | ecosystem: Host-associated > Plants > Roots > Rhizosphere > Soil ... | reverse complement strand
GAGCCGGCCGGCGGCGCGCATGCCCTCGAAACCCTCGGGCCCGTGCAGCTTGATGTGGCCGGCGCGGGACTCCGCGGCGATCGTGCCTGTGGTGGTCATGGCGGGCTCCGGTACGCCGGATCGAGCCGGACGGTCAGGTGTGTAATCTCGTGACGTTAACATGATTGTTCAATGGCCGCGGCGGTTTCGTGGCGTCCCGCGGCCGGGCGCGTTGTTTCAGGGCGCCCGCCAGACGGCGACGCCGTCGTGGGTGAAGCGGAAGAGCTCGGCGGAGCCGACGCCGGTGTCGGCCAGGGCCCGCAGGAGGGTCAGCCGCTGGTCCGGACGCACCACGAAGAGGATGAAGCCGCCGCCGCCGGCGCCGGAGACCTTGCCGGCCAGGGCGCCGTTGGCCTCCGCCACCGCGAACGCCCGCTCGATCGCCGGGTTGGAGACCGCCGTCGAGGTCTCCTTCTTGGCCTCCCAGCCCTTGCGGATCAGGTCGGCGATCAGGTCGATGCGGCCCAGGAGCAGGGCCTCCTTCATGGCGATGGCCTCGGCCTTGAGGGTGTGCATCGCCTCCAGCGAGCGGCCGCCGGCGGCCACGTCGGCGATCTGAGCGTCGATGATCCGGGCGGAATCGCGCGAGGCGCCCATGTAGTAGAGGGCGAGGGAGGCCTCGAGCTCGTTGGCGGTGGAGGCCTTGATCCGCAGCGGATTGACGATCGCCCGCTCGGCGGCGCCGAACTCGATGAAGTTGAAGCCGCCGAAGGTGGCCGCGTACTGGTCCTGGCGACCGCCGGCCAACCCCAGGTCGCGGCGCTCGATCTCGAAGGCGAGGCGCGCCATGTCGTATTCGCCGAGCGGCGCGCCCAGCACCTCGCCCATGGCCGCGACCATGGCCACCACCAGGGCGGAGGACGAGCCCAGGCCCGAGCCCGGCGGACAGTCGACGTGGGTGGTGAGGGTCAGCGGCAGGGGCCGGCCGGCGTTGAACTGGCCGATCATGCGGTTGTAGACGGCGCGGTGCAGGGCCAGGCCCTCGTCGGTGGGCAGCGCGGGCGCGGCGGCGACCAGGTCGTCGCGGCCGAGGTCGACGGCGTGGAAGGCCACGCGGTCGTCGTCGCGCAGGGTGACCGAGGCCATGGCCGAACGGTCGATGGTGACGTTGAGCACGCAGCCGCCATGATCGTCGCAATAGGGCGAGACGTCGGTGCCGCCCCCCGCCAGTCCCAGTCGAAGCGGCGCTTTCGCGCGAACCGTCAGCATCGGGCGGGTTGAAGCTTGAAATTCGCCGCGCGGCAAGGCGCCGAGCGCGCCCCAACGGCGTTACGTGATGACGTGTCCCTTGCAAGCTAGGGGCGAGGGCGCGTGAAAGTGAGATATTATGCGGCTATGCGTCAGAGGGGCGATCACCTTGGCCATGTCAGAGTGGCGACGCCCGAAATCGTTTCGTAGAGTGCTTGCCGACCGGCGATCACCGCTTTCATTCGTTCGCCTTGCAGACCGCGTCTGCGCGACAAGGTAGGGTAGATAGAAGATGATCCGCAACGCCATCAAGGACTATCTGTCCACGATCAACCCTCAATTCCTTGAGCGCGTGTTGGCGCTCAGCATCGTCAAGAACAACTTTCCGGAAGTCAGGCACGTCCCGCACTTCGTCAAGCGCGAAGAGCTGTGGGACCTGGCCTGCGACCGCATCGGAAACCGACCGCTCACCTATCTGGAATTCGGGGTGTGGGAAGGTTACTCGATCAAATATTTCGCCGAGAAGGTCGGGGACAGCCGGGCGCGATTCTTCGGATTCGACAGCTTCGAGGGCCTTCCCGAGGACTGGGGCGCCTTCCAAAAGGGCTCGTACACCAACCACGGGCGCATTCCGGAAACGGACGACGCGCGCATCAAGTTCGTGAAGGGCTGGTTCCAGGAAACGCTGCCCGACTTCTTCGCGCAAACCTCGCTGGACGACCCCGAGGGCGCCCTGATCGTGCACTACGACGCCGATCTCTACAGTTCGACGCTCTACTGCCTGTCGCTGGTGGACGCCCTGAAGACGCCGTACCTGGCGATCTTCGACGAGTTCACCGGCCACGAGACGCGGGCGCTGCAGAACTATCACCAGGCGTTCGGCGCCAAGATCGAGTTCCTGGGCCGGACCGGCGGGATCAAGTCGAACTGGCCCGACCAGGTGCTGGCCCTGATCACGCCGGGCGCCCACGCTTAAGGCCGCAAGTTTCACCTGCCCGCGTAGCGTCCCGGCGTCGCGGCCGTTAGGCTGGGCGACGAACAGCGCTACGGCCCGGTCGCCGGCGGCGATTGGGGGAAACGAGCCATGATCGACTACACCGGCAAGACCGCCTTGGTGACCGGCGCCGCATCCGGGATCGGACGGGCCCTGGCGCTGGCGCTGGCCGTCCGCAACGCACGCCTCATCCTGGTGGACCTGAACGCGGAAGGGCTCGCGGAGACGGCCGCCAAGACCGGCCCAGGGACGCTCACGCTGACGGCCGACCTGGTCGACCCCGCCGAAGCGGCGAGGGTCGTGCGCGAGGGGTTCGCCGGGGCGGGACGGATCGACCTCATCTGCTCGAACGCGGGGATCGCGCACGGCCGGCGGCTGGTCCGCGAGAAGCTGGACAACAACGGCGGGCGGGTGTTCGCCGTGAACTTCTTCGCAGGCCTCCATCTGGTCCAGGCCTACGCCGAGGCGCTCGAACACACCGGCCTGCGCGGACGGGTGATGTTCACGGGCTCGGAAAACTCGCTGAGCGTGCCGGCCTCCGTCGCCGGGATGGGACTGGGGCTCTATGCGGCCACCAAGCACGCCCTGCTGATCGCGGCCGAATGGATGCGGGCCGAGTTCGCCAACCGCACGCCGATCGACGTCCACGTCCTGTTGCCCGGCCCGATCACGACGACGCTGTCGGGCAACGTGCCCACCGAACAGCTCCAATCGCCCATGGACTTCATCCCGGCCGAGCGCTGCGCGGAGCTGGCGCTCAAGGGCCTGGACCTGGGTCTCTTCTACATTCCCACCCACGCCCACATCGCCGACGACATGCGACCGCGTTACGAGGGCGTGCAGGCCGCGATCGAGGCGCTCGGCCTCCGCGACTAAGCCTCGCCGGCCGCGCCCGGCGACTCGACGAACCGATCCAGTTCGCTTTGCACGGAGGCTGACAGCGGGGCGGTGAGGGCGGCCGTCGCCGCGTCGATCGCGTCGCAGAGGAAGGCCTCCTCGCTGATCGGCAGGACGTCGCCTCTCTCGTGCTGCTCGTCCCAATCCACCACCGCGCCGATGAACAGGGTGGTGGCGTTCAGGATGCGCCGCGTGAACCAGACCTGGGGGATGTGCGGCACGGCGGCCCTCAGGATGTCGACGACATGCTGGGTGAGCGGGGCCAGGTCATCGGACTGATGGCGTAGGCCGGGCAGGGTCTCGAAATGCCGCAGGCCGCGCAGGAACGCCGCAAAGCTGCGCTTTCCCTCGCGATCCCGTTCCTCGGCGATCGGCCGGAAGATGATCTCCACCAGGGCGCGGGGGTCGTTCAGCCGGCCCGCCTGGGTGATCGCGGTCAGCATCTTCGACCGCTTGGCCTCCAGCGACGGCAGGTGGCTTGCGAAGATCGCGCGCACCAGACCGGCCTTGTCGCCGAAATGATATTGCACGGCGTAGTGGTTGGCGGCGCCGGCCGCCGCGCCGATCTGGCGGAACGAGACGCCCTCGAGGCCGGACTGCGCGAACAGCTGCTCGGCCACCTCGACGATCATTTCATCCGTATTGCGCTTCGTCGCACGAGATCCCTGACGGGGCGGACTCAACGGCGTGTCTCCTCGCTTCGGACGCATCCACTCGTGCCACGGACGGGTGATCGCGTCATCGGCCGGGCGGAGAATTGTCACGTACGAGCTAAAATAGCAAACATATGACTTAAAAAGATTGACGCATGGATATCGCGGTCCTACCCGTAGGCCAAATGCGGGGAGGAACCATGGGCGCGCACGGCGTTGTACGGGCGGTCGACGACCTGCGGCTCGGCCGTCTGGTTTGCGGAACGGTCGCGGCGGTCGCGCTATGCGCCGGCGGCGCGGCCCTTGCGCAGGATCGGGAGCCTCTTTCGCGCGAGGTCCTGCCTTTGCCGGACCAGCCGTTCCGAGGCGTCATCGGCGAGGTCCCGGCCGAGTCCCGCGCCGACTGGCCGAGGCGGCTCGAAGCTCCGGCCGGCGCACCGAACGTGCTGCTGATCATGACCGACGATGTGGGGTTCGCCGCGTCGAGCACCTTCGGCGGGCCGGTGCCGACCCCCAACCTGGATCGGCTGGCCCAGGAGGGGCTGAGGTTCAATCGCTTCCACACCACCGCGATCTGCTCGCCCAGCCGCGCCGCGCTGCTAACCGGGCGAAACGCCCATCAGGTTGGCACCGGCGAGCTGATCGACAGCCTGGTCGGCTTTCCCGGCTACGACGGGGTGATGCCGCAGTCGGCGGCGACCGTCGCGCGGACCCTGCAGCTCAACGGCTACAGCACCGCCATGTTCGGCAAGCACCACAACGTGCCGGCCGACCAGCAGTCGGCCGCGGGGCCGTTCACGCAATGGCCGACGGGGCTGGGCTTCGATTATTTCTACGGTTTCATCGGCGGCGACGTCCATCAGTGGCAGCCCAAGCTCTATCGGGGCGTAACGGCGGTGGGCGACGACGAGCGGCGTGGGGAGCTGCTCGACCAGCGCCTGGCGGACGACGCGATCACCTGGATCCACAACCAGAAGGCCGCCGCCCCCGACAAGCCCTTCATGATCTACATGGCGACCGGCAGCCTGCACGCGCCGCACCACGCGCCCATGGACTGGATCGCGCGGTTCAGCGGCAAGTTCGACCAGGGCTGGGACGAGGCCCGCAAGGAGACCTTCGCGCGCCAGCTCGCCGCCGGGATCGTTCCCAAGGGGACGGCGCTGACCCCGCGCCCCGACCGCATCCCCGCCTGGAATTCGCTGAGCGCCCCCGATCGGCAATACGCGGCCCGGATGATGGAAGTCGCCGCGGCCGAGCTCGCCTTCCAGGACGCCCAGGTGGGCCGCGTGCTCGACGAACTGGACCGGATGGGCGAGCGCGACAACACGCTGGTCATCTTTATCGAGGGCGACAACGGTGCGAGCGGCGAGGGGACCGAGCGGGGCGTCACCAACGAGCTGGGCGAACTGATCAACGGCGTCCGCGACTCCAAGGCGTGGCTCCACTCGCAGATGCCGGTCATGGGCGGCCCCACGACCTACCAGAACTATCCGCTGGGCTGGGCCTGGGCGATGGATACGCCGTTCCGGTGGACCAAGCAGTTCGCCTCCTACCTGGGAGGCATGCGCAACGGCCTGGTCATCTCGTGGCCAAACCGCATCAAGGAAGGCGGCGGCGTCCGGAGCCAGTTTTCGCACCTCATCGACATCGCACCGACCATCCTCGACGCCGCGGGCGTGCCGGCGCCGAAGGCGGTCTTCGGCGTGCCGCAGCTGCCGCTGGAGGGGATCAGCCTGCTGCCGTCGTTCCCGGCGGGCGCGGCGGAGCGTCCGCGCACCCAATACTTCGAAATCACCGGCGGTCTGGGGATCTACCGCGACGGCTGGTTCGCCGGCTCGCCGACCATGCGCATGCCCTGGGAATTCACGCCGCCGAAAGGGTCAGACCCGCGCACCAACAAATGGGAGCTCTATGATCTGACGAACGACTTCAGCCAAGCGCACGACCTGGCGGCGGCGAACCCCGGCAAGCTCGCGGAGCTGAAGGCGGCGTTCTTCGCGGAGGCGAAGCGCAACCAGGCGCTGCCCTTGGACGACCGGTTTTCCCGGGCGCGCGTCGCCGGGAGCGTTCGGCCGCCGCGTTCGCAGCGCTTGGAATTCGACTACTGGTCGGCGGACACCAGCGTCGCCCAGGCCGCGGCGCCCGCGTTCGCCGGACGCTCCTTCACCCTCGACGCGGACTTGACCCTGGATGACAAGGCGTCCGGCGTCGTCGTGGCCAACGGCAGCATGTTCGGGGGGTGGAGCTTCTTCCTCGACCAGGGCCGGCCGACGCTGGTGCAGGCGTTTTCACAGAAGCCCGAGGACCAGACCCGCATCGCGGCCGACGCGCCGCTGGGCGGGGGCCAGCACCACCTGCGGCTGGCGTTCAAGACGGAAGGGGCCGCGCCCCTGACCCCCGCCGCCGTGCAGATCTTCGACGGCGACCGGATGATCGCCGAGGGCCGCCTGCCCAAGACCATCATGACGACAGCCGGCATCGGCGAGACGTTCGATATCGGCCGCGACACCGGCGTGCCTGTGACGACCTATCGAAGCGTCGACGGCCGGCTGGAGGGCCGCATCGCGCGCGTGCACGTCAAACTCCAATGACCCGTCGTTCATGTCGAAGATCATCCTAGGACACGAAAGAATTCACGCCAATCCAGGGGGCGGTATTCCTGGGAAACGAAAACAAGACTTGGGGGAACCATAGATGTCGAAGTTGGAATTTCTCTGCTCGGCCGCCGCGATATCCCTGATGTCGGCGGCCGTTCCGTGGTCGGCGGCGGCGCAGGAGGTTCGCGCGCCGGCCGGCGCGACTGCTCCCGGCGACGGCGGCGCAAGTCTCGATGAGGTGGTCGTCACCGCCCGGAAGGTCACGGAAAACCTTCAGGACGTGCCCGTCGCGGTGACCGCCATCTCGGGCGAGGGCTTGCTGCGGCAGAATGCGGTCAGGATCTCGGACATGGCCAGCATCGCGCCCGGCCTGACGATCAAGCCGGGCAGCTCGAACGCCTCGGCGATCAACCTGCAGATCCGCGGGCAGTACCAGAACGACGTCCTGGCCACGCTCGACCCCTCGGTCGGAACCTACGTCGACGGGTTCTACTGGGCGCGCGCCTACGGCCTGAACGCGGACTTCCTCGACGTCCAGTCGGCCCAGGTGCTGCGCGGCCCGCAGGGCACGCTGTTCGGACGCAATACGACCGGCGGCGCGCTGCTCATCCAGACCAACGACCCCAGGACCGACGGCTATTCCGGATCGGTCTCCGTGAACTACGGGCGCTTCAACGAACGCGGCGGGACGGGCGTGCTCAACGCGCCCATCGTCGAAGACCGCGTGGCGCTGCGCGTCGCCGCAAGCTTCCTGAAGCGCGACGGCTATCTGCGCGACGACCCGTTCGTCTTCAATGGCGCGACCTTGCCCGGCGCCGTGGGCCTCGCCATCCCGTTGACGGACCCCTCGTCCTATCGAGGCGCCATCGGGCGCAAGCTCGGCGACCGCGACACCTGGACCATCCGCGGCAAGCTGCTGGTCAAGCCGATGGACAACCTGAGCCTTCTGCTCTCGGCCGAACAGTTCAAGTTCGATGCGTTCGCCCAGAACTGGCGGCTGGCGGCGGTCGATCCGGCCTCGTCGGCCAATACCGAGGCGGGGCTGGAGCTCGGCGCGCCGGCGGCGAGCGCGGCCGCGCTGGGGCGCGCCTTCTATGCGGCCTACATTCCGTTCGCGAACAGTGGCGACCACGTTTCGATGAACGAGGACCCGCGCTCCTACGCCAAGACCCAGACCTATACGGGGACCGCGACGCTGGACACCGGCTTCGGCGCCGTGAAGTTCATCGGCGGCTGGCGGCGCATCCGGTCCTTCGGCACGATCGACCTGGACGGTTCGCCAATCTACCTGTTCGGGACGCTGGGCGACCAGGATCTCAAGCAGTATTCCGGCGAGCTGCAGGCCACCGGGACAGCCTTCGACGGCGCCGTCGATTTCGCGGCCGGCGCGTTCTACTTCAAGGAGTACGGCTTCGACCGGGCCGGGTCGATCTCGCTGCCGGCCGCCTCGACGCTGGCGCCGGGTTCGCGGCTGTCGCGCAACCGCACCTATGGCGTCATCGACACCAAGAGCAAGGGCCTCTACGGCCAGGCGACCTGGCGTCTGAACCAGGCGCTGAGCTTCACGGGCGGCCTGCGCTACTCGGTCGAGGACAAGGGCATCGTCACCTACAACGGGCCTTCGGTCGCGGCGACCGGCGTCATCATCGGCTGCTCGATCATCGGGGCGGACATCACCTCCACGCCTCCGTGCCGCCTCGGCCGGAGCGACCGCTTCGACGGCGTCTCCTATACAGCGGGCGTCAACTACAAGCTGGGCGACGACACGCTCTTGTACGCCAAGACCAGCAAGGGATTCCGGTCCGGCGGCCAGAACCTGCGCGCCCAGGGCGTCGGCGGGGTGGCGTTCGTGCCGTTCGACCCGGAGGTGACCCACGAGCACGAGGTGGGCGTCAAGACCGAGCAGTTCGACCGGCGGCTGCGCTTCAACCTGGCCGCCTACTACAATCGCGTGAGCGACATCCAGCGCTCCACCCTGGTGACCTTCATCAATCCCCTGACGGGCGGGCAGGGGCAGGCGACGATCGTCGGCAACGCCGGCAAGGTGCGCAACTATGGCGGCGAGGCCGAGGCCACGGCGTTGCTGTTCGACGGCTTCCGGCTTTCCGGGACCGTCTCCTACACCAAGCCCAAGTACCTGGAATATCTGGGCAAGACCGCCTCCGGCGCCATCGTCGACCGTCGGGCCGAGCGGTTCGAACAGGTGCCGGAGTGGACGGCGAGCCTCACGGCCAACTATGAGCGCGAGCTCGAGTTCGGAAAGCTGAACCTCAATGCCAACTACGCCTGGCAGGGCAAGACCGCGCTCGGGACGTTCAACTACTACACCGACGCCGCGGGCGTGACCCGCGACATCTCCAGCCAGTTGCCCATCACGCTTTCGACGGCGCAGGCGGTGTTCGCCGCCCAGACCCAGAAGGCCGGCGGGCAGCTCAACCTGCGGGCGGCGCTGAGCCTTCAGGACGGCGCGCTCGAGCTCGCGCTCTGGGGCCGCAACGTCAACAACTTCCGTCCCAACGTCAGCTCGCTGTTCTTCGCCCCGGCGGTGAGCATGCTGGCGGTCCAGAAGCGCGATCCTGCGACCTACGGCGCCACGGTGACCTACAGGTTCGGCCAATGATGCGGCTGCGCTGTTGGCGCTGTCGTCTGGGCGTCTAGCCGCAACCGCCTCTTCGCGCGATCCTGGCGACGTGCTTTACGTGCGCCCAGCAAGGATGTGGCGATGGTGGTCAAATCGACGCTCAGGGCGGGGCTGAAGAAGGACCGGGCCACGGCCGACGTCGAGCTGGCTACGCCCAGCAAGGCGCGCCTGATCCTCGCCGCCGAGCAGCTGTTCGCCGAGCGCGGCATCGAAGGGGTTTCCCTGCGCGAGGTCGCGAGCGCGGCGGGACAGGCGAACAACGCCGCCGTTCATTATCACTTCAAATCCCGGCAGGGGCTCGTCGCCGCAATCTTCGCGTACCGGGTCGCGCAGATGGATCGCATCCGGTCCGAGATGTTGCGCCGGCTGGTTGCGGCGGGCCAGGAGCGAGACCTGCGCGCGCTTCTATGCGTCCTGCTGCTGCCGCACGTCGAACTCGTCGATGAAGGCGGGACCCACCCCCACGCCCGGTTCCTGGGCCAGTACGTCACGCGCTATCGTCCCGCAGGGATGCCCCACGTGGAGGCGGATTCGTCGAGCGCCGAGTCGCTCATGAAGGTCACCCACCTGATATACGACCGCCTGGGATTTCTGCCGCGGGAGCTGGCGCGCAAGCGCCTGGAACTCATCACCCTGCTCTTCCTCAATATGCTCGTCCGGTATGACGCGGGGATGATCGCCGAGAGTCCACAGCCGCCGCTCCAAGAGCAGATCGACGACACGCTCGAGATGGCGCTGGGGGCCTTGCCCGCGCCGCAGCCCGCAAAACTCAGCGGCGCCAGGGGTCGCTAACGCGCCGCATCCCCGAGTCGGACGCAGCGGCGTCCCTCGACGTCAGTCACCCTCGATCGATCCTGGGGACGAGGACGTCCTGCGCGAACTCAGATTTTGCACTTGATATCAAAATTCACGAGCCCGTGCGCTTGACAGAATTAAAACAAACGCTTTAACAATGGGGCCATAACATGACGCTCTGAGGCGCCATTGAAATAAGGGGAGGAGGCGCCATGCCGGTGTCCGCGCGCCACACGATCGCAACAGCCGTGTGCGTTCTCTTGAGCACGGCGGCCCGTCCCGCGCTTGCCCAGGCGTCGCGTCCGGCGGCGGCCGACCCGTCAGCCAGCTCGGTCAGCCTGGACGAGATCGTCGTGACGGCGCAACGCCGCACGGAGAACCTCCAGGACGTTCCCTTGTCGGTGGTGGCGGTCGGCGCCGAACAGATCAAGCGGGGCGGGATCCAGACCCTCGAAGCTCTCAATCGGCTCGCGCCGAACACGATCATCGAGCGGGTCGGGCTGTTTCCCGGCGCCGCGTCGCTGTCGATGCGAGGGGTCGGCTATTCCGGCATCGAGAGCTACACGGACCCGGACGTGGCAGTTTATGTGAACGGGATCTACCAGGCCCGCAACGCCGCGGCGCTCAGCCAGACCGTGGATATCTCGTCCATCGAAGTGCTTCGTGGGCCGCAAGGCACCCTGTTCGGCCGCAACGCCTATGCCGGGGCGATCTCGGTGCAGTCCAATCGGCCGGACATGACCGAAGCCTCGGCGACGGCGACGGCGACGGTCGGCAGCTTCGGCCTCGTCGACGTGGACGGCGTGGGCAACGTCCCGGTCCTGGCCGACAAGCTGGCGGCGCGCATCGCGATCCGCTCGCACAATCTGGATGGGCTCTACAAGAACAACGGCATCGTCTCGGGCGTGGTCGATCCCACCCTGGCCGGCGATCGGATCGGGGCCGAAAAGTCGCTGATCATCCGGCCGTCCCTGCGGTTCACGCCGACCGACAAGCTCGACATCCAGTTCATCGCCGAGTTCGTCCGCGAGCGGGACCAGGCCTCGCCCGTGGATTCCCTGCCGCTGCAGGGGTCGACCATCGTCGCCTTCGGCGGATTCCAGGCCAACCCGTTCGGCGACAAGCGGCTCGGCATCCCGGACGACGGCAGCAATCCGTACAAGACGGGCTTCAGCCTCTCCAGCCGCCCGATGGACTTCGACACCGACAACTACACGCTCGACGCCTCGTACGACACCAGCGTGGGCAAGCTGCGGTTTCTCGGCAACCACCAGACCACCAAGTCGCAAGTGTGGACCGATGGCGACGGGTCGGTGGCGAACATCCGCAGCTCGGCGCGCTACGAAAATTACCGCGCCACCTCGGGAGAAATCCAATTCGTCTCCAGTTTCTCGGATCGCATCGGCATCGTGGCCGGGGCCCTGGCGTTCCACGACCGCTACCAGACGACGCAACTGTCGTTCGTCCAGAACGGGGCCAATTTCCCGCCCACCTTCAGCGTGCTCAACTACCTCGTTCCGGTGAGTGCGACGTCCACGTGCACGGTCGCCGTCACGTCGGGATGCACCTATCCGAACTTCTCGATCTCCTACATCAACAACGGCGGCGAACGGACGGCGTACGCCGCCTATTTCCAGGCCGAATTCCACGTCACCGACCCGTTGAGCATCGTCGTCGGCGCCCGGTATTCGAGCGAGAAGAAGTACAACTATTACGGAACCAACGTGGCGCTGGGCGCGACAGGGCTATCCAAGCTGGTGGATCCGTTCTCGCATGCGCCGCCGACCAACCCGGCCCAGATTTTCACTGCAGACGCTTACAAGGATAACAATCTCGCGCCTCGTATTGGCATAAACTACAAGATGTCACCCGACATATTCTTCTACACATTCTGGCAACGCGCGTACAAATCGGGCGGATTCAACGCCAATGCGGCGGACCTGACGGCGTTTCGCACGCCTTACGGGGTCGAGAAGGTCGACAACTACGAAGGCGGCGTGAAGAGCGAGTTCCTCGACCACCGCCTTCGCGCCAACCTGAATGTCTTCTACGCCAAGTACCGGGGCCTGCAGCGATCCCTGGTGACGCCGTCGCCGACCGCGGCCTCCGGCGTGACGACCGTCACGAGCAATACGGCGGACCTAGTGAGCTATGGGGCCGAGGGCGAATTCGCATTCCGCCCGTGGCGCGATTTCACGGCCTTCGCGAACATCGGTTGGAACAAGGCCTACTACACCCGCTACTGCGCCGACCTGAACGGCGCGGAAGCGACCTCGGCGCCCGGCCTCGAGCCCGCCCGTCCCGTCTGCGGCCCGGTCCTCGCGGTGGTCGCCGCGGGACGGACGACGTTCCTTACGCCCCAGGACTATTCGGATGTGCGCCCGCTCCGCGCGCCGCGGTGGGACATCACCGCCGGCGTGACCAAGGACTTCCTGCTCGACGTCGGAACCGTGAGCGCCCAGGCGAGCGTCAACTATCGCAGCAGCGTTGCCACGGACCTGCTGGACCGTCCCTACAGCGCCCGGCCCGCCATGACGACGATCGACGCGAGCCTGAAGTGGACGCCGGACAACGGCCGCTACTGGGTCAGCCTGTGGGGGCGCAACCTCACCGACCAGATCGAGGTGCTGGGTTACACGCCGAACGGCACCGTCGTCGCCTTCGGCGCGCCGACGCCGCCGCGCATGCTCGGCGTCACCATGTCCCTGAACTTCTGAGCGGCGGACCTCCGATGGGCCGCTGTTCGGAATTCCTGGCGGGCGTCTGTCTGTCCGCCCTTATGACAAGCGCGGCCGGGGCCGCCGCCGCCGGCCCTGAGCGTTCCGGCGTCCCGGCGACCGACGCCGACGCCAAGCAGAAGGTCTATGGGCGCACCGCCGCCGAATCGTCGCCGCCAAGCTGGCCTTCGCTCCCCGTCGCGCCGAAGGGCGCGCCCAACGTCCTCGTCATCCTGACCGACGACGTGGGGTTCGGCGCCTCGAGCGCCTTCGGCGGGCCGATCCCCACGCCGACGCTCGACGCCCTGGCGCAGTCCGGCGCGCGCTACAACACGTTCAACACGACGGCGATCTGCTCGCCCACGCGCGCTTCGCTGCTGACCGGCCGCGACCCCACGGCGGTGGGGGTGGGCTACGTCACCAACTGGTCCACGGGCTACGACGGCTACAACAGCGTCATCCCGCGCTCGGCCGGCACCGTCGCCCAGATCCTCAAGGAGAACGGCTACAACACCGCGATGTTCGGCAAGTCCCACCTCACGCCCGAGTGGGAGATGAGCCCGGCGGGGCCGTTCGACCGGTGGCCCACGGGACTTGGGTTCGAGTATTTCTATGGATTCCTGGGGGCGGACTCCAGCCAGTTCGAGCCGACGCTGGTCGAGAACACACGCCCGGTCAGAGCGCCGAAAGATCCGAACTACCACCTGGATCGGGATCTTGCGGATCACGCCATCGACTGGATCGAGGAGCATCG